>Ga0172368_10005120_pt1 | contig 14813 bp, 14 predicted proteins | sample Lak11m_FD_114540 | JGI IMG/M metagenome (GOLD analysis project Ga0172368, IMG submission 114540) | Freshwater microbial communities from Kabuno Bay, South-Kivu, Congo - kab_022012_11m | ecosystem: Environmental > Aquatic > Freshwater > Lake | place: Democratic Republic of the Congo: South-Kivu...
GCCGGGAGCCATCCTGGGCGCCAACGTGATCGTGGATGACGAGGCAACCGTCCGCGAGAGCACCGTGCTCGGCGATACCTACGTCGGCCGGTTGGTCAACGTGACCGGCCGGCTGGTGGATCGAGCACTCACCATCGACATCGCGACCGGTGCAAGCACGGTCATCGTAGATCGTTTCCTGTTGGCTGAGACCACGCCGGACAGCGTCGGGGGCGGTCTAAGGCGGCTCGGTGATATTCTCGGCGCGCTTTTCATGCTGATTATCACCTCGCCGGTGGGCATCCTGGCAGGATTGGCCGCGCTGGTGAGTTCGCTGTTGGCCGGTCAAGGCCCGCGAGTGCTCGTTTACCTGCCGCGCGTGGGACGCTCGCCCGGCGCTTCAGGTGGCGACGCCGAGGCCGGTTCACCTCGACAGTTCGGCATGGCTCACCTCGCGACGCGGCGCGCGGCCGGCGGCTATACCCCATTCGGGCGTTTCCTGGAACGGTGGGAACTGGACCGTCTGCCCGCCTTGTGGAACGTGCTGGCGGGTGACATGCGGCTGGTTGGCGTCAAGCCGCTCACCCCTGACGAGGCTGCCCGGACGACGGAAGACTGGCAATGCGCGCGCTTCGATTGGCCCGCCGGGTTCACCGGCCTGTGGTACATCCAGGCGCCGCGTGACGCGGACGCCGACACCACCGCCGTGACCGACGCATACTACGTCGCCACGCGCAACTGGCGCGAGGATCTACGGCTCCTGTGGCTGACGCCACGCGCCTGGATCAGGCGCATTAGATCGTAAACGTGACGCACATGGCCCCAGGTCTCTGGCGGGGTCGCTCCGCCTTTTACAACGATCGTTGTGCAGGGAGTATCAACCGGGGAAAGTCTACTTCATTGGCCGCGATACTGCCGCCGAACCTCGGCAAAAAAGATGCGAAATTCTTTCGGATCAATGTCTGCTGCTGGTGCGGCGGGCAGAACAGCCGCAAAGTAGCGCTCCAGTTCCTCGAACTCGATCAATCCAGCGCGGAGCAGGAATAAAACATCCTCAAGGTCGGACTCAAAACCGCGCGCGATTTTGCTGAGCGCGATGCTGTAGAGATCGAAAATGTAAACGTCCAACTGCGCGTACCGGCCGATGTGGTGCCTGCGCTCATACGCGTGCGGCGGCAAGGGAGCAAACTCGGCCAACAGGACGGGCTCCACGTCAAGGTGCATCTCCATTGCCAACTCAGATATTGCCGACCTCAATGCCGCTTGTTCATCGGACGGTAGTCCGAGATCATAGTCGATGTCAAGGGTGGCACGCGAACTGCCCAGCAAGCAAAGAGCACTGCCACCCAGCAAATACAGGTTCGCAGGCTTCTCAAGGCGTTGCCCCAGGCGCTCAAAGAATATGCGCAAGGTCGCAGTGGTTATCGGTTCCATCGATATTCCATCTCCCAGCGACGGACCAGGTGGCATGCCACGTTCTCGTAGGTGCCTGTCCAGTTGATGGCAACTCCTGACAACTGGCGATGGGTGTATCCCAGTTGCGCGAGCTGCTCACGTGGAGAGCCCCGGCGCGGCAGGCTGAGCTCGTCAGAAAATAGATCAGGGAGAGGTCGCCATCCGGCGGCCAAACGTGGCCGTAGCCGCTCGGCGTATTCTTGTTGGAGCAAGACAGCCGCCATGTAATACAAGCGCAGCGTCGTTTGTTCGGCTTGCGGCAGTTGTGCAAGAGCGGCAGGAATGGCTGAAGCGTATTCGGGGTGGGCCAACAGCAGTGCAATCACGGCCTCGCGTACACGGGCGCTGGACTGGCGCACCAGATCAGCCAGGAGCCTTTCGGGAGAGCGCACTCCACTTGCCCTGTAGGTCTCGCGCCGTGAAAGGTAGGTTAAGCCAAGCTGCTCCAATTCGGCCACCAGGTCTTCCTCCTCCGCAAGCTGCGCAGCAGGCAATAACGGCGTAGTCACGGTCTATCTCCTTTCTCCCTGAATTGGTAGCGCCCGCGGGCAGCCAGGCAATGTACTCTAATATCACCGCGCGAACTCCCTACAGATCTCTCGCGCCGAACTTGCGGATCGCAAGGCCTAACGCGGCGAGCAGGTAGACAACGCCGTAGACGACCATCAGCGGGCTCGGCACTGATGTGGTGATGAACGGTCCAGTCATGTTCACGCCCAGCGCCTGGGCCAGCGCCGGCGTCATCGCGTATGAGGCCCGGTGCCATAACGCCTCGCTGGGCATGATCAGGCTGGAGATGATGCCGATGTTGATCGCGGTCTGGCTCTTGATCAGCGCGCCGAACTGCTCCACCCACCCGCCGATGAAAGCAATGCCGAACAAGCCGAAGACGCCGCCGCCTGTCGCCAGCGTCGAGAGGGTGCTGCTGCACGCCAGGGTGACGGTCATGATCAACAACGCTTCCAGGTAAATCAATATCAGGCCGACGAGCACGTTCGGGACCGCATATTGAACCAGGGCGTAGGCAATCGCCATAACGCCGCCCGCCATGAGCAGCAAATAAAGCGCCAACAGGCCCGCGAACCCCAGCCACTTGCCCAGCACAATCTCCGCCCGCAGCAGCGGCTTGCTGACGACCGCCTGGATCGTGCCCGATCCGATCTCGCCTGCCAGCGTGTCGGCTGTGATGAGCGCCGCCATCACGATGGCGAGGAAGTTCACCGCGTACAGCCCCATGATCGTCAGGCCGCTGGCGAGCCCACTTCGGTACAAGGCGCCCAGGGCGGCCGAGCCGGGCGCAACCGGCGTGATGTCTCGCAGCGCGAAGTAGAACCCGGTGCCGTACAGGGCCAGGAAAGCCAGGCCAAGGATAAACGCTGCGAGCATAATGCGCCGGCGCACGGCTTCCTTGAACGTGAGACGGGCGATAACCAGCGTAGCCACTATAGCCCCCCGTCGGTGCCAACGATCTGGATGAACATGTCTTCCAGCGACAGCCTTTGGCCGGCGATTCCATACACGTCGACGTTCTGCGCCACCAGATAGCGCGTGATGGCCGGCAGCGCGGCCTCATCCGCCACGGTCAGCGTCACCTGATCGCCGTCCAGGCGCGCATCTCGACCCCACTGTACCAGCCCGGCGACGACCTGCGGTGTCAGCCCGTGCGCCCGGATCGTGACGCCCGTCGTCCCACCGGCCAGTGCGTTGAGCTCGCTGACGCGCAACACTTCGCCGTGCTTGATGAACGCCACGCGGTCACAGGTCACCTCCACCTCGCTCAGCAGGTGCGAGTTCAGGAAGACGGTGGTGCCCTTGCTGCGCAGATCGTGGATGATATCGCGCACGAGCCGCCGGCCTACCGGATCCAGGCCCGATGTGGGCTCGTCGAGAAATACCAGCGCGGGGTCGTTGAGCAGCGCCTGCGCCAGGCCGATGCGTTGGAGCATGCCTTTGGAGAATGTGCGCAACTGCTTGTCGCGAAACGGCGTCAGGCCCACCAGCTCCAGCAGCTCGGCGGTGCGACGGCGCAGGCGCGCCGCGTCCATTCGGTAGAGCTGCCCGTGGAGCGTGAGGAACTCCTGCGCCGTGAGCCAGTCGTGGAAACGGAAATGCTCCGGCAGGAACCCGATGCGGCCGCGGGTTGCCCGGTCGCCCAGCGGCGCACCGAGCAGCGTCGCGCTGCCCGCGGTGGGCTTCACCAATCCCAGGAACATCTTGAGCGAAGTAGTTTTGCCCGCGCCGTTGGGGCCGAGGAAGCCAAACACCTCGCCGTGCGCGACCTGGAGAGTCAGGCCGCGCACGGCGACGTTGTCATCGAAGGCCTTGCGGAGGTTGTGGGTCTCGATGGCGTAACTCATGGAGCTCACTTCAGCGAGTTGGCCATCGCCAGCGCGGCCGACGTGTCATTGCCCAGGCCGCCGATGGCGTAGATGATCCCATCCTTGACCCACACCAGGAGGTACTGCGGCGCATCGTCCATGGGGCGCTGGATCAGATCACCTTGCACGCCGTCCACCGTCACCTGCGTATAGGACGCCCCGTTGCGGGGGATCGGCACGACCAGGGTCGAGGTCCAGTCAACCGTCTGGCTGTACGCTTGAGCCTGCTCCGCAGTCATTCCCATGGATTGCAGGCCGATCTCCGCGAGCTGTTCGAGATTCAGATCGGCCGGCGCATGGACCGTGGGGCTGGGCATTTCGGCCAGCATGATGCAGTTCGCCATCGTGCGTCCCACCGAGCCTTTGGCCTGTTCGCCGTCCTGGAGCTTGGGGCAATCACCATAGCCGGCGGTCACTCCGGCGGGGATATTCACCGTGATCTGCGCGCCGTCCAGCGAGGCGGGCAACTGCACGTCACCGAGCCCCGCATCCTTCAGCACCGCCTGCGCCCGCTTGGCGTCGGCGACGAACTCGAACGCACCGGCGCCTTGCACGCTCAGTTGCGGCGCATCGGTGCGGCTGGCGGGCAGGCGCACGGTGAATCCGGCCGCCTGGCTGGCAGCGGCCGCGTCAGCGACGGGCTGCGGCTTGCCGGGTTCCTTCGTCACTTTGATGCTTGACGACAACAGTTGGCTCACCTCTTTGGCCAGGGGATCGTTGCCCGTCAGGAGGCTGAGGCGGGTATTATCTACCGGCAGGACGACGACCGTCTGCACGCGGAACAGCGAGAGCAAGCTGCCGGCCCATGTGCGGACGGGCTGGAAGCTGAGCGCGATGACGAACACCAGGAGCGCGGTGAGCCCGATCCAGGCCGGGCGCACCCGGGGTGAGAAAATGCGTTGGAACATGGTAGGTGTCTCCTTTGGCGCGGCGGTCCGTTTCCGCGCGTTGAATTGCGCCAGAGCGACGGCCGCCGGACGGGGCGCGTCGGCCGGACTGGGATCGAGGGTTGCCAGTTGTGCAGCCACGCGCGCCACGCGGCCCTGCAGCGCATTCAGCCGTTCCCGGCACATGCCGCAGGTCCTCAGGTGGCCGGCCACCGCTTGAGTTGTTTGAAGGGCGACTTGTCCTGCGCCGTTCGGCTCAAGATCGAGATAGGCGCGGAGCGTTTCATCACTGAGGTGCATCGAACCCTCCTTCAGGCGCAGTGCCGTTTTCCATCAAGTACTGCTTCTCGAATGCCGCTTCTGCTCGTGTCAGCAGTTTGCCGATCGAGGCTGGCGAGACGCTGAGCGCGGCCGCGATTTCTTTGTACGACAACCCCGAATAACGGAAGATCAGCAGTTGTGCGTCGCGCTCCGCCAGCCGGGCCAGCACAGCGCGAACTCGCGCGCGTTCGTCGCCGCGTTGGACCTCGTGGAGCGGGTCAGGCATGACGCTGTGCTCCAGCGCGTCCAAACCCGCTGCTTCCTCATACCGCTGGCGACGCTTCGCGCCGCGCAGTGCGTTGAAGCCCAGGCGCATCGCCACCCGGTACAACCAGCCAGCCAGATTATCCCCACGCGCCGGCGGCTGTTTCCACAGCTTCCAGAATGCCTCCAGCGCCAGGTCTTCGGCCTCCGCCCGATTTCCGAGCAGCCGGAAAAGCACGACGTAGACGCGTGGGTAATGCCGGAGGAAGATTGCTTCGAATTCCGCCTCATCTTGAACGGGCGGACTCAGCGCGCCCAGGTGTTGGGTTGTCACGGCCACCGGTAACCTCGACGGAGTGTGCGCATACTCGGGACGGCCTTGCGACCGCGTTCTAATATTATAACACCGGCAGAGAGAAATTTGTGACAGTGCGGGTTATAGAGGGGATTTCAATCGTCCATCGTCTGAGCGATGGGCAAGGTGAAGGTAAAGACGCTCCCGGAGTCGGGCTCGCTATCGACGGTGATTGAGCCGCCTGAAGCGATTACTAACTGCTTGACGATCGCCAGCCCGAGCCCCGCGCCGCCTGTCTGGCGGGCGCGCGATTTATCGGCCCGGTAGAAGCGATCGAAGACGTACGGCAGATCCTCAGCCGCTATGCCCATGCCGGTGTCGCGCACCGACACCGCGACTGCCGCGTCTCCGCTCCGGGCGGCGACCGTGATGTTGCCCCCGTACGGCGTATGAGCTACCGCGTTGTTCAGCAGATTGCGCAGCACCTGCCCCACCCGCTCGGGATCGACATCTACCAGCGGCAGCTCTGGCGCCACATCGGTGCTGAGGGTCAGACCTTTGGCGTCCGCCCGCGGGCGAAGCATCGCGATCGCCTGTTCCACGATGCCCGCCAAAGGCGTCGGACGGCGCACGAGCTTGATCTGCCCGGCCTCGGCCTGCGCGAGCTCTTGCAAGTCGGCCACCAGCCGGTTGAGCAGCATGGTCTCTTCGTAGAGATTATCGACCAGCGCAGCATCCGGCGTCAGCAGCCCATCTCTGGCCGCCTCCAGGTAGCCGCGCAGATTCGTCAACGGTGTGCGCAACTCATGCGCTACGTCGCTGACCATGTTGCGGCGCAACTGTTCCTGCTGCGCCAGGCTGCCGGACATGGCGTTGAAAGCGCGGGCCAGGTGGCCGATTTCGTCCGTGGAGTCGACGCTCACGCGCACCCCCAGATCGCCCTTCTCCATGCGTTGGGCCGCGGCCGTGAGCTGCTCGATAGGGTGAAGGATGCGTCCTGACACGACCAGCGTCACCAGTACGGCCGCCAGGCCCGCGATGAGCGCGCCAAACAGGACCGATCGGTTCACGGCCGACAGGAAAGCCACGTCTGCCGCATCCTGCGGGGTCACCGGATCGAGGTACAGCGCGCCCACCAGCGTCCCGTCTGCCATCAGGGCGGCGGACGGGGGCGGCCACTTTGTATCGATGGACTTGCCGATTTGCTTGCGATCGGTATCGGCAACGATCTTGCCGGTCTCATCAGCTATCACGACACGTTGGCCGCTGATCTGGCCTATCTGCTCGACCACGGGCTGAATGCCATCCCAACCGTGGTGTTCGGTGTAGGTCCAGGCAAGAAAGAACGCGAGGCGCCTGTCGGTAACCGGGTCGCGGTGTTGCACGTAGCGCTGAAACTCGCCCGTAGTCCGGCGGCTGGCCACAAAGGCTGTGACCGTAACAGCAAGGAGCACCACCAGGACGGTAGCCAGCAACAGACGGAAACGCAGGCTACGCCACATCACAGCCTCTGGCTGCCGAGCGGCTGTCGAACCGATAGCCCACCCCCGGAACGGTTGCGACGTAACGCGGCCTGCCCAACTCGGGCTCGATCTTCCGCCGCAAATTCATGATGTGAACATCGACCGTCCGTTCCATTCCCACGTAATCATACCCGAAAGCCCGATCCAGCAACTCAGAGCGGCTGAAGGCCCGGCCTGGCTCCCGAATCAGGGTTTCCAGCAGGCGAAATTCGGTCGGCGTCAAACTCACAGGCCTGCCGTCGATGAGCACTTCATGCCTGACAAAGCTGATCACAAGATTGTCGAACTGCATGTCCTCGGGAGGCTCTTCTTCCGGCGAGGTGCGTCGCAGCACGGCTCGCACGCGCGCCACGAGCTCGCGTGGATTGAACGGCTTCGTCACATAATCATCCGCGCCGAGGTTCAGGCCCAACAGCTTGTCATCGTCGGTGCTGCGTGCGGTCAGCATGATGATCGGCACCTTCGATTCCGCACGGAGCAGCCGGCAAACGTCGATGCCATCGAGCTCAGGGAGCAGCAGATCCAGGACGATCAGGTCCGGCTGCTTGCGCCGTGCCACGTCCAGCGCCTCCTCACCGTTGTAAGCGGCCAGGACCGAATAGCCGTCCCGTTTGAGGTAAAGCGTTACCAACTCCACAATTTTTTTGTCGTCGTCTACAACCAGGATCGTGCGGTTCATACGCCCTTGTCCTACTTATGACAGATGTGCTTTCCTGACTCACTTGCTTGGAAGAGCAACCGGACTGCCCCGGCGCAACAAGGCGCGCGCACGCAGGATTGTCTCGCTCGTGCCGATTGAAGCGTCCTGACAGTCATCCGCCCCGGCTTCGAGAGCGTTCAGCACGTCCAGGTCTGTTGGCTGCGGCAACAGCGCCAGGATCGGCACGGATGTCACCCGGCGCAGCGCCGAGCAGGCTTCCGACGCCGCGGCGCCGCAGACGATGATCAGGGACGGGTGTTCTTGCCTCAGCTTTTCTGTGGTCTCTGACGCTTGTTGGACCGTGCACACGTCATAACCTTCCGCCGAAAGTGCCTCCGCCAAATGATTGTGTGCGCCTCCCTGTATGTTAACCATCATGAGGGTCTCACGCAAGGCTGGCCGATTACGTCCGGCCGCGCCGGGCCTCGGCGTGCCGGGAGCGCTGTGTGTCGTGATCAACTGCTGTATCGACCTGCGAACCTGCATCAACCAGCCGGTCAACCGCTTTTTCCTGATCTGATGAGTATCCCTGGCCATCTCCACTCCCCACACCGCTCCGTCATCCGTGCAGCGTTCTGGATCACGCCGTACCCTTCGACTACGTCCCGCCGCACCACAGCGGGACTCCGCTCAGAGCTTGCCCTGAGCTTGCCGAAGGGGTGCTTCGGACATCACTGCGTAAGTCTTACATGGATTTCCGACAGCAGAGGCGGCTCCCATGCTCGACAGCACGGGAGCCGCCTCTGCTGGGGAATGCGTTCCTGAAGGGCTCCTGGGAATTCATTCGGAACGTCTCCGATGTTGCCAGTGCCGAGCTCCTATGCTCGGCACCCTCACCGCAAGCCTGGATAGCCTCTGCCAAGAAGTTATCCGTGGACAGCCCTCAACCGTCATTCCATGCCAACAGAGGCTTACTCATATCGCAACGCGTCAATCGGGTTCAGCGCCGAGGCGCGGTTAGCAGGGTAGAACCCGAAGAAGATCCCGATACCCAACGACACACCCAGAGCCAGGGCGATGCTCTGCGGCGTGACCAGCGCCCTCGTACTGCCGAGCAACGGCGAGATCAGTTCTGCGCCCCCGATGCCCATCCCGACGCCAATCAGGCCGCCCAACACACTGAGCACCATCGCCTCAGACAGGAACTGGATCAGGACATCGCGGCGTTTGGCGCCCACGGCCTTTCGGAGGCCGATCTCGCGGGTGCGCTCGGTGACGCTGACCAGCATGATGTTCATGATGCCGATGCCGCCCACCAGCAGCGAGATGGCCGCGATGCTGCCGAGCAAGGTCGTGAAGGTGCCGGTGGCCTGCTCCACCGTGTTCAGGATGTCCGCCTGGTTCTGAACCATGAAGTCATCCTGCGCGCCGGCTTGCAGGCCGTGCAACGTGCGCAGGATGGCCGTCACCTGCGCCTGCGCCAGATCCATCTCGCTGGCTGAACGAACTTGCAGGCTGATCGAGCGCACCCTGGTCGTACCTGCGCCGCCCAGCTTCAGTTGGGCCGTTCGCAGCGGCATGAAGATCACGTCATCCTGGTTTGAGGGCCCACTCGTCCCTTTGGCCTTCAGAACGCCGACCACCTCGTAGTTCTGCCGGTTGATGCGGATCGTCTCACCGATGGGGTTCACCTGGGTGCTGCCGAACAGATCTTGAAGCGCCGTCTGGCCCAGGACCACCACCATCGCAATGTTGTCGTTGTCGTCCGCCGTGATGAAACGGCCGAGGGTGAGGCTCCAGTTGCGCACGCTGGCGTACTCAGCCGTCACGCCGGTGATGCTGGGCGATGCGGTCTTGCCCGAGTAGGATACGCTGACATTGCTGGCGCCGTACTCCGGGGCAACCAGGGTGACCGCAGTGGCGAGGCCTTTGATGGCATCCACGTCGGCGTTCGTCAGTTGGCGGATGTTCTGCTGCAAGCCACCGCGCGAGAACCCGAAATTAGCCCCGGCCGTCACGGTCAACAGATTGGAGCCCAGGGATTGAAACTGGCTGACTACCTGCGCCTGGGTGCCCTGGCCCACTGCCACCAGCGCGATCACCGCGCCGACCCCGATCACCACACCCAGCATGGTAAGAAAGGAGCGCATCTTGTGTACGACCAATGACTGCCCGGCCACGCGCAGGACCATGAACCATTTTCTCATGAGTCGCTCCTTTCACCGTCCACCCAGCAGCATGCCCCCGATGCCGCCACCGCCGATGCGGAAGTTGTTATTGGACTGGGAGTTGGTGATCTCGACGACGACCTTGTCGCCCTCGTTGAGGCCCTTGGTGATCTGGGTGTAGGCGCCGTCGCTGAGGCCGACCTCGACCGGCACAGCTTCCGGCTGACCCTTGGGGTCGAGCGAGTTGGGCACCAGGACCTGGTACATGCCGTTGACCTTCTGGAGGGCCATGGCGGGCACGAGGAGGGCGTTTTCGGCCTGGCCGACCGCGATCTTGACGTTGGCGGTCATGCCGACCAGCAAGGGCAGCTTGTCGGCGCCGGTGAGGGAGATGGGCACCTCGTAGACCATGACGCCGCCCTGCAAGGCGCCTTGCAGGGGCACGGGGCCCACCTGGCCGCGCAAGGTCTGGCCGGGCAGAGCATCGAAGGTGATCTCGGCGGCCTGGCCCTCGCTGATGCGGCGGATGGTGGTCTCGTCGATCGAGGCGAGCACCTGGAGCTGGCTGAGGTTGGCCAGGGTGAGGATGTTGGTGTTGGCGGCGATCACGTCACCTACCGCAACGTTGGTGTTGAGGATGGTGCCGTCGAAGGGAGTGGTGAGCCTGGTGCCGGCCAGGGCGGCCTCGGCATCCGACACGGCGAGGCGCTTCTTGTCGACATCGGCCTGGGCTGCGGCCAGCGTCACGGCGTCGGTGCCCTCGTCCAGCTTGGCCCGCGCATCCTGCGCCGACGCCAGCGCGACCTCCGCATCCTTCACCGCCAGTTGCGCCTTCGCAAGGTTCAAAGCCGCGCTTGCGGAGGCGTTGGCCCCCGCTTGCGCGTCGGCCAGCGCCTTTTGCGCATCGGCCAGGGTCTGCTTCGCCTTGCGTACCTGCATCTGCGCCTTCAGAAGGTTCACCTGCTGTTGGGTTTCAGCCGTGACACGTGCGTCAACCGCATTCATCATCTTGTTGAAAGCTACCTGTAGCCGGTCCTGATAGTAGGAATCAGAGTAAGTCTCGGCCGCAAGCCGCGCGTGCTCGGCCGAGGCAGTCGCCTCGGTGTCGCGCAGCTTCGCCAGTTGATCCGCTGCTGCGGTGTCGTTTTGTGCGGAAACCAGGCTGGATTGCGCCTGAGCCAGCGCGCTCTGCGCATCTGCGACATTGGCTTTCAACTGGGTGATGTCGGGATTGAGCAGAGTGTCCAGGTCGTCTTGCGCCTGTTGGCCCTGGAACTCGGCCTGCGCGATGGCAAGATCCGCCTGCGCGATGTCGAGCGCAGTGACCGGCGTCTTGAGATCCGCCAGCTTCTGTTCGGCTGCCTGCAAGTCGCTGTTTGCCTGATCCAATGCCTGCTGATACGGCGTCGGGTCGATGGTCGCCAGCGCTTGCCCCGCCTTTACGGTGTTACCCGCCTTCACGTCCAGGCTGAGGAGTTTGGTCGTGCCGCTCATGCGCTCGAATGCCAGATCCGCGCTGTTGATCGCGTCCAGCTCGCCCACGACGCTGATAGACGAGCTCAGGTTGCCGCGTTGTACGTCCACAACTTGCGTGAAGTTGCTGCTGGCGCCGGCCGCGGTCGATGCACGGCGGCTCTGGAAATACCAGAATGCGCCGCCGGCAGCAGCCAGGAGAAGCAGAATCAGAACCAAGGATCGTATGAAACGTTTCATCGTATATCTGCTCCTCTCATCGTCCGACCACGATGCGCTGCTGGCTGCCGGGCGGACCGCCTCCCCCGGCGGACTCGATGAGGCCGCGGAAGTTGTTATTGGACTGGGTAGCGGCGATCTCGACGACGACCTTGTCGCCCTCGTTGAGGCCCTTGGTGATCTGGGTGTAGGCGCCGTCGCTGAGGCCGACCTCGACCGGCACAGCTTCGGGCTGGCCCTTGGGGTCGAGGGAGTTGGGCACCAGGACCTGGTACAGGCCGTTGACCTTCTGGAGGGCCATGGCCGGCACCAGGAGGGCGTTTTCGGCCTGGCCCACCGCGATCTTGACGTTGGCCGTCATGCCGACCAGCAGGGAGAGCTTGTCAGCGCCGGTGAGCGAAATAGGCACCTGGTAGACCATGACGCCGCCTTGCAGGCTGCCTTGCAGGGGCACGGGGCCCACCTGGCCGCGCAAGGTCTGGCCGGGCAGAGCATCGAAGGTGATCTCGGCGGCCTGGCCCTCGCTGACGCGGCGGATGGTGGTCTCGTCGACCGAGGCGAGCACCTGGAGCTGGCTGAGGTTGGCCACGGTGAGGATGTTGGTGTTGGCGGCGATGACGTCGCCTACGGCGACATTGGTATTGAGGATGGTGCCGTCAAAGGGAGCGGTGAGCCTGGCGCCGGCCAGGGCGGCCTCGGCATCCGATACGGCGAGGCGTTTCTTGTCGACATCGGCCTGGGCTGCGGCCAGTGTCACGGCATCGGTGCCTTCGTCCAGCTTGGCCCGCGCATCCTTCGCCGATTCCAGGGTCACCTGCGCGCTCTGAATTGCCAGTTGCGCCTTCGCCAGCGCCAGCTTATCGCCGCCGGCCTGGGCATCGGCCAGCGCCTTTTCCGCATCGGCCAGGGTATCCTGAGCATTGGCCACGCTCGCCGCGGTAGATTGAAGCGACAGTTGTCGCTCGGCCTGGACACGTGCCAGGTCCGACTGAGTTTCACCGAGCGTCTGCTGCTCGTCCGCGAGCTGTTGGGTTTGTTCCAGGTTGGCTTTGCCCTGGGCCACCAGCGCCTGGAGGTTCGCGATGTTCCGCTCGTGCCAGCCCACGGAGTACTGCAGATCGCGTTCGTTCTTCGTCAGAGCGTCATGTTCCGCCAGGGTTTGCTGGAGCTGTGCCAGTGCCAGATCATCCTTCGCGCTCTGAACCGCATCCTGCAGGGTGGTGAGATCCGGCGCTTGCAGGTCCGCCAGATCTTGCTTGGCCTGCTCAAGCCCATGCTGCGCCTGTGCGATCGCCTCATCGGCCTTGGCGATGTCCAGCGTCGTGGCGGGCGTTTGGAGGTCTGTCAGTTTTTGTTCGGCTGCTTGCAGGTCGCTATTTGCCTGATCCAACGCCTGCTGATATGACGCCGGGTCGATGGTTGCCAGCACCTGCCCTGCCTTTACGGTGTTGCCCGCCTTCACGTCCAGGCTTACCAGTGGGGCCGTATCCCGCATGTGCTCGAAGGCCAGATCGGCGCTCTGGACCGCATCCAGCTCACCCACCACCGTGATGGACGCGCTCAGGTTGCCGCGCTGCACATCCACGATCTGTGTAAAGCCACTGCTGTTGGTCGCGGCGGACGTGGTCAAAGCGCCGCGGGTCCGGGTATACCAGAGAGCACCCGCAGCCAACCCGAGCACTAACAAAACCAATCCGACACGGAGAATCCATTTCATAGCATCGCCTCTCTTGACTCACCACGACAATCCCTCGATCAAGGTGCGGGCGTGGCTCCGGGCGCGCCTGCGCCGAAACGGCCTGCTGGCGCCACCTGCACCGAGCGCGCCGTGATGGTGCCGTCGGTGCCCGTGCTGCCCGAAACGATCACAGTGTCTCCGGTCGCCAGATCCGTCAATTTCACCGATGCCTGCTTTTCAATCAGGGTCGTGTCGGTGATCTTCACCTGGGTTTCTTTGCCGTTATTATCAGTGATGGTCAGAACGCCATCACCGACGCTGGAAATTTGGCCAAAGATGCCACCCTGCCCGCTGGTCCGCCCGTTAGCGCCCTGCGCAGCCTGACCGGGAAACTGCCCGTTCCCTCCTGCAGCGTTGGGAAATCCGCCTTCCCGTCGGGAAGCGAAGGAGGGCTGTGCCTGGCTCTTGCCATATACCATGCCGCCATAAAAGCTGGCCCCGGCGACGACGAGCACCACCACAATGCCGACGATGATTTGTATTGTGCGATTCATTTTTCCTAGCTCCCCCTTATGTTATGATACGAGCCTCTTGCTCTGCTCACTCAGTTCCAGGCTGTGTCCGGCTGCGTTTGCCTGGCGTGAGTCTGTCACCGGAGAATCGCTCACGATCTGGCCGTCCTGCAAGCGGACGATGCGTCGAGTATGCGCCGCGATGTCCGGCTCGTGCGTGACGAACACGATCGTGATGCCTTTGTTTGCGTTGAGTTCCTGGAAGATCCGCATCACTTCCTCGCCCGCTTTGGAATCCAGGTTGCCGGTGGGCTCGTCGGCCAGGATGAGGCTCGGTTCGTTGACCAGCGCGCGGGCAATCGCCACGCGCTGCTGCTGCCCTCCTGACAGCTCGTTCGGCTTGTGGTGGATCCGGTCTCCTAGACCGACGCTTTCCAGGGCAGCGAGGCAACGATCTCGGCCCCCGCTGACGCCGGCGTAGATCAGTGGCAATTCTACGTTGGCCAGCGCCGTGGTGCGAGGGAGCAGGTTGAAGCTTTGGAAGACAAAGCCGATCTTGCGGTTGCGGATGTCTGCCAGGCGATCGTCACCCATCTTGCCCACATCCTGCCCGTCGAGGAGATACGTTCCGCTGGTGGGCACATCCAGGGCGCCCAGGATGTTCATCAGAGTCGATTTGCCGGAGCCGGAAGCTCCCATGATTGCCATCATTTCGCCAGTGTGCACTTGAAGCGAGATACCGCGCAGCGCGTTCACTTCAACATCACCCATGCGATACACCTTGGTCACGTCTCGGATTTCGATAAGCGCTTGATGATTGTCCAATCGTGCTATCCTCACATTTTCAAGCTAAAAGGGGAACGAAAGCCAAACCCTCGTTCCCCTCATACATCAGGCGAGCGTTCTCAGTCCGGTCACACGTTCACTGGTTAAGCAAGCTGACCGCATCGGTCAGCCCGCTTCACGACGACGTGCCCGGGACCGGTGTACTGGGAGCCGGAGCCGGGCTCCCCTTCCCATGACCGCGCATGCCGCCGGGGAAGCCGAACCCGAAGCCTCGGCCACCTCCCTTCCCCAGGTA
>Ga0172368_10005124_pt1 | contig 14810 bp, 14 predicted proteins | sample Lak11m_FD_114540 | JGI IMG/M metagenome (GOLD analysis project Ga0172368, IMG submission 114540) | Freshwater microbial communities from Kabuno Bay, South-Kivu, Congo - kab_022012_11m | ecosystem: Environmental > Aquatic > Freshwater > Lake | place: Democratic Republic of the Congo: South-Kivu...
GCTGGAACGGCGGCTCGGGCATCGTCGTCATCCGATACTCGCTCTAGAAGCCGCCGACGAAGGTCGGTCGCGGCACGCGCCCGACGCTCAGCCCTCGGGCGCCTCCTCGCGGATTCCGGGGCGCACGACGATGGAGCGCCCGCGCAGGATGACGAGGCCGCGGCGTGCGAACTCGTTGAGCGCGCGGGAGACCGTCTCGCGCGAGGTGCCCACCATGCCGGCGATGTCCTGCTGGGTCGGCCGCACGCGGATGAGGATGCCCTCCTCGGTCAGCTCGCCCTCCTTTCCGGCCAGATCCGTGAGGAAACGCGCGACCCGTCCGTACACGTCCAGCAGCGCCAGGTTGCCGATGATGCGGTCGGCCTGCCGCAGCCTCCGGCTCAGCTCCGCCAGAATGGCCCTCGCCGTGTCGGGATGGTCGGCGACGTGGCGCGCGAACGCCGTGCGCTCGAGCACCAGCGCCCGCGTGGGCTCCGACGCGACGACGGAGGCCGAGCGCGGCTGGTTGTCCAGCAGGCTCATCTCGCCGAAGATCTCGCCGTCGCGCAGGATGCTCAGGATGATCTCGCGCCCGCCGCCGAAGAGCATCACCTTCACGCGTCCCTGCGTGATGACGTAGAGCGCGTCGCCCGGGTCCTCTTGGCCGACGATGACGGACCCGGACGGGTACTCGCGCGTCTGCATCCGGTGCGCGAGGTCGCGCAGGCCGTCGGGCGCGAGCGCCGCGAAGATTCCGACCTTCTGCAGGTACTGCCAGTTCTCCGGCGTCATGAGCCGATCCCCGGCGCAACGGCCCGGCGGGGCCGTGCACGGGCGTCAGGCTAGCCGGCGGCGCAGGTCGTTGGAAGGAAAAACCGTCCGCTGCCGGACGGGGCGGAACGCCACGCGGCGATCCGGGCGCGCGCCTCAGGTCATCTTCACCACGATTTCGGAGATGAGGTTCGCCGTGTCGTCGGCGCGATCGGCGGCGCGCGACAGGTGGCGCAGCACCTCGCGCATCTTGAGCATGGAGACGACGGAGGCGGGGTCCGCGGGCCCGCTGAAGAGCTCGGCAAGCGCCTTGTGGTACGTGCGCTTCATTTCGTTTTCCACGTGTTTCGCGCGCCGGCTGTGCTCGCTCGCGACGCCCGGATGCTCCTCGAGGCGCTGCATCGCGAGGTGGATCTCGACGACCGCGTCGCGCAGCAGCTCCGACATGCGCAGGAGCGACGCGTTGGGCGTCACCGCCAGAATGGTCATCTCCTCGACCGTCGAGTGCGCGTAGTCGATGAGGTCGTCCACCGCACGCGACAGGTCGTAGATGTCCTCGCGGTCGATGGGCGTGACGAACGTGCGGTTCAGCTCGTCGATGACGATGCGGCGCACCTCGTCGGCGTCCTGCTCGGCCTGGTGCACCTTGGCGGCATTCTCGGGCGTCGGGCTCTTCATGAACGCGACGAGCCCCTCCAGGCCCGAGACGTTCAGCTCGGCCTGGCGCGTGATTTGGCGCAGGAAGTTGTCCTGCTTGGGCTTCATGAAGTCGGTCAGCCAGCCCACGGGAGCCTCCTCAGCACAAGGAACAGGATCGCCGACACCGCGGCGGTGGACGGAATGGTGATGACCCAGGTGACGACGATCTGCGCGCCCACGCCCCAGCGCACCTTGCTGACGCGCTCGGCGCTGCCGGTGCCCATGATGCAGCTCGCCACGACCTGCGTGGTGCTCACGGGGCCGCCGGCGAGCGCCGCCGCGAGGATGACGGACGCAGAGCCGATCTGCGTCGTGAAGCCGTGTACGGGGCGGATCTTGTAGAACTTGCCGCCCAGCGTCCGGATGAGCCGCCAGCCGCCCGTGGCCGTGCCGGTGGCGATGGCCGCGGCCGAAAGCGCCACGACCCATATGGGCACTTTGAACTCGGGGATGACCCCCATGGCGAGCAGGCCCATGGTGATGACGCCCATGGTCTTCTGCGCGTCGTTGGTGCCGTGCGAGAGCGCGAGGCCGACGGCGGTGACGATCTGCCCGCCCTTGAAGGCTCGGTTCACCGACGGCGACATGCCGCGCGCGATGAAACGGATGAGCCGCATGATGAGGAAGCCCGCGACGAAGCCCAGCAGCGGGGACACGAGCAGCGCCGTGATCACCTTCAGGATGCCGCCCAGCTTCACGACGCCGAACACCGCGTAGAGGTCGTTCATGGACCACAGGCCGGTGTGCCACTGCTTGATCGCGCTGTCGGCCAGCGCGCTGCCGAGCAGGCCCCCGATGAGCGCGTGCGACGAGCTGGACGGGATGCCAAGATACCAGGTGAGCACGTTCCAGCCGACCGCGCTCACGAGGCCCGCCATGATGAGGGGAAGCGATTCCTGCGGCGAATGAGGCAGGTTCAGCACGTCGGTGCCGATGGTGGTCGCCACCGCGACGCCGAAGATGAACGGGCCGCAGAACTCCGCCACCGCGGTGATGGTGAGCGCCTGGCGCGGGGACAGGGCGCGCGAGGAGATCATCGTCGAGACGATGTTGGAGCTGTCGTGGAAGCCGTTCAGGAAGTCGAACAGGACGGAAATGGCGACGAAGAGGACGAGCGTGGTCATCCGTTTTCCGGGGCGGAGCGTCATCCGCCGCTGCACGGCGGGTGCCCCCGCTGCCCGCCGGCGGTGCCACGATACGCGGGGAACGGCCCGCGGTCCAGAATCCGGCCGGGAGGCCGCGCAGGTTTCGCGGCGCGCGGGCGGCGGGTCCGTCTTCGCATCGCGGCGCAGCGCCTGGAAACGCTCGAAACGTATTAATCCTTTTGTTGTACTATGGTCCGGAATCCTCACCCCGCGTCGCGGGCGCCTGGACTCGCCGGCCGCATCCGGGCGATACTGCCGGGCCTTCGTCCGGGGGCCCGCCGTGTCGATGTCCGCAGCCCCCGCAGTGCCTTCCGCGCCCGCTCCCGAGCCGCACGGGCGTGTCCGTGCCGCGCCGCTGCGCCTGCCGTTCGACTACCTGGACAAGGTGTGCGTGGCCGCGACGAGCCGGGAGCACGGCACCTCGTCGGCGCCCGTCTGGCAGCTCGGCATCCGGGGCAGATTCGACCCCGAGGTCGCGTTCCACGCGGTTCTGGCGCTCGTGCGGCGCTACCCCGTGATCGCGTCGCGTGCGATCTCCGCGGAGCCTGGCCGGCCGTTCGCAAGTGCGCGCCGCCTCGCCTGGGAGGCGGATCGCGAGCCCGACCGGGAACTGCTCTTCCACACGGAGGACGTGCGCGGAGACCCCGAAGCGCTGGAGCGCCTGCGCCAGAGGCTGTTCGACAACCACCTCGATCCGGAAACGGAGTACCCCGTCCGCTTCACGTGGGCCCGCAGCGCTGCCGAGGAGGGCGTGCTCTTCGTCCAGCAGCATCACGCCATCGCCGACGGTGCCGCGTTTTTCGACTTCGTGCGCGATTTCTGCCGCTTCTACGACGCCGCCTTGGCCGGCGACGTGCCCGAAAAAGAGCCCGTTCCGAGACTGCGCGAAGACGAGGTCGCGGTTCCGGATCGCGCGCGCAGACTGCGCTACCTCGTTCTGGGCCTGATCGCCCATGTGGTTGCCGCGGTGCGGATCCTGCTTCGCCCGGCCGATCCTCTCGCGTCGAATGTCTCTGCGGATTTCACCGGCGCCAACCGCGTCGAGCACCTCGTGCTGCCCGACACGCTGGTCGAACGCGTGCGCGCGGCGCGAACGGGCACGGGGTTGTCGCTCAACGACCTGCTCGCGGGGGCGCTGGCGCTCGCACTGTCGCGCTGGACCACGGGGCGTGGCATGAGGCTGCGCCGGTTCAACCTGCTGCTGCTCGCGGATTCGCGGCCCCGGGGCGCTTCCGTCGCGTCCTTCGCCAACCACCTGTGCTCGTTCGTCGTGGACTTCGACCTTCGCCGTCTTTCCGGACCGCTCGCGTTCGCCCGCGCGGTGCGCGCGCAGGTCGCCTCTCAGGCGCGCCGGGCGCTTCCCGTGAAGAAGCTCGTCGCGGAGGTTTTCGTCGCGCGCCTGGTCGCCCTCGGGACGATACGGCGTCTCATCTTCGCGGGACGGCGCGCCGTGCTGAATCTGCCCTTCAGCAACCTGATTCCGATTTCGCCGCCCGAGCGCTTCCGCACCGCGGCGTGGACCGCGGAGGGCCTGCGCATCATGACGCCCTGCCTGCACCTGCAGGGCGCGAACGTCACGGTCATCCGCTATTCGGGCGGGCTGTGTCTCAATTTCAACCACAAGGCGAGCGCGGTCCCGACCGAGGAGGTGCGCCGTCTCGTCGAGCTTTTCCGGAGCGCTATCGGAGAGACTCTCGCCGCGGCCGGCGTGTCCGACCTGGACGTCGGGCCGTGAAGCAGTCTCGTCCGGCGTGGCTCGACGCCGCGTGGCCCGCGCTCGCCGCCGCGGCCGCGGTTTCCGTGCCGTGGCTGGCGAGCCCGCCGTTCCTCGACGACTGGCACGTGCTGCAGCGTGCGCACGACGCGCCCTGGACGTGGCGCGGCCTGGTCGAGGCGTTCACGTTCCTGGACCGCCGGTCCATCGAGACGTGGAACCTGCCGGTGCTGCCGGCGTACACCTTCTTCCGGCCTCTCGTCGTCGCGTCGTTCAAGGTGGACATGGCGCTTTTCGGACTGAATCCGATCGGCCTGCACCTGTCGAACCTCCTGCTGCACCTGGCCGGGACGGCCCTCGTGGCGGCGATTGCACTGCGCCTGGGGGCCGACCGGCGCGGGGCGCGCATCGCGGCGCTGCTGTTCGGCCTCCAGCCGCAGAACGCGGTCGCCGTTGTGTGGACGGCCGGGCGCACGGAAGTGCTGGCGACTGCACTCGTGCTCGCCGGCTTCCACGCGTGGCTCGTCGCGCGTGAGACGCGCCGGCCGTTGTGGATTGCGGCAGCGACGGCTTTCCAGGCGCTCGCCTGCCTTGCGAAGGAAACGGCGGTGCTGCTGCCCGCGGTCATCGTGGCGCGGGAAGTCGCGGCACGGATCGCGGATCGACGCAATGCGGGACCGCTGCAAGAGACCTCAATCGCGGCTGCCCCGATCTTCCTCGTCGCCGGGGGCTACGCCGTCTGGCGGCTGTGGTTCTTCGACGAGACGGGAACGCTCGGCCCGCCGTACTTCCTGTCGCCGGCGACGCCCGGCTTCGCGGCCTTCCTCGCCGCCAAGACGGTCTACTACCTGCTGTGCCTCTTCAGCACGGCGTTCGTCGTCCCGGTGTTCGCCACGGACTTCCTGCTCGCGCACCCGGCGGCGCTGGCGGGTGCGTCGCTGGCGGCAGCGGCGCTTCTCGCGCTCGCCCTGCACGGGCGCCTGCGCGATCCGCTGCCGATTCTCGGTCTTCTCTGGACCGCAGCCGCACTGCTGCCGACGGCACCGCTGCCGGCGATCGATCTCTACCTCTACGGCGCGAGTCCCGGCTTCGCGCTCCTGCTCGCGCCGGCGTTCCGAGGCGATGCCGCGCCGGTCGAGGCTCTTTCACCGCGGTGCCGGCGGCTCGTCGGCGCGTACCTTGCCCTTTGCGTCGCGGGATTTCTGGGGCGCGGCATATTCTATCGTCAGGAGGGAGTGGTCGCGCGGCGGGTCTTCGAGGACATCCGCGCGGATGCCCCCGGGGGGCTGCCTGCCGGATCGCTCCTGCTGCTTGTGAACATGCCGTTCACAGCGGCGCACACCGGGCCGATGCTGCGTCTCCACGGCGAACCGGCGGATCTTCGCGCGATGCTCGTCACGGTCTCCAGCGAGTGGGCGACGCCGACGTGGCGCGCGCAAGTGGACTGCGTGGACGACCGGCACGTGCGCGTGCGGCCCCCGCCGGAGCAGGGAGCGTTTTTCGCGACGCCGGAAGAACGGAACCTGCATCTCGCACAGAAGCCGTTCGACGCGTCGCGCACCTACCGCGTGCCGGGCATGACGGTGCGTCCGGCGACGGAGGGCGATCGCGTGATCGCGCTGGATCTGGAACTCGATCGGCCGCTCTCGCAGGGCAGGGATCGGATCTTCGTGTTCGCCGACGACGGGCGGCGCATCGCGCACCGGCGCTGCGGACCGGATGAATGGAGGGCGCAGCCGTGAACGCGAGGCAGACACGCGCACAGCGGCTGCTCCTGGCCGGCGTGGTGCTCGCGTACTGGGGCGCGAGTCTCGCGGTCGGATTCTTCCTCGACGACGTCCACAACCTGGAAAGCGCGCTGGATGCGGGGCCCGATCCGCATGCGCTCGCGAACGCTTTCACCGTGTTCGACCCTCGATCGGCGCAGGTCTGGTGTCTGGATCGGCAGGCGCTGCACTTCTTCCGGCCGCTGCTGCTGCTGAGCCTGGAACTGGACTACCTCGTGTGGGGCGCGCACGCCGCGGGCTTCCACGCGACGAACCTCGCGCTCCACGTCGCGAACGCCTGGATGCTGCACGCGCTGCTGCTGCGCCTGAGGCTTCCGCCGCCGCGCGCGCTCGCCGCAGCGGCGGTTTTCGCTGCGTTTCCGCACCACACCGTCGCGGTCATCTGGATTTCGGGCCGGACCGAGCTGCTGCTCGCCGCGTTTCTCCTCGCATCGCTCGTGCTGCATGCGCGTGCAATCCAGGAGCGTTCAGGAACAATGCTGGCGCTGTCGTGCATTTCAGCGGTGCTCGCGCTTCTGACGAAGGAAGGTGCGGTGGCGCTGCCGGCGTACCTGGCCACGGTCGAATGGGCGCTCCGTCCGTCGGGCGAGCCCGCGCGCGCGTGGCTGCGGCGCGCCGCGCTGCGTCTCCTCCCGGCGACCGCCCTCGCCGCCGCGTTCGGCGCATGGCGTCTGCTGGCGTTCGGCCAGGTCGGCACGCCTCCCGCGCCGTACTACGTTTCGCCTCTGGATCCGGCCTTTCCCGCGTTCTTCGCGATCAAGGCCATCTACTACGCTTTCGCCTGGCTCACCACGTTCCCGGTGATGCCCGTCGCGCCCGTCGCGTTCCTCTTCGAGCACCCGGTCGTGCTCGCGGTCCTCGCGCTGGCGACGCTGATCGGCTGGGCTCTCGTTATACGTCGCGTGCGCGAGGAGCCCTCGTTCTGGCCTCTTCTTGCGTGGGCCGGCATCTGCCAGCTCCCCGTCGCGATGCTGATGTCGTCGAATCACTACATGTACATGGGAAACGCGGCCGTCGCGGCGGTCTTCGCGCTGCTGCTGCCCGCCGGCGGATGGCGCGTGCGCGCGGCGGCGGCGGGAATCGCAGTGCTCTTCGGCGCGCATGCGGCGCAGGGAATCGTCGGGTATCATCGGCTCTCGGCGCAGGAACGCGCCCTGGCGGAGGCCGTGCGGCACGCGGCGCCGGAGACCATGCAGCCCGGTTCGGACCTGTACATCGCGAACGCACCCCTCGTGGCGGCCCACGTGGGGCAGCGCCTGCGCGTGCTGGAAGGCGCGACGGCGCTGCGCCCGCACATGCTCACCGTTTCGGCCGATCCGTTCGCGGTCGCCGAGGCTCCGCAGGCGCGCTGGGAGGGCGATCGGACGCTCGTCCTGGAGAAGCCCGGCGGACTGCTGCCGGGACCCATGGGAGAGCTGTTCCGCATGATGGGCGTGCAGGCGGAGCCGGGGCGCGAATACGCTGCGGGACCCGCGACGGTGCGCCCGTCGGCCGGTCCGGATGGCGCCGTCGATCGCGTTTCGGTGCGGTTCGAAGGCAGATCAGGAGCGCAACTGCCCTCCGTCATCCTCTTCCGCCCGGGCCGCGGGGGCGCTGTGGAGGCGGTCCGTCTTGATCCCCGCGGCGAGCAGATCGCCGCCGTCGAGCCCTGAGAGCCCGAGGAGACGCCCCCGTTGGAGCCCGCCCCGACGCTGACCGTGGAAGCCGCCGCCGGCGACGCGCCTGCGCACCCGATCTCGCTTCGCTCGCTCGCGGCCGAGTTCCGCGAGCATCTGCCCATCTGGTTCGTGTACCTGGAAGGCATCGGGCTGCTGCATGCGACGCTCGCGAATTTCCCGTCGGACGGGTTCGACCGGCTCGGACTTCCGCGCGAGCGCTTCGTCCCGACGGCGGCACTGCCGCTGGCATGGTTCGCTGCCTATTTCACCCTGCGCATCCGCCGATCCGAGGCGTTCCGCGCGAGCTGGAAGGCGTGGCTGTCGCTCGCGATCGCGGCCGCGCTGGTGCCGATATTGATTCTCTACGGATACCGGCCGTTTCCGCTCACGCACGCGCAGCTCTCGGTCGTCTTCGAGATCTCGCAGTTCACCTGGGCCGCGCTCTTCGTGGCGCAGGCGGCGACGACGCGCGGCTGGTCCGCGGTCGCACGCTTCTTCGGAGTCACGCTGCTCTACGGCGTCCTCCTGGAGAACACCGGCATCGTCATGGGGTTCTTCCGCGAGCCCGGTTTCCGCCTGCGTCTGGACCCGCTCCCGGCCCCCGTCTGCACCATGCTCGGCTGGAGCGTCGTCTTCTACGCGGTCGTCGGCCTCGTGGAGCAGCTCGCGCGATGGATGCCCTGGCTCTCGAAAGGCGTCGCGCGCAGGGCGTTTCTCGCGACGGCGGCAGCCCTGTCCCTGGACGCGCAGCTCGACCCGATGGCCTCCATGTCGGGAGTATTCTGGCATTGGAATGAAACGCTCCCGGCGGGATTCCTCGGCGTTCCCATCGTGAACTTCGCGGCCTGGTTCGGGGCGTTCCTGCCCTGGAGCTGGTGCCTGTTCCGCGTGCAGGATGCCGAGGGCGAAGGCGCTGGGGGAAACCGGACGCTGCTGCTGTGCATCCCGTTCGCGGCGGCGGTCGGCGGGTCGCTGTGCTTCGAGGTGATGGCCCTCGTCGAGGGCGTGCGCGGACCGTCGCTGCAGATTCTCTTCGACTTCGTCTTCCGGTTCCTGCCCTGAGACGGTCGCGTCCGGACGGAGCGGAGCCGCTCCGCCCGGACGCGGGTTCGGTCATCGCCTCGGCGGGGGAGGAGGCATGTCCGCGGGCGCGCAAGCGGTGGGGCCGCTGCCGTCCGGGCCCACGCGGCACGTGCCCGTCAGCGTGCGCCCGTCGATCGCGAACGAGCACGCGGCCCCCGCGGCAAGACCAGTACACGCGTCGACTGCCTCGCGCGGAGGGAAGGGTGGGGGCGGCGGCCGATCGCCCGGCAGGCACGCGAACGGTCCCTGCGGATCGGGGCCCCTGCGGCAAGCGCCGGAGAGCGTGCGGCCGTCGAGGGTGAAGCGGCACGCATCCCCGTCCGAAAGTGCCGCGCACGCGTCCAGGGCCTGCTGCGGGGGGCCGCGGTGCGGAACGGGGGCCGACAGGTTCCCGTCGCCCATCGCGGCCGTTTCCGCCTCGATCGCGACCGGATCGGCCTCTGCGGAAGCGCACGCGCAGACCACCGCCGCAAGCACCTGCACGAGCATCCGACGAGTCATCATGACCTGTTCCTCCGTGAGGTCGGCCGCGCCGTCCGCCGGTGCGAGCCGCCGCGAGCACGACAGGCGAGACGCGCGCGGCGTTAGCGGCCCGCGTCCGGACCCGATCCGGGCACGCACGCGAGCGGTCCGGGACCGCCCGGAGGAGGCCTGCAGATGCCTTCCAGCCCACCGATGCGGCACGGAGCGCCGACGACGCCACCGCGACAAGCGTCGAGCATTCCGGGAGGCGGGGGCGGCGGGGGACCGGGAGGAAGTCCCGGCGGACCCGGAGGAGGATGTTTCGCCTCGAACTCGACGAGCCGACGCGCCTGTTCGGGTGTCAGGATCCCCCGCAAATCCGAGCCCATCCGATCCTCGATCGCGCGCACCCGGGGCATGGCGTCCTTCAGGACGGCGTCCAGGTCCGGACGATACCGCTCCCGTATGGCTGCGGCTTTCTCTTCCTGTTCGCGGGAGAGCCCGAGTTCGTGCGGCAGCGGAAGCCCCGGCGGGTGCGGCGGGCGCGGCATGCCCAGACGGCACAGGGCGGCGCCCGTCGCGAGTCCGGCCAGGAACATCGCGAAGAGCACGAGCGCCGTCGTGACCCGTACGCGTGCAGGGCTTTTCTCATCGGGCTGCATGGCGGCTCCCCAGGGTCTCCAGGATCTCGGACGTGGCGGGGGACGAGTCGGTCGAGGCCCATTCCAGCAGTTTTCCCGCCGGATCCGACTCGGCGGTCGGCGTGTATGCGAGTGTACCGGTCCACACCACGAGCGCGACGCCGGCGGCCAGCGCGAGCGCGGGGCGCGACCACGCCGCGATCTGCGATGCGACGGACGCACGCCGTCGTGCGAGTCCGCGGGCCGCCGTGCGGCGCACCATCGCCTCCCATCGGGCCGGGTCCCGCGACGGGTCCAGCGCCGACAGATCGACGCGATCAGGATCCATGGCTGTCCTCCGTGTCGAGCCGCTCACGCAGCGCGCGCCGGGCCTGGAACAGGTGCTGGCGCGAATTCACCTCGGAGATTTCCAGCGAGTTCGCGATCTCTGCGTGCGTCCACTGCTCCAGGTCGTGCAGCAGCACCACCTCGCGCTGCGTCGGGGTGAGCCCTTCCAGTGCGCGAAGGAGCTGCGCCCGGCTCAGATCCAGCGCATCTGCATGGCAGGAAGGATCCGGCAATGTGTCATCGCAGTCGGCCGGCTCGCGCAGACGCCGCACGTTCAACGCGTTGCGCGCACGGTTGCGGACAATCTGGAGCAGCCACGCAGAGAAACGCTCCGGCTGCCGGCACGAGTCGAGCTTCTCCAGCGCTGCGATCATCGAGTCCTGTGCGAGATCCTCGGCGTCCGCGGGTCGCCGCACGATGGCGAGTGCCACCGAATAAACCGCGCGAAGATGCCTGCGCACCAGCGCCTCCGCTGCCTCCGCGTCGCCGCGGCGTGCCCGCGCGACGAGCATTGCCACGGGGAGGTCTGGCGGCGCGGCGGACATGCGTTCCCTGCGGGCATGACAGGCGGCGGGCCCGGGGCGTTAGTGTGCACCGGAAAACGAAGGAAATCCGAGGGGTTCGCGCACAGGGAAGCCCTGACGCGCCGCGTCAGGGCCGGCGTCCGAGAGCCCGCAGGAGCTGGGCGCGGGCCGACGCCAGGTTGAAGTCCGCCTGCACCACCTGGGCCTGCGCCTGCACGAGTCCGAGCTGCGAGTCGCCCAGCTCGATGATGTTGCCGACGCCGGCCTCGTAGCGACCCTCGGCCAGCCGGAGCTGTTCGGCAGCGCTGCGGGAGGCCTCGCCGGCCGCCTCGCGCGCGGCGGCGGCGCCTCGCACCGCGAGTCGCGCCTGCTCCACGTCCAGCCGGACCTGCAGCCGAAGCGCGTCGGCCAGCGCCCGGAGCGAATCCAGATTCGCCGCCGCCTCGTCCGCCTGCGCCTCGTAGAGCCCGCCCTGGAACAGCGGCCAAGTCAGCGACAGCCCTGCGCTCCAGTTCGTGCCCGCGCTGTTCGAGTTGCCGTCGAGCGCCGCGGCCGACTGCACGAACGCCTGCGTGTTCGTCTCGGATGCAGCCACGCCGGCCGTCGCGGAAACGGTCGGGAGCACCGCACGCCGCACGGCCTCGAGCTGCAGTTCCTGTGCGCGTTCCTGCTCCGAAAAGGCGGCGAATTCAGGCCGGGCACGCAACGCTTCGGCGAGAAGAGCGTCGGTCGGAGCGTCCTCGCCGGCCACCGGCGCGAGCCCGGTATCCGCGACGTCGTAGTCGGTGGAGGCCTCGACGCCCATGGCCCGATTCAGTGCCGCCTTCGCGCTCTCGTACGCGTTCTCGGCGGTCACGAACTGCACGCGTGCATTCGCCACCGCGGTGCGCGCGGCCGCGAGGTCGATCTCGGGGCGCGTCCCCGCGTCCACGAAGCCCTGCACCTGGCGAAGGTGGCGCTCCTGGTTGGCCAGAGCGTCGCGGGCGACTGTCGAGAGGGCCCGCTGCGCCCGCGCGCCGAAGAAGCTCGATTCCACTGAATAGAGCGCATCCGCCAGCGTCACGTTTTCGTCATACGACTGCGACAGAGCCGTGGCGCGTGCCGCCTGCCATTGCTTCTCGGTGCGCCCCGAGTCCCACAGCAGCAGCGACGCATCCGCCCTTGCGGACAGACCGTTGGATATCGTCGCGCCGCTGGACGCAGCGGCCGCGGACGGCGCCGTGCGCGACGTGTAGCCGTTCTGGAGCAGGTAGTCGGCGCTTCCGCGGACCTGCGGCTTCGCGGGAGCGTGTACCTGGTCGGCACGCGCCTCGGCGCCGCGCGTCGCGGCCCGCGCCTGGCGGAGCTGCGGCGCATGGTCGCGCGCGCTCTGCAGCGCCTCCTCGAGGGTCAGCAGGCGCACTCCCTCGGCCCGAGCGGCACCGGCCGCAAGCGCGACGGTCGCCAGGAGGAGGAGGGAAAGGCTCTCCCCCCTTCCCCCCTCTCGTTTCGGACGAAAACAAGAGCGTCCGAAACGCGAGGGGGGTGATTGCGCGGCCGATGCGACCGTTGTCTGCACTGCGACCCACCCCCCTCGCGCTTCGCGGAGCGAGGAACGAGCGGAGCGAAGCGAGAGGGGGGCCGGGGGGGAGAGCCTTGCCGGCGAGGCTCGCGCGGCGCGCATCACTCGTACCTCAGCGCCTCGATCGGATCGAGGCGCGACGCCTTCCATGCCGGGTACAGCCCGAAGACGATTCCCACGAGAGCGCTGAAGCCGACCGCAAGCGCCACGATTTCGGGACGGAACACCATGGGCCACCCGAAGCTCTGCGCGAGCTTCTCCGCGGTCGCAAGCCCCGCGAGAATGCCCGCGAGGCCGCCCGCCACTCCCAGCACGAGCGACTCCACGAGGAACTGCAGCAGGATGTCCCCCGGACGCGCGCCCACGGCCATGCGCAGCCCGATCTCTCGCGTGCGCTCGGTGACGCTCACCAGCATGATGTTCATGATTCCGATGCCGCCCACCAGCAGCGATACCGCCGCGATGCTCGCCAGCAGCGCCGTGAGCGCGGCGGTGCCCGACTCCACGGCGCTCGCCATCTCGGTTAGGTTGCGGAGGTTGAAGTCGTCGTCCGCGCCCGGGGGAGTGCGGTGACGGTCGCGCAGGATGTTCGTGATCTGCGTCTGCGCGCGCGGAATCGCTTCCTGGCTCGTCGCGCTCGCGACGATGGCGCCGGGGATGAACGCCTGGATTCCGGTGTTCTGCACCTTGCTCTGGAACGTGGTCTGCGGCACGAAGACGGCGTCGTCGTTGTCCTGTCCCATGGCGCTCTGGCCCTTCTTCGCCAGCACGCCCACGACTTGGAACGGGATGTTCTTCACGCGGATGGTCTGCCCGACCGGGTCGGCGCTGGCCCCGAAGAGCTTGTCCAACACGGTCTGCCCGAGCACCGCCACCTTGGCGCCGGTGTCCACGTCCGCCTGCGAGAAGAGCGCGCCGATCGACGCGGGCCACGAGCGGATCTCGAACAGCTCCGGGCTCGTGCCCCACACCTGCGTGGTCCAGTTCTGTTCCTCGCTCGCGACCTGCACGTTGGTCCGGAGCTGCGCCGCCGCGAGCCGCACCGCCGGCGCCTCGGCGCGGATGGCCTTGAGGTCCTCCCACGTCAGCGTCGGCATGGACCCGAACCCGCCGAACGCCCCGCCGCGGCTGCTCGCTCCCGACACGATCACGAGCATGTTCGAGCCCATGGAGCTGAACGACTCGCTCACGCGCGCCTTGGCTCCCTCCCCCACCGCCACCATCGCGATGACCGCGAACACGCCGATGATGATGCCGAGCATCGTGAGAAACGATCTCATCTTGTTGCGCAGCAGCGCGCGCACCGCGACGCGGATCGTCTGCAGGGGGCTCACGCGAGCGCCTCCCCCGGCACCGCAGCACGCGGCGCCCGGCGCTCGTCGGTGCGCACCAGTCCGTCCTTCATCACGACCGTGCGCGCCGCGTATTGCGCGATGTCGGGCTCGTGCGTCACGAGCACGATGGTGATGCCGCCGCGCCCCAGTTCCTGGAACAGCGCCATGATCTCGACGCTCGACCGCGAGTCGAGGTTCCCCGTGGGCTCGTCGGCGAGGATGAGACGCGGTCTCGTCACCAGCGCGCGTGCGATGGCGACGCGCTGCTGCTGCCCTCCGGAGAGCTGGTTGGGGCGATGGTCGACGCGCTCGCCCAGTCCCACGCGCTCCAGCGCCTCGTGTGCGCGGCGATGGCGCTCGCGGGAGCCCGCGCCCGCGTACAGCAGCGGCAGTTCGGTGTTCTCCAGCGCACTCGTGCGGGCCAGCAGGTGGAAGCTCTGGAACACGAAGCCCAGCGTGCGGTTGCGCACGAGCGCCAGTTCGTCGCGATCCAGCGTCTGCACCTCGCGCCCGTCCAGCCGGTACGTGCCCGCGCTCGGCCGGTCCAGACACCCGACGATGTTCATGAGCGTGCTCTTGCCCGACCCCGACGCGCCCATGATCGCGACGAACTCGCCCTCGTCCACGCGCAGGTCCACACCCCGCAGCGCGGGCACCTCCACGTCGCCCATGCGGTAGATCTTCGTGACGGCGGCGATGTCGACCAGCGCTCCCATTGTCGTCCGGTGACGATGAAGCGGGTTGCAGAAGCCCTTCTGCAAACCTAGAATAGCCTGAATCCGGGCGGACGCGGCGGTCCGGAAGAGGGGCCCGTCGCGTCGGTGACGAGCTGCTCGCCCGGCTGCAAATCTCCCTCCACTTCCGTCACGGTGCCGTCCGACACGCCCGTGTGCACGCGCACCGGCACAGGTCGCTCGTCGCGCATCACCCAGACGACGCGCCGGTCGGGTGCGTCCGGGCGCTCGGATGCAGCGCTTCCGGGCAGCGCCGCGCCGGCCTGCGATTCGGAGCGCCCCGGGCCGGCGCCCGCCCCCGGTCCTGCACCTGCTCCGCCCCGGCCGCGACGCCCCTGGCCGAGCATCTCCGGCGGAGGGCGGAAGCGCAGCGCGGCGTTGGGCACGCGCA
>Ga0172368_10005125_pt1 | contig 14808 bp, 12 predicted proteins | sample Lak11m_FD_114540 | JGI IMG/M metagenome (GOLD analysis project Ga0172368, IMG submission 114540) | Freshwater microbial communities from Kabuno Bay, South-Kivu, Congo - kab_022012_11m | ecosystem: Environmental > Aquatic > Freshwater > Lake | place: Democratic Republic of the Congo: South-Kivu...
AAATAGGATACCGGTCCCATATGTAGCATTAGGAAATAAGCGGTACCACAAAAGAGGCTGGGACGAGACTCCCGTCGTTGTAATATTAGTTGTTCCAACATCGGTTGAAATAGCGGCTCCTGCACTTGAATTCCAGGATATCGTCCTAACAATTTTATCGCCAAAATATCCACCTGCCATTCCTGTAATGCCAAGCAACAACGCCCGCCCCCAGGCAGAAAGGGAGAGTCTCTTATTTTGCAAAGCAGCGTCCGCCAATTCAAGCATTCCAACCCACATGCCGGGGGCGAACACCCATGTATAGCGACTAGCCTCGGCAGCATAGCCTGTCACGGCAATGACTGGCAGCACGAGCCATAACGGTCCGCGCCACAGCATGGCGACGACCGCTGCACACAAGACAAGCGGCGGATGGATGGGTCCCTGCTTGAGGAAGATCAATGTCCATAGGGTCAGAAGCAGCCACAAGGTCCGGTTTGAGCGCGTAAAACGAAAAGCAGCAAGCCCAAGCAAAAGATACGGAAGGATCACGGTCAGCGCAACCCAAAATCTTTCCATCCAAATAGTAAGTTTTGGAATCAAAAACGGGAGTCCGCCCACAAACTGCCTACCGACATCCAGCAAAACGTGAATCTTTTTGTCGGCGGGATAATTGTAAAGATGACTACCAAACATGATGGAATAATCCCACATTCGGTTTCCCTCGGACCATCCCAATGAAAATGGATAATCCGTCACGTTGATAAAGGCCGCGGAAACGACAAATTCACTGGAGGTCAACAGAAGGACAGCAAGAAATTCCTTCCACCCCAAAAGGGAATCTCCTTTTTTAATCAAAAAAGAAAGGAGGACGACGATCACGCCCCATGTCAGAAGCCGGAAATAATTTCCATGAAAGACTACCCCCCAAACCGTATATTGAAAGAACAATACCGGTGAAATGAAAATCAAAATTGCAACCAGCCAGCGCAGACTTCCCAGTTTTTCACGAAATAAAACAAGCTTATCAAATAACGGCTGAAGTTTACCAGGCCGCCACAAGAAAAGTTCAATGACAAACAAGGCAGTTATGCAAGCGACCCCAAAAAATAAGAATATCATTCCCCATTTAAAGGAGTATTCCCCCCACCATCGTCCCGATCCCCATGCAATTTTATAGACCTCCAAAACCGACCGATATAGCACAAAGCCTGAAAGGGCGGTGACGAGTATGTTTACAAGATTTTTACGAAAGTAATTCATGGATCAACCTTTATGATGGGCTAGAAGTTTTATCATGGTCCGGGCATATTGTTCACACATAATATCTTCAGTGTAATATTCCAGAACATGTGCTTTTGAGGCAGCGCCCATTTTAAGCCGTAACTGCTTATCTTTCAGCAATTTTAATATAGCCTTCGTCAGTTCTTCCACATCCTCCACAGGCACCAGAAAACCGTGTTCGCCATCCTCCACAACCTCATCCACTCCTTCAACATTCGTGGCAACCACTGGAAGCCCTGCGCTCATACCTTCTAGTAAGGCGATTGGCAATCCCTCCCACCGAGATGGAAGCACAAAAATATCTGCAACAGCTAGAAACCCTGTAACGTTATCCCAAATTCCCAAAAGCTTCACAGACTCAGACAACCCCAATTCACCGATCTGCACGGTGAGCTTCTTTCTTAAAGTTCCATCGCCGCAAATGCCAAGTTTTAGGTTGGGAAACTCCTCTAAGAGCGCGGGCATGGATTGAATCAGAACACTATGGGCTTTTTGATACACCAATCGGCCGACCGACAACAGAAACAGGTCGTCCTCTTTGAGACCCGCTTCCTTCCTAAACCGGGAAAGGTTGACGCCTTCGAGGGAGAGTGGATCAATCCCGTTTTTGATCACGGTAATGCGACGCTCATCCACGCCTTCCAGCATTGCCTGTTCACGTATCCTGGAAGATACAGCCACAAGCACCTGGCCAATGCCATGATTGATCAGCCAGGTATGAACCTTTCCGAGCCAGTTCGGGAAATTCTCGATGATTCCATGGTGTGTGGCAATGCGTACTGGAACACCCGCAAGCCAAGCTACAGGAAGGGCCAGCAGGTTGCTATCATGCGTGAAGGTCTCGATCACGTCAATTTTTTCGCGGCGCAACAACCTCCAAAGCAAAAACGACCCTTTGGCGATCAAGAAGACATTGATAATTTTCATCCAGCCATATTTAAAAGCCTTCAAGTCAATGATGGGAAAGTCTGAGTTTGCCTGCCATTTGGACTGCACGCCTTCCTTATCATAATAAAACACAGCGAACACTTTATGTCCATAATCATGAAACCAGTGTGCCTGATCCAATAATACCTTCTGTGCACCGCCAACCGCCATTTGGGTGCCAAGCAAAAGGATAGACAAAGGCTGAGTTGACATATTCTTCGTCTTCATAATCCACCTTAATATATAAAATTGTCGCTTTTAATTTAATCGATTGCGGGCCATAAAAAAGGCGCGTACTGATCGCCAAAAACGAATTAACTTGGGGCGAATATTTCCCCCAATCAAACCAAATAACAACGCCATATACCCGTGAATATTTGTCGGGTCTTCAACAATTGCACGATGCGCATTTTGGCGGGCGAATCGCAATGTTTCAGAATCAATTTCACTCAACAAATTATAAGCCATATTACTGAATAATCTTGAATAGGCGCGCTTTCTAAACCGCAATGAAAGATCAGGATCATCTTTAAATGCCAATTCAAGATATTTTATAAACCAAGTTGTTGCACTCAATTTATCGCCGGAAGTATTTCCCTGATGAAAACGAACACGGGCAAGGCTTTTATTGATAAATCCAAACGGATATTTACGAGCGATGCAGCGCCACATATTCAAGTCTTCGCCTATATGTAAAGATTCGTCAAACCGCCCGACAGAATCAAAAACTTTTTTCGGAACCAGGACGGTATTGATGGCGATTAAAGTTGTCCAATATAACAATATTTGTGGATAAATCCTATTAGAAAACCAAGAGGTATCCCGATAACCCAAATTATTCCCCTCATTATCAAACTTTGTATACCCAGAATGCACTAGTCCAACTTCCGGGTGATTCAGCATATATTCAACCTGGATTTCAAGTTTTTCAGGTTCGAATAGATCATCGGAATCCAAAAAGGCAATGTATTTGCCTTTTGATTCTGCAATTCCACGATTTCTAGCGGCAGATACCCCTTGATGCTCCTGAAAAATATATCGGATTAAACCTCTCTCTCTCAGAGAATTTAAAATACTGGACGTCTCATCGGTGGAGCCGTCATCTACAACAATAATTTCAAAGTTTCGATAGATCTGGGCAAAAACACTATTCAATGCCTCGTTGATAAAATGTGCGCGATTGTAAGTGGGGATAATGACCGTAACCAAGTCTTCATAAATGGATGTCATCTTGCTCCCCCAGATCGTTTCATTAAGAACCTGCGAATGCCTGCCAACTTCCGTAAGATCAGCCTTTGTTTGATAAATAATTCGTAATCTTTTACAAAGTAAGAAACAGGAGTCCAGCTCCCGCCATCCATGATTTCCGAAATTCTGTATTTCTCCAGTCCTGTAATATTTTCAGAGAAGATTTTATCAAACATGCCATACCTTAATAGCACGACCATTCTTTCAACAATTTCCTGGTTGGATCCTTCCGTGGTACTTAGTCCCTTTGATTCATTTGTAAAGTAACCAATCACTCCTTTTGTTTTGCACATCTTTAAACCAAAGACGGCTCCTCTAACAACCAATTCATAATCACATGCAACTTTCAATTGTTCGTCAAAATATCCAATCTGATCTGAAGCATTACGAGACCAGACCATAAAGGCCCCTCCCGGAAATTTTCGTTGAATGAGAAATCTATTATAAGGAAAAGTCCTTACTCTTCTCCCGGTCAGGGAAGCGTATTTATTTACTTCCATGTAATCACCGTAAGTCATTGCACAACCGGTTTTTTGCTCAAGGACTTCCACCTCTTGTTGGAGGGAATTCCACGGGCGGCAGTCATCTAAATTCCAAAAACAGATATATTTCGCCCTGGCAATTTTCCACCCCCTATTCCAGGAGACACTAAGCGGCTCAACAGAATCCCGGATGATATGTGTAATTTTCCCGGGGAACTCTTCTCTAAATTGATTAACTATTTCAATTTCATGCAGGGAAGGTTCATTATGAATAAGAATCCATTCCAAAGCATGGAACAAAGACTGAGATTTCAGTTGATTTATGAAGGAACTTAAGTATGCCTCCCCATTATAACAGGAAGTTACAACCGATACTTTTAAACTGCTTTCAGACATCCTATTTTTCCATTTCTTAATTTCAATTACAAATTGACTTGTTCCGAGTCATCTTTATGCTTCTTTTCAGAGGGAACCGGCATCCATCAAGGCGATGTTATCCAATACCGAATCAGTCCCGCCATTCAAGATATTTCTTATAAACCCAATCGCCTGTTCGCGGATCATATCTGATCTTATCGCAACGAGCGCCAAGCCAATTTCCCTGACCATTCATGAGGCGAAAAATCGAATTTAAAACCTGGATACCTAAAGGAGGAATCCAAACAGGGTTGGGGAACCGGGATAATATCTCATTTCCTTCCTTGATGTATTGTTTAATCTGCGCCGTCTTTTGCTCTTGGTGATATCGGAAAACCCCCAATGGAACATTGATCATTACAGGACTGGCGTATCTATAAAAACGCGACCAAAGTTCAAGATCGCCTGCGTATTTTAGATCGGTTTTCAATTTCGCGCCAGCTTTATCCCACAAAGAACGCCTCCAGAAAGTTGATTCTTGAGGCATAAACCCTCTGGATTTAAATCTCTTCCCGCGGGTACCATAAAACCAGCGGCTGCTACGATTATAGATTTGCATGCCAAAATTAAAACGTCCATCATATGTTGTCAGAGTAACATTTGAGGTTGTCAACCATTCCACACTCGGAAATTTGGCAAAAATTTCGCCCACGACCTGGAGAGTCCAGGGGAAATACAGATCATCGGAGTTTAGATAAGCCATAATCTCCCCACTTGACCTTTCAAACCCTTTTTGAATCGCGTCATATTGTCCCTTATCAGGATTGCTTTCCCAGTAAGAAAGTTGGGATTCGTATTTCTTTATAATATCGATACTACCATCTATGGAACCTCCATCCATAATAATGTATTCAAGATTTGGATATCCCTGTAAAAGGATGGAATTGACCGTCTGTTCTAAGTATTTGACCTGATTAAACGATGGAGTGACAACACTAATGAGTGGGCACGGTAAATTAACAGAAGGGTTTTTCAAGAACGAAGATGATAAATCATTACCTGAAGTATGATGAATTTCAGACATTATGCGTATCCTGGATTATATTCTTATCAAGGATCTCATGATACCAGTCAATATAACTACTCACCATTCTTCCAATTTGAAAACGTTTTCTGGCATCCTCTGCGGCCTGCGCTCCCATTTTTGTACGCAACTGCTCATCCTTAATTAGTTTTATAGTTAATTCAGCCATTACCATCCAGTCACCAGGTTTAACAAGATATCCGGTTTGTCCATCGGTAATTTGTTCAGGAATCCCACCCACCCCAGTTGCAACCACTGCGATTCCGCAAGCAAGCGCCTCCAACACAACTGTCGGAAAAGTATCTGCCTGGGATGCCTGTAAATAAATATCAGCTACTCGATAATATTCTGCGACATCAGAAGGGTTCGTCTGATATGGAACGTAGCGAATACGGATTTTTTCTGCATACTGTTCCTCTCGTTCTGAATACCCATCGATCTGCCCTAAAACTAATAAAAGAATTTCCTGATTCAGCCCTCTAATTTTGATTTTCTGAATTGCCTTCCAAATTGTATCAAAATCTTTATAAGGATTATCCTTCCCATAACTCGCAACAAAGAGGAGGACAGTCGTATTTTGGGGAACTCCCAGTTTTCTGCGTGCTGCTTTTTTATCCCCCGGATAAAAGATGGATTGGTCAATACCATTATGAATAACGCGCCCCTCCACCATGGCCGGTTTGAGAATAGATTGATTTGCTTTCTCTAAAATCCAATGAGATGGGGTGGCAATATATAACCTGGAGTTTGAATAAATTTTTTTCTTCCGCTTCCAATTTAGATGAGTATTATCGTATTTTATGGGAGGATAACTATCCAAATACGGACATTGCCCACAACCCGTTTTCCACTTTTCGCAATCCAAAGAGTAAGCGCAATGACCGCTCAATAGCCAGGTATCATGCAAAGTAATCAATGTAGGTCTTTGTGAAGACAACTTGGGCAGAAAACTCAAATCAAAATAATTGCGATGTAAATTATGCAAATGAACCACATCTGGAAAATCCGGTACCCAGTCGAATAGTTTTCGACTAGCAGGAAAGTTATAATTCTCCAATCCAAAAAAATCAACGAACAAACGCCATGGATCCATAAGTTGATATAAATAATGACTTAAGGATTTCCTTCCTACTTTAATGTTTGTTTTTAAAGAAAAAGAGGATGCTTTTTCGAACATACCTGCCATAAAGAAATATGTTTCATCCGGAAATTGTACAATAGACTCATCGAAATTGTCTTTTTGATTTGTGACCAACCAAGATATATATCCAGCCGCACGGTAAGCCTGATGAAGTGTCATAGCAATACGAGCCGCACCGCCATGAGTGGTGGTTTGATTAACTTGCAAAATCTTGATTCTTTTTGAGGATTGCTTTGTCATATTTTTATCTAACGATCTTATCTGGTAGAAAGATTTTCTTCACAAGTTTTCTGGAAAATTGAAACAAGAAAATACGTACACGATCGAAATAATCCAGAATTATCAGTACCTTTTTACCTATCTGATAAAAGCGGGACGAGAGCAAGCGTTCAACATCATCTGTTTTTCTCATTTGCATGGAATTGGTCTTACTAAGAATGTCCCTCATCATCAACGCTTCAGCAGGATGTGATCCGTGGTATCTTTCCAGCCAACTTGGGTACGCATACACATTATGGACACGAAACGGTCTCTTTAATGTATTGTAGGAATTATTCATCCACTCTTTTGCTCCTGTCCTTTGGATCCATCTCGCTTTTTCATAAAAAGTGATCTTATCCTCGACTTGTTGTGGAAGTAATAGTGAGTAGTGATATAGAAAAATATTTTTCTGTTCAATTTGATAGCTATGAATCCAATTGATTTCGCGTGTATTTCGTCCATGGTCATCTAAAACTGTTGGGGGACGATGAGTGTAATATTGATAGTCTGCCCCCCATTTGAACAGTCGATGATAAGTTGATGCGCCTCGGCGAAGATACCATCCATCCACCCAATAATCAAATCCACCCCAAAACGTGATCATTGGAAAAGATACTGCTGTGATAGTTGGGTCTTCATCAAGCATGGTTTGGATTGCTCTAATGTCTTCAGATTTGTAAAACTCATCGGAATCCACCTGCCACAAGTAATTTCCTGTTGCGCGCCTAGCATATGCGCGACTTTGCTCATCTTTTTCACCAGGCCAGAAGCCGTTTGGATACCCTTCATCTTCCGCCGTAACAATAACAACTTTATTTTCCGGATCCTCAGTTGTCTTGAAAAAATGCAGTATCGCCAATGTATCATCAGAGGAATGCCCGCTTGGAGTGGAAATACAACTTGCGTCAGGAACTGCCCCCTCCACAACAATGATCTGATAAGCAAAAGGATATAGCCCACGCAAATTGTATAGAACAAATGGCTCGCCATTTAAAACAATCATACCAAAAGTTATTTTTGTTCCTCCTATCATCAGATCCTCGTCCGTATAAAGGAGTACTCATGTCCGCTGGTAGACATGGAAATTAACTTATAGCCATGGAAATATAAGTTAATGACCGCTTGAATCGTCTGCCATACTTCAACATGAGGAAAAAAATGGTGGAACTCTACAAGGATCTGCTTGATATTCAAGTCCTCAGCAAGCAGCTTTTTAAGTGTAGCATATTCGGCTCCTTCGATATCCATTTTCAGAATATCGATCTGCTTATGATTTAAAGTTTTCATGATTGTTTTAATTTTCCTTACTTCAACATTAATCGGGGTACCCCTAAGTAGGTGGTTGTCTAATATGGAATGAGACACATAGTTCTTGTTTTCTGGCGGAAAAAAACTGGCAATTCCATCATAATCAGCGACCCCATATTGAAACCATTTAAATTGCCATGGCAGCTCCTGTTTTTTCAACCATTCTATTGAGCGAGGAGTTGGATCAAAAGCAAAAACTTCGCAATGATATTTTTCGATTAATCCCAAATCGAATGTGATATCTTCTCCAATACCGGCAGAGTAAACGATAAAATTTTCGTCAAGAACACCAGGGCAATAAATCCAGCCTCCATAAGCAGACCCCAGCCTCTCTGTTGAATATCTACTTTTTTGACTTATGACGCCACATAAAGAATTCCATTCAATTTCCAATCTGACCTTAAGTTTTTGTTGGACCTTTTTTATAAAACCAATTATTACTTTCATTTGTTGCAAATCCTCAGCAAATTTCTTTTTTTCAAAGCATCCTTTCCTTATTCCCGTTTGAGATATCTCTCAAGCGCGCCACCTGGCACAGGTGGATAAAAAAGGCAAGGTCAAATCTCTTTGATTCATCATCGATTATTCTACGCAGTTACTCATACGGCGTGCCCACAATTCCAAAACCAAAGCTTTAAAAGATAAAGGAGCAACAACTTCATTTGGATAGTCGCCAGAAGATAACATTTTACCTGCCTCGGGATTTAAGATTCCGCATTCCACAAGGTAGCCGCCTATAAGCTTGTTGCCATGTCGTTCAAAAGCTTGGCTATGCCAATTTTTAGTCGGTGGCGCAAAACCTCGTTTAGGCTGTGAGAGCAACTCATTTGGCAGCAAACCATGTAATGCTTGTTTTAGCCAAAATTTTGGCGGCAATTTATAGTCAGGGTAGTTTCTACGCAAACCAATAACTGTTTCAACAAGACGATAATCTACAAAGGGCAAACGTAATTCAACAGAATTTGCCATGCTCAAACGATCCCCCTGCGCTATACCATTCTCTGATAAATATGTGGAACAAATGAGTCGTGTGATACTTACGGGAATGTCAGCCCAAGGATGGGGGAAGGTGAATAATTCTTCAGGAGCATGAGATTGTAACATCGATAAAAAACCCTGTGAATAATAGCCTGCCAAATCCCGACGCGCCATTGCAAAATCTGAAATAAGGTTGATAAATATCATCTCATCCTTTGGGCGTTCGGCATCGCGCTTCCACTCTTTAAACGAACTAAAACCTTTTCCAGACTTAACCCAATTCCATAATGTGCGTCTTGAGAAATTTGCAGGTGGAGTGATATGTAAATAATCAGGAGCCGCCCAAAAACCGGATTTGAGGCGGGACTGTTTTCTAAAGGTCTGAGCAACGGCCCGACGAACCCATTCATATCCCCAAAATAACTCATCACCCCCTTGCCCTTGCAATAATACTGGAACGCCTAGTTCACGCGCCTTTCTAGAAACAGCGTAATACCCAAATCCAGAAATATCGGCTATTGGGTCATCACGCAGATATACGAGCTCATCAAAAAAGTCCGTATGTTCATCAGCAGAGAGCTCGACCTCATGAAATGGAATCTTTAGCGAATCAGCTAAACTCTTGGCTTGATTCCGCTCATCGTGATCAGGTCTACCCGGATATCCTACTGAAAATGCTTGTAAAACGCCAGGATATGCATGCGCAGCGAGTACGGCAACGGCACTCGAATCAACGCCACCACTTAGAGCAACCCCTACAGGTACATCTGAACGGATCAGCAAAGCGCTTAGTTCTTCAAGTTGCCCACGAACAAGTTTTATAGGGTTCCCTTCAAGTGGGGGGATATCTTCAATGGACCAATAAGTATGTTCTTCCACTTGCCATGGTTCAACGTCAATGATTAGCATAACCCCCGCCGGCAGTTTTCTGACTCCCTGAATTGGGGTAAGGGGTTCTGGAACATATTGATAATGAAAATAAAGATTGATTGCCACGGGATCAAGGTTAAATTTAATCTTGCCGCATCGAAGAAGGGATTTCAACTCGGAGGCAAAATATATATCCCGGTCATGTTCGTAAATATATAAGGGTTTTTCACCCATACGATCCCGTGCTAATAACAATCGCCCGTTTTTTTCATCCCACAACGCAAAGGCAAACATACCACGCAAATGCTTTACACAATTCACGCCATGTTCTTCATAAAGGTGCAGAATCACCTCTACATCACTGTGTGTTGAAAAATGATGCCCATGTCGCTTAAGGTCTGCACGCAACTCCACATAATTATATAATTCGCCATTAGCTATGACGGCGAGCGAGTGGTCTTCGTTATAAATAGGCTGCCAGCCATCATCCAATCCAATTATGCTCAAACGACGCATGGCAAAAGCAAGATGAGGTGCGTTAAATTTCCCCTCTCCGTCTGGTCCACGATGGAGAAGGGAGTAATTCATTTTATCAACAGCAACTTGATCCACTTGAGAGTGGCAAGACACAACACCACAAATTCCGCACATAAGGCGACCTGTCTAACAAAAATTTAACTATTTAAGTTTACTAGGAATCATTATTGAGCCAGGCATTGCAAATCCATAAGGCACTGACCCACTAGAGGCATAATAGTTATAGCCATCTTTGGGTTGAACGCTGAATAGTTTATTGTACAATGAGGACGTCCAACAAAAAGAAGAATTACTCTGAATAACGTTTTTACTCATAAAAATACCGACCCAGTCAACATGAGGGGGATCATCATGCAATATGATTTTTTTTCCGCGAAACAATTTTTGTATTCTTTCATGATTGTCCGAGTATAAGTGATACACAACATCGCTGCCCATCTCACCCTCCACTGTATTAATTGCCCGCATGTAATATTCATCGTTCAGCATTATTGTTTGAGGAAAAGTGCCTGATAGATGAGAGGAGAAATCCGTATCGCGAACATGTACTGCCACTGAATTTTCAGAATCAACATCAGGGTATTTTTGTTTTAAGAACGAACAAAGACTCGAATGAATTTTGAGGAACTTCCGAAAAACTTCAAACGAAGGCATCAAATCATAATGCCAAAAATGTCCTCGAACTGATATCGCATCTAAAGAAAAAGAAGTAGTTAATAAACTCTTCTCTTTTAGATATTGAACATAGCTATTAATCACTACATTTGAAATAGGCACTGGGTTTATCAACTTATACTTTTTCAGAAAAGAAGAAAAACGATTTTTCCAACCATTAACAAAGCGATATTCTGTCTCTTCAATAAAAGATAATTGAATTTTGTTTGCACCATAGGATGTATTTTTTTTCTTCATGTGTTCCAACTCAAAAATAAGATCCAAATCCGAGTCACAAGGCATTATTGGAAAACGATTATGCGCCTCACATAAATTTATGACAAAAAGCAAATGCAAAACCTTGTTTCCATATGCTAGATTCCATGGTGTTAGCCGCAATCTCATTTCGTCGGCCACTATAAACTTCACATCAACCTCCTTTCAATTCAACTTGACTAGGCTTAATCGCATCAATAATCAAGGATGTATAAAACATGTTTCCTATTCTAAACTCTTCCTGGCTGTCATAACGAAGCGAACGTAACACAAACCCCTCTTCAACAGACCATTCAGAAAAACAAAATTTTCCTTTTGAATCAAAAAACTCAAGCGGTTTAGCTATAAAACCTGTTTCTTCCAACAGTGTTGAAAGCATCGTAACGTTAAATAATATTTTGTGACCATCTTTCGGGGGAGAAACCTCTGCTAAATACTTACTGTCTCTCCTATACCCATCTGGGACCGCTATTCGAAACTTCCCTCCTGGCTTAAGATAACAGTATGTTAATTGCAGGGCTGTTAAAAGTTGAGAAACAGTTAAATGTTCCAAAACATGCTCCGCAAGTAACAAGTCAATTGAATTTTTTTGAAATAAGTCATTCCAGCATTGTTCAGACACAATATCCAGAATATCAATGTCTGTAGAAATCCACCCATCATAATCTGTTTGTCCTGAACCAAGAACAACTTTCAGTGGAATTAATGTTCTATTTTTTTTGCGTATATTGAGTATACGCTGCTTTTTTTGAAAACTAATCCAACCGCTTATAAGTTTTCTAAATACGGTTTTCATATACACAACTATATACTTGACGAATATTTTTCGTCATTGTTTTTCCCACTTGATAACAGGCGCCAACAAGCCTGGACGCTTTGCAAACCATAATGGAGAATCACTTAATCCGCCACGTATCGTCAACGATACTGAAGGGCTGCCGCCACCTGGCGCTAATATCCATTCCCTAAAATGCAAACTTGCTATCATTTCAATTCGATATGCACCTTCATTAAGAAATCGAGCGGGGATTTTACTACGAATTTTGAATTCACCACGGTTAAGAACTGGCCATAAATCCTTAGAAGTATCTGTATGATAGGTCCAGTACAACAAAGTGCCGTCTTCTGAAAAAATTGCATACCCCACTGTAAAAGCAGGGTCATAATATGCTAGTTCCCCTTCCAAGGTAACGTAAATATCAATATTGTTTAACACAACTGATGGCAAGATATTTCCTTTTTCATCCGTCAATGCAACCCGAATTGGTTTAAAAATCTCTGATCTGAATGAATTATCGTCATTCATCCAAACAGTTGTAGAATTTCCGGCCGCATGTCCAAATAAATAGTCTGCCACAACAGATCTAACATCAGAGTCAAATCTAACTAATTTACCACCATTCATGTGGATACAACTCTTACATAACTGTTCAATTGCATTCATATTATGACTGACAAACAACACTGTCCGACCTTCATTAACAACATCACTCATCTTCCCCAAACATTTTTTTTGAAATTCTGCATCCCCCACTGCCAAAACTTCATCTACAATTAAAATTTCGGGCTCCAGATGTGCGGCTACTGCAAAAGCCAAACGCATATACATACCACTTGAGTAATGCTTTACAGGTGTGTCCAGAAACTTGCCGATTTCAGAAAAATCCACGATCTCGTCGAACTTGCGATCTATCTCTCTGCGGTACATGCCTAGAATGGCCCCGTTTAAATAGATGTTATCACGTCCACTCAATTCCGAATGAAAGCCCGTCCCCACTTCCAACAGAGAAGCGACACGGCCATACAAATCCACTTGCCCGGCTGTAGGTCTGGTAATACGAGAAAGTAGTTTCAGCAGGGTGCTTTTTCCGGCGCCATTGCGACCAATGATCCCGACCGCTTCTCCTTTCAATATCTCAAAGGAAACATCCTTCAATGCCCAAAAAGCATCGTCCGACTTTCGATCCCCTCGCATCCAACGAATCGGGGCGGATAATGCATGGAGCAAGGTCTCCTGAAAGTTAGGGATGACCCGTCTTCTGCCAATGCTGTATTTCTTGCTTAAATTCTCAACTCGGATCGCAATGTCGCTCATGTTAGATCACATCCGCGAAGTTGGCTTCCATGCGTTTGAAGTAAGCCAATCCGCTAAATAAAATAATAACAATAATGACAACAGAAATCAAAACCATACCATCCACCCTGCCGGTTCCCAACAGGGCCCAGCGGAAACCTTCCACAACTCCCGTCATTGGGTTCAGTCCATACAATAATCGCCACTTCTCCGGGATCAGAGAAGCTGAGTAAGCCACAGGTGTGGCATATTGCCAAAAAAGGGTCATGAAAGGAACAACATACCGGATATCGCGGTATTCAACATTCAGGGCCGAAAGCCACAACCCCACAGCCAGCGCACTCATCACTGCCAGAAGCAGGAACAGGGGCAAAGTCAGGATGCGCGGCGTCAACGGGATCTGATAGTAAATCAGCATCCCGATCAATACGAGAAAGGAGATGGCAAAATCCACAAGTCCAGGTAGTACAGAGGCAATCGGGATCACAAGGCGGGGAAAATACACCTTGCTCACCAAATTCTGGCTCCCGACCAAACTTTGGCTCGAGTTGATGAGGGCGAATGAAAATAATTGCCAGGGAAGCAAAGCTGTGTACGTAAAGATGGGATAGGGGATTCCATCTGAAGGTAATTTCGCAAGTTGCCCAAAGATCACACTGAAGATAACCATCGTTAGTATTGGCTGGATAACTGCCCAGCTCGCGCCGAGGACAGTTTGCGCATAACGCACTTTGATATCCCGCCAGGTAAGCAGAAAAAGGAGTTCGCGGTAACGCCACAGATCACCCAACTCAAGGGCAGTCCAACTCTGTTGAGATCTTATGGTCACCAAAGGTTCGTCTGTGGGGTGGGTTGAAAGGTTATTATTATTCATCATCTTCTTTTCATAAAGTTATCAATACCTAAGCGTTGCGGTCAGAGTGCTCTTTTGCCCGGACGAGCGCTAATCATACTCCAAACTCAGTTAAGTGGAATCACTTCCTAGTATGTTTTCGCATGCGCTCAAAAGGTCCCTCCAGAGACATAAAAGCCAAAGCCGCCAAATTAAACAAATAGAACAGGATTCTTAAACCGATCAGGATGGCGGGAATATCCACCTGTATCATGTCAAACAGTCCATACAGATAATAGGAAGACACCTCATTTACGCCAAGTCCCCCAAATACTTGAATGGGGATAAGGGAGACCAATTGCATCAGGGAGGTAATTAAGATGATCGGCCAAAAGCCAAGAGGGACCTGAAGAATTTGAATCCTTGAGTATGAAGCCGCCATCGTAACAGTCATATAACACAGGGATAGCACCAGACTAGACCCAAATGCACGAATGACAGTTTTATGATCCTGTT
>Ga0172368_10005126_pt1 | contig 14807 bp, 18 predicted proteins | sample Lak11m_FD_114540 | JGI IMG/M metagenome (GOLD analysis project Ga0172368, IMG submission 114540) | Freshwater microbial communities from Kabuno Bay, South-Kivu, Congo - kab_022012_11m | ecosystem: Environmental > Aquatic > Freshwater > Lake | place: Democratic Republic of the Congo: South-Kivu...
GACATCCAGCGCGCTGGCTCTGGCATTAGACGATAAAAAAAATGCTCCGGCTAAATAAATCAGGGAGATTATAATTGATAGGCTGACAAGTATTTTTCGTCCGGAAATTCGCATAACAAATCAATCAAAAAAACTAATTAGCAAAAGCAGTAATAATTACCGTTGCCGTATAAGTGCCGGCGGCCTGAGATGCCGTTGCTCCGGCTTCCGCCTTGAATCGCACCGTCGTATTTGTTCCAGCCGGATAGTTGCTAGCCGCCGACTGGGCGATAGTGTCATAAGCAGTATAAAATCCGCTCCAGCAGGCTTCTGCAGTGTCTGATCCGGCAACATTGCAGGCTCCTCCGCTGTCTTTAAATCGGGTGACGATATCAGAACCTTCCGGCGTAAAGCCGAATTTTGCTGAACCCGTATCAACGGACCAGGCATAATCAAGCGGACTGCTGGTAGAATAATCACTGAAATAATTGGCTCCGGAAACAAGCGCCGGCGAAGTGCTGGCCTTGATCTGCAGCGTATAGCCGCCTGAACCATTGGTCGCCACATTCAAAGTGGCTGACGCCGTTGCAATGCCGCCGTTTGCAGTCGTAATAGTTCCGGACATCGTCTGCGCTCCCGGTACGGTCAAACTTAGGGTTGAGCCATCCATCTGCTGATAACCGCCATTCAAAATATACGAAGTGGAAGTAGCCAGGCCCGTTTCAATTCCGGTCAAAGTCGATTCGCTGGAATACGAGGTGGATGTCGATAAGCCGCCGCTGAAATTGATCGAATCGCGTTCAATGGCATAATTGGTGGAAGACATGACTGCAGAAAGCGCCGGCGTCGCCGCCAAGCTTATAAGCAATAAGATTGCTAATTTGATCTTATGATTTGGCATTGTTCATTTTAGCCTTTCTGATGTTTTTTCTTATCTTAATTATCAGTCCGATAAAAACAATGAATATGGCGGCGGCGGCCGCTAAGAATTTCCAAGACAAGACAATGAAATACTGCGATTTCTCATCAATGATATTGCCATAGCCTCGATTAAGCTTAAGCGTGGCGCGGTATAATCCGAAAAGAGGCCGATCCAGCGTTTCCCTGCTTTGGCGGATGCCGCCGGGCAGAACGAAATACGGCGATATCCATTGGGCATAAACCTGCCGGCCGAAAATATCGCTCACTTTCAATTCGCCGTACGGATTAAGATAAACCGTGCCTGAATTCTTATAATGGAATTCGAATGCGATCTGATCGCCGAAATACACGCCCTTGGAAGAGCCGAAATTCAAAAGCCTTCCTTCTTCAACGACAGCGCCATTAATCCTGACAAAAAAGAGCGATGCCAAACGTGACACCACATTGACCTTGTTTGAGGTATTGATGCCTGCATTCGCGGGTTTGGCGGCGATGATGACAGCGCCGTATAACGCTCCCGGCTGGGCATTTTCCGGCAAGCTGATATAAACCGGCATCGTCATCTGCTCGCCGTGATGCAGAATGAAGGACGACGCTTCCGGCTTCAGATAATCCTTAAGCGAATACGATCCCGCATTATTTCCCAGCAACTCGATATTTTCATTGGCCTTGGCCGTGGCCGAAAAATCCTCCACGGAAAGAGCGAAAGACAGGTCCTGTCCCGATCGATTGACAATGGTAATGGATTTTTCAGATTTCTCGCCCGGATCCAATTTGACTTCGGTTTTGGTCTGATTCAAGACATAATCGCCGGAAACTGCAATGTTCGGCAAAGCTTCGATTTTATATGCTCCGGCGGATAACGGCAAGAATATAACGATCGCAAAAGCCAAAATGACGATATGATTTTTAATCTTATCCATAGGGAAATATGAATTATTCGCTTATATTATAACACGGATCGCCTTCATTTCTCAACCGGAAATAATCGGTTTCTTCTTGATTTTAGACAGAAGAAAAACAACGGCGCCGATGGCGATCATCGCGTCAGCCAGATTAAAAACAGTAAAATATTTCAAATCGATATAATCGGCCACAGCGCCGAACTTCAGGCGATCAAGCAAGTTTGAATAGGCGCCGAATATTATCAGCATCAAAGCAAAAAAGGCGGCGGATCTCTTTTGCGCGAGTTCGCGCCAGGCAAAATGCGACAAGATCAGAATAATCGCGCAAATAGCGCTAATGATCAAGATCGAGTCAATGGGCAGGCTGAAAGCGATGCCGGAATTAAAGGATAATTTAAAGCTCAGCCATTCGCCGATCAGACGGAAATCGGCTCGGCGCCAAATTCCGGTAAACAGCGCTTTCAACGCACGATCAATAATAAAAAAAACAGCGGCTGCCAAAACAATGCCGGCTGTTTTTATATTCTGATTCATAGTTGGTTAAGCGGCTCCCTTAAGGGTATTCTTGCAGGTGACGCAAGAATTCGATTCCGGGCGTATTCTTAATCGTTCAATCTCGATCTCCTTCTTGCAATATTTGCATTTGCCGTAAGTGCCGTCGGCTATTGACTTCAAGGCTTTTTCGACATCGCGCAAATCGCCTTCAAATTCACGTTCCAATGACAGATTGGTAGTGTAATCCACGACTTCCGAAGCGTTATCTTCAATTGACGCGCTATTGCCGTAATCGGGGAAATTGGCGTTGAAATTTATTTCAGCGCCCGCAGCTCCTTTATCGCGCGATCCGACTCGGCCTAATTGATTTAAAATATCAGCCTTCTTGGCTTCAAGAACCGCTTTGAATTCATTGATGTATTTTTCTTCCATAAATTTTCTTAATGCTTGAATAATACAGCCAAATACCAAGCTTGTCAATCAAAGCAGCTTGGCCAAGGAAGCGATGGCCGCGGTCTCGGCTCGCAGGATCCTCTTGCCCAAGGACACTGGAACGATCTGATGGTTTTTGGCCGTTTCTATCTCTTCTTCGCTATAACCGCCTTCCGGCCCGATGAATAATTGAACTTCGTCTGTCGCCGCATCGGCCAAACTGTATTCCGTCTCCCTTTCCCAAGCGATAACCTTGGCGCCGGCGATTCTTTCCGCCTGTTCAACGGCGTCGGCAAAACTCATAACTGCTGAAAGCTCGGCTAATCTGACCCCGCCGCATTGCTCGGTCGCCTCCTTGATGATTTCCTCATATCTTTTGCGCTTGGCCTGCGTGATTTCTTTGACGATTGAATAGCGCGAATACACCGGCACGATTTTTTTTACGCCCAACTCGACCGCCTTCTGGATCAGCCAATCAAACTTGTCTGATTTCAACAGCGATTGGTAAAGAGTCACCTGCCGCGCAAGCTCGCGCCGGCCCGGCTTGGCATCAATAATCAAGAGTCTTGCTTCTTTCTTGCCCAATTCAGTCAATTGCCCGATATATTCAAATTCAGCGCCATTGAAAAAGATGAATTTATCTCCATGACGGGCGCGCAGGACTTTAACCAGCTGATTGATGAATGCCGGTTCATTGGAAACGATATAATCTCCTTTGAAACATGCCTGAGGCAGATAAAACCGATGCATAATGTATGATTGAATTAATCGCCAAAATATAGTAGTATTATAGCATAATAACAAGAACTTATGTCCATAAAAACGATAAATTACCTGAAAAAAAAAGAGATTGCCCGCCAGAAGAACGGACTCATCATGATCGCTTCGGAAAACTACTGTTCCCAAGAGATTCTGGACGCTGTCGGCTCCCCACTATCCAATAAATACAGCGAAGGCTATCCGGGCAACAGATATTATACCGGCAATGAATACATAGATAAGATAGAAACGCTGGCGCAGGAATCATGCTTGAAAATGTTCGGTTTGAATAATAATAAATGGCGCGCCAATGTCCAGCCGCATAGCGGTTCATCAGCCAATCTGGCGGTCTATCTGGGACTCTTAAAACCGGGCGATAAGATCTTGGCTATGGATCTGGCCCACGGCGGACACCTGACTCATGGCTCGCCAGTCAACTTTTCCGGCCGATTGTTCAAATTCAGCCATTACGGCGTTGATAAAAAAACGCAAAGGCTGGATTATGAAGAAATTGAAAAGATTGCGCTGATGGAAAAGCCGAAAATGATCGTCTGCGGCGCCACAGCTTATCCGCGGCAGATCGATTTTAAAAAATTCGCCAGCATTGCCAAAAAAGCCAATGCCTTTCTCCTGGCCGATATTTCCCATATCGCCGGACTGATCGTCGCCGGCGAGCATCCCTCGCCGTTTCCCCATGCCGATATCGTCACTTCCACTACCCACAAGACATTGGCCGGACCGAGAAGCGCCTTCATCATTAGCCATGAAAATTTGTCAAAAGCGATTGACAAAGCGATTTTTCCCGGACTTCAAGGCGGTCCGATGGATAATGTCATCGCCGGCAAAGCCGTTTGCTTCCATGAGTCCATTACGGCAAGATTCAAAAACATTCAGAAACAAACGATTCAAAATGCCAAGACTTTAGCAGATATATTATTAAAAAATAACATTAAGCTTGTTTCCGGCGGCACCGACAACCATCTGTTGCTTTTGGATTTGCGCAACCTGGATATCAGCGGCAAAACCGCGGCTGACATCCTGGAAGAAGCGGATATATTCGCCAATGCCAATATGATTCCCTATGATCCGGCCACGCCCCTAAAGCCGTCCGGCTTGAGACTGGGCACGGCCGCGCTATCCACCCGCGGGATGAAAGAAAAGGAAATGAGACTGATCGGACTCTGGATCACCGAAATCCTAAAGCATCCAAAAGACAAGAAATTGCGCTCACGCATAAAAAAAGAGGCGCAGGCGCTGACAAAGAAATTCACCATTAAATAAGCTCAAAATAATAACCGTCGGCCTCGGCTGACGGTTATTTTAATCGGTTCTTTATTTCCTCAATGACTATTTTTTCGCTATCAATCAGATTGCATTCGGGCAAAGTGAACTTGGCGAGCTCATGGCTGCAGGCCGGATTGAATTTTCGCGCCATATCCATGGCATCGCGATTTTTGATGGCATAAACCATTACCTTTATATCGGTCAGGCCGGCTCGGAATTCTTCGTAGAATAAGACTACGATCTCAGTCTTGGGCATGGAACTTATAAGTTCCTCCACCACCTCGGGCAATTCATCGGAATCGGTCGACGTCTCAATGAAATCCGAGGCCGACAATGCCGACCAGATGATCTTGTCATTCAGATCGTTCTTTAATCTGGATAGCACCCTGCCCCACAATTTAAGCGTCATCAAAAAACGGCTCTGATACAGATTCTGGATAATCTGATCCCGGCGGGCGCCATAAGAGATGAGCGAACCGGCCAGATTCAAAGTCCTGGGAGTCACTCTGGCCGTCTTAAAATTCTTAGTGGCGGAAATCATTCCGGACAGAGCATAAGTCGCGATATTGTGGTCGATCAGGCTTTCATCATATTCCCTGATGAATTCATAGACTATTTCTGAAGCGGATGAATAGGCGATATTGACCAAGTTGATATCGCCATAATGCTCATTTTGGGCGCTGTGGTCGAAATTAATTTTTGCCGTGGCATGGAAAAAATCGCTATTATCGCAATATGCCTCGCCCAAAGAAGCCAAGTCCGGAGTATTGACAAGCAGGATCAGGTCATATTTATAACCGCTGGCTGAATAAACAATGTCTTTTTCCGTCAACCGTCCCGATTCCGGCGTAATGGACAATTCCAATCTGTCATCATTATTCTCAGATTCGAATTGAGCCAGTCCCGTCCGGCTCAGATCGACCGACACGACGAATTTCTGCATTTGAGAGAGCGCTGTCTTGATTGCCGCTACGGGCAAATATGACAAATTGGCGCTCGGCTTGAAATCCTGGCAGACGATATCTGCCTTCTTGCCCAGCTTGATTAAGAATTCATATAGCGCCAAAGAACCGGAGACAGCGTCGCCGGTCCAATCTTTCTTATAAATAATCAAGGTGTGCCTGCTTTTTCGAACAAGCTCATGAACCTGCTGAAGTTCTGTCAAAGCCATGTATTATATGCGGCTGATAAATGATTAATGGGTCATCTTACATAAATGCTTGCCAAAAGTCAAATGCTAAATTATCAGCATCCCGTCGCCAAAGCTGTAAAATCGGTATTTTTTCCTGATTGCTTCCCGATAAGAGAGATCGATATTGCTTTTGCCGGCCAAAGCGCTGACCAGCATAAGCAAAGTTGATTTAGGCAAGTGAAAATTCGTGATCAATCCGTCGATGCACCGGAACTCATATCCGGGATAAATGAATATATTGGTATTGATTGTCTGTGCCTTGACCTTGCCGGACTTATCGGCGCAGCTTTCCAAGGTGCGAGCCGCCGTCGTGCCGACAGCGATTATCCTTTGCCCGGATTCCTTGTATCGATTCAAGCGCTTGGCTGTCGCCGGGCTGATTTCCGCCGATTCCGAATGCATCTTATGCTTCAGTATATTATCCGTTTCCACCGGAAGAAATGTGCCTAGTCCGACATGCAGAGTGACGAATTCTGTCTTAACGCCCTTGCTCTTCAGCTTCTTCAACAAGGCTTTGGTAAAATGCAAGCCGGCTGTCGGCGCCGCCACCGAACCGAGAGCGCGGGCATAAACCGTCTGATAATCGCTTAGCTTTGATTTTCTTTTGATATACGGCGGGAGCGGCGTCTCGCCCAAATAAAATAATTTCTTATCTGCCGCATTGAATTTCACCAGCCAGATCCGCCCCGTCGGATCAGCTGTTTTCCTTATCGCTTGCGCAACTGTCTTCTTAGTCAAAAATATTTCCTGTCCCGCTTGGACTTTTCCGCCGATCAGGCACTGCCAAATGCCATCCTTAACTTTCTTCAATAAGAATATTTCGATTTTTCCGCCTGTCGCCTTATGGCCGGATAAGCGGGCCGGAATCACTTTTGAATCGTTAAAAACCAAGACATCTCCGGCTTTTAGAATATCGGGCAGATCAAAAAAGCGCTTGTGGGATATTTCTCCCGTAGCTTTGTTAAGCACCATCAATTTTGCCTTATCCCTCGGACTGGCGGGCTGCTGCGCGATCAATCCGGCCGGCAAATCGTAATCATAATTGGATAATTTTGTCGATTGATTCATAATGCTAAACCAGCTTTTGCTGCAGATCGCTCGGCGCTTCAACGCCCAAGTGCCGATAAGCCGCTTCAGATAAGACGCGTCCGCGGCCGGTCCGATTGATGAATCCCAACTGCAACAGGTACGGCTCAATGACATCCTCCACCGAATCCATGTCTTCGGACAGCGCCGAGGCGATAGTATTCAGCCCGCACGGTCCGCCATTGAATTTATGAAGTAGTAATCTTAAATAATCGCGATCGATCTTATCCAATCCCAACTCATTGACATCAAGCATCATCAAGGCCGCTTTGGCTGTTCCAGCATTTATCTTGCCATCGGCCTTGACTTGGGCGTAATCGCGGACCCGTTTCAATAATCTGTTGGCGATGCGCGGCGTCTGCCTGGCCCGGCCGGAAATTATTTCCTTGGCCTCGCTATCCATTTCTACCGATAAAATATTGGCCGCGCGCGCAATAATCTGTCCGATCTCATCGGTTTCATAAAAATTCAAGCGGTAGACATTGCCAAAGCGGTCGCGCAGAGGCGAAGACAGCCCGCTGATCTTAGTCGTGGCGCCGATAAGCGTGAATTTTGGCAGATTCAATCTCAAGGTGCGAGCAGAAGGGCCCTTGCCGATCACGATATCCAAGGCATAATCTTCCATCGCCGGATAAAGGATTTCCTCGATCGATTTGTTCAAACGATGGATCTCATCAATGAACAAGATGTCGCCATCGGCCAAATTAGTCAAAATCGCGGCCAAATCGCCGGTCCGCTCAATCGCCGGTCCGCTCGTCACTCTGATGTTGCCGCCCATTTCCGCAGCGATAATATGCGCCAAAGTCGTCTTGCCCAGTCCCGGCGGGCCGAATATCAAGACATGCTCCAAGGGTTCGCCCCGGGTCTTGGCCGCTTCCATGAATATCTTCAGATTGTCCTTGACGGCCTGTTGGCCGACATAATCATCCAATTTCTGCGGCCGGAGAGTATAATCAAGAGCGCCGTCGGCGCCTTCATCCACCTGAGGCGAGATTATCCTGTCTGATTGTGCCGATTCATCTTCCATTTCCATATGAAACCATATTAGCAATTTAATCTTCAAATTACAATCATATAATATTGACAAAATCAGCGATATTTTATAGACTGAACTATAAACAATCCGCCCTGGCGGATCATAAAAACGTCAGAATATCCTATGAAATCAGACATCAAAAAACTGCCGAAATCAATGATAGAAATCACCGTAGAGGTCGGCGTGGAAGAAATCCAACCGTATCTCAAAAAAGCGGCGATAAAAATTTCCGAGACTGCCAAGATAGAAGGCTTTGGGCCGGGCAATGCGCCTTATGAAATCGTCAAAGGCAAGTTCGGCGAGATGCGCATACTGCAGGAAGCGATCGATTACATCATCATCAAAACCTATACTAAAGTCATCAAAGAAAATGGCATCGTCACGCTGGGACAGCCCAAGATAGATGTGGAAAAAGCCGCTCCGGAAAACCCTTTCATCTACAAGGCGACAGTGACTGTCTTGCCGAAAGTCAAGCTCGGCGATTTTTCCAAAATCTCTCTCAAGCGCGAAGAAATAAAAGTCACCGACGAGCAAGTGGAAAAAATCATCGAGGAAATCCGTACCATGCGCGCCAAGGAAAACAAGGTTGAGCGCGAAGCTAAATCCGGCGACTTGGTCAAGATTGATTTCAACGTCTATCGCAACGGCGTGCCGATTGAAAACGGCAAGAACCAGAATTACCCGCTCACGCTCGGCGAGAATAAATTCATTCCCGGCTTCGAGAACAACTTGATCGGCGCCAAAGCGGGCGAGGAAAAAGAATTCAACCTGGATTTCCCCAAAGAATACCACGAGAAATCCTTGGCCGGCAAACCGGCGGAATTCAAAGTCAAAATAATTGAGGTGGCGGAAATCATCAAGCCGGAAGTCACTGATGAATTAGCGCAAGAAATCTCCGGCGGCGCCTTCAAGACCGTGGAAGAACTGAAGGAAAACATCCGGACAAATGTCTTAGCCGAAGAAACCAACAAACAAGACAGAAAACTGGAAATAGAAATGTTAGAGGCAGTCGCCAAAGCGAGCGAATTCGAGGAACTGCCGGAGATGCTGGTCCATGAGGAAATCCATCGCATGATCCATGAACTGCAAGACGCCATCGCCAAGCAAGGCATGAAATTCGATGATTATCTGGCAGCGATAAAAAAGACCATGGATGATCTGGAAAAAGAAATTGAACCGCAAGCCGAAATCAGAGTCAAGACTTCCATTATCGCCAGAGAAATCTACCAAGAACAGAAAATGGCCGTTACGCCGGACGAAGTGGAAACGGAAATATCCAATATCCTGATGAGATATCCGGAAAATCCCGATGTAAAGAAACAGATTGACACCGAAACCTATCGCGAACACTTAAGGAATTCGCTGGGCAACAAGAAAGTCATAGATTACCTTAAAAGCATCATTATCAAATAATTTTGAAGGAAAAATGTCCGCGCCGGCGGACATTTTTTGTCTTTGACATTTCAAATAATAAGTGATAAAGTGCCTTATCAGGACTTTGACAACATGCTAACCAACCATGGGAGGAATGCCGGATGAAAATTGACATTTTGCTGTATCAAAGCAGCCGAAAAATCCTCTTGGCTCTTCGCAGCATTCATTGGTTCATAAATATTTTGGAAAATCGCGGCATACCGGAAAAAATCATCTCGCAATTCAGAGTTGCCGAACAGGAAGCCAAAAGAGCCGCCTTAGACCTGCCGTATTTTGACCAGCTGAATGCCGCCTGTGAAGCGGAAATAGACAGTTTCCATTGCGCGGAAATTCCGCCTTCGGACAGGAATCAAGAGCATCGTTGGGCCGAAGCCAAATTGAAAATGGAAACTTTCATGGTCTTGCGGTATTCAATCGAATTATACCGCTTGTCAATCGCCTCATTGATTTCCTTGGATTGCGATCTGGAACAATTCAATCGGGCGCTGATTTTATTTGAAAAATGGCTGGCAAAGCTTACTATTAATGAAAAAAGCATGTCTGATATCGGCGCTGCCATCGATAGTTTGAATCTGGATTACAGATTTGATAATTAAAGCGGAAGACCATGAAAAGGAGGATGAGATGTTTAAATTCAGAATCAAGATCCCCCAGCAATTCGACACGACTCCGGAATTCATAGGACAATATGCCAAAAGAATCTCCCGAATAATATCATTCTACGGAGAACTTTTCGTTTCTGACCCGAAAGACGAATTTAAATGGTCGCTAGGAACTTTTAATGATTGGCAGTTGGAACTGATCGGAGAAAGGACTTTTGAACTGCGACATCGCTATGGAATAGATCAGAAAATCATGTTGGCCATTAAGAGAACACTGATGTATCTGCTTCATTTTGAGGACGGCGATGACAAACCCAAGGAGATCATCGATGGCTGAATGCAAAAAAGTGGTTATTGCCGGAATTCCCGGCAGCGGCAGTACGCAATTTTGTGAAGGATATGAACAAGCCAACATTCATCGGCTGAGAATTCTAAATTTCAACATGGGAGAAATCCTGCTTGAATCAGCCAAGAATACTCTGCACAGGCCTCCGATTCCGGCGGAAAATTTATTGAATCTCAATCCGGAATTGCTGTCCGCCTTGCAAAAAAAGGCATTCGACAAAGTGCTGTTGAAGATAAAAAACAGTGAGAATTCATGCGATCGCATTCTCATTGACATGCATTGCCAATTCTTCTGGAATGACATCTTTTGGAACGCCTATGATTGGAGCGACCTGTCGGAACTTGGAGCCGATATGTTCATTACGCTGATAGAAAAACCCTCAAAGATCAAAGATCGCCAACTGGCAACCCCGCAGGGCAAATCCCAGAATCACAGCCTGCGCGATATTTTACTCTGGCAAAACTGCGAATCCAACACCGCGCAAGGATTTGCCGCCAATTTCGGCGTTCCGCATTATGTCTTACCCGGACAGCAAGATCCCCTGACGATTGAAAGCCTGCTTAAAAGCGCTTTCCTGGTTTATTTCCAAATGCCGATGACCGATGCCAGCTCGCAAGCCGATGCTGAAATCAGCGAATTCAAGAAGCGTCTGCTCTTTATCGGACGGCAATTGACCGGCTGGCCGACTCCGCTGATTGATCCGCGAACGATCGACATTGAATCAGGCGGCGACTTATCCCTACAAAACCAACTGGCTATCAGGCGCCATACCGTGCATCGCGATCTTAATTGGTATATCGCGCAAGCGTCGGACTTGGTCGCCTTCTATCCTCTCGGCACGACGCTATCCAAAGGAGTCAGCGACGAATCCACCAGAGGATTCGAAACGGGCAAGAATGTTTTCGTGATCTATCCCAACAAGCACACCAGCCCCTTCATGGATATCGCCACACGGGTCTTTTCCACAACTGATGAATTTTTCGGCTTCTGGCCGAAATATATGCATGAGCAAATGGAAAAGTTGGAAAGAAATCGATAACGACGCACAAATAAAACGCCGAGAACTAAAGTTCTCGGCGTCTTTTAAATGAAATTAAAAATTCAGCCAACCGGAAAATATTAAAATCACACCTGCGCCCAATAAGCATCCCGCCATCTTGCCGACAGCTGACCGAAGAATCGTCCGCTCTTCACTGATCATCCTGATCCTTAATCGTTCCGCAAAATATCCTTCAAAGATTCCGGCAATGGCATCGGTAATTGCATTGCCGACTACACCGCCGATAATCGCTCCCGCCACGCCTGCAAAATGTCCGCCCACTATTGCCATAACTGCCAGAATACCATTGTCAATTACGCCAAAAATCACGTCAGGCTGAAGTGATTTCATCTTGATGCCGAAAGGCACCAGTGAAACGACACAAAGGACAGATAATCCGACCAGGACGAATCCGATCAGTTTGGCATTCTCAACAAAATACATGCTGACCAAAAATACGATAAAGCATAAAATAATGATATTTAAAATAGCTAAAAATTTACTTTTCATAGATTATAGAATTATTATTGATATTGCTCTTGGATCAATTAAAATGAATCAATTTTATTTTTTTTAATTACAACAATAATTACAAAAATAATGAGAATAAGACCTATCCCTTGCAATCCCGGACTATCATCAAATTCACCGGCAACAATAAAGAAAATTCCCAATAATATCGCCAAGACTTTTGGACCCCAATAAAAGATTTGGTCTTTTATCATAAATATATTTATAAATCATATTATATCAAAAAATCGCCATTGAGGCGATTTTTTATAAAAATGCGGGGCTTACGGGGCGATTTTGGAAAAATTGAGTGGCGGGAGTTAACCGTATTTGCTGATAAGGTAAGGTTTTGGTAGAAGATAATTCATTTATTTTCTGATAGCGGGATCATTTCTCCATTAACCATCCTCCAGCCTTCGCTTATCAGTCGACAATGCACTCGATACAGGACTTCAAAAAATCCAGCAAGACTTTTTATTTCTTCTTCACTAAATATTTCCTTCTTCTCCGTCTCCATATATTGGCAGGTACCCCAAAATTCAGACAGTTATTCCTCAATTGGCGACAATGGGTTAGAATATAACTAACTAACCTAAATTGCAGCCAAAATTATGTATAAACGAATAGATCCCGCCGTCAAGGACAGGATCATTGATAAGATAAAGAATGACGGCCTAACTGTCAGGGAGGCCGCTAATGAGTTTGGCATCAGTGTCAAGGCCATTTACAATTGGATTGGCGCCAAAGGCAGAAGCGACCCAGGAGCTCTGGAGATGTCCAAGCTCAGAAGAGAGAATGAAGCTTTGAAGCAAATCATCGGCCAGCTCCTACTGGATTCCGAGCGAGGGAAAAAAAATCGCTAAGATCAGGCGTCTAACCATGAATGACAGCGAGAACCTCCGTCCGCCCAGCAAGACGGCTTTGGCTCGAAAATTAGGCATTGCCAGATCAACCTTGTACTACAAATCAAAGAAAAAGATTAACGATGAATAATTCGAAACGAGAATTAAGGAAATAATCGAATCCAATCCCAGTTATGGCCACAAGCGTATTGCCATCGCCTTGGGGATTAACAAGAAGAAAGCCCTGAGATTAATGAAGAAGTTCAATCTAAGGCCCAAAATATGCCGCAACAGGAAGTTTTTCAAGCCAGGTGATATCAGATTGCCGAAGGCGATTTACAAAAACGAAGTGGCCAATACTGAGATTACTGAGGTTAACCTTGCCTGGGCTGGCGATTTCACATATATTAAATACAATGGTTCTTTCATCTATCTGGCAACCATTATCGACCTTTTTACCAAGGAAGAGATCGGCTTTTCGATCTCAAAATGGCATAGCAGGCACTTAGTCAAATCAGCCCTAATTGACGCCATTAAAAAAAGAGGCCAATTGCCTCAATAATTCCATTCCGACCAGGGTTCTGAATACCGTAGTGAAGAGCATGCTGATTTCCTGACTAAACTGGGTGTGACCGCCTCCATGAGCCGTAAGTCCTCGCCGTGGCAAAACGGCTGCCAGGAATCCTTCTTCTCGCAATTCAAGCTGGAGCTAGGAAGCGCCCTAATCGCTTTGAGACCGAGAGCCACCTCTGCGAGGCCGTCTACCGCCAGATATACTACTACAATCATCTTAGGATCCACACGGCCTTACGCATGCCACCAACCCAATTTTACGCCCAATTCGCCAAAGGTTGAAGTTGAAGAAAAAGTGTCCGAAGAATTGGGTACCTGCCAGTACCTGCCAGAGTTAGCTAAAGAGTTTGGATTAAATAAAAGCAAATTACATTATTGGTGGAAACAGGGTTTATTCAAAGAGGATCAGATAGTCGGAAGAATGGCATTATTTGACTATGATAGAATCAAAGAGATAATTAAAAAAAAATTATCTAAATAATTAAAAGAGACGGTATTAACCGTCTTTTTTAATCTAAGCTAGTAAAATGTCTTCTCTAACATCGTCTTCGTGCTGGTTAAAGTTTATTTTCTTTAACTTAGGTAATACTTCCTTTTCTATTTCTTCCCAACTCTTTTCTTTGCCCTTTGTTGGTTTAATGACATTAGTCCATCTATCTTGTTCTGGATGAGCAGCTTCCATTTCTCGTCTATGCTGGGTATTCTTTTTTATAGCCGCCGCCATATCTGGAATCATCTTAATAGGATTACCATCCTTGTCTTTTAAGGCATAATACTTGTAAAATTCCTCTTCATTGAATTTGTCTTTTCCTAGTCTAAATACCATATTTTTATATTATATCTATTATATTACATCATTATACAAACTTTGTCAAGTCTATTTATTATAAATATCCAAAAATTCACTAATACTTATCTCTTTTTCAAATTCATCATTATAAAGAGGCAAAGTAAGCTTCCCCCCGTTTGTCAGACAGTAAATTGTTAATTCATAGAGAGATTTCCGACCTTTAAAATGACTGATTTTGGAAGTAGATTTCGGCGGGCGTTTTGTAGTTCAGGGACTGGTGCAGCCGCCGGTGGTTGTAAACTTGGAAATAGCGGCCCAGCGACTCCCTGGCTTCATCATAGCTGGTATAGTCATGCAAGTAAACTTCCTCATATTTGACCGTCCGCCAGAGCCGCTCGGTAAAAATGTTGTCAAAGCACCTGCCTCTGGAATCCATGCTGATTTTGATCTCGGGATATTCCCTCAACTTACTGATGTATTCAAAACTGGTGAACTGGCTGCCCTGGTCGCTGTTCAGTATCTCAGGCTTGCCATGGATCAGTATGGCTTCGGAGACGATCCCAACAACCCACTCCGCCGTCA
>Ga0172368_10005129_pt1 | contig 14803 bp, 14 predicted proteins | sample Lak11m_FD_114540 | JGI IMG/M metagenome (GOLD analysis project Ga0172368, IMG submission 114540) | Freshwater microbial communities from Kabuno Bay, South-Kivu, Congo - kab_022012_11m | ecosystem: Environmental > Aquatic > Freshwater > Lake | place: Democratic Republic of the Congo: South-Kivu...
ATCCTAAAAACCACCAAGGTTTTTTAACCCAAGGACCTACTAAATGAAGCAAAATTCTGGTTACTGTAATAGCAGAGAATAAACTGACTAAAATACCCAAAGCTAAAGTAACTGCGAAACCTTTAACGACACTTGTACCAAACCACATTAAGATAAAACAAGTAATCAAACTCGATACATTGGAATCACGAATTGATAACCAAGCGCGAGCAAAACCCTCATTTAAGGCTTGTGTAATTGATAAACCGCGGCGTAATTCTTCTTTAGTGCGTTCGAAAATTAAAACATTAGCATCTACTGCCATACCTATAGACAATATAAAACCAGCAATACCAGCTAGAGTTAAGGTAACAGGTATAAATTTAAAGATTGCTAAAGTAATAAAGGTGTAAAGCACCAAGGCTAAAACAGCCAATACGCCTGGCAAACGATAAAAGAAAATCATGAATAAGGCAACAGCTAAAAAGCCAATTAAACCAGCAAACAAACTTTTATCTAATGAGGCCATACCAAGACTTGCTCCAACCGTTTGTTGATTAATTAAAGAAATTGGCAATGGCAAAGCGCCAGCATTTAAACGTTGAGTTAGCAACTTTGTTTCTGCAACTGTAAAATTACCAGAAATCACTGCCTTACCATCTAGAATTGGTTCGTTAACAACCGGACTGCTAATTTCTTGTCCATCCAAGAAAATTGCAACTTGCTTGCTTACATTGCGAGTGGTAATTTCACCAAATAATTTTTTACCTTCATCATCAAATTCTATGCTAACGGTTGGCATTCCAGAATTTGGATCAAATTGCACGGTAGCTCTTTTTAATTGCTTACCGGACAAAGCTGTTGTTTTCCATGCTTCTGCTGAAGCATAATCCGCTTCAGTTTTAGTTTTAACTAAAATATGACTAGCTTGATATTCATTAACTTTTACACCGTCTTTATCAATTTCACGTTCGCCAGTTTTTTTAATAATATGATAACCAAACTGTGTTTTAACCAATTGTCTAGTTGTTTCGTTAACTTTTAAAGTTTTTACAGCATCTTCAAATTCTTTTACCATCATACCTCCACTAAACCATCCTAAATCACCACCAACATCTATTGTAGAATCAGTGCCGTATTTTTTAGCCAAAGCTGCAAAATCAGCATTATAATATAATGCTTGACGTAAAACATCTTTTGCTTGTTTTTCAGCATTTGCATTAAAAGTTTCTAGTTCTTTCTTTTGCACGTCAGTTATAGGAACTATGACAGAAGCTTCCTTAAATTCCAAAATAGGTGTTTCACCAATCATTTTTATTGCTTCGTTAACATCTTTAACTCCAGCAAGTTCAACAATAACCCTCCATGAATTTCCAGAACGATCTGTTTGGACAATTGGTTCTGACACTCCATAGGCATTAACACGACGTTCAATAACATCACGCACACCTTCTACAGCTGCAGCCCTATCTCCTTCTGGCACTTTTGTAACATCAGCTTCATAAACTAAATGTGTACCACCTTGCAAATCCAAACCTAAATGATAAGGAGTATTCCAAGGAAATTCACCTAAATCAATCTTAGTTTTTTCTTTTAACCAAGCAGATGAATTATTATATATATTCGGAAACGAAAAAAAAGCAACAAACACCAATAAAACGGCAATGCCTACAGAACCAATTTTCACGCGTCGGCGTGGCATGGCAGATGTGACATGAATATCTCTGATACCCATAGATAAGCTGAATTAATTATTTAATTTAACGGTATTTATTATAATAGATTAGCTTAAAATTTGCAAGACATGGTCTGTTGATATAAATAATCAAAAAGACGTAGCTAAGAAAATGCGTTATGCACAATCTTAAACTACGTCTATTTTTGCTAAATTGTTCCACGATACAAAATACCACACGAGGACGTTCCAGAAGCGATAGGCTGCTTGCCACCAAAATATAAGCGATTAATTCTTGGCTCAAAAAACAGGACTCGGCCATCATCACTAGACTTCACAAAATGAGCAGCGCAATCCATAGCTGGCGCGTTGTCTCCCACCAGAATTTCAGTATGCGCCACAAGCGCCAAAGCAGTTCCCAAAACCCCAGCTAGAGAAAAACCGTCTGGATAGGCATCAATTTGCTGATGACAAGCATTGGGTGAAAAAGCGCGTAGAGAGTCTGGAAAAAACAATCCAGCCTGTGGTTTAGCAGCCATAGTTTCCAAAAATCTACTAAAACGTTCACTCTCAAACAACTGAAAATTGGTATTAAGTTCATTTTCTAACATATTTCTAAATACCATTCCAGAATACAAATGTGAAAAAGCGTTCCCAACTGCTTCCAAAAAAATCCTAATGGTTGAAGGATAATCACCAACGTTCATCATCGGAAAACAAACTGGTAGATGCACACCATTCAACAGATTACCAACCTGCAGATCATTCCTAAGAGAACTCATCATACTCACAATTTGAGCCCTAAAATCATCGGGAGATAAAAAGATAGTACCTACTGGAAAATAACTTTTTAACCTATTAATGATTTGAACACAATCAAAAACGGTTGGACGCTTAAAATAGCAACTTTGATCATATACACCAATAGGCTCTGTAACAGCAGTATGAGGAATATTTTGTCCTGTTTCATCCACTAAACGGACAAACTTCTGAACAAGAGTTACTTCGTATTGTTCGCGCGCAATAGCCCTCATTATTTTTACAGCTCGTTCAACATCGCCACCGGCAGCTTTGTGCGCCGCGCGTAAGATGCATTCTATTTCAGTATCAGTCAACATGGACATCGCTTGATCAAAAAAATCTTTTGGCGCCATAGTTCCTCCCAGCTGGGTTGCTTAAGTTGTTAAGGTGCTTCGTTATATACACAGCTTATGTTAAATATGTTTATTTTGTCAATCATTTAAGGTCTAAAGTTGATTACAGGGGTCGTGCGTGCTAATCTGTATAGATATATGGAAATCAACGACAAGCAATTAATTAAAAATTACTTAAGCGGCGATGATGATAAATTAAAAATATTAATTGATCGCCATCTTAAAGCTATTTATAATTTTGTATTTCGCTTTTGTAATAATAAACAAGATGCTGAAGATATCACTCAAGAAGTTTTTCTTAAAATGTGGAAGAATATCAAGAAATACGATGAACACCAAAATTTTAACACTTGGCTATTTACAATAGCAAAAAATACCGCATTTGATTGGCTACGGAAAAAACGCAATTTAGTTTTTTCAGATTTTGACACGCCGGAAGGAAAAAATTTATTAACCGAAACAATTACGGACACAACACCCAATCCTGAAGAATTAATAATTAAAACAGAAAATGCAACGCTACTAAATAACCTGGTTAACCAGCTGCCAACTTTTTATCAAACTATTTTGCTACTAAGATACACCGATGAATTTACTTTTGACGAAATTGCCAAAATTTTAAACAAACCTCTCAATACTGTTAAAAGTCAACATAGACGGGCACTACTATTACTCCAAAACCTAGCAGATAAACTAAATTTATCTAAATAACAAGAAGGATGCACCAAAAAGCATCCTTCTTACGTATAAATAATAAAGTAAAAAATTATATGAAAATTTTGTCTAGCCTAAACGAGCAGGAAATACCCCAAAATTTATCTGGGGATATTTTAGTATCTATAAATAAACAAATTAAAAAAACAGCGCAAATTAACCTGATATTTTTTTCAGTGTTTGGGCTTTTATCCTTTTTTGCCCTAATTCCAACTTCAAGATATTTTATAACTGAACTTCAAAAGTCCGGTTTTCAACAATATTTATCACTGATCTTTTCAGACGGACAATCAATATTAAACTATTGGAAAGAATTTTCCTTATTATTAGCCGAATCAATTCCCCTCATTAGTATCGCGCTGGTTTTATCTTTTTTATTAACATTACTAAGTTCAATTAAGTTTATACTAAAAAATTTAAAAAATATTTCTTATAAAAGAATATAAAACAAATATATGAACAAAAAAGATTTTTTACAATCAAAATCATTTATTAAAATATTATGTGGCATTGGCTGCGTTGTAATTGCCATATTAATTTTTCAAGCCGGTATGGTTGTTGGTTTTAAAAAAGCTTCTTTTTCTTACAAAGGCGGAGAAAATTATTATAGAAATTTTGGAGGCCAGCGAGGTGGCTTTATGAATATACGCCCTAGAGATAACTTTCAAGAATCTCACGGAGCAATTGGTAAAATAATAAAAATTGATTTACCTATTTTAGTAATGGAAGATACAAATAAAACTGAAAAATTTATTAAAATAAATAATGACACAACAATAAGAAGATTAAGAGATTCTCTAAAATCATCAGATCTTAAAATAGATGATTTTATTACGGTTATTGGATCGCCAAATGATAAATCCGAAATTGAAGCCAAATTCATCAGATTAATGCCAACGCCTTACACATCTACACAAAATACACAGGACTTAAATGCAACAACAACAATTTATAACATCACATCCTCATCTATTAAAATTAAATAACTACACACATGTCATTTAAAAAAACAGCGCAAAATGTCAAGAAATATGCTTTGGCTCATAAAATTCACAGTTTAATTTTAATAATTATTGTGATTGGAATAAGCTCTTGGACATACAAGACATTATTTACAGCCACAGTAGCCACCAAATATATTACAACTAATGTTCAAAAAGGAACAATCACTACTTCTGTTAGTGGTAGTGGCCAAGTATCTGCTTCTAATCAGATTGATTTAAAACCAAAAGGATCAGGTAATATTCTTTTTATTGGTGTTAAAGACGGGCAGGTAGTTAAGGCTGGTACATTAATAGCGCAATTAGATTCCAGTGACATCCAAAAAACTATTAGAGATGCAACAGTTAATTTAGAGAGCGCAAAACTTTCATTACAAAAAATTCAACAGCCGGCAGATAATTTATCCCTAACGCAAGCGGAAAATAGCTTATCATCCTCAATATCTACACGTGAATCTGCCATAAATAATCTTAAAAAAGCTCATGACGATGCATATACTGCAATATCAAATGCTTTTTTACAATTGCCAAATGTAATAACTGGTTTACAAGATCAACTTTATAAATATGACTACAGCAACACACAGGAAAATTTTGCTTATTACACTAATAAGGTTTTAATTTATGATGAAAGTGTTTTAATTTATAAAGATAATGCCATCAACACATATAAAGTAGCCAGAGAATCTTATAATAAAAATTTTATAAATTACAAATCTACCAGCAGATATGCATCAGAAGATAAAATGGAACAATTACTAAATGAGACATATAATACTGCCATAGTTATGTCCGAAGCTGTTAAAAGTTCACATAATTTTTTAAGTTTTGTGCAAGATAAAATTGCTGAACACAATGCTACCTCCCCCGCCCTACTTGCCACTCATTTATCTAATCTTGCTTCCTATACAGGTACTGTAAATTCTAACTTGCAAAGTGTACTTAATACAAAAAATGCAATTAAAAATGCAACAGATACAATTACTAGCAGTGAAAGATCCATAATAGAAAAACAAGAATCGTTGGCAAAATTAAAGGAAGGCGCTGATGAATTAGATATTAAATCTTCTGAGTTATCTCTTGCGCAACGTGAAAATTCTCTTTTAGATGCCAAGGAAAAATTAGCAGACTACTATGTAAGAGCTCCATTTGATGGAATAATCACTAAAATTAATGTTAAAAGATATGATGCTGTAAGTAACGGAACAGTTATAACAACATTAATGACAAAAGAAAAAATTGCAGAAATTTCACTTAATGAAGTAGATGTTGCAAAAATTAAGCTAGAAAACAAAGCTATTTTAACATTTGATGCCAACCCTAATTTAAGCATTACTGGCAAAATAGTAGAAATAGACGCCATCGGGACAGTTACACAAGGAGTTGTTAACTATAGCGTTAAAATTAGTTTTGACATACAAGATGATAGTATAAAACCAGGGATGAGTGTAAGCGCCTCAATAATAACTAATATAAAACAAAATGTATTAACTATTCCCAATAGTTCTATTAAATTACAAGGAAACAACTCTTATGTAGAATTTTTTGATACACCCCTCCCGGATAATCAAGAAAATCAAGGCCTTGAATCAGCAGCCCAACCAAAACAAAAATCTGTTGAGCTTGGCCTTTCTAATGACACAATGACTGAAATTATATCCGGTTTGCAAGAAGGAGAACAAATTATTGCTAAAACAATAACCCCTACTACTGTTGCCAAAACTTCTGCACCAGCACCAAGCCTTTTTGGTTCAACAAGTAGCAACAGAGCCAACGCGTCCGGTGGTGTTGGAGCCACTAGAATGCTAGGTAGATAATATGATTGAAATTAATAATATAACCAAAACCTACAGAACAGGGTCACTTGAATTTCAAGCTCTAAAAGGTATAAGTTTTAAAATTAATAATGGAGAGTTTGTGGCTATTATGGGACCTTCAGGATCCGGAAAATCCACTATGATGCATATCTTGGGAGCATTAGATATACCAACCAGCGGCACATATTTTCTTGACGGAAAAGATGTGTCTACATTGTCCGATGATGAATTATCAGATATAAGAAAAGATAAAATTGGATTTGTTTTTCAGGCATTTAACTTACTTCCCCGCTCCACTGTTTTACGCAATGTAATGTTGCCACTAATTTATGCTGGTATACAAGGTGAAGAAAGAATACACCGCGCAAAAGTGGCATTAAAAGCAGCTGGACTTGATGAAGAACTATTCAACAACAAATCTAATCAATTATCCGGAGGACAAATTCAGCGTGTTGCCATTGCGCGCGCCTTAGTAAATAACCCTTCTCTAATTTTAGCCGATGAACCAACCGGAAATCTGGATACAAAAACAGGTGAAATAGTTTTAGAGACATTTCAAAAATTAAATTATGAACACGGACGCACTATTATTTTAATTACCCACGAATCTGAAGTTGCTCAACATGCAGAACGAGTAATTTTTATCAAAGACGGGTTAGTAATCAGCGACAAAAAAACTGAAAACCGTAGAATTATAAATAAAATATGACAATACTAGATACACTGCATGAAACATATTCAGCATTATCAGGAAATAAAATACGTTCTGGCTTAACCATGCTTGGAATTGTTATTGGTATTAGTTCTGTTATTGCCATGGTGGCAATTGGTCAAGGCGCTCAGAGTTCAGTGGAGTCAAGCATCCAATCAATTGGATCAAATCTTATAACCGTATCTCCAGGCGCTCAACGAGGTGCCGGAGTAACAGTGAGTACTGGCAGGGGGACAGCTCAATCATTAACAATTGCTGATGCTGAAGCAATTCAAAAAAACGTGACCTCCATAAAAGCAGTATCTGCGGAAGTTTCTAAACGTTACCAAATAACGTCCCGCGGGCAAAACACCAACACTCAGGTTATAGGTGTCTTGCCTGCTTATCCAATCGTAAGAAATATAGAAATTTCAGATGGCAATTTTTTGACAGATCAAAATATAAATAGTTCTTCAAAAGTAGCAGTGCTGGGACCAACAACCAGAGATGATCTCTTTGGTATAGATGCTGATGCAATTGGCCAGTCAATTAGAATTAATAAAATAGATTTTAAAGTTATAGGTATTACTAAAGCCAAAGGTGGCTCCGGATTTAGTAATCAAGATGACATGATTCTCATACCAATCACCACAGCGCAAATCTTTTTAACCGGAAATCAATCAGTCACCACAATTAGTATTGCAGCCATAGACGCGCAATCAACTACAATTGTTCAGACACAAGTTACGGATTTATTATTAGCACAACATCATATTACTGATCCGTCCGCAGCCGATTTTAGCACCTTAAACCAAGCAGATGTTATTGCCACAGCATCCAGTGTGACAAATATTTTTACAATGTTACTTGCTTCTGTCGCAGCCATATCCTTAGTGGTTGGCGGCATTGGAATTATGAATATGATGCTTACAACAGTTACAGAAAGAACCAAAGAAATTGGTTTGCGAAAAGCAATTGGTGAAAAGAAAAGTGAGATTAGTTTACAATTTCTTTTGGAAGCGGTTGCTTTAACATTTATTGGCGGATTTATTGGCGTAGTACTTGGCTGGGCAATTTCCTACGGAGTTAGTTTAGCCGGTGTAGTGCAAACTAAGGTTACATTACAATCTGTCTTATTAGCCTTTGGAGTTTCAGCGGGAATTGGAATAATCTTTGGTTATTACCCAGCTCGCCGCGCGTCTAATTTAAATCCAATAGATGCGCTGCGTAGTGAATAATTTTTAAATAATTAATTTAATATATTGATAAATATATGGAGAAAAAAATAATTGGTATTGCAATTGCAGGTTTTTTAATTATTGGCAGCGGAGCATTTTATGGTGGCATAACATATGCCAAAAATAAGACAATAAATTTTATAGGAAATCGCGGTAATTTTATGGCGGGTCAAAATTTTACAGGTGGACAAAATGGAACGCAAAAAGGAACAAGGAATATCGGCGGAGCAACAGCCGGAGAAATTATATCCAAAGATGACACAAGCTTAACAATAAAACTTCGTGATGGTGGTTCAAAAATTGTATTTTTATCCCCTGCTACCCAAATCAGCAAAGAAGTAACAGGCACATTAGATGATTTAAATATTGGGCAACAAGTTATGACAGCCGGCGCTCCAAACAGTGATGGCAGTATCAATGCTCAAACTGTGCAAATCAGAACAGCGCTTATTACAACATCTACAAAAAAATAATTTACTATTAAAAATACCGTTCATTAGGCGGTATTTTTAATTTACTTCTTTTACTTACCATGACATTTCTTATACTTTAATCCACTCCCACACGGACACAAATCATTCCTCCCAACATGATGCCCAAGCGAATCTTCTGAAAATTCTTTTTTATTGATTAAGGTTTGAGTTTTATTACCGATTTCCTTTTGCGCTCCACTCATTTGCAAGCCCTGACGCTCCATTAATGACGGCGCCATTTCTATACCAATATTTACTTTATAAATACTGTAAACCACTTGGCGTTGCACCATTGTTAATAACTCATTAAATAATCTGTATGTTTCTTTTTTATATTCAACCAATGGGTCACGCTGGCCATAGCCACGCAAGCCAATACCAGCGCGCAAATAATCAATAGATACTAAATGTTCTACCCACAACGCATCTATAGATCTTAATAATAAACTCTTTTCTATTTCTAAGAGAATTTCCTCATTATTAATTTTTTGTTTCATCTCTTCGTATCGTACTTTTGATAATCCTACTAAATATTCTATTAGGCGTGTTCTAGCCTCGGCCTCTAATAATCTTCCTTCACCTTTTTCACCCAATTTCATTATTTCTTGTTTTTCTGATTCTGTTAATGGAAAAATAGTTGTAGCAATTTCACAAACTTCTTTTAAATTCCAATTTTCCGCTTCTGTTCCACCAGTATGATAATAAACAAACTGTTCAATTTCATTTTCAATCATTGTAAAAATTCTAGATTTTAATGTTTGATCGTCAACCTCTACATTACCTAAATTTGCTTTTTCTTTTTCATATTGCGCTAAAATATCTTTTCTTTTTTGATAAATAACCGTGCGTTGTTTGTTTAAAACATCATCAAAATCTAATAAATGTTTACGAATATCAAAGTTGTTTCCTTCTACTTTTTTTTGCGCTGATTCCAATGACTTAGACACCATTTTGTTTTCTATTGGCATATCTTCTGGAATCTTTAAAAATTCCATCATGCCCTTTATTCTATCGGAACCAAAAATACGCATCAAATCATCTTCCAATGATACACAAAACTGAGTTGATCCATTGTCACCTTGACGTCCGGCTCTACCTCGCAACTGATTATCGATGCGACGGGATTCATGGCGTTCAGTGCCTATAACATGCAAACCGCCAGCCGCCATAACTTTTTCTCTTTCCAATCTCCACTCTTTTTCCATCTCATTCAATTCAATCTTTTTTGCTTCATCAGATAAATCACTATTTTTAATGTTAGCTTTTTTTTCTTCAATATTACCCCCCAAAATAATATCTACACCGCGGCCGGCCATATTAGTAGCCAATGTTACTGCCCCGTATTTACCAGCTTGAGTAATAATTTCAGCTTCTTTTTCATGATTTTTAGCATTTAAGACCTGATGTGGAACACCTTCCATCTCCAACATGTGGCTTAGTAATTCATTTTTTTCAATTGAAATAGTACCAATTAAAACTGGCTGTCCTTTAGCATGGCATTCTTTAACTTCATTAGCTACTGCTATAAACTTGCCATGTTCATTTTTATAAATACGATCAGTTTGATCTATTCTTGCCATTGGTCTATGAGTTGGAATTTCCATTACTTCCAAATTATAAATCTTGGCAAATTCCTCGGCTTCTGTGGCTGCGGTTCCTGTCATACCAGAAAGTTTTTTGTACAAGCGAAAATAATTTTGAAATGTAATTGTAGCTAATGTTTGGCTTTCTCTTTGAATCTTAACACCTTCTTTGGCTTCAATAGCTTGGTGTAAGCCTTCACTATAGCGGCGTCCAACCATCATACGGCCGGTAAATTCATCTACAATAATTATTTCCCCGTTCTTTACAACATAATCTCTATCATTCTTAAATAAAGCCATAGCTTTTAAAGCTTGCTCTAAATGATGTACTGTCCCTACTCCACCCTCGGCATAAATATTATCAATATTTAACATTTTTTCCATTTTTTCAATTCCAGCATCTGTAAAAGTTGAAGAACGCATTTTTTCATCAATGTTATAATCTTCATTTTCTTTTAGTTCACTAACCAACTTTGCAAATTGATAATATTTTTCCGTTGCTTCTTCGGCCGGCGCGGAAATAATTAAAGGAGTACGTGCTTCATCTATTAAAATAGAGTCTACTTCATCAATAATTGCATAATTTAATTCACGTTGACTTAACAATTCTTCGCGTGTGGCCATATTATCACGCAAATAATCAAAACCGTATTCATTATTAGTGCCATATGTTATGTCACATGCGTAAGATTCACGCCTCTGACATGGTCGTAAATGTGATGGTTCAATTTTCACCAACGATCCGACGCTAACTTCTTCACTTTTATTGTCTAAATTACTATTATCAATTTTTATTTCCGATTCTTGATAACCCGGCTCATAAACGTAACTTATCATTTGCTGCTGAATACAACCAACAGTCAAACCTAAAGCATTATAAATTCTACCCATCCAAACAGCATCACGTTTAGCTAAATAATCATTAACCGTTACCAAATGCACGCCCTTGCCGGATAATGCGTTTAAATAAACGCTAAGAGTTGCTGTTAAAGTTTTACCCTCACCGGTTCTCATCTCAGAAATATAGCCGCGATGCAAAAAAATACCCCCAAACAATTGCGCGTCAAAATGACGTTGCCCAATTACCCTTTTAGATGTTTCACGCACCACCGCAAAAGCCTCCGGTAATAAATCATCTAACATTTCACCTTTTGCTAAGCGCTCTTTAAATTCCAAAGTTTTATTTTTTAGATCTTCTAAAGAAAGATTAAGCAAATCTTTTTCTAAACTATTAATTTTATCTACTATAGGCTGCACTGATTTAACGATTTTTACACTTGGATTTGGAAATAACTTACTGAAAATGGACATAATTTATGATTAAATAAGTAATGATATTATAGCGGATAAGCACAAAAAAAGCAACCCTCAGAAACCTAAAGATTGCTTTAAAAAAAATAATTTGACTCTTTATTTTTCTTCTACTTTTTTACTCCATTTCATTAAATAAACCGTCAGTAAAACTATAATTATTGTGACAATAACCGCATAAATTAACTTGGCCCACATTGAACCCTGCCCAAATGGATAAATAGTTTCAATTATAGACTTAATTGCGTCATTCCACGCCAAACCAGCAACCAAACCTAAGGCGGCTGTTACATAACCTATGGTTCTTCCACGAATCTCCCTTTGTAATTCAGCTTTATCAATTTTCAATTTTTGTTCATCAATCATAGATTATTCAACTTCTTTTGTACTTCTGGCTGATCTAGACTGTCTAACTTTCTCTGTGACTTTTTTATCCTTTAAATCTAAAATTTGTCTTTTAATTTCATCATGCGCTAAATCAATTGACGCATATAAATCAGATGTTTCAGACTCGGCGCGTAACAAGGTTTTTGGTAGTTTTAAATTAACTTCTGCTCTAAAAATATTTCCACTTTGATGATGCTTAGTTGTTTGTCCAACTTCTACTCTTGCTTCAATAGCACCGTTATCTATTTTTACTAAAAATTTTGATAGTCCTCCAATTTTTTTATCTACATAATCTCTGATAGCCATAGTTAATTCCATTCCTGTCCCCTTGATTAAAATCTGCATATAAAATAATTTACGTAAATTATAGTTTAAAATTTATTACTTTATTTCTAACACTTTTATCAAATCAGCGCCGTAAGCAAAGCCACCCGCGCTATTATCAACCATGTAATTATCAATAATTACAGTTGTTATTCCGGAACTACCAATTGAGCCAAATCGTCTTTTAGCCACATCTTGATTTAAAAAGCATAAATCAACAACTTCATCCATAAACACCTTAGGCGCTAAAACATTTGACTTGCTATCTAATTTTACGCAAACCTGATGACTCCCGGAAACTTTATCATACAAATAATTTCCGGAAACCACAATTGGCCCAGAAAAAAACCATTTTCTATTATCTGCCAGGGCTACAATCATTCCATTAGCCAATTTATCGCCAACCTTTACGCCACCAATATCGGAACTTATTACATTATTTTGATAAAGCTCTTTTTGAGAATTAAATTTATCTTCATTTTCTTTAATATTCTGTTCTAAATTGGAACTCTTTTGTAGCAATTGCTTAATATTTTGATCTTTTAAAGATTCTTTTTCCTGAGCAATTGGATTTTGCCATAAATAAACTCCATACCCTACTATGAGGTATGATAAAAATATCCCCACAGCAATAATCCAAAATCCTTTTGGTTTTTTAAAAAAATATCTAAATAATAAATTCATAAATATTTTAAACATATTTAACTACCATCACTTCTTCTTCTAACTCTATATTAAATTTATCTTTAACCGTAGTTTTAATTAGCTGTATTAATTGTAACACATCTTTGGCTGTTGCTCCACCAATATTCACAATAAAATTACCATGCACTGTGGATACTTCTGCACCACCAACTTTTGTGCCTTTTAAACCAGCTTGTTCCAAAACCCAAGCAGCTGGTAATTTTTTATAACCCACGTATGTTTCCGGTATAATTTTTTGAATTTGCTCCGGTAAATCTGTGACGTTACTAAAATTATAATTTTTAAAAACACTGCCAGCGCTTGGATACGGCGGCTGAGATTCCTTGCGATGTGTTCTATAATTTTCTATTCGTTTTTTACCCTCTTCTATATCTCCGCCTTTTACTGTTAAAATAATATCTGTAATGATTGCGTTAGTAAGTTTAGTTTTAAAAATACTGGAACGATAGCCAAATTCGCATTCCTCATTTGTTAATGTTTTAAATTCTCCATCAATAAAAGCTTCTACTGCTTTTACGCATTGTTTCATATCAAATCTAAAAGCTCCAGCGTTGCCTCTAACCGCTCCACCAGCAGTTCCAGGCAAGCCACTTGCCCATTCTAGCCCAGATAAACCAATTTTTGTCGCAGCTACAGAAACAGCCACCATAAATACACCCGCACCTAATTTTATTATATATTCACTTTCTAATTCAAATGGGCCAACTGGTATAACTAAATCGGTAAAAGAAATTTTAATTACTAAGCCATTCCAACCTTCATCTGAAAACAAAATATTACTTCCACCACCTAAAATAAAAATTGGTAAATTTTGAGCTTTACCCCACTGCCATACTTTTTGCAATTCTTCTTTATTTTTTACTTCAACAAAAAAATTAGCCGAGCCACCAATTTTAAAAGTGGTATATCTGGCTAATGAGACATTTTCCTGAATTAAAATATTATCTAATTGCATATTTAAATTATATCAAAATAGCAAGATTTAGGCAATCAAAAAAGAGTGTGTTAAGCACTCCTTTTGTTTGTTCTTAATTTTCAATATTTAATCCTTCTGAACAGTATACATGCGAACGCGCTTACCAAAAGACCCATCAAGAAAAGTAATCAATGCCTTCATGTCCATATCATGGTCAAGAGAATCCACCATATCAACACCCGAAGGACCATCATAAAAACATCCAGAGATAACCAGCACGGGCAAACTCTCAGTCATCTCAAAAATAGTTTCAAAATGATACAACAAAGACAAAGGCTTTTTTTTGCCTGCCAATGCGCCCGGCAATGGCTGCAATCTTTGCACATTAAACTGAACCAGAAAAGACGTACAAGTTGCAATAAAATCGGCCCGCTTCCAGGTACCAGTAAACTCATGGATAACTTCATCACCGACAACTCTTTTTTCCTTAACTGGATCCTGTGATTCCGGAACCAACTGACAGAAAAAAGGAAATGGATAAAAAACTCTTTGAGCCAAATTCGTCATCATCGCATCCTCCGCGGCTTGTTGAAATGGAAAAGGACAACTTCTCCCTTATTTATACTATTTTCATTTCAACGTGTCAAGCCTCAACTAATCTTTCAGCCAGTTTATATATAAAACCTGCCCCCATCATAAGCACCACATCATTGGGTTTTATTATACTGTCTAAAATTTGTTTTGTTTTATCTAAATCAGCTCCAAAATAACTTTCTTTTAATCCTTTTTCTTGCAAAACAGCCACTAAATCAGCAGAACTTATATTATCCTCCCG
>Ga0172368_10005133_pt1 | contig 14798 bp, 7 predicted proteins | sample Lak11m_FD_114540 | JGI IMG/M metagenome (GOLD analysis project Ga0172368, IMG submission 114540) | Freshwater microbial communities from Kabuno Bay, South-Kivu, Congo - kab_022012_11m | ecosystem: Environmental > Aquatic > Freshwater > Lake | place: Democratic Republic of the Congo: South-Kivu...
AAAAGGGTGATCGAAAAATTTTTCCAGCCGTTCCAGGATCATGCAGTCAACCAGTCATCCGAGGGCCTGAACTATTTCTTCCAGGATGAACTCCAGTTTGGGGTGGGCGACCTGATCTGGTGCCACGACCTCCGCCAACAGTTCCTCAGCCGGAAGGGATATGATGTTTGCACCATCCTGCCGGCCCTGTTCACCGGGATGGGCGATATCACACCCAAGGCCCGCCTGGATTTCCTCGATGTGAAGGTCACTCTTTCGGAAGAGAGATATTTCATCCCGATCTTCAACTGGCATCACGACCGGGGCCTCATCTACGGGGCCGATCCCGAAGGCAGGGGTTACAATCCCGGACAGTACGGGGATAATTTCCGCATCCAGCGCTGGTACACTTCGCCGGGGCACGATACCCCCGGCGGCCATGCCGATCTGATCAAGGGAAAGGTCTCCTCCTCTATCGCGAACCTCTACCATCGTCCCAGAGTGTGGCTTGAGGGTTATCACAGTCTCGGCTGGGGAGCCGCACCCGAGCGACTCATGTATGCCACCTGCGAGAATTATCTGTATGGCTGCAACCTGCTGAACCTTCATGGATTATACTATTCCACACACGGAAGTTTCTGGGAGTGGGCGCCACCCTGCTACCATTTCAGGATGCCCTATTGGGACCACATGACGGTCTTCCTCAAATATTTTGAAAGGCTTTCCTATCTGATGAGCCAGGGAGTGTTTCAGGCGGATATCGCGGTCATGTATCCGGTTAGCCCCTCACAGGCCCGGATGGATGGAGAGTCGTCAACCCGCATGGCATTCGAGTCGGGGCGGACACTTTTCGCCGATGGATATGATTTTATTTTCATGGACGACCAGTCGGTTGAGCGTTCTTCGGTCGAAAACGGCCGTCTGAATGTATCGGATATGTCGTTCAGGGTTCTGGTTTTGCCCTCAATGAAGGCAATCCACTGGAGCGTGCTCAGGAAAGCTGCCGACTTCTACCGCAACGGTGGGATCGTGATCAACCTCGGGGCCTTGCCTGAAGCCAGCGACCGCATGGGTAGACATGATCCGGAACTGGATGGCCTGGTCAGGGAGATGTTCGGGATCACCGCCTCAGAGCAGGCGGCCGGAAGGTCTCCGATACCGCAGAAGAGCACAGGCGGAGGACTCGGCCTGACTGCCGCCACCTCACAGGAACTGAAGGAAATTATATCCGGACTGCTGGCACGCAAGGTGGAATCTTCAACTATTGTCAGGGCTCAGCACAGAAAAGTCGGAAACCGTGATCTTTACCTGGTGATGGATGCCCGGAAGAATTCCTGGTGTACCTTCCAGAATGATGGCATCCCGGAACTTTGGGATCCCTGGACGGGGAAAACGGTGCCCCTTCCCTTTGAAACTGCAGGCAACGCCACAAAAGTCAGAATGCCGCTCGATTCAGCCCAGGCACAGGTCATTGTGTTTAGCCCCGGCCAGGTTACCGGTAAGACCAGTGAGTCTCTTCAGGGAAATGAAATGAAGGTGGCCAATGAGCAGGTTTTGTCGGGGAACTGGAAGTCAAAATTGGTTCCCACCATGGATAACCGGTTTGGGGATTTCCGGCTGCCAGTGACCGAAAAAATGATCGGTCCTGAAGCCCGGATATTCAGGTATATGCCCGAATCTGAAAAAACGATAGGCTGCGAAAAGCCTGATTTTGATGACTATCAGTGGCCCCGGGTAACCTACGGTTTCGGACAGAAATTCTGGAAACTGGGTCCATTGCCCGCCAATGCGGATATCAGCAAATTTGAAGTGGCGAATGCCGGCCCCAATGGGATCGATCCGCGCAAACCGGTGATCATCAACGGTGTGGCCTATCGCTGGATGCCCTATGAGTTTTCCTGGCGCTGGGGAAAGGAAGGGGATCCCGGACACCAGGGGTATCATGGACTGAAGGAGCAGGTAACCGACGAGTTTATCTGTCTCGGTAAGCCCGCCGAGGGACTTAATGAAATCATTTATACCGAAGAGCCGGGTGGAACGCGCTACTACCTCTGGACCGAGGCAATGGCAATAAAGGATTGCGTCGCAAAAATCGAGGCAGGAGGAATGGTTCCATCCTCCATCTACCTGAATGGTCAAAAAATCAGTCAGGATCGTCCGGATGTGATGTTGAATAAAGGGCCGAATCCGGTCCTGATACGATATGATGCTCCGGGCAGAGGTCATTTTATCCTGGTTAACAAGGAGATGGGAGATTCTCCAACCCGGACACCTCTGTCTATGAGGTGGTTTGATATGCCAGGCAGAGTCCCGTTTGACGTGAAGGCGGATGAACCTGAACCTGCCGGCTGGTACCGGTTTGTGGCACCGCCCGGACTGAAGGGACTGACTGTCCGGACTTCAGGAATTCCCGAACTGTGGGTTAACGGGATCCGGATGAAGGTTTCAGAGATGAGGGATCAGCCGGTTGGTGAATTCAGATTCACGTGGAAAAAACCATTCAAACCTCAAACCGTTGTGGCATTGCGAATTAAGCAGGCCCGCGGGGATTATGGCGGCTCAGCCCTGCCTGAACCAATCCTGCTGGAGTGCGGCGAGGGAGAGATCAGTCTGGGCGACTGGTCGGTCGGTTCGGTACTTGAAAATTTTTCGGGAGGGATACTTTACTGCAATTCCTTCATGGTTGACAAGAGCTGGATAAAGGATAATGGAGAAAGGAGAAAGGTGGAAGTGGATTTGGGAGAGGTGGTTGCAACGGCGGAGGTGAGGATCAACGGCAACAGTGCAGGTGTTCTTGTGTGTCCGCCGTGGAAGCTCGACATATCAGAATTCATCAGGCCGGGGAAAAACCAGATCGAGGTGTTGGTGTACAATACACTGGCAAACCACTACCTCACCATTCCGACCCGGTACCGTGGGAATTCCCTGAAATCGGGACTGATAGGGCCGGTGAGGATAGTGAATAGTGAATGGTGAATGGTGAAAACAAAAAAGAAAGAATCCATGAAAAAAGGTTTTGCTATTGTGCTGATGGTCATTCTGATGGCTGGTTTTTCGGTGGTTGCGCAGAAAACAGCCGTGACGGGTGGACAGGTTAAATTGGATTTCCGTTATGCGCCACCGGAATGGCAGACGGCTATCTGTCTGCCCGATGATCCGCATAAGTCATTGGTTGACAGAACCGGAGAGTTGCTTTATCATTACGGTCAAGGGGGAAAAGAGTTCGGAACGCGTATCCGGGTGATGGTTGCTGAAGATGCCAAATGGATGAAGCAGGAGTTGTATTCGCCCCGGGTACCGCTGGTGATCACACATTCAGAGGCGGAGGGCCTTGAGATCACCGAGGAAGCTTTTGCGGCTACAGGTGCCCCGGTGGTCAGCTTGCCCGACAATGCACTGAAACGGACCGACGACGGCACAATACTGAAAGACTGGGCTGCGCCGGCTGGCGGATTTGATCCATCCCTCCGCAGCATCAATGTGCACATGGACGGGAACATTCAATATGAGCTCCTGGTTCCAGCAGGATCGTCGCGGCTCATCGCTCTGGCGCTCTGTGAGGGCTATTGGGACCAGCCGGGCAGGCGTGTCCAGAATTTGCTGGTGGAAGGAAGGGAACCCCTGACTGTTGATATGGTGGCCGAATATGGAAAGAACAATCCACAAGCTTTCTGGTTCGATGCCCGCGATACGAATGTCGACGGCCGGATCACAATCTCGGTGGAGGCATCGCGGCAGGCCACGGACAAAAACACCATTCTCAATGGGTTATGGGTGTTTGATCCGGAAATGACCCCCAACAGCGAGGCTCTTCTCAAAGGAATGATGAATGCACAGGCAAAGGTTGATTTAAACCACCTTACCGTTGATATTCCTGGCCGCGACGACATTGTTCTGGTACAAATCAAAAACAAAGGAACCGCGGCACGGAATTTTACCCCTGAGCTGATTGTGACCACGGTTCAGCCTCTGACTTTTCGCGCTGACATTGGAAATATCACCCTGAATGGTCAGGAATTGGTGAGCGCTTCGCTTAGGATGACCGGGATGGTTGAAAAAACAAAGGATTTGTATCGTTTCCGGTTAGAACCGGTGAAAGTCGAAGCCGGACAAACCAAAACCTTTTACATCAAATATTCCAACGGAAAACCGGCTCCTGGCAGTCCGGGTTCGATGGAGGAGGTGCTTGCCAGCCGGACGAATGCGATCGATTTCTGGGAGAAGAGATCCCAACTGCCGTTCGACCGGATCCAGGTACCTGATCCGGGCATCAGTGCACTGATTGAATCTTCTGTAAGGAATATCTGGGAAGCTCGTGAAATCAAAGGCGGATTGCCGGTATTTCAGGTGGGCCCAACCTGCTACCGAGGTTTGTGGATCGTGGATGGCGCATTCCTGCTGGAGGCGGCTGCAATGTTGGGCGCCGGCGATCAGGCACGGAATGGTGTGGCATCAGAATTAAAGGTTCAAAAGCCCGATGGCCGTATTCAGTCGCTTACGGCAGATTTCTGGAAGGAAAACGGTCTGGTGATCTGGACCTGCGTTCGCCATGCCCAGCTGACCCAGGATAAAGCATGGCTCGAATCGGTATGGCCGAAACTTCAGCTGGTTGCCGAATTTATAAAGGACCTCCGAAAAGAGACCCTGTCCAATCAGTCCTTGCTCGACGATGGGATGAATCCCGCCGGAACCCTCGATGGGGGCATCGGAGGACCCGCGGATGAATACACCAATTCTTACTGGAATCTCACGGGATTGAAATCTTTGATACAGGCAGCACATTGGCTTGGGAAAGAGGAGGAGGCTGCAAAATGGCAGGCAGAATACGACTCCTACATGAACTCTTTTGCCAGGGCCGCAAAACGAGACCTCTCGAAAGACCCGTTCGGCAATACCTATCTGCCCATCCTCATGGGGCCCAATGGCAAGAAGGAATTGCCGCAGCGTGCCCAGTGGGCGTTTTGCCATGCGGTTTATCCCGGACAGCTTTTTTCGAAGGATGATCCGATCGTGACAGGAACCATGGCAATGCTCGAGGCTACCGAAAGGGAGGATATGGTTTATGGTACAGGCTGGGATGCCACCGGTATCTGGAATTATTTTGCCTCGTTTTACGGCCATGCCTGGCTTTGGCAGGGCAGGGGACAGAAGGCTGCCCAAGTGCTGTATGCGTTTGGAAACCATGCGGCTCCAACCTGTGTTTGGCGTGAGGAGCAGTCGCTGAAGGGCCAGCCGTTCAGGAAGGTGGGCGATATGCCGCACAACTGGGCCAGCGCCGAGTTTATTCGCCTTGCGATCCACCTGCTTGCTATTGACCGGGGCGATGAGTTACACCTGCTGGAAGGTATGCCTGTCCAGTGGGCGATGCCAGGCATGGTGACTCGTCTCAATGGCATCGCAACTCCTTTCGGCGCGCTTACCATGGAAGTTAAAATTGCCGATGATGGCAAAAGCGCCAGGCTACGGGTCGATCCACTCACCGATCCGTCGTGCACGAGTATTGTTGTGCACCAGGATGGATGGACCGGCTCCGCAAAAACCCGGGTGATCCGGCTGAAACCGGATCAGAAAAACGAAATCACTCTTCCAATAAGAAGGGAATAGTGAATAGGGAATAGTGAATAGTTAGTTGATATAGAGCATTTTGCGGGAGAGGGTTTCTTTTTGCGTGATGAGGGTATAGTAGTAAGTGCCTGGGGTAAGGTTGTGGAGAGAGGGGTCGAACCGGAGGGTGTGTTTGCCGGCCGGCATAGCCTCATTTAGAACAGGTTGGGCAATGCACTGTCCGAAAATGTCGGAAACCTGGAGCGTGACCACGGAGGGTTCTTTCAGTTTGAAAGAAAAGAAGGTGTATTCATTGAACGGATTCGGACTGTTCTGTTCAAGCCGGATATTCTCTTTTGTAAGGGTTTCGAGACCGCTTTCAGCCAGATTCAGGCTGCACCCCCAGAGACTGTTGGATCCGTTATCCATCCTTGACCAGCTGACAAATACCCGGTTGTTGCAGGCATCCACACTCAGATAGTGTCCAAAGAATGCAGTGCTGTATGGGGTGAACGGCGATTGGCTGATCCGGATATTCTCAAAGGAGGAGCCACCGTCTCGGGAAATGGCCAGATATACATCCGTCTGGTTATCAGTATAATTTCGTCTGTCGTAGAAGGCAATGAACAGGTAACCTGTCACGGGGTCGACTGCCATGGCATTGAAAAACTGATTTTTACCGGCCGGATCGTTATTGACTTTCTTCGGATTGGACCATGATTTGCCCCCATCCCTGGAGTTGATGATCCATATATCCGAATCAGTTGAGCCGGCTCTCTTTTCTGACCAGTTAACATACACGGAACCCCGGTACCTGCCTGTGCTGCAGTCGCACCGGATATTAGGAAAGCTCGGTGTCAGCTGCATGCCCGGCACCTGGTAGATCCACTGTACCGGTTGGGTAAGCTTCATGTCGGAAGCAAGCCAGCTCCTGCCTTGATCAGTCGATTTGTCGAGCATCAGACCATCTGGACTCCACCAGCACACATAAAGTTCCCCGTTCGGTCCGGTGGCAGGCCAGGAGCCATGGACACTCATGAAACCGCCGGAACAATTCCCTCCCTTGTTACTGATCCTTATCTTATCCGACCAGGTGGCGCCGCGATCTTCCGACCGGGCAAGGAAGATGATGGTAGAGTCCCTGGGATCCAGGCTGCCGTGCTGAATGAACTGTGTCCAGGTTACATACAGGTTTCCCGTAACGGGATCGAATGCAGCCCACTCCTTGTCGATATCCATCGTGCCGTTCAGAGCTGTGTATGAACCATCGGTCCATTCGGACTCTATGTTGCTGATCTTCTGGCATACCAGGCGGCTCAGGTCGGGCACCAGGTGAAAATAATAGAACGAACCCCTGTTATCGCACAAAATAACCGGGTCACAGTTGACGCCGTAGGATGATCGCAGGTGTCCGTGATTCCAAGTGACTCCTCCATCCCTTGAAATGTAATAGTTATCTGAATTGGTTCCCACCACGATCTCATCGGGGTTGGCCGGATTGATACTGACGCAGGGTTCGTTGGGATCCCAGGTATTGATCGCCGCCCCAATCCTTACATTGGGATATTGGGCCATCAAGGTTGCGGAGACAAGGAAGGCTACCAGAGAGAAAAAGCATCTTTTCATATCGATATTTTATAGGCAAAAAGGGAATCGTCATGTCGCACATAAAGGATTCCGCCGCAAATCACGGGGTGAGTGCAATGATACTTGGTCCCTCCCGGGACTGTGAATGTAGAGGCAACCTGGATACCGGATTCGACAGGATCCAGCAGGGAAAACTTCCCGTCGATGTCATAGGCAAAGATCAGTCCGTCGGAAGCAATGGAAGTGACCACCATGGCTGAGGTGGGTATGGATCCGATAGTAGTTCCGGAATGCCAGTCGACCGCCAGATATTTTTTCCCTTTGGCCTTTCCGTAGAGGCGGTTACCAATCAGAACCGGGTCCCCTTGAAACGGAAAGAATTCGGTATTTGACCAAACCTTCTCAGGAGTCTGGCTACCACTTTTCAATTTCAGTAAAATGCTTCCTTCCCCGTCGAGAGTGAATAGGTATCCGTCGCGGTAAAGAGGCGTTCCAACGTTGGCTTCAGTCGATTTTGGATACCTCCAGAGAACCAGTCCGTTATTGGGGTCCACAGAGATTATATTCTTGTTATCCTGATAGATATACTGGCTTTTACCCTGGAAGTTGATAAGGATCGGAGAGCTGTAAACCGCAACAATATCAATACCCTGCGTTTGCCAGATGAGCTTGCCGTTTTTCCGGTCAAAGGCTACTACATTTTTTTCAACTCCCCCGGGATTACAAATGACCTTGTCACCAAACACAACCAGGTTGTCGAGGAACCCGCCCTGGGGTATCCGGCCTGAGAATTCAGCAATCAGGTCCCTTGACCAAACCACCTGTCCGGTTCCCGATGAGAAACAGTACAATACCCCCAGGGAGCTGATCACATAACCGAGATCGGAAATGATCACAGGAGTGGAATATATTCCCGGATACTCTCCCTTGAAATCGGGTCCGAGAAGACCTTTCCAGAGCAGCTTTCCCACGTTACTGAAGCAAAACACGTAGCTCAGACTGTCAAGGGTTCCGGTGACAATGATTTTGTCACCCACAATAGCCGGCGAAGAGTATCCGGAGCCTACTCCTTCAAACTTCCAAACCAGTTCAGGCCCTTTTGTTGGCCACGATTTCATTAGCTGCGGCCCCGGATAATATCCGTTCCGCATGGGTCCCCGCCATTGGGAAAAATCACTTTGCGGGAGCAGTGTCAGAAAGGAAAGAAGGGTAAAAACAAGGAAGCAGATCACCTGTTTCATATGAGGTTATTCTTTGATAATTTGTTTGGTTATGATTTGGTATTTTAGTTGGATCCTGACTGCATACGAGCCTGGTTGGAGACCTGTCAGATCCATTTTGACCGTAAGGCTGGCTCCTGAAGCGACTTCAAAAACGCGCTCTCTGATGGTTTTGCCGGTCATGTCTTCTATGGTTATCCTGATATCCTGATATTCTTTGGAGGAAAGGCTCACATTTAGCTCATTCGTGGCCGGAACAGGCCATACTGAAACATTCCCGGTTACGGATGTCTCTGATCCCGGGATACCTGAAGTGATCTTTTTTGCTGGAATGGCCGGGTATAAATCCTCATCCTGATTTCTGGAAATGTTGGTCAGAAACCGGTCGGATACATTAACAGAATAGATTTCTGAATTGCCGAACCTCGAAGACTGAAAGAACAGGGTCTGGCTGTCTGCTGACCAGCAGGGATGTTCGCGGCTGTTACTGAGGTCCGAAAGGATCCGGTCGCTGGTGCCGTTATTGCTGATAATTCTGAGGCGTGCAGGGTAGATCGTCCTTGCCGGCTCGGTATAGGCGATGAGAGATCCGTCGGGCGACGGCTTTGGATTAGTCTTGTGGGTTTCCGAATTGGTTAATTGAACCAGATTATTGCCATCCGGATCCATGGAGTATATCTGAAAAATCCCCGAGCGGTTGCTGCTGAACAGGATCGATTTTCCATCGGCAGTCCAAACGGGTCCCGTTCCCTCCCCGGCATCCTCAAGAAGCTGGAAACCGGAGCCATCAGGATGGATCAGGCAAATTTGGAACTCCTCCTGAGTTTCATTTTCAGAAAGAGTGAAGAGGATATGGGCTCCATCGGGTGACCAGTTGGGAGATCCGGCCATTAAATTGTTATCCAGAATTTTATGCTGATTAACTCCGTCTGATTCCATCACATATAGTTCCGGTTTGCCTCCGCGGTCGGAGATAAAAGCAATCTGATTCCCTCCCGGGGCCCAGGCGGGAAAAAGGTCGGCTGATTCGGAATCGGTGAGCCTTTTCACGTCTGCGCCATTGGTCAGCATGGTATAGATCTCCCCGTTTCCATCCCTGGTGGAAACAAAGGCGATCCGCTCTTCAGCCTGCTCCGGCAGCGGCTTCATCTGCTCGATGAATGCCGAGCTGATCCAGTAAGGATTATAGCCGAGGTCACCGGTCCGGGCGCTGTTAAAAAAGAGATACTTGCCATCGGGACTGATCCAGGGAAATGCGTCTTCATGGGAAGCATTGATCATTGAGCCCAGGTTCTTCGATTGGCTCCAGGTGTTATCAGGGTTTCTGAAACTAACGTACAGGTCATGTAATCCTGCTGATCCGGGACGGTTGGAGGCAAACACGATGAAATCCTCGTCGGGGCTGATGAAACTGGCATTGTCCCCATAAGTGGTGTTTATCTCCTGTGGGAGAGCCACCGGATCAAGATAATGATCGGAGCTCCAGGTAAAACAACAGATGTCGGACTGTGACTGGTTATTAAACAGATCGAGGTAGAGGTTCCTGTTCTTTGCTATTGAAAAGGTCCAGCCCATGCTCAATCCGGCCGGGATCGGGACATTAACCTGAGTGGGAGCCGACCAGCTGCCGTCAGCCATTTTGATGGTCTGGAAAATGCCTCCGGCCCCGTTTCGGGCTGAAAAAAACCAGAGTGTATCACCCGATGCTGAAAAGGCCGGATTACCTTCCGCCACCGTCCGGTTGCCAAAAGGTGCTGCCACCGGCAGGGTCCATTGGTTGCCAACCAGTTTGGTATACCATATTTCTATCTTTTCAGGACCATCAAGGTATTTCGTAAAGAACATTTCTTTCTGGTCCGGTGAAAAGATGGGTGATCCGTGCCACCACCAGGTATTTGCAACAGCCAGCATCTGCATGTTATCAGGGGGAAATCTCCGGATCGAATTCTGAGGTACGGTTTGTCCCATATAGGGCTTCAACGAGGGAAGGTTGTATCTCACGATTGCCAGGTCGCTGCTGCCCTTGCTCGTAAATTCGCAGGTCCCCTGACCGGGGTCGAAATCGACATGCGAACCGCTGAATCCGTAAGCAGTCAGGAGGTTACCTGCTGGATCCCAGGCAAGCGGACCGCCGGTTTCATCTCCTGTGCCGCGCGTGGCGATATGGTTAATGTAATTTCCGTTGGAATCGAGGGTCACGAGAAAGGCATCGTATCCGCCGGCGGAGGTGAGAGTTTTGATGGCTGCCCCGGGATCCACATCCATCGAGGTTAAGAAATTTCCTGAGAGGTAAATGATCCCGTTGGGATCGGTCTGAAGGCCCAGACTGTAATCATCCTGAACACCGCCGAAAGTTTTAGCCCAGGAGAGTGTGCCTTGCGGAGTGAATTTAACTAATGATATATCCCTGCCGCCTACCGGAGTGCCGGAAACGTTTCCGGCGCCTGGATCGAAATCGATGCCGGCCGACTGGAATACTCCGGTGACGATCACATTTCCGTAAGGATCGGTCGTAAGCGTGCCTCCAATCTCCTCGAGGTTGCCACCTGTCCGGTTGACCCATTGGAAATTCAGCGCTGCATCAAACTTGACCAGGTACATGTCATAACTCCCGGCTGAGGATAAGCGAGCGATACCCGGACCCGGATCAAAATCGGCATCGGTTGACATGAATGGGCCGGAAATATATATGTTCCCTGACCGGTCGACCGCAATGCTGTTGCCTACTTCATATTGGGTCCCCCCGGCATGGCGGGCGTCAAGAAGTTGTCCCTGTTTGGAGTATTTTGCAAAGAACATGTCACCCCCGCCGGTATCGTTCAAAGTTGAAATTCCGGAAGCGGGATTAAAATCGACATCTCCGTTATAATAGCCTGTGATGAGCAGATTGCCATCATTATCAAAGACCATGTCATGGATGCCGTCATACCCTGCACCGCCCACCCGGTTAGCCCATACCAGGTTGCCTTCCGGATCAAACCGGGCAAAGAACATATCCGTTAAACCGGCAGTCGGAAGATTAAGATTTCCCGGCCCCGGGTCAAAATCACAGGGGGCCGACTGGTACCATCCGGCGATGTAAATATTACCCTCCGGGTCGATGATCACCTTAGCGGGTATATCGTCTCCTGACCCACCGATCTTATTGGCCCACAAATAGTTGCCAGCAGGATCGTATTTGGCAAGGAAAATGTCCTGGCTCTGGCCGGAAGCGCTTAGCTGAGCCTTGCCCGGACCCGGGTCGAAATCGGCGCCGGTACCCTGAAAGCATCCGGTAATCACTAAGTTCCCGGCCGGGTCGGATGCTACAGAACGGCTGGATTCAGTTCCGCTTCCCCCAATGCTCCCGGCATGCATTAAAACCTGTGCATTCGCCGCTGCCATTGTGAAAACGCAGAACAGGACAATCGAAAAAAATCGTGTGGAAAAAGTTCTCATGAAAAAGTTGTTTGGGTTTATAAACCCAAAAGTAGGAGGAGGCTGAACCATGATTTTATGGCAACTTACCGCTGACCGGAATGGGCCAACGGATTACAGAAACCGGGAAACAGAAGGGAATGGCGGCCTATTTGGCAGAGAATCTCTCCATATGGGTCAGGAAGAGGTCCTTCCGGGTGCGGGAGATTGGGACCTGACTTCCATCTTCCATCACAATCGATCCGCCGTCGGCTTTGATATACTTCTTCACATACTCCAAATTGACGAGGTGGGAATTATGCGATCTGAAAAAGCTCCGGTCATTCAATAGATCCTGATACTCTTTTAAGTTTCTGGATACAAGCATTTTTCGCTTGTTGCTGAGGTAGAACCAACAATAACTTCTTTCCGCTTCTATACGGATAATCTCCCGGGTGTTTATGTATTCCATCCCCTCAGAGGTGGGAATGGCCAGGCGGGCGGGCATCGGGGATGCCAGGTTTTCCAGCAGGGTTTCAATATTCCGGTTAGGTTCCGGAGAGTGGGTTCGTTTGTCAGCCACTTTCTCAACGGCCTGAATGAATTCGTTGATATTGATGGGCTTGAGGATGTAATCAACTGCACTGAACTTGATTGCCCGGATCGCATAATGGTTAAAGGCGGTAATGAAAATCACATCGAAAGTTTTCTCCGGAAACTGGGCCAGCAGGTCGAACCCGCTTCCATGCGGCATCTCGACATCCAGCAGGACGAGGTCGGGCTTTTTTTCACGGATGGCGGTGATTCCTTCCATGGCATTGTTAGCGGTTCCTATAACCTCCAGTGAGGGACAATATTCCCTGATGATCGACCGGATGAAATTGACGGCATCCGGCTCATCATCGATAATCATTGTTTTGATCCTGGTTTTCATGTGAGTATGGGTATTTGGATCTCCACCCTGGTACCTGTGGCATTGCCCAGTTCATCCTTCAGGTCGGTGAAACGCGTTTTCATATCCTTGCCATACAGGGTGCTCACCAGATTGAGCCTGGATTCCGTGATCTGAGTACCCAGCGAATTGTGGTTCTTTTCCTTGCTCCGGTTGATTTCCTTTGATGCGTCCCTGCCGATGCCGTTATCCTCAATGGTGCAAAGGATGTGGTCTTCTGAAAGATTCAGGCTGATACTGACCTTCCCCTTATCATCCCTGTACATCAATCCGTGACAAATGGCATTCTCCACATAGGGCTGTATAAGCATGGTGGGAATCTTGTACATCAGGGGGTCAATCTCATCATCCACCACGATCTCATAATCGAATTTATCCCTGAAACGGATCGACTCAAGCTCCAGATAGAGCTGAAGGGCATCCAGCTCATCCCGGATCGGAATGGCCGTATGCCTTGAATTCTCAAGGATCTTCCGCATGAGACTGGAGAACTTGGTGAGATAATTATTCGTCGCCAGCTTGTCATGTTTATACATGTAATACTGGATGGAGTTCAGCGTGTTGAAAATGAAATGCGGGTTCATCTGCTGGCGCAGGTTAGCCTGGGTAACTTCCAGGATCTTCTGGTCCATTTCACTGATCTTCCTTTTTGCGTTCAGTTTCGACTGCCTCAGAAGAAGCAGGCCGATGGTGATGGTCAAAACCAGGAAAATAGCGAACCCGTAAATGATCATCCGCTGGGTCCGGATCTGCAGGGAGGCCATCTCCAGCTTTCTCTTGATGGTGTCGGCGTCGAACTTAGCCTGGGCCATGGCGAGTCCTTCCTTATTCTGCTGCTTCGCCAGTGAATCGCTATATGCCTTGAATAGAACCTGATAGCGGTAGGCTTCTTCAAGTTTACCCTGATCTTTCGCCATTTTGCTCATGTCGCTGTAAATCCAGGAAAGGGTGTACCAGTCGGAATTTTCCCTGGCAGTTTCAATCCCTTTCTTCCAGTAGCTGACTGCCTTGTCGTACTTGCCAAGGTCGCGGTAAATGGTCCCCATGTTGCCATAAGCATTGGCCAGAGAATAGTATCTCCTGCCGGGAATTGCATACCTGATGGCATTCTCATAATAAAACAGCGACGAATCAGGTTTTTGAGCCTGAATATAGTTCCATCCCATATCGACATATACAGCGGTAATGGTTACGGTGTCAGCCATTTTCATGGCGAGTTCCAGGCTTTTTCGCATGTACTGGTCGACGGTTTTGAAATCCCAGTTATGGCTAAGCCGGTATTTGCCAAGTTTGTAGAGAGCTTCCTTGATGGCGGTCGGATTATTGTCTTCCCGCGCTGCCTCCAGCATCAGGTTTAATGACTCCTCCACTTTTTCAAATTTCTGGCTGATAGTATAAACCTCTGACAGTGTCAGATACACCTGAGGAATGATCCCCTTTACCCTGTTCATTCTGGCAATATCGGCTGCCTTGTTGAGATTATCCACGCTTGCACTGAACTGCCCGGTATATTGACAGGTCCGGGCGAAAAAGATGATCAGTTCGATCTTTTCCTTCATTGAAATTCCGGTCACGGCTGATTTCATTGCCTTGGAGGCATATTCGTAAGCCTTGCCGAACTCTTTTTTCTGGACATCCAGTTCACCGTTTGCCCAAAGGATGTAAAACGTTGGTTGCAACTTCTCCTTGGCTATAACATGATTGATTTCCTGGATCAGTGAATCAGCCCTGCTAAGGTTTTTCGTGGTTCTTAGCAATTCCAGCGCTTCTCTGGCTAACTGGTTCAGCTTGGCAGTATCTGCCGGCGGAGCATTGAGGGCCTGAGTCGTCGTTGGGAGAATGGCGAGGACCATGATGGCGAAGATGGCCGTGAAATGGTTGATTTTCAATTTCGAAGATGCTGTGATCTACAAAGATAACGAAACCATTGCAGCCAAACAGACAGATTTCCGGATGGTCGATGTTGATTGACCAATGGCCGGATCTAGATTTTTTTCGAGATCTCGCTAATCGGTTTACGTTTACGCGGGGCCAGTTCTTTTGCGCGGAGCTCCTCATCGAGCAGATCAGGTGAGGCAATATACCCGATGGCTATACAAGCCAGCTGATCGAAAACGCCG
>Ga0172368_10005136_pt1 | contig 14790 bp, 24 predicted proteins | sample Lak11m_FD_114540 | JGI IMG/M metagenome (GOLD analysis project Ga0172368, IMG submission 114540) | Freshwater microbial communities from Kabuno Bay, South-Kivu, Congo - kab_022012_11m | ecosystem: Environmental > Aquatic > Freshwater > Lake | place: Democratic Republic of the Congo: South-Kivu...
CCTTTTCAATTAATAATTTGACAATGTCTGTACGGCCATTATTGGCTGCAAAGGTGAGGGCTGTTCTACCATAATTATTTTTTACATTTATGTCTGCTCCATTTTCAATTAAATATTTGACAAATTTTAAATTGCCTTCTTTTGAAAATTGGAAAAGCAGATCATTTTTAGAGTTTGTCTTTAATAATTCCCAAAGAGGAAGTAGAAGAGGATCAAAATCTTCTATTGATAGTTTGAAATATACCGGAATTTTTATTTTCATTTCCTTAAGAATTTTTATGTAACTTAATAAATAATAAAGTAGTAAATGGGTTATCTGTTCTTATAAAATTTCCCTTTATTTCTTCATCTAAAAATTTTGGATTTCTAATTAAATAATTCAAATTCGTAGATTTTGCCCAAAGAATGCAAGGTCTTGGATTTTCTCCAAATAAAGTTGGTTCAATTGAATCTAATGCATCATCAATAAGAAGATCAAAATTTTCTTTCCATTTTTCTTTTGTTCTTTGAAATAAAATACCATCTATGAATTTAGATAAGTCATTTTCAATTGTCCACTTAAGTAAAGCTTCTCTAAGACAAGGTTTCTGAGAAGTTAAAAGGATAATTCTAACATCTTCTTTGAATTCATTTCTTATCTTATGTAACAGATTAATTCCGTTCCAAAGAATTCCAGCATTGGATAAAATAGCAGGAGTTTCTTTGAGTTCTTTCCAAAGATCAAAATTTGGTAAAATAGGTTGAATTAATGTTTTATCAAAATCCCAGTCATTTATATCTGCTAAAGTAAACATTGTTCCATATTTATCATTTATATGTTCAATTATTGAGCCAAAAAAATCTCTTAGAACTTCATCAACATCTAACGCTATTCTAAACATCTATTTTTACTCCCTTCTTTTTTAGAAAATTTTCCATTATTTTGTGAAAATATCGATTATCATCTTTGTATCTTTCATATAAAACTCTATATTGTTTATAGTAAAATTTAGCTTGTAAATTTCCCATTTTCTTTGTTACTTTTTTTCTTATTTTCTTTTCTATAGATATCAATTTTTCATTACCATGAAGAAAAAATATTTGCCTTAGTATAAACGAAGTTATTTTTATAACTTTAAACAAAATTTGAATTTTAAATATCTTCCATTCTAAATCTATAAAATGAATTTTTTTTCTGATAGCTATGTAATTTTTTTCAATTTCTTCATGACATTTACTACATAAATTCATTATATTTTTATCCTCCCCCAAAAACTGCCGCTTTAAAGGATTAACCCCTATATACCTAAAAGTAGCTCTTGGTATAATATGATGTTTGGTCATAGGTTTTAATTCTTTACAAACAGAGCAGATTTTAAATTTTTCAGGATTTTTAGGTTTCAGAATTGTAATTCTCCTTTCTTTGTTTTTTAGGTTAGGAGGTTCTTAATCTTTATAAACTAAAACATTGGGAATATTTCGTAATCTTTTTCTTTAATTTCTTCGATATATGCAGATAAATCTGGGTTTAGATTTCCTCTGGGTAGTCTAAGTTCCTTTAAAACACCAATTCCAGATTTAGGTTTTTTACTAAATGTAATTATGTAAGAAGTTGAAGAACTGTTTGTAACAAATCCTTGTCTAATTTTCATTTTTTCTTCCTTTTTATTTTTTCTAGTTACTTGATATTGTATAGTAAAAATCAGAAGTCAACATATTGTAAATTTCTTCATTATCAGAATACCATTTATCTATTTCTTTATTTACTTCCAGAATATCATTTACATTTGTTAAAGATAAAATTACTATAAAAGAAAGTTGGCATAATTCACCTGTTTCTGGATCTCTTGATCTTTCAAATTGGGATTTCTCGCTAATCATTAGATTGTAACTTGTGATTTTTTCATATACTTTTAAAAATGAAAAAATAATCCAAGGTCGAAAGAGGAAATAATGATAAATTTCTTTAGGATTTTGAATAACATAGAATCCGAAATTTGTGTTTGTTAATCCTTTGTTATGTTTAAAGATAATCTCTTTTAATTTTTTAATGTAAGAAATCGCTTTAAATGAATGTTTTAATCTTAAAGGAAATAACTTGATATCGTTTCTATTTGGGATTTTTACATTGATTTTAAAAATAGTTTTCATTTTCTACTCCCAGTATTTGTAGTCTTCTATTTTTTGTTTTCTTTCTTCTACTTCATTCATTCATTTGTTTTAAGATTGTTTGTATAGAAATTCTTACTTTCTCTAAACCAAATTCATCTATAGGTGGATATAGTTCCACAAGAGCATCTACAAAATTACCAAAATTTTCGGACCAAATCTTATCACTTGTAGAATTTTCTTTTTGTCACTTATCTGTATGAAGATATGGATTAAAATTTATCTTTGGAATTATTTCTTAATCTCTTTTTTGTAAATATCCAACAAATTTCTCTAACAATTAAAAAAATCATAATGGAGAGAAAAACGGTTAATGTTGGGTGGTTAGCCAATATAGAATTCTGTAAATGTCATAATTTTTATTCCAATTTTTTAAACAATTTTTTGTTTCCTTGGCAATGTTCTTTAAGCTTAGCAAGCCAATCATAAGTTTTAATTTTGAACATTAAAGGATTCCCAGGTTTAATCATAGGTCCTTTACAAACTGTTCCTTCAAATGTTATTCCTTTTAGTTCTCTGTTTTTAATTTCTTCAATTATTTTTGCTGTTATTCTTCCTTGAAATACTAAATTTGGAATATGTAAATATTTTGACCAACTTAAAAAATCTCTGGGATGTAAAAGCCCTGTTTGAATAGATATATCAAACAAAATTACATCGTGTTCTTCATCTTCTTTATGATTTCCAAATTCTGAAGAAGGTCCGTAAAATTCGAAGAAACAAACTGCTTTTAAAACTCTATTTTTTACAAAGATATTATGTAATTTTTCTTCATATTTTTCTTTTAGAATAGGAATAGATTGCTTTAGAATTGGAAAATTATCGCTGATAAGAGTGTCTCGAGATCCAAATTTACAGAATTCTTTTCCTTTAACCCATTCCGCTCTTATATTTGAACCATCCATCTTATCAAACGCATAAATGTATTCGTTTGTAATCTGATTTGTTATGTGTGGGTATTCTTTCATAAGTTTTTAAAAATCCATAATTAAAGTTCGAACACGAATATCTAACTTTTTTAAAATATCATTTTCAAAAGTAATAGAATAAGGCAACAAATAACAAGACTTTAATGAAAATTGATGAATATCTTGGTAATTTACATTTAAAATATTTGCTACCATATCAAATGTACTATAAATAAAAGGTTTAAGATTTTTAGATTTTAATGGAAAATCACTTAAATCGACTCTAAAAATTCCTTCTTCTTCGTTGTTTATACTAAAAGAAGAATACCCAACAGGTCTATATACTCTATTATGCCCAGAAATTATAGTTTTAATTTCTTGATTTTAAGAAACATTGAAAGGCATTGATAAATATACACCATTTCTTGGAGCCCCAAAATCTAAAGGAAATGTCACTTTTATCTTATATTTTGTTTTATTTCTAAATTTTCTTCTTTTAAAATTTTATCATTGATTATCAATGTTTTCATTTTTATCTTTAATCGCATATAAATCCTAATCCCCTAAACTTTGAAAATATTGACCTAAAAGTATGTATCCCCTTCCTACTCTTTTTGAATCTTCCATCCATCTTTTCCTTTCTTCCTCTTTCTTCATGTCATATTCATCATATGAATCTTTACAAGTAAATTCAAGTGCAAAGATGATTTCATCTAAAATTTCATTCCATTCTTCTTCTGATAAATAGTCCTCGGATGCTCCTTGAGGATTTACAATCGCAAATCGAAGAGGCATACAATATCTATCCATTTTTCGAAAAGCTTTTAATCTTTTTAATAGAAACATAGCTAAAGTAGAATCTAAATTCCAAATTTCTGGATTACTATACCCTCTTAAAAGCTTTTGTATACTCCAGTATATATTTTTAGGAAGAAGTTTAAAAAACCAGATAATCGAATGCCATAAATCTAGAAAAAAATACTTGATAGGATGATTTTTCCTATCTTCCTCTATTTCTTCAATTATTTTCGTGAAATCATTTATTTGTTCACCCATTTCTATATCTTCCTTTCATTGATTTTTTTTAAATAATTTGTAAGATTTTATGATATAAGATACTAAAATTTTCTAAATAATAATCTTCATGTAAATGCCCACAATACCAATGTTTAAATTTAGTACTTTTATATATGTAATCAAGAAAATTTGCAACTGGATCTTCACACTTGAAACAGAAAAAATTTATGTGTGTTCTTTCTATCATTTCAAGAATTTTCGATTTTGGTAATGTATGTGTAAGAATGTAATCTACTTTGTTATTTACAGATAGCAAATTATCCAAAGCAAAATCTTCTTCTGCTTTAGATAGAAGTTCTTGATGCCACCAATCTATCCCGATAATTCTTTGAGCTTTATCAATCGAATCAGCACCACCTAAAGTAAAAAATGTCTTATCTTCAAAAGTATATATTTGTCCTCTTTTTAGATGATATACATTTTCTGAAGCTTTCCCAGCTTTTCCACCATAGAAATCTATTTCTGGTAATTTGTTTATTCTGTCAAAATTTTCATGATTCCCATCTAAAAAGCAAAGAGTATAAGAAAGTTTATCGAAATAGTTAAACCAAGTTATTTCTTTGCTATCTGATTGAATGTTATTCCAGATAAATCCAAAATCGCCTAATATGATTAAGATATCATTTTTTGTAAGATTTTTAGAAGAATCCCACTTTAAGATTTTTTCAAAATCGTTTAAAGCATTTCCGTGAGTATCACCTGTTACGAATACTCTCATTTTCTTTTCCATATATAAATTTAATTAAAATTTATCAATTATCCAAATATAAATTTAATTAAAATTTATCAATTATCCAAAATTTTCTTTAATTTTTTATAATTTTATCGATATATTCAAAAATTTCTTTATACAAAAGTTCTCCTAAATTTCTTAGTTCTAAAAAATCATTACTTGTATAAAAAATAAGGAGAAATCCAAATTTTTTTAAATAGAATTAAAAATTTCTTTAGGGCAATACAAAATTTTCTTATTTACTTTTTTAGCATAATCTATACAATTTTTAGTTCCTCCATTTGATTTCCCATTATAAATAGCAATTAAAAATTCACAAGAATCTACCAAAAGTTCATTTCTCTTTTGTGGTAAAGAAAAATCATAAGTTTCTCCTACATAAGTAACATCTATTGCTTTTTCTAAAAGTTTTCGATAATGCTCTTGGGAATTATGAGGCCATTTACATTCAAAATTTTTACAAGGAACTACAGCATGAAAAGGAACATTCATTTTTATACATACTTCTGCAAACCATTGATCTACTCCCAAAGCCATTCCGCAAAATCCATGTACTTTGTACTCTTTATCTTCTAAGTTTTTAAGAACTTGATAAAGCCATTTCTTTATTTTTAGTTTAATTTCTTTGTTATCAAAACCACCTAAATGTTGGGGTCTATGTCCTGTAACTGATATAAGTAAATTTTTCATTTATTTAGCTCCACATTTCTTAAGTAACTTTTTAATTTCTTTGTTAGAAGTAAGGGTTAGGGCTGTGAAACCATAATCATTTTTTGTATTTATGTCTGCTCCATTTTCAATTAAATATTTGACAATGGCTGTACGGCCATATTTGACTGCTAAGGTGAGGGCTGTGTAACCATTATTATCTTTTGCCTCTATGTCTGCTCCATTTTCAATTAATAATTTGACAATGGCTGTTTTGCCGTAAAGGGCTGCAATGGTGAGGGCTATGTAACCATCATTATCTTTTGCCTCTATGTCTGCTCTCTTTTCAATTAAATATTTGACAATGTCTGTTTTGCCGTTAATGGCTGCAATGGCGAGGGCTGTGCTACCATAATTATTTTTTGCATTTATATCTGCTCCTTTTTCAATTAATAATTTGACAATGTCTGTATGGCTGTTAAGGGCTGCTAAGGTGAGGGCTGTTCTACCATAATTATTTTTTGCATTTATGTCTGCTCCTTTTTCAATTAAATACCTAACAAATTCTAAATTGCCTTCTTTTGAAAATTGAAAAAGCAGATCAGTTTTAGGAGTTGTGTTCAGCAATTCTAGAAGAGGAAGTAGAAGTGGATTAAAATTTTCAATTGATAGTTCGAAATATGATGGGATTTTTAGTTTCATTTTTCTTTAAGAAAATAGTTAATTGTTAGTAAATTTCTATATTTACCTTCATAATCAAGACCATACCCAAACACAAAATAATCTGGAATTGTAAATCCTTCATAATCAGGTTTAATATCAATAATTCTTCTGCTTGGTTTATTTAGAAGAACACAAATTTCTACAATATAAGGATTCATAAGCAAAAGACGATTTTTTATATGGTTTAATGTATTTCCAGTATCAAGAATATCATCAACTAAGATAACAACTTTATCATTTATATCTGACCAAATATCATAAGAAATAGAAATTTGCATAGATGAAGTTTTACTGTTTCCATAACTTGAAGCTTTTAAAAAATCTATGTATATAGCTGGAACTCTTAGTTCATGATTTGTTTGTATAACTGTTAGTAAATCCGCTAAAAATCGAAATGAACCATTTAGAATACCTATAAAAACTATTTCTTTTCCTTTTAGTTCCCATTTTTTATAGATTTCTGAAGCTATTCTTTCTATTTGTTCTTCTATTTCATCTTGGTAGAATAAAACTTCAGATTTTTCTATAAATGTTTTGTCTATTGCAATTTGGTTTATAACATTTTTAGCATATTCACTTAACATTTATTTTTCCTTATAGTATTTACAAGAAATTACTTTGATAAAAGGATCTTCAAAATAAATGGGTTTATCATTATCATCTACTTTTTCCCAATCTTTACATACAGGATAAGTATCTCCATCATAGTATAACAGATCTTTTAACAATTCACAATTTTTACATATACTACCATCTGGTAGTTCTACTGTGGGTTCTCATGTACAATTTTCAGACATTTTATTTCTCAATTTTAACGAAAAATTTGTGAATTGATCATAATTATTTCTGATGAAGAATTGATGGGTATTTCTACTTTGTAATAACAGCTATGGAGATGCTTTGCTTTCTTTAAACTATCATTTGCTGTTATAGTAAATATCTCTACTATCGTTGGATCTTTTATATAACGATATGGTTTAGAAATACTTCTTTTTGTATGATTATAGTCTGGATTTGATGAATAATTTCCACTTTGATGATAACCAATTACAATTATTTCTTTATTTGTTAAATTTTTAAAGTATTTACTTATTACTTCTAAATACTGTCCTTTAGCGATTGGTTTCTCTTTACAAGAAAACATAAACAAACAAAGAATTGATAAACTTAAGATTAGAATTTTCTTAATCGTTTTTATTTCTCCATTCTTGAAAAGTTAAAGGCATCTGTCGTTTATGTTCTGAATTTTTATAAAGAGTATATATTCGATTAAAAACTTCATCTGAAACTTTTTCTCCCATTAAGAAATTATCAATGTCTTCATAGGAAACTTTTAGTTCAATTTCATCTGGTTGATTTGGATTACCATCTAAAAGATCAGCTGTAGGAACTTTGTTAATTATTGATTCTGGTCCTCCAAGATATTTTAACATTTCTCTTCCTTGTGATTTAGTTAACCCACTTAAAGGATTTAGATCAGATCCACCATCTCCATATTTCGTATAGAATCCTGTTATAGCCTCTGCAGCATGATCTGTTCCAATAACTAAAAGGTTTTCAAATCCAGAAATTGCATACTGAAAAATCATTCGCATCCTGGCTTTCATATTTCCTTTGTTGAAATCAATGATATGTTCATCTTTATTACTTTTACAATTTTCAATTATTTCTAACATTCCCATATCTACAGTTTGTCCGATATTTAAGGTAATATAATTTGTAGAATCAATGAAGTAGATTGCATCTTTTACAAATTTTTTATCTTTTTGAATTTTGTAAGGAAGATTAATAGCAAGAAATTTATATTTGGGGGTGTGAAAATTTCCATTTAACTTATTTATTGCCATCTGTGCTAATCTACCAGCTAAACAAGAATCTTGCCCTCCAGAAATTCCAAGGACATACCCAGTTTTATTTGTAGAAATTAACATTTGTTCTAAGAATTTAACTCTTTCTGAAATTTCAAATGTAACATCAAAATTTCTATTAACTCCCAAAGTTTTAGCAATTTGAAATTGAATTTCAAGTTTGTCTTTTTCTGTCATTTTTAAGTTTCCTTTTTAGAATATGATATCATTTACACTGTTTAACTTAAAGTATGCAAGACATCTAAAAGAAAATTCTGTTAAAACTTTCTTTCTAATAATCCAGGGTAGTTTATCAATAGGGGTTGAAACAGATAATTTTTTCTTAGCTTCTAAGATTCCATTTTTCTTACTAAATGTGTCCAATTTCCTATTGCAAAGGGACCATCCCAGTTTAACAATTCCATCATTTCTTTTTACAGCTATTAAAGTTCCGATGGGTGTTCGATCATTTTTTCGAATGTGTTGAATTAGAATGGGATTACTTAAAGACTTTTGAATCCTTTGAACTTTTTTAGAAAATATGATAGAAATTAAAAAACCTAAAAGAACAAAATATAAAAACATAAACATAATTATATATAACACATAATTGTTTATGATTGTGTAAATTGTTTCCATTTTTGTAACCTTTCTTTTTATAGTTAATTGTTTTTTAAAAAATCTGAAATTTCATATTTAATGATATTTGAAAATTCTTCATAAACTCTGTCGTTTGCAGAATTATCTTCATGAATTTTATAAAACTTTTTTCCTTTAGAAGTCATGATAGATAAAATTTTCTTATCATAAACTACAAATGAATCTGTTTCCAAATTATGAAATATATGATCTTTACAAATTTTTTTAAGTGAAATTATTTCTCTTTCATCCCACTTTTCCAAAAGTTCATCTATCATTTTTATATCCTTTTTTAAAAAAGAAAGGTGGTTTATACTCCTTATGTTCTCCCTGAAGCGTAAACCACACCCACATTTTTAGTTAAATGAAACCTTTTGTAATTCTCTCACAGTATTTACAATCCAGCTACCTGCTAATTTTTCTGCAGCTGTTCTTGGTCTTCTATTAAGAATCTGTGCTTGTTTTGTCATAGCATTAAAAGTTTGATAAAGATTCGCTCCAGTTTCAAAACTTGTTTCTGATTCCATTTCTTCCTCTCTTGCAATTTGGGAATAGATTTGCTTTGAATCCCCAATACCAAGTTCTTTTAAAACATTGTCTGCATACTCTTCACTTCCTGTAAATCTTCGCATTTTCCCGTACACATTTCCAGCAGATTTAAAAGTAAGAGGATTGCTTTTTCCAAAATCAAAAATAGAAGAAAACCAATCTGTATTTAGATTTACTTCATTAAGCACTTTCATGTATCTTTCAAAAAGGTAATCACCATCACCTCCCCTAATTTTAATTTCATTTTCTGTAGCAGATAAAGGCATAACAGCACCGTTTAAACAAATGAGACGATATAAAGCTGCTTGAATTGCTGGCTGACGAAATCCAAGAGCTCCGTTAAAAATATGCCCGCCTGCAAAATATTCATCCTTTGCCAAATTTTCCTTCTTTTCATTGACCATGAAAGCAGCAATTTCAGAATCAGAAATATACGAATTCCCTTTTGGAGAAAATCCTTTTTCTGATAATTCTTGTAATCCTACTAAACAATCTGTATAGGATAAACAAGCAATGTTATCATATGCAACTCCAGTAATTACATTTCGCTTAGGATTATGCAAAAGATTTATTCCTCTATTTCCTGTTAATTGAGGAAGCTGATCTAAATTTTTCTTGATCAGATCGGGGGGAATATTTTTCACATAGCTATAAGGAAATTTAAACAAAGAACATAACTTTGTAAGAGCATCAACTGTGATATCAGTATCAGAAAATTGATTCCCAAATCCTACTTGAAAAGTTCTATCATTGAAAACTAAATTATGGGAATCGACATGAACTGTTTCAGTTTGAAATTCATTGAGTATCAAACTTTTTAGTTCATCTACTTCTTTGAAAGAAGTACCTTTAGTATGTTGTAACATTTTTTACTTCTCCGTTTTTTATTTAGGTTTTTTAGAAACATTTACTTTCACTTGTTTTTTAACATATATAAAAAAGAATTATCCAAAAATTTCCTAAAGAAAATTTCTCACTAATCCATCCTACCAATCCCTCATTTAGCTTGCGTGTTCCCTCCCCAAGTGCTAAATTACCTTAGTGAGAAGTTTATCAGATTTATAGAGGGGTTTTAATTTTAGTTTTAGATTTTAATGGAAATATTTTAGATAGTATAACTAAATTGTTAGTTCTCCATCTATTTGAAAATATGTTTTCTGGATTTTCTTTGTAACAAAGTGGGCAAATTTTTGTACTTAGCTTTAATTTTGCTGGGGAAATAAAGTCAAAACAATTATATTTGGGATGTTTGAGACACTTTTTATCTTCCCAACAATTATTGTCAAAAGAATTTCTAACTAAAACATCATTACAAATATCGAAAAATTCGAATAGATCAAAAAGATAAAACTCAATCAAACCTTGATAGTCTTGCTTCATATCATCATCTATATAACCTTCTTGCATTGCTTTCTTTGCTATTTCTAAAAGTTTGACTATTGTTTCATTGTTTATACTATCAGTTTCTATCTCAAATGTATTATTACTAAGCCAAGGATGATTATTACAAGTAGAAACAAGAATTTATACATCTACTTTAGCAATAAAAGTATCATAATTACAAGTACTAAAAGTTATAGGAAAATTTAGATCTATTCCATTTTCTTTGGCTTCATCTAAAAAAGCAATTAATTCTCTGGCTGAAGGTTTCCATTTTGATTCATAATCGTCACTATTAGCATCTCTAATTAGTAACATAATCTTAACAACATCAAAAACTGTTTTCAAAATTCCATTAGGAGTTATGATAAAAGAAGACGAACTTGAATTTGTTATAAAGGATGATCTAAATTTCATTTCTTTTTTACTCTTCAAAATTTCGATAAAAAACTTTTTCTGGATATTTCTTCTGTAAATTGTAAAAAATATCAAATTCATCATTATCCATACAATACTTTTGTATAATGTTACAATGTGTTCCAAAAAAAATTGTACTAATCATACTTTTCTCAAACCATTCTCTTATTTCAGGTTCAATTTGATTTTTTATTTCATCATATAGATTTTTTTCAATAATAACCAAAAAAGATGATGAACTTGAATTGGTTACAAAGCTTTGTCTAATTTTCATTTTTCTCCTTTTAAATTTACTATTTCCCAATTTATATCATATTTTTCAATAGAAATTTCTTCTCTGTTAAAATAGAAAAGATATTTCTTACTGATCAGTACATTTACTAATTCATCTAATTTTTCATAAACTTCATTAACAGATTCCCCTCTTTCTGAAATTTCCGTTACATGAGTTTCATGTTCACCGATTTTTCTATCGTAGTAAATTATTTCTCCATTGTTTGTTTCAAGATGGGCATGATAAGTTCCTTCACTATATTCAATTATAACTCGAATACATTGTTCTTGCATTAAAAAATGTAAAGGGGTCATTGTTTTGATTAAATCTTAAATTTCTTCTATTGTCATTTTCTTACCAATCCTCTCTAACTTCAATAGTTTTATTTTCATTTCCAGATTTCTTTATTTCTTCCTTTACCAAAGTTTCATATTTGTCAAAAACATCGTATAAGCTCTCTTTTTCTTTTTCTTCTTTAAAATCTGACCAATCTTCGTCTTCTTCAAGATATTCAAAAGTACCACATCCCTGACTATCATACTGACTAAATACTACACAATCAATACCTGCAAAATTATCATTTGACGATAATAGTTTTGAAATAACAAATTTTTCATAGTCTGAAAGCATTGTCATAACTGTTTCATGAATATCTTTTGTTACAATTAAAACAAAAGATGATGAACTTGAATTAGTTACAAATGATGTTCTTAGTTTCATTTTTTTTCTCACTTTTTTAAAAGGTTATTTAGATCTTTCTTTTCTGTTACATAAGACAATTTCTTTAACTATAGGGCATCCCCCAAAACATTCTTTTCTATCTTTGCAGTCTGGGCAAGAATCTAAAAGTCTATTTCTGAAATCGTTAAATTGATCGCTATTCCAAGCATCATTAATTGTTTTTTCTGATATATCAAAATGCCATTTTTCAAAATCTTGATCAAATGAACAAGGCATAGCTTTCATATCTGCTGAAATATACATTGAAAATCTTGCCCCTTCACAAGTATCAATTAGTCTGTTATCAGTATTTTTAGTAAAGTTAATAATTCCAGGAATTGAACAAGAATCAAATCCCACTTGAAAATCTATCTTACCTTGCAAATTATCAATAATATCAAAGAATTCTAACACTTTAGGATTTTCTGGGGTTAAGATATTTTCTGATCTTCCAAGTCCTACAGGTTTATGCAACAGAAAAATAATAGCTTTTATACCTTTAGGAAAATTATTCGCTTGTAATCTAGTAATGGCTTCGTCTATAGTTTTAGTATTTAGAACATACTGTATATTTGGTAATACTCCAGCATCTTGTAACATTTTTATAGCGTTTAATGTATATTCACTTCTATACCAGCTTATAGCTACAGAACCTGTATATTTTTTACAAATAGCGGCTTTTTCTGGTGTGAATTTCAAACCTGACGATGTGAAATTTGGAATGATAAAATTTTCTCGACAAGTTTTTAGAATGTCTTCAAAATTTTCATGCATATCTGGATCACCTCTTCCACCCAAAGCTACTTGAAAAACGGTATCTTTACATTCTTTGATAATCTTTTGGAAGGATGATAAAGGCATGTTTGGCTTTTCTTTAATTAGACCACTTTGGTAACATTGAACACTGGACTTAATACAAAGACCAGATTTACCATGTTCACAATGACCCATAATCCCAATGTCGATAAGTTCAGGACCAGATCCCATGAAAGGATCTTCATTTGTCTCTTTTCCATCTTTATCAAATATTCCTGAACGAATACTAAAACCGTCAGACATTCTAAATATACTAACAAATTTATGGTTTACATCGGTTCTAACGCGAATTCTTTTTTCTTGGATATTTTTTACCATAAAAAACCTTTTTCTTTTTTCTTAATTTTTTTCAATTAAAAATTGCTATTTTCTTTTAGATTTTTTAGCGATTTTCATTAGATTTTTGCTGTTTTTCCTTGTTAAATAAATTTATAAAAAAAATATCAATTATCCAAAATTTTCTATTTCTCTTCTTGATAAATAACCAAATTTTCAATTTCATCTTTACATTCTTGAATATTTTTATATATAAAAGTATCAGAAGGTTTAAGAATTAAAGAGCCATATTTGAAAGCTTTATTTACTGTATCCCATTTTTCTTTTGGAATTAAGTTTAGAAGTTCACCTGTTTTCTTTTTTAAACAAGCTTTGTGACCCAAAAGATGCCTTGCATAAGAAGAAATAGAGTTTCGAATACAATCTCTTTGTCTCCAAAGGAAATAATTGTAAATTTCCTCTTTAGGCAAATTGAAACAACGGCAATCAAAAGTTCCAAATTTTTCAGAAGATAGAAATTTGTTAAAGTAAACAGTAGCTAAGGAAGCAACATTAGATGAAATCTTTTGAATGTTCCCATTGAAAATCGCTTCAGTATCAAACCTGTTGTATATATGGATAAACAAACTAATTTCATCACTTTGTGTATAACCTATCTTTGCTTCTGATAATTCTTTTGTTAACGAAAGAAGTGTGTATTGAAAAGCATTTTTTAAAGTAAAGTCAAATGGCTTTTCAAATCCCTTTGTAAAAGTATGAAATGCTCTTCCATCGATTCTAATAACAATGGGCATTCTTGGATAAAGATGATATCTATTTACATCTTCATACCTTTTCATTCTATCACCTAAAGAATCAAACATAAGAATATCCTTCTTTTGTATATTTGTTAAAGTTAGAAAATAGATTTTTATTTATTTATCTCCATATTTCTTAAGCAATTTTTTAATTTCTTCATCGACTGCTAAGGTGAGGGCTGTGTAACCATTTTTATTTTTAGCATTTATGTTTGCTCCATTTTCAATTAAATATTTGACAATGTCTGTACGGCCGTTAATGGCTGCTAAGGTGAGGACTGTACTACCATAATTATTTTTTGCCTCTATGTCTGCTCCCTTTTCAATTAAATATTTGACAATGTCTGTTTTGCCGTAAAAGGCTGCTAAGGCGAGGGCTGTGCTACCATAATTATTTTTTTCCTCTATGTCTGCTCCTTTTTCAATTAATAATTTGACAATGGCTGTATAGCCATTATAGACTGCAATGGCGAGGAATGTGTCGCCGTAATCATTTTTTACATTTACATCTGCTCCATTTTCAATTAAATATTTGACAATGGCTGTATAGCCGTTATTAGCTGCAATGGTGAGGGCTGTGCTACCATGTTTATCTTTTGCATTTATGTCTGCTCCATTTTCAATTAATAATTTGACAATGTCTGTACGGCCGTTAATGGCTGCAAAGTGGAGGGCTATGTTGCCATCATTATCTTTTGCCTCTATGTCTGCTCTGTTTTCAATTAAATACTTAACAAATTTTAAATTGCCTTCTTTTGAAAATTGGAGAAGGAGATCAGTTTTAGACTTTGTTTTCAATAGTTCCCAAAGAGGAAGTAGATGTGGATCAAAATCTTCA
>Ga0172368_10005137_pt1 | contig 14789 bp, 12 predicted proteins | sample Lak11m_FD_114540 | JGI IMG/M metagenome (GOLD analysis project Ga0172368, IMG submission 114540) | Freshwater microbial communities from Kabuno Bay, South-Kivu, Congo - kab_022012_11m | ecosystem: Environmental > Aquatic > Freshwater > Lake | place: Democratic Republic of the Congo: South-Kivu...
CGCCTTGCGAAGCAAAAGGAGGCCTGCGTGTCGCCTGTTTACGCATAATCAGGTTACATTTAATATGGGCTGGCCCAAGCTTAAATTCACCCGGCCTTAAACCAAAGATAGGAGTATTAAATTCTATAACATCAAAATTTACCCCATTATGGAGCTCCTGGTACTGATTGGGTTTCTCAAACGCTCCCGTCGAAAACCCCTCATGATTAAATTCCGGATATTGTATATCTCTTATGCCAAGCCTGTTAACATACAACTTTATGGTTAAGGGAATGCTCTCATTCAAATAAGCCTTATCCTTTTTCGCCTGGATTGTTACAAATACCCTGTCATTTAGATCATTTATCTGCGGCCCTGGCTGGTTTTCAGGTTGAGCGGTATTTTGTATCTGGCCCTGAAAAACTTCTACGCTGAGCTGATTAGAGGTATATTTGTCTCCATTATGCTCAAATTTAAAAGGCCCTATTTTAAAAGTACCTGTTTTTGTAGGCAAAAGCAGGTAATTGTGCGTGATAGAACCTGAGACCTTTCCGTTAACAATGGACATCATCGTCGAAGGGCCTAAATAACGGGATTGGAACCCGTCCATCTCCGGCAGTTCCGGGGCAGGCATATCCTGCGCGCTGCTAAAGTTTAAAGACAACTGGAAAGAACTGCCCAGGGAAATTTTGTTCCTATCTACCGTAGCCTCAAAACTAAGCTCTTTGGCAAAACAAGTAAAGGTAAAACTTAAGGCATAAAACACCAAGGCTAAGCCTAAGAACAGGAATTTTAAACCTCTGGCTATTTTCTTCACTTTATCCATTACCAATCCTTTAATACATCTCCGGAAAATCCTCTTTTCTTATCTTCTAATTTTCCCGCGGAATTTTCTTCCTGCCTGTATCCTTCCAGGAGCATATTCGCCTCCTGCTGAGACATTTCCCTTGCTTCTTCTGCGGCCTGCCCATTTGATTCTCCAGCCTGGCCCTGTTTCTGTTCTTCAGCCCGCTTTGCTTCGCTGGCCGCTTTAGCCTCCTGCTCCTTTTCCTCTTTAGCTTTTTGCTCTTCTGCCTTTGTTGCCCCCTGCTCCTGCTGGCCCTGTTTCTTTTCCTGCTCACCTTCCTGAGGCTGGCCCTGCCCTTCTTTCTTCTCTTTTTCCTGCTCAGGCTGCTCCTTTTTCTTATCCTGTTCTTGCTTCAACTTATCCAGGAGCATCTTCAATTCTCTCTCCACCAATTCATGGTTTATCCTTGCATCATCATCCTTAGAATTCAATTCTATCGCCCTTTTATAGCAATCCAGTGATTGACGCAATAAACTTACGGTTTCCTTAAGCTCTGTATTTTCTTTAAGTTTTCCGAGTTTATATTTTGAGTTCCCAATATTAAAGTTTGCCTTGGATTCCAGGATCTTATCCCTGGAAGCAGTTGCTTTTTCAAAAGATCCGATAGCCGAGGCATAATCCTCTTTTTTATACTGGGCTATACCTATATTATAGTTAATTTCGCATGAATCGGGGAATTTAATTTGCGCCTCATTATATAACTTAACCGCCTCATCATATTTCTTCTGCCCATACAATCTATTTGCCCTGCTTACTAATCCCGCGCTATTTTCGGCAAAACAGGGCAGATAAAACCCGCCCAGGATAAAGATAAACTGTAATATAACGAAAATTGATTTTCTCATCCTGAAAAATATCCTTTATTGTTTTTATCGCTTATAAAATGCTCGATCATAAGTAAAAACAGGGCCAGCCATAAAAATACCTGGAATCTTTCCTCGTAATGCTTATTCATTTTGGCCTCAAGCTCCCTTTTCTCCATCCTGGCTATTCTTTCCCGGTAAACCAGCTCCAGGCCAAACTCCGCGTTAGTAGCCCTTACATATACGCCGCCTGTATTTAAGGCGATCTTCTGCAGGCCTGTTTCATCGAGATGCGACTTGACCACATTGCCCTGGCTATCTTTGAGAAATGATTTTCTCCCGGCTTCATCCATGACAGGGATAAGCTCCCCGCCTTTGGTGCCAATACCGATACAAAATATCTTTATCCCTTCATTTTTAGCCTCTTCGGCTGCCTGTACAGGATTGCCTTCATGGTCTTCTCCATCGGTAATAATAATCAGCACCTTGTATTTCTTCTGCCCGCCCTCATAACTCCTTAAGGCCTCTTTTATCGCGCTGGTTATAGAGGTCCCGCCTTTGGGAATAGTATCTATACCGGTATTATCCAGCGAAAGCAAAAATCCTCCGTAATCCAATGTTAAAGGGCATTGTAAGAATGCGCTGCCGGAAAAGGCAATCAACCCTATCCTGTCCCCTTTAAGGCTACGCACTAAATCTTTAATCGCCAGTTTTGAGCGCTCGAACCTGCTGGGTTTTACATCTTCGGCAAGCATGCTTTTTGAGGTATCTAATGCTATTAATATATCTACGCCTCTTCTTTTTACCTCCTCCCAATGAAAACCCCATTGCGGCCGCATCAAAGCAAATAACATAAGCGATATCGCTAAAACCATTAAGCTTAACTTCAGGAATCTCTTCTTATAATCTAAGCGGGATAATAATTCATCCAGCAGCTCCTTCTGGGCAAACCTCTCCAGCGCTGCCTTGCGTAATTTAGCCGCCCAGAAATAAAATAGGGCCAGGGCAAAGATAACAATAAACCCAAAGGCAAAATTCGCCGCTGCAAACCTCATGGTATTTTCCTTAAAATAGTATTGGATAAAACTATATCTAAAAGTAAAAACATTAAACTTAAAATTAAGAATACATTAAATAATTCATTATATTCCAAGTACCCCTTCTCCTCTATAGTTGTCTTCTCAAGCTCATCTATCTCTTTATAAATCTTACGCAGGCTCTCCGTGTCAGTAGCCCGGAAATATTTTGCACCGGTCATATCCGCGATTTTTATCAATGTATCCTCATCAATATCAATCTGTATAGGCTGATACACGGTATTGCCGAAGAAATCTTTCACCGGATAAGGCACCGGTCCTTTTGAGCCGGCGCCAATAGTATATACCTTGATCTTTAAGGCCCTGGCTGCTTCTGAAGCGGTCAGAGGTGAAATCTTCCCCGTATTATTACGTCCATCGGTAAGCAGGATAACCACCTTGCTCTTTGCCTTACTATCTTTAAGCCGGTTTAAAGAAGTGGCGATCCCGGAGCCTAAAGCTGTTCCATCCTCTATCAACCCTGTCTTAACTCTTTCCAGATTATCCAAAAGCCAGCCATAATCCAGGGTTAAAGGGCAAACCGTATATGCCCGGGAAGCAAAAGCCACAATTGCTATGCGGTCATTCTTTCTGCCCATAATGAAATCTTTGACTACATTTTTAACAACCTCCACCCTGTTTTGCCTTTGCCCTCCCAGCTTAAAATCTTCAGCAAGCATACTGGTTGAACAATCAATTGCCAGGACTATATCTATGCCTTCGGATTGTATTTTAGAGTCAGCTACGGGGCTTTGGGGACGGGCCAAAGCAAATATCAGCAATATAACCGCCAGTATCCTTACATAAATCAGGTTTTGGCTAAGCCTTAACTTAAAAGTTCCGTTTAATTTCCCTACTAATTCTCCTGAGGAAAACTTAAACCCGGATTCAGAAACCTGCTTTTTCTGTTTATACAAGAAAAACAGTAATACTATCGGGATCAAGATTAAAACAAACGGGTTATGCAGGCTCATTTTCTTTTGTCTGGTCTATAAAATGTTTGGCGGAATCAAAAATAGAGTTTACTTCATCCGGAAGAGGTGCGTATTTGGCGAATTTTACCAGGTCACAGCAAAGCAGAAATTCCTTTAGCAGGTTCTTATGTTCATTGGCTAACTCCGCGGCATCCCTGGCACTGGCTAAGAACTCCTCGGTAGTCATCTCAGGAGCCTTAAGCCTGAACCTGTTCTCAAGATAATGCCTGATAATACCTGAAACCTCCGTATAATATTCTTTAATCAAACCCCGGCTGATGTAATCCTTTAGCCTCAACGCCTCAAGCTGTTCATATGCTATTTCATGAGCGGGCCTTTTAGGGATAGTTTTTCCTTCTTTATTTTTCTTAAGAAAATATCCTGCTAAGGAACCTAATGCAACTAAAAGCAGTAAACATGCCGGAATCAGGTATTTATTTATTGCCGAAGGAAGGCCTACCGGGCCCTTAATATCCCGCATCTGGGTGCCAGGCCCGGACTTATCCAGGGTGCTTTTTACCTCTACGGAGACCTCACCGGCCTCAATCTGGCTCCAGTCAGTTTCATTTTTTCTTTTATACTTGACCGTAACCTTAGGGATGGTAGTTTTTCCGGTAATATATGTATCCAGGATATACCATTGCCATATTTTTTCCTTATTAAAAAGCTCGCTTCTTTTTGAGCCAAAATCTTTAATTGCAAAGTTACCTAAATTCTGGCCGAATACAAAAGGCTCAACCTCAACATTCTTATCCTTTTCAATAAAAATTGTATATTTTATTTTATCCCCGATTGCAGCTGTCGCCTTATCTACCCCTGCCTTAACCGTAATCGGCACTCCCGGTTCTCTCCTGGCTTTGGCGCAACCGGACAATGCCATGGCTATAAGAAAAACACTTAAGCTTAAAAGCAGTATTTTATTTGGAGGCCTTCTCATTTTCTATTTTCGGCTGATATGAAATCTCTATCTCCTGCTGCTCCAGGGCCTTATCCAGCAAAGATTGCACAATCTGCTGCTCCTTCTGCGCGCGGTATTCTTTTTCAACCTGCCCTCTTACCTCTTCAAAAGGTTGTTCTCTCTTCGGCTCTTTCTCATTAATGATGAACATATATAATTTGTCTTTAATCTTAACCGGATTGACCACTGCGCCTTTTTCCTGTCTAAAAATATTTTCTGCCGCCTCTTTTGATTCCCCTAAATCTTGCGATAGAAAAACAGAGCCCTTTTCAATCCACTGCTCTATTTTTTTACCTTTACCCTGTTTAAGCTTAGCGGCTGTTTCATCAGTTTTGGCCGGATCATCAAGCTCAAGGAATGATACCCTGGCCCTCTCAGGAACGCTATACCTGTCTTTATTGGCTTTATAATACAGGGAGAGGTCCTCAGGAGTAACCTTTAATTCTTTCTTTATTTCATCCCGCAGTAATTCCTGCAAAACAAGCTGTTTCTTAAAATCTTCAACCGCGGCCCGGATATTTGTATTTTTATCCAATCCCAGTTTTTTGCCCTTTTCATAGAGGACCTCTGTAGCCACGTATTCCCGGACAAATCTTAGCTTGGCATCATCGCTATTTAACCCGCGCCTTACCTGCTCGGGCAGCCTGTTAATAATCGTGTCAATCTCCTCATTAGTAATCTCCCTTTTGCCGATCCTGACGGCAATCTTTTCATTCTTTTGCCCAGCCGGTTTAATAGACGTCCGGCTCTCTAATTCATATTGTGCCTGCTGGCTCAAACCCAGATTCTCTAAGGCGCTGACTATCTTTTGGTCCATATCCTGCTTGTAATCCGCATCGGGATTAAGCAACTCACTCTTATAAAAACTGGCTAAAGCCTTTTCATACTCTTTTAAATCCAGGTAAATATTCCCCAATTTATAGCAAACACTTGCCAGCTCCTTGCTTTCCACGCTTCCTTTTTTAATATAAGCCTCATATGCCTGCGCCGCGTTGGCGCTCAACCCTTTAGCAAGTAAAACATTGGCATACTCCAGTTGCATCTTATCTGGCCAAACTGATTTCTGATTACTATTTGTAAAACTGCCGGTATTCTTCACAAGGTATAATCCAACTGCTATAAGCAGAATTATTACAGCTATGATAATCTTCAAATTTTTTTTCATCTTATCCTCAGCCTCCTCTCCCTGGCCCTGAAGAACCTAAACAAACTTTTTGAATAAGGCACATCCGTTCTTACATCGATACTATCCACGTTAATTGAACGAAAAAGCATCTGCCTGTCAAGCTGCCTCTGGCTGGCATCCTGAGCATACCTCTTGCGCAAGACAGGGTCTGAAGTATCCACCGTAAATACCTGGCCGCTCTCTAAATCCTCTAACTTTACTATCCCCGCATCCGCAAGCTCCAATTCTCTCGGGTCGGTTACGGTAATAGCTACAATATCATGACGCTTGTTGCTTACCGCCAGCATCTTCTTAAAATCAGGCGCGTAGAAATCAGAGATAACAAACGTGACCGTCTTGCGCGTAGTAACTTTATTTAAATATTCCAAGGCTGCGGAGATATCTGTTTTCCTGCCCGCAGGCTTAGAGTATAAAGCCTCGCTGATAATGCGCAAGACATGGCGTAAGCCTTTACGCGCCGGAATAAACTTTTCGATCCTGTCGGTAAAAGCGATAAACCCCACCTTGTCATTATTTTTTATCGCGGCAAGCGCTAAGACCGAACAAACTTCAGCCGCAAGCCGCATCTTAAGCTGGTTTCTGGTGCCGAAGAAAGAGGAAGGCGACATATCCAGAATAAGCATTACCGTCAACTCCCTTTCTTCTACAAATTTTTTTATATAAGGATTGCCCATTCTGGCGGTGACATTCCAGTCTATAGAACGGATTTCATCCCCCGGCTGGTACTCCCGCACCTCCTCAAATTCCATGCCCTTGCCCTTAAACACGCTCTGATACTGGCCGGCAAATACATCGGTTACCATGCGGGACGTAGTTATCTGGATACGGCGGATATTTTTCAGGACTTCTTTGGGGATCATCTCTGTTTTTTAAGGGACCTCTACATCGGTAAATATCTTTTTGATTATATCCTCTGAGGTTTTCTCTTCAGCCTCTGCCTCGTAACTTACAATTACCCGATGGCGCAGCACATCCGGCCCGATAGATTTTACATCCTGAGGAGTAACATACCCCCTGCCCTGGATAAAGGCATATGCTTTAGATGCCAGCATAAGATAGATACTGGCCCTGGGGCTGGCGCCATACTGTATGAGCCCGGCAAGCTCATTAAGCTTGTATTTCTGCGGTTCCCTCGTGGCAAATACTATATCCAGGATGTATTTTTCTATTTTCTCATCCATATAAATCTCATCAACCACACTGCGCGCCCTGATAATATCCTGCGGCTCTACAATGGAGTTTACCCCTATCTTATTATCAGTGAAACCCATGCGTTTTAAAATCGCGTGCTCTTCTTTGATCTCCGGATAAGTTATGTTGATTTTAAGCATAAACCTGTCAACCTGCGCCTCAGGAAGCGGATATGTGCCTTCCTGTTCTATGGGATTCTGTGTAGCCATAACTAAAAAGGGATTATCCAGTTTGAAGGTATTCTCTCCGATAGTAACCTGCCTTTCCTGCATAGCCTCAAGAAGAGCACTCTGCACTTTTGCCGGCGCGCGGTTTATTTCATCGGCAAGGATAATATTAGCGAATATCGGACCCTTCTTGGTCGAGAATGCCCCGTCTTTAGGATTATAAATAAGCGTACCGATCAAATCCGCGGGTAACAAATCAGGAGTAAACTGTATCCTTTGGAATTTTGTATTTATAACTTGGGCCAGTGTTTTAATGGACAGGGTTTTGGCCAGGCCGGGCACGCCCTCAACCAGTATATGCCCGTTGGCAAACAAACCTACAAGCAGCCTTTCGATAAGGTATTTTTGGCCGACAATAACTTTGCCCATTTCAGCAATCAGGCTTTGCACAAACAAACTTTCCTTTTGGACTTTTTCGTTGATAGCAGTAAGGCCTGTATCCATGTTTTCCTCCTTTTTTATAAAATTATAAGTATAAAATTATTACTTTGTCAATAAAAAAATGTAAGACGTTTTATATAACTCTTTATATACGCAGGAGTTATGAAACAATTCCTTCCTTGGTGAATTTAAATTATTGTTTTGTAACCCAGTGGGAATAAACCAGTTATGTAAAACGTCTTAATTTTTAATTTAATTATTAATTACCTTGTTTAAATTGGATATACTTATCTATTTTCACGATCAGGCGCCCTATTTCGATTGGTTTCTCCACATAATCTACCACTCCGACTCTATAAGCTTTATATTTATCTGCATCCTTAGCCAACGCGGAAATGATAATAATGGGTATGTTCTTACCGACTATATCTTTGTTCAGTATTTCACAGACTTCAATCCCCTTGGTCCCGGGCATGATAATATCAAGTAAAATAACATCGGGCTTAAAGGCATGGACCTGGGATATGATATCGTTGGCATTAGGCAAAGCCAGTACTTCATATTTTCCGGTTTCTTCAAGGTTAGATTTCAACAACTTGGTAAAATCCACTTCATCATCCACAACCAATATCTTCTTATTAGGCATCTCCCGCCTCCTTTTTAGCTTTGGCTTTATTTGAATTGGTTAAAATCTTTTTTATTGTGTTATAAAGCTGCTTATGTTCGAATGGTTTTGTGATTATCCCGTCGGCCTTAGCTATATCTAAAGCGGTAACCGTACTGGGGTCATCATGATAAACAGAGCAAAGCACTACCGGCGAATTTGGCCTCATGTCCTTAAGCGCGTTTAGTACCTGCCTGCCGTTTAACCCGGGCATCTTGAAATCCGTGATTACTAAATCATAGTCCGTTTCTTTTGCCTTCCTCAAACCTTCTTCTCCGGAATAAGCTGTAGCCACCTCATACTCCCCGGTATTCTCTAAATTTGATTTCAACAGTGTGCAAAGATTCTTCTCGTCATCTATAACCAATATCTTTTTCTTGGGCATAACCCTGCTCCTTTTAAATATTCTTTAATACTTTTATGATCTTATCCTTTAACTCGCTTGAGCCTATCGGCTTAGTTATAAACAATACGGCATCTTTACTTAAAGCTTCTATCCTGGTTGTATCATCCCCTTTGGCGCTGAGTATAATCACAGGAACTAAGGCGGTGCTTGGATTTTCTTTTAATTTTTCCAATACCCGGAATCCATCCATGTCAGGCATGAGTATGTCCAGCAGGATTAAATGCGGCTTTAACCTTGCGGCTAATTTAATACCTTCTTTCCCTTTTGCAGCTATCTCTACTTTAAAATCACCGCATAACTCAAGGTTCCTTTTAACTAACTTGCTGAAATCAACTTCATCGTCAATTATTAATATTTTCTTAACCATCCTACCCCTCCGTGGCTAACTTCAAGGTAATAGTTACTTTGGTCCCTCTGCCTGGCTGGCTTTCCACGTCAATTAACCCCTTATGCATATCCACTATGCTCAGACATATCCCTAAGCCTAAACCCGCCCCGCCCTTAGGGCCTTTCGTGGAGAAAAATGCGTCAAATATTTTCTTCAGGTTTTCTTCAGAGATCCCTTCTCCCGTATCCTCAATTTCAACTACCAAGGCTTCTTCGCCAGAGGCAAAATAAACTGTTTCTTTATTAATTCTCGATTTTTCGATTCCCCCTATTTTTTTTAAATAGCTGCGGATGGTAATTTTACCTTTATTATCCATAGCCTGGGCCGCGTTAACCAGGACATTGATAAAAACCTGCTCCATCTTGTTCTTATCAATCTTTACTTTAGGAATACGCCTTGTCATTTCTTTTACAATCTGCACTCCGGTGAACCTTGATGAGACCTGCGCTAAATCTATTGAACTTTCCAATACGGAATTTATATCCTCTTTCTTCAGATCTAATTTGGTGGACTTGGAGAAATCAAGCAAACCGTTAATAATTTTATCTGCGCGATTAATCCCGTCTTTCATCATCTCCAGGACCTCGCGGGCATCTTTTTCTTTTTCCGGTATCTTATTCTCCATATAGTTTATGCCCTGTAAAATTATTCCTAAAGGATTCTTAACCTCATGCGCCACTCCGCTGGCTAACTGCCCTACGGCGCCAAGCTTGGCCACCTGCACCATCATCTCCTGAGCCTGTTTCAATTCTGCCAGGCTCTTCTCCAGCGCTTCCCTGATCATATTATTATCCTCTAACATGCTCATCATTATTTCATGGGCCTTTTCTGTCTCTTTTAACTGCATGTTTAATTCCTGCGCCTGATTCTCCAGCTTGTCCCTAGATTGTTCGAGCATGCATTCCGCCTGTTTGCGCTCGGAAACTTCCGTGATTAAGGCATCCTTGGAAACCAGGGTCTTACGCAGCGTATCAATCATTACATTAAAAGAATCCGAAAGGTCTTCAAGCTCGTCGCCGCTTCTTAAATTCAGATAGTAGCTGAGGTTGCCAGCGGCAATTTCACGCATCCCTAAGCGCATTTTTTCAATAGGCCGTATCGTTAAACGCACAAATAATAAACTAAAGAACATTGACAAGGCCACCAATACCCCAAACAAGATTATGGAATACAGCAGAAGTATAAACTCCTGGCCAGCAAATATTTCTTTTGTGTCCTGCTCAACGCAAGCTGTCCATTTTACGCCTTGCTTTAGCAGTTCTTTATATGGCACTACCGCCCAGGAAATTAAAAAAGTATTGCCTGCGGCATGGCGGACATAGGCGCTTGATAAAAAATACTTCCTTGATTGTGCTTCTTTAATAACATTCCATTCTGGCGAAAATGGACCTTTGTCTTTAGTAAGACTATGTCCGCTCTGGCATATAAGCCTTCCGTTGTTATCAAACAAAACAGCCCTGCCAGTGGATCCTATTTCAAATTTAGAAACTACATCGGAAAACCTTAAGGTATTATAAACTGTTTTACACACGCCGATTACCTCTGCGTTTTTGCTGTACACCGGCACCGATATGGTAATAGACCAGGTGTTGCTGGATTGATCAAATTCCATATCTCCGATAAAGATGCTCCCCCTGCCTCCATTAAAGGTCTTCTGCCACCACTCTTCATCCGCCTGATAGAAATCGCTTGTTTTCGTTGAAGCCACTACAAGCCCCCCTAATCTATCGGTAAAGAATATTTCCGCAACATTGCTTTTCGCCTCAACAAATTTCTTAAGCCGCAGGCTTAGAAGCGTATTAAGGTATTTATTCAATGCGGGGCTGTCGGATGGCAGCTGTTTCCATTCTTCATCCTTATTTGCAAAATACTCCTTAATGCTCTTGTCGGCAACTACGGAATATTTAAGGTTCACATCTTTGATAACAGCCTCCCAGATGCTCGGGCTTGCCACATAGTTTTCTAACTCTTTAACCTCAGACTCAATCATTTCTCCGATAGAATTTGCCATTAACTGCACAATAGCCTGCTGGTGGCTAAAGGTGACTTTGCGCAGCATAGATACCCCTGAGAAATGCGACACCAGGACACTGGCAATAAGTAGGACCAGGCTGAAGGAAACCGTAAAAAATAAGAACTTACGCTTGAATCCTCCGATCAGGCGCACTTTACCTTTTTCTTTATAATAAATACCCGTCATTCCAAAAGCTCCCACGGCCATAGCAATGGCGCAAGACATCCTGATGACCTGCACGGGGAAACCAAATATCCTGATAAAGTTAGTATAATTTATTATTGAAGCGGGGAAGAAATCCGTTTTCGGCACGATGAGCCCGGACACAACAGCGTATAGGCTGCTTGCAGAAATAAAGACTATTGCGCTTACCAAAACCAGCTTTGGCAATTCTCTTCTGCATAAAACCAGGCGCCTGATCATATCAATCACAATAAGAATCATTCCCGGGAAACATATAAAATAACGCGCCATTACCCCGGCAGCTATTGTTCCTTTGCCTGTAACGAAAACAAAAAACCACGGCAATAAACAAACAACCGGCATAAAACGCAGCCATTTATATGCGGGATTATGCTGAATGATATTAAGTATTGCAAATAAAACTATAAAAGTAAAAGAAACAGGAAGAAGAATTGCTCCTATATTGATAAGCGTCCTGGTATCAAACGGCAACCCGCTCACAATGAACATATCAACCCATTCATTGACACCATGAACAAGGGCAAAAAGGACAAAGGCCCAAAAGTTATTTAATATGCCAAGGAAATCCTCTTTATTGCGAAGGGGAATTAAAATAATCCCCATAAGGATAAACGCGAGTCCGTAAAAAAAGAATACTGTTGCCATACTGCTCCTGACTTTTAGATCTGTTTAACGTTGCCCGGTTTTTGTTCGAGCTCTTTTATGCGCTTCTTAAGCTCCAATATGCGCTCTTCCCTGCCGATTGAAGCTTTATAAAAAACCTCCAGGTCATGCAGGTCTTTTTTCAGCTCCTGCTCCGCCTGCTTAAGCTCGGTGATATCGCGGAAGGTCCAGATACGCCCGAAGTATTTGCCGTTTTTGTCAATCACAGGAGATGAATACCTGTCAAAAACCATCCCATTCTTAAACTCTATCTCATCACGGCTTTTTTCATCCTTATGAGCATAAAGATAATTTACCTTATCCAAAAACTGTTGCGGGTTCTTTGTTTTATTTACCACATACTGCAGAAGCGTTTCATCATTCTTGTCCTCAATAATCTGCCGTGGAACCTCAAATAACTCAAGCAGGCGGTTATTCACCATAACCCTCTGCCTATTCTCATCAACAACCAGCAGGCCATCAAGCGAAGCTTCCTTTTGCGCCTCCAGAAACTCAGTTTTCCGGTTCAGCTCTTCCTCTATCTTCTTTTTTTCGGTAATATCGCGCACACTGGCCTGGATTATCCTCTTTCCACCTAAGGACAATACGCTAAGCAATACAGAGCAGGGAAACTCACTGCCATCAGAACGTTTGAGTACCCACTCAAAATAACAGGAACCCTCACGCAAAGCAATTTCCAGCATCTCTTTAGCCTTTACGACAGAAGGCTTGCCATCCGGCTGGGCCTCTGGAGATATATCCCACGGATAAATAGCGGCAAACTCTGACATATCCTTGATTCCAAACAACTTCATAGCCGCAGCATTCCCGGAAACAAAATTAAAATCAGGAGGCTCCAAAGTCAGTAGCGCATCGTGTGACCCATTAAAGAGAATCCGGTAACGCTCCTCACTCTCCCTCAGTTTTTCCTCCGCCTGCTTGTAATTAGTAATATCCAAAGCAAATCCAATTACTCCTATAACATTACCTTGCTCATCAATATAAGGAAATTTATCTGTCCGGACCCACGTTAACCCTTTAGCTGTCATCAAAGGCTCAGTGATATTTAATTTCTCCCGGCCTGTTGTCATAACCTCTAAATCATCTTCCCAGTATTTCTTTGCGTATTCCGGAAAAAGCTCAAAAGAGGTCTTTCCCTCGATGCTTTCTTTTGACAGCCCGGTTATCTCCGCGAAGGCCTTATTTACAAAAACAAAACGGTTCTCTCTATCTTTATAAAAAATCATGTTCTGGGAAGAATCAATTATTACGCGTAATTCCCCGGAAATTCTATGCAAATCTTTTTCCGCCTGTTTGCGCTCGGTGATATCTTCCCCTGAAAACAATATGCCGATGATCTGGGACTCTTTATTTTTAAGGACAGCGTTATGAAAGGCGACCATGCGGGGTAAACCATCTTTTCTCAAAACCTGGTTTTCATAATACTCCTCAAAATCTTTATCCCCCGAAATAATCTTTTCAAAAACACCAAATACCTCTTCTTTATTTTCTTTTGGCAAACAGGTTTGAAACCAATTCTTTCCCATTATTTCCTGCTCCTCATACCCCAGGATATGACAGCCTTTTTTATTAATCATGCTGATATTTCCTTCTTTATCCAGAATTACGAACATAACAGCAGCGATATCCAGATACTCCTGTACGCGGTCGCGCTCTTTCTCTAACTGGCTTTCTGCGATTTTAAGTAAATTCACCTCTTCCGCAAGCTGGATTTCATTCTCCGAGAATTTAAATATAAGCCTGGCTATTTCGCCAAATTCATTCTTTCCGGTCTTCATTTTTGAGATATGCTTCAGGTCATTTTCCCTGAGCGACCTGGATATGAGAAGCAGAGGCCTATACACCTGGCGTAAAATAAACCAGATATAAACCAGGGCTATAAATATAACATAGAATATAATAAGGATGAGCTCCAGCCTGGCCATAGATTTAGCTTCAATAACGCTTTTAGATATCCGCGTTACATCTACCCTGGCAACAGGAGAGTCATCCCAGCCTCTTAATATTCTCGAAAATTGTATTGCCTCTGCCCTGTACTCGCCTTTATTCATAAAGGTTGCCTTGCTAAACGGGAAAATTACCGAAAGCTGGCAATCAATGATCCTGGAGATTTCATCGATATACTCTTTACTCCACAGCCTGCTGGAAAACATATAACCCCGCGGCGCAGTTTTTCTATCCGGGTCATTAGTAGGGTGGATAGTAGTGCCGTAAATTTCAAGCACTCCTTCAGCAACATGAATAAAAAAATGATTTATCTTCTTTTGCTCAAAAACTTTAGCTGAATCTACTTTTTGCCTAAATTGCTCATAGAGTGCTTCATTGCCTTCGGAAACGAAATGAGAAACAGGAAGGAATTGTGAACTATAAACCACCAACAAATCAGCGTCATAAGTCGGGATGGCGGTCTTTAAATTCTGATTGGCCCAGGTTTCATCGGCATTTTTAACATAATCCACCATCTCATCCCAATAAGTATAATCTACCGCCAATGTCTCCAGGGTTTTTGATTTAAGCCCCAAAACCTTGTCAAAAGTATTTTCTATTTCTTTTTTCTGGCCCTGGAATAAAATAGCGGCCTGCTTAAACTCCAACTGAACATATGAAGAAAATAAGGTAGCGGCGATTAAAATCAAAATACAGGTTTGAATAATTAATTTTGTATGTATACGCATAGATTATCCCCCCTTAATGGGACAGGTGCAAAAAAAACTCAAATCCCTTGCCCCTGAAAAGGAAGGAAACTTGAGTGTGAAATTACATGAGGACGTTCTCGTTTATTTAGCTGAACCATCTTCACCTCATATGGCGGAATTTAATTTTATTAA
>Ga0172368_10005138_pt1 | contig 14786 bp, 14 predicted proteins | sample Lak11m_FD_114540 | JGI IMG/M metagenome (GOLD analysis project Ga0172368, IMG submission 114540) | Freshwater microbial communities from Kabuno Bay, South-Kivu, Congo - kab_022012_11m | ecosystem: Environmental > Aquatic > Freshwater > Lake | place: Democratic Republic of the Congo: South-Kivu...
GATGAAAAAGGCTTTATTGATTTAATGACTAAATTAAAACTAAAAATAGGTAAAAAGATGATTGAGGAAGAGGAAGAAATAAAGCGCCGTGAACAGGAAGAACTGGAAGCGGCGAAACTGCGCGCGCAGGAGCGGGAAGAGGCGGAAGAAGCAAGTATAGAAAGAAAGGAAGAGTAGAAATTATAATGCAAATCTACAAATTACATACAAATACTGCAAAATCTAATTTGCATATCATAATTGATAGTCAAATTATTTTATATAAAGACACTTCATTTATCAATAAAGATATCCAAATATAATTTTTGTAGCAGTCGCATATTATAAATAGACTAATTAATCCGCAGGAAGCATTTGTATTAAAGGTTTGCAGACCAAATAAATCAAAACACAACTATTTGAACTATGATTAAACACAAGGAGCAAAGAGTCGGGGTATTTATTGACGTTGCCAATATGTACCACTCGGCCAAAAATTTATTCCAGTGCCGGGTTGATTTCGGACAAGTATTAAAAGAGGCGGTAAGCGGCCGCAAATTAATACGCGCTATTGCTTATGCCATTAAAACCAAGACCGGTGAAGAAGAGTCTTTTTTAGGAGCGCTGGAAAAACAAGGATTTGAGGTTAAGGTTAAGGATTTGCAGATATTTTTATCCGGAGTCAAAAAGGCTGATTGGGACGTAGGCATCGCGGTTGATGCGATTAGAATCGCTCCTAAATTGGATGTTATTATTTTAGTTACCGGCGATGGGGATTTCACTCCACTGGTGAGATTTTTACGCGATAACATGGGCTGCATCGTAGAAGTCATGGCGTTTCAAAAGACCTGCTCGTCAAAGTTGATTGAAGAAGCGGATGATTTTATTGATTTAGCCAGTTCAAAGAAATTTTTAAAATAAAATATGCATAGCGCGTAACGCGGAACGCATAACGCCAATAATAAAAGTGTTATGAGTTATGCGTTTTGCGTTATGCGATTATAATAACAGTTTTGGTCGCCAGACAGATAGCCGTTAGATTTTTAAGTAAATCGCGCGTCTGCAGTCTGTTGACCAAGACACAAAAGAAAGGACTCTGTGAAATGCCGTTAAGCGGCAACACCTAATTATTTAGGATTATTTCATGGGGTATAATTTATGGAAGAGAAAAAATATGTTTGCGAGTGGCTTGGCCGAACACTCTCAATTTCCACCGGGAAATTAGCGCAGCAAGCAACCGCGTCGGTGACCGTGCGCTATGGCGATACGGTTATTTTAGCTACGGTTGTGCAGGCTAAAGAACAAAAAGAAGGCATGGATTATTTTCCCTTGCTCGTCGGCTACGAAGAGCGCTTGTATGCCGCGGGCATTATCAAAGGTTCACGCTGGATTAAGCGCGAAGGCCGGCCGTCTGATGAATCAGTCCTTGCCGCGCGCATGGTTGATCGCGCCATCCGGCCGCTGTTTAACCAAAAAGACCGCAAAGACGTGCAGGTTATTTTAACAGTGCTTTCTGCCGACGGTGAAAACGATCCGGAGATTATTTCACTAATCGCCGCGAGCGCCGCTTTAGCCATTTCGAATATTCAATGGCAGGGGCCGATCGCCGGAATCAAAGTCGGGCGCGTAGACGGTAAATTAGTGTTTAATCCGTCGGTTGAACAGGAAAAAATAAGCGACTTGGATCTGACAGTTGCCGGAATAGATACAAAAATAATTATGCTGGAAGCGGGCGCAAAAGAGGTTGCGGAAAAAGAAATGTTAGTTGCGATAGGAGAGGCATTAAAAGAAATAACGCCGGCGCTAGATTTAATCAAGCAAATGGAAAAAGAATTAAAACCGGATATTGACGAAGGCGCGACTTTAAAAGGACGCCCGAAGGTTGATGAAGAGAGCGAAGAGCAACCCATTAAACAGCTTGCTCAAGAGTGGCTGGGGAAAAATGCGCGGCAATATTTGTTTAATCAAAAAATTCCTACGGCGCGCAAGCAGGAACGCAAAGCGCAAGTAGCGATGTTAAAAGAAGACGCGATTAATTATTTAATTGGGCAAGACATTGACGAACCGACTGCTAAAAAATTTGTCGCTGAGTTAGTTGAACCAATCGTGGAGGCGGAAGTGGCGCGGGGAATTTTAGAACGCAGTGAGCGCGTTGACGGGCGCAAGCTTGATGAAATTCGTCCTTTGTCAGCGGAAGTCAGCCTGTTGCCGCGCACGCACGGCTCAGGCCTGTTTCAGCGCGGAGAAACGCAAGTATTGTCAACCGTGACTTTAGGTTCTCCGGGCGACGAACAGTTTTTGGAAAATTTGGAAGGCAAAAGCACAAAAAAATACATGCACCATTATAATTTTCCGCCTTATAGTGTCGGCGAGGTCAAGCCGATGTTTGGCCCGTCTCGCCGCGACATCGGCCACGGCGCGCTGGCGGAAAAAGCAATTCGGCCGGTGTTGCCAAACGAAGAAGAATTTCCTTATACCATTCGCGTTGTATCTGAAGTTTTAGGTTCAAACGGATCTTCATCCATGGGTTCAACTTGCGGTTCATCTTTAGCTTTGATGGATGCCGGCGTACCGATTAAAAAAGCGGTTGCCGGCATTGCGATGGGACTTGCCAGTACGCCGGATATGAAACAATGGAAAATCATCACCGACTTGCAGGATTTGGAAGACGGCGAAGGCGGCATGGATTTTAAGGTTACCGGCACTGACACAGGCATTACCGCGATTCAGCTTGATACCAAGACGCTCGGATTGCCGTTGGAATTAGTGGCAGAAACATTAGCGCGCGCTAAACAAGCGCGGCTGGAAGTTTTAGAAAACATGGCTAAAGCGATTTCTACTCCGCGTCCGGAATTAAGCCCATACGCGCCGCGCATTATTTCTTTCAAAATTGACCCGAGCCGCATTGGCGAGGTCATCGGCACCGGCGGCAAAATCATTAACGGCATTATTAAAGATACCGGCGTGACAATTGATATTACTGATGAAGGCTTAGTTTCAATTTGCTCTACGAACGCGGAAGGAATGGAAAAAGCCAAACAGATGATAGACGATATTTTGCGCGAGTTTAAACCCGGGGAAACTTTCCGCGGCAAAGTAACACGCGTGATGGATTTTGGCGTCATCGTCAGTTTGCCGGGTGGTAACGACGGTATGGTGCATGTGAGCGAAATGGCGCCTTACCGCGTGGGCAGTCCGGCGGACTTGTTAAAAGTTGGCGATGAAGTGGAAGTCTGCGTCAAAGGCGTGGAAGACGACCGCGTTAGTTTAACCATGAAAGGCTTAGCTAGCAACGCGGAAATTTGGCAAGACGAAAAAGGAAAACAAGAAAGCGGTTTTGGAGGCTTTGGCGGTTTTAGCCGCAATAATAACTCGCGCCATGATAATCACGACCATAGAAACCGCAATAACCAACGTGGATTCCGGCGCTAAATTCTATTCACAAACATCTTAAAATATGTAAAGATAAAAAGGCGCGGGCAATGCTTGCGCCTTTATCTTTGTCCCGGTAGTTCAATGGATAGAATAGGAGCCTTCTAAGCTCTAGATCCAGGTCCGATTCCTGGCCGGGGCACAAAGTAGTTTCGCGACCCGCAGATTCGGCGGGGAGCGATCCGCCACTAGCGCAGCTAGTTTTTGGCGGACAATGGATAGAATAGGAGCCTTCTAAGCTCTAGATCCAGGTCCGATTCCTGGCTGGGGCACAAATTTGAAAAATTATTAGTTTTAATTTAAAATATTTCTAATATTTATTTACTAATATATAAACATATGGTAGGATATGTTACTAATTTAGAAGAGGCAACGCAAAAAAACACTAACTTTCGGACCGTGCTTTATACCGCCCAGCACAGCCAGCTCGTTGTCATGAGCCTAAAGCCGGGTGAGGAAATCGGCCTGGAAGTTCATCCGAACGTTGATCAATTTATCCGCATTGAATCCGGCACGGGCAAAGTGCTTATGAACGGCGAAGAAAGTGCCATCAGCGACGGTTTTGCGTTTGTGATTCCGGCCGGCACAAACCATAATGTGATAAATACCGGTGATACCGAAATGAAATTATATACGATTTATACTCCACCTAACCATAAAGACGGCACAGTGCATATTACGAAAGCGGATGCGGAAGCGGCGGAACACGCAAATTAAAGTTTTTAGTTTTATATTTAAAATTTGTTTGGAATTTGTAATTTGGAATTTGTGATTTCCCCGCCGATTCGGCGGGGATGATGGTGGCTATAGTTTAACGGTAGAACAGCGGCTTGTGGCGCCGCTGGCGAGGGTTCAACTCCCTCTAGCCACCCAAAAAACAAAAAACGCTTCCCTGAAAAAGGGGGCGTTTTGTAAAATCAGCATGTATCCATTGCTCGGGCATATTTATTACTAAATTTATAAATGCTATACTTAAGCATAGTAGATGATAGGGCCGTAATTAATAAGTATGTTAAAAAATATTTCTGCCAAAACATCTTTTGCTTTAGGGATTCTGGCGGTTATCGCCTTAATTTTAGTATTGGCTATTTTTTTAGTTATAAAATTTTTTTTAGCGGACAATTCCGGTTCCGGCAGTAATCAGCAAAACAGCGCTCAAAAAATAAGTTTAGCCCAGCCGACAAAGTTTGACCATCTGCGCGGCAGTTTATTCGCGTCAATCATTATTGTGGAATTTGCTGATTTGGAATGCCCATATTGCAAAGAATTTCAGGCGGTGATGAAAAAAGTCTATGATAATTATCAGGGGCAGGTAGCTTGGGTTTTTCGGCATTACCCGATTGATTCTTTACATTCTAAGGCGCGCAAGGAAGCCGAAGCGGCCGAATGCGCGGCCGAACTTGGCGGCAATGAAAAATTTTGGCAGTACGTTGATTATGTTTATAATATCACTCCCTCTAATGATGGTTTGGATCCTCAGCAGTTGCCGGAAATTGCGGCTGCGGTTGGTTTAAACCGCGAAAAATTTTCTACTTGTTTAGCTTCCGGTAAATACGCGGCTAAAGTTGATAATGACTTGCAACAGGCTTTAATTGCCGGCGGCAAAAATGGCACGCCATACTCGGTGATTTTAATTGGCAGTGAAAAAATTCCGCTTTCCGGCGCAGCCAGCTACGAACAAATGAAAACGGCGCTGGACGCGCTGTTGCAGGCATTGAAGAAAGAATAATAGTATGGTATTATAAAAATTATGAAATTTTTATTCCGCTACAATATTCTAATTCTTTTAGCCATTTTTACGGTGATGGCGCTTTTTAGCGTGCAATTAGGAATGAGTGCGCTGAACACCGCTTCGCCCTGTCCTTTTATGGGCGAAGCAATGGCAGTTTGTCCAATGACGGTGATTGATCACATTGGCTCTTGGAAAGGACTTTTTGCCGCCTTACCCACAATAGAGGTGTTGGCATTGGTCGCGGCGGTAATAGTAATAGTAAGTTTTAGTTTAAAGATATTGGCTGAAAACTCGGCAGCGCGTTTAGCATATTGGTATCATTATTATAAAAAGAAAAGAAGCGCAAGTAAACTCTACAATTATTTTTCTCAGCTTTTTTCTCAAGGAATTTTAAACCCCAAAGTTTATACTCTCTAAATTTTAGACTATCATCAGCGCCTAAGGTTGTCGTTTTGATTTAATGCGCGCTATCGTGATAGTCTTTTTGTAATTTTATAACTTTTAACTTTTTACTTTTAACTTTATCCTTATGTCCGCACATAAAAAAAATGAAATCATGCGCGTGCCGATCAAGGGCATGCATTGCCGCTCCTGCGAAATGCTCGTGGAAGAAAAACTTTCTCACCTTCCCGAGGTTGTTCGTTCGCAGGCAAGTTTTACCCGGAAAGGAGTTGATATTTATTATCACGGGCAAAAGCCTAATGACCAGGAGATAGCCGAAGCAATTAGAGAGGCTGGTTATGAAATAGGAATAGATAAACCAAAAACTTGGTTTAACCATAATATGAGCGATTATCAGGATTTGGGCGTTGCTTTTTTCGTTTTTGTTTTGGCGTATTTAGTGTTAAAAAATTTTGGCGTCTTTAGTTGGGGTACGAATTTAACCGCAAGCGCTTTTAGTCTGCCGATAGTTTTACTCATTGGTTTAACGGCCGGTTTTTCTACCTGCATGGCGCTGGTCGGCGGCATTGTTTTGGGCATTGCCACTCGCCACGCCGAGGCACACCCCGAAGCAAACGCGTGGCAAAAATTTCGGCCGCATCTGTTTTTTAATGCCGGTCGTATCGCAAGTTACGTCTTCCTCGGCGGGTTGCTTGGTTTAATAGGCAGCGCGTTTCAACTTTCTACTAACATCACCGGCTTATTAACCGTCGCCGTTGGTTTGGTAATGATTTTGGTTGGTTTGCAACTCTTGGATATTTTTCCTTGGCTGACAAATTGGAAATTTACTTTGCCAAAAAGCGTTAGTCGTTTGTTTGGCATAAAAACGCATGTACAGGAATATAATCACAAGCAAGCGGTTATCGCCGGGGCCTTAACTTTTTTTCTGCCTTGCGGCTTTACGCAGGCAATGCAGTTGTACGCGGTGAGTAGCGGCAACTTTTTAGCCGGCGCCTTGATTATGGGAATTTTTGCTTTGGGTACCGCGCCCGGGCTCTTAAGCGTCGGCGGTATTACCTCCGTGGTGCGCGGCGTATTTGCCAAGCGATTTTTTAAGTTTGCCGGTTTGGTGGTGGGGGCGCTCGCGCTTTTTAATTTAATGAACGGTTCGCGTCTGTTAGGGTGGGATTTTAACCCCGCAGCTAACGCGACCAGCGCAACCTATATGCAGGATCCTAATGTTAAATTAGCCAACGGCGTGCAAGTGGTGAGAATGGCAGAAGGAAACTTTGGCTATGCGCCCAATAAATTTACCATTGTCAAAGGTATTCCGGTGCGTTGGATAATATACGCGCAAGCGCCGTATTCTTGCGCTTCCAGTATGGTGGTGCCAACGTTAAATTTGCGCTTTAACCTCAAGCCGGGTGAAAATGTGGTTGAGTTTACGCCCAAAACCGCTGGCGCCATTAATTTTTCCTGCGGTATGGGCATGTACACGGGCCGTTTTTATGTTCAAGAATAACAATAGGAATAAGTTGCGTGGCGTGGTATTATAAAAGTAGAATAAGCTATGAAAACATTAAAACATTAAAGCATTAAAACAACAAAATATGATCACGACAAAAATAACTATCCAAGGCTTTCACTGTCCTTCCTGCGCTAAATTAACTAAAATGAAGTTGGAAGAAATTGCCGGGGTACAGGAAGCGCGGGTTGATGAGAGTAGCGGCGCCGCTGAAATTTTGGCGAGCCGCGAAATTACCAAAGGCGAAATTGAGCAGGCGCTTGCCGGCACCGGCTATACTGTTGCCGCTTAACCGCCGAATCACTTTTGTTGATACTAAATAATTTACTCTTATGGAAACAACTAAATTAACAACCTTAAATATTGAAGGCATGCATTGCGCCTCTTGCGCGCAAATTATTGAGCGGGCGCTGAAAAAAACCGCGGGCGTGGAGCAAGCTAACGTCAATTTTGCGACCGAAAAAGCAATCGTAAAATTTAAGGAGAGTGCCGTTGCTTTACCCGCGTTGATTAAAGCGGTGGAGGGCGCTGGTTATAAAGCAGCCGCAGCCGATAAAAGCGACCCGGAAACAGAGCGGCAGAAACGGGAACGGGAAATAAAAAAATATCGGCAAAGATTTTTAGTCAGTTTTATTTTTAGTTTGCCGATGCTGTATTTTATGCTCTTTGACTTTATGCCGTTTTTGCCCGGCCGCATTATTTTGCCCTATATCGGTTTGGTTTCGCTGCTCCTTACTCTTCCCGTGCAGTTTATTATCGGCGCTGGTTTTTACCACGGACTGTACAGTGGTTTAAGGTTGAAAACATTTAATATGGATAGTTTAATCGCGATTGGCACCAGCACCGCTTTCTTCTATAGTCTTGGGCAATACTTTAGTTATGTTTTACAATCCGGCAGCTTAATTGGCGTGGGCGGAGAAAAAATTCCTGAACTTTACTTTGAAACCGCGGCTTTTTTAATTACCTTTGTTATTTTAGGCAAATGGCTGGAAGCTAAAGCCAAGGGGCGCACTTCCGAAGCAATTAAGCGCTTGATTGGTTTACAGCCCAAAACCGCGCGCGTTGTCCGCGATAATTCAACCAGCGACATTCCCATTGAACAAGTAGTCGTGGGCGATGTTATTTTGGTGCGGCCCGGCGAAAAAATTCCGGTGGACGGCGTTATTACCAAAGGCATGTCGGCGGTGGACGAGTCAATGCTGACCGGGGAGAGTATTCCCAGAGAAAAAAATGTTGGCGACAAAGTCTACGGCGCAACTTTAAACAAACAAGGAAGTTTTGAATTTCGCGCCGAGCGCGTGGGCAGCGAAACGGCGCTGGCGCAAATCATTCGCGTGGTGGAAGAAGCGCAAGGTTCCAAAGCGCCGATTCAGGCGTTGGCGGATAAAATCTCGGCAGTTTTTGTGCCCCTAGTTTTAGTTGCCGCTCTAATTGCTTTTGTGGTTTGGTTTTTTGTGCTGGGGGCATCGTTAACTTTTAGCTTAATGGCTTTTACTTCCGTGATTGTGATTGCCTGTCCCTGCGCTTTGGGATTAGCGACGCCAACCGCGATTATGGTCGGTACGGGTAAGGGAGCGGAGTATGGCATTTTAATTAAAGGCGGCGAACCCTTGGAGGCGGCTTGCAAAATTAAAGCGGCCGTATTTGATAAAACCGGCACCTTAACCAAAGGACTGCCGGAAGTAACCGACATCATCTCTGTCCCCAACGATAAGTTACGGCTAACGCACGAATTATTTAAACCGGAATTAATACAAATCGCGGCGTCCTTAGAAAGTAAATCCGAGCATCCCTTGGCGGAAGCGATCGTCAAATACGCGGATAAAGAAAAAATTGCCTTGTTGGATGCGACTGATTTTCGCGCAATACCCGGGCACGGCGTAGAGGGAATAATTAAGGAAAAAAAATATTTTTTTGGCAATCGCCGGCTGATGACTGATATTGCCGGTTTAGAGTTTGATAAAGTTGAAAATAAAATTCATCAGCTAGAGGCTGGCGGTAAAACCGCGATGCTCTTGGCTAATGAACAAGAGATTTTGGGGTTGGTGGCGGTGGCCGATACTATCAAAGAGAGCGCGTTAGAAACGATTAAAGAATTGCAAGAGCGCGGCATTGAAGTATTTATGATCACTGGCGACAATCAACGCACCGGTGAGGCAATTGCTAAACTCGCCGGCATTAAAAATGTTTTGGCGGAAGTATTGCCCGAAGATAAAGCAAAGGAAATAAAAAAATTGCAGGCGAGCGGTTTGAAAGTCGCCATGGTCGGCGATGGCATTAACGACGCGCCGGCGCTGGCGCAGGCGGATTTGGGCATCGCCATGGGCAGCGGCACCGATGTGGCGGTGGAAACGGGCGGCATCGTTATTATTAAAGATGACTTGCGCGATGTGCTCGCGGCCATTGATTTAAGCCGAGAGACGGTTGGCAAAATTAAACAAAACATGTTTTTTGCCTTGTTTTATAATGTGGTTGGCATTCCCATCGCGGCGCGGGTGTTGGCCTTTGCCGGCTTAATCTTAAAACCGGAATTAGCCGGCTTAGCCATGGCGTTAAGTTCCATCTCGGTCGTGTCTAATTCTCTGACCTTGCGTTTGTTCCGGCCGGGCAAAACAAATTATCTTTCGCTCATTGCGCCCGTCGCGATGGTAGCGTTATTTTCTTTGCTCTTCTTTGAGTTTGCGCGTTTTAGCTCGGCAGCTTAATCAGGTTTTATTGATGATTACCCATTGGCTAAAAATAATAAGGGTAAAATTTTAATTAATAGCATTGATATTTATGTATACCTATGCGTATTTAATTTTTAGTCTGTTGTTATTAGCAGTTTGGCTGATAATATTTGCTATGGCTGCTGCCGATTCCCGCCGCGAAATTTTGCGTGTCAGCTTTTGGACCATGTGGTTAGCGCTTACCGAGCCGTTTTTCGTGCCGGCTTACTGGAGTCCGCCCACTTTGTTTGATTTAGCGCGTCGCAGCGGTTTTGATTTAGAAAGTTTTATTTTTTGTTTCGCCGTTGGTGGCATAGCGGTGGTATTATACGAAGCATTATTGCCGGCGCCGCATGTAAAAATTTTAAAGGGCGAACATCAGCGCTCACGGCACCGCTTTCATTTCGGGGTGGTGATGTCTGCGCCGATAGTATTTTTACTTCTTTTGCCTACGGCGCTTAATCCCATTTACGCCGCTATGATTGCTCTTGTCGTCGGTTTTTTTGCCACTTGGTATTGCCGGCCGGATTTAGTCAATAAAATGATAGTCAGCGGAATACTGTTTACTTTTGTTTACTTTCTCACCTTTTTATTGCTTAACATTAGTTTCCCCGGCTATGTTCAGGCAGTTTGGAACCTATCGGCTCTTTCCGGCATACTTATTTTTGGAGTTCCCCTGGAAGAATTGCTTTGGGCTGGCAGTTTTGGCTTGTATTGGTCTAGTGTTTACGAGCATTTTGGTTGGTACCGCTTTAAAAATGTTGGTACCAATAACTAAAATTAATTACTAAATTATTACCGGAGGTTATATGATGGGATATTTTTACGGCTACCCGGGCGGCATGGGACTCAACTGGCTCGCGATGATTATCTTTTGGGCGCTGGTCGTGTTAATTATTATTTGGTTAGCGCGTTTAGTCAGCGGCAATAATTAAATTTAGGAAAAAATTTGCCAAAAATAGCGTAATAATTAATAATACCAACATGGAAAATTGTATTGATTGCGCCAACAAAAGCGACGAGGAGATTGTCGCCCTGACTTTGAAAAATCAGGATTATTATGCTGTGTTAATGGAACGTTATGAAAATAAGTTAGCCGGTTATATTCGTAGAATTTCCGGCTTGGGCAAAGAGGATGTTGAAGATATTTTGCAGAATATCTTTATAAAAATTTATCAAAATTTACAGGGGTTTGACCAGATGTTAAAATTTTCTTCCTGGGCGTACCGCATTGCCCATAACGAAATTATCAGCCATTGGCGCAAAAGCCAGGTCCGCCCGCAACTGGTTGGCGGAGAAGAAGCAAACCAGTTTTTACATAATATCGCTTCCGAGCTGGATATAGCCAAAGAGATGGAAAATAAAGGATTGCAGGCGGATATTGAAACGGTCTTGGAAAAAATTGATTTAAAATACCGCGAAGTTTTAATGTTGAGGTTTTTGGAAGAAAAAAAGTACGAGGAAATTTCCGATATTTTGCGCAAGCCCTTGGGGACGGTGGCAACTTTAGTGAACCGCGCCAAAAAACAGTTTAAAAAAGAAGCGGAAAAAATGAAAATTAAATTTTAATTTGTTATTATGGAAAGCTTAAAAGATAAAATTTTAAACAAAATAAAATCAGGCGAAATCATGCAAAAGCCGCGCTGGCAATTTTTAACCAAAGAATTTTTAACCTGGTCTGGCGCGATTTTATTTTTAGCTATTGCCGCTTTGGTGTGCTCCGCCGTTATTTTTAACGTGCAGGACATTGATTGGACTTTGCGGCCCCGGTTGCATTGGGGAGCGGGCAGATTTATTTTTATCAACGCCCCTTATTTTTGGATTATCGGGCTAGTGTTATTTATTAGTTTAACTTATTTAGCTTTTAAGCATACAAACAAAGGCTACCGTTATGCCCTGTCCGCAGCGGGAGCGATTATTCTGCTGCTTAGTTTAGCTGCTGGCTGGCTTACACACCACGCTTTCATGAGCGGCCGTTTTTTAGAGCAAGGAGCGAGACAATATTTTCCTTATTATGCCGCTATGGACAGGCCGCGCCAGGCTATGTGGCAGCAGCCGGAACAAGGATTATTGGCGGGAGAGGTCATTATTCCATTATTTAATAACACCTTTCAGTTAGCTGACATTAATAGAAAAAATTGGATGGTTATTTGTGATGGATGCTCAATCAAACAGGGGGTAACATTATCGTCACATGAAAAAGTTAAAGTCATCGGGCAGGAAATTGGCGCCGATGAATTTACCGCGGAAGAAATCAGGCCATTTTTCCGTTTACCCGCTCCCCCGCGCTTTCCCAGATTTAACAATGAAATAAAAAATTAGCTCGGACGTATTAAAATATAACGGCCGTAAGCCAGGCTAATTAACTAAAAATTTTTATGAAATATACAAAAAAATATTTAATTCCGGCGATAGGAGCGGTTACTGCTACTGCCCTATTCGCCGGCACCGTTTATGCTGACCAAATCCAGACAGGGCGGCAGCACAGTCGCGGCGAATGTAATTTCGCCAATCGGGCGGCAGTTGAGCAGGCGATAACTAACAATGATTATGCCGCCTGGAAAATCGCTATGGGAGACAACCCGATTACGGAAAAAATTACAGCGGATAATTTTTCTAAGTTAGTGAAAATGTATAATTTAATGGATGAAGCTAAACAAATCAGGGAAGAATTGGGGTTGAATGCCGGTCCGGGCGGAAAGATGATGGGGAGATTCCGCCGGACTGACGCCGCCCGGCAAAACCAAAATTAAAAATAAAATTTTGAAAAACACCTTTGTCAAGAAGGTGTTTTTTGTTTAGCCAGAATATAAAAAGTTTGGTACAATACTAAGTAATTAGTAACTAGTAATTAGTAATCAGTAGCCAGTAATTAGATACAATTTACGAATTACTGTTTACTAGTTACTTTTCTTATGAAAGAATTTCCTAAAGCAATTAAATTTACTAAATTATTAGGGCCAAGCTTTATAATTTTAGCGCTCGGGCTTGGTTCAGGTGAAATAATTCTTTGGCCTTACTTAAGCTCTAATTATGGCTTAGGCATTGCCTGGGGAGCTGTTTTAGGGATTACTTTCCAATATTTTATCAACATGGAAATAGAGCGCTACGCCCTAATTAAGGGCGAGTCGGTTTTTGTCGGTCTGCACCGGCGCTGGCCAGCGAGTATCTGGTGGTTTATTATCTCGACTTTTCTTGGTTTTGGGTTGCCCGGGATTATTGCGGCCAGCGCGCAGGTTTTTTCTTTTATTTTTAACATTACGGATTTCAAATGGACGGCAATTATTTTTTTACTTTTAATCGGATCTATTTTAAGCATCGGCAAAACCGTCTATACCATGATGGAACACATTACTAAAACTATTATTTTTTTGGGCATCCCGTTTATTTTAGCGCTGACATTTATTATCGCGCGCGGCCTGGATTGGGCAGTGTTGGGTCAAGGGATAATCGGCATCGGCGATGGCTGGATATTTTTTCCGGACGGAATTAACTGGGCTATATTTTTAGGCGCTTTTGCTTATGCCGGCGCCGGCGGCAATTTGAATTTAACTCAATCAATTTATATCCGGGAAAAAGGGTATGGCATGGGCATACATGCGCAAAAAATATCCGGTTTATTCCGCGACATCCGCGAGCACCAGACGGTAAAATTAACCGGCGAGGAATTTAATGTTGATGAAATAAGCGTCAGGCGGTTTCAAGAATGGTGGCGCAAAATCAGCCTGGAGCATTTATTGATATTTTGGTTTTTGGGCGGATTAGCCATGTGTTTGTTGATGCTTTTAGCTTACGCGTCGGTTTTTGGCAATCCAACGAATACAGAGGGAATCTGGTTTGTCATTAACGAAGGGCTTGCTATCGGCGGTCGGCTCGCGCCTTGGCTCGGCTCTTTGTTTTTGTTTGTAGTTTCCCTGATGCTTTTCCAGACCCAGCTTGGCATTATGGATTCCACCTCGCGCATTATGGCGGAAAATTTGGCGCTGAAAATATTGGGCGGCCGGCCGAGCGGAAAAATCAACCTGTCCCGGATTTATTTTTATTTTGTCTGGGCGCAGATAGTTTTCGGCATTGTTTTGTTTGCTCTTAATATTTATGAGCCGCAAGTTTTAATTGTATTGGGCGCGGTGATTAACGCTTTTGCCATGGTCGTGCATGTAGCGATGGTAAATTGGATGAACCACAAAGTTTTACCGCGGCATTTTCAAGCGAAACTTTGGCGCAAATTAATTATAGTTTTGATCTTTTTATTTTTATTATTCTTTAGCGGCTTGACGATTTGGGATAAAATAATTTAATTTATTGAATTATCTTGACTTTTATTATAAAATCAAGTAATATTTATTTAGTTCATTTTAAATCAACAAAAAGGAGCGGTAACTATGATTAAACAATGCATGGCACTGATGTTTTATTTATTGATTTGTATTAATGTTGATCCGGTAGAAGATGGTTTTACTTCGCTGTTTAACGGAAAAAATCTTGAAGGATGGATTATTCAAGGTTTTGAAAAAGCCCAGCCCAAGATTAGGGAAGGAATTATGGAAGTCACGGGATGGGATTACTGGGCGGTCATTTCACAAAAAGAATTTAGCAACTTTGTTCTCAACTTCGAATTCAAATTGGAAAAAAAAGGCAACTCGGGCCTCATTATTCATACGCCAAAAAAAGAAATTTATAAAGACAAAAAATTTCTGGTCGAAATTCAGTTAATTGATGACGAATTTCAGCAGGCGAGAAATAAGCCCCGAACGGAATTCACTGGAGCTATATTTGGCAAAGTGCCTCCTTTAAAACCAGTAGAATTAAAAGAGTGGAATCAAGCCAAGATTAAATGTGCTGATTCCAAAGTATGGGTTATGATTAATGGAACGCTTCTTCAAAATGGTACTCCAGTTCAATCACGGGGGAAAGGCAGAATTGCTTTCCAGCGCGATGAGAATATGAAAGGAGCATTATTTAGAAACATTATAATTAAAGAAGAATAATGTTTTTTATACGACGTTTTAAAAAAATCCCTTAGCCAAAA
>Ga0172368_10005140_pt1 | contig 14780 bp, 6 predicted proteins | sample Lak11m_FD_114540 | JGI IMG/M metagenome (GOLD analysis project Ga0172368, IMG submission 114540) | Freshwater microbial communities from Kabuno Bay, South-Kivu, Congo - kab_022012_11m | ecosystem: Environmental > Aquatic > Freshwater > Lake | place: Democratic Republic of the Congo: South-Kivu...
CGATTCAATGCGCTACCTTGCCCTCCAGGTGCAGGAAACGGAACAGGCATTTGCCTACACCATTCAGGCCCTCGCACGGGCATCCGAAGTCAACGATGAGGATACCGGTCAGCACATCCTGAGAGTTGGCGAGTACGCCGGTTTTATCGCAATGAATCTCGGTCTTCCGGAAAGAATGGTGCAGACGATCCGGCAGCAGGCGCCTCTGCACGACGTTGGCAAACTTTATATTCCCGCCGCGATTTTGAAGAAACCGGGCCGGCTCACGGATGAGGAGGCAGAGACGATAAACCTGCACCCAATCTACGGCGCAAAGATCATCGGAGAGCACCAACGTCTCGAAGTAGCCAGAAACATTGCTCTTAACCATCATGAACGATGGGATGGAAGCGGTTACCCTCAAGGGCTCAGTGGCGATAACATCGCTATTGAAGGGCGGATTGTTTGCCTGGCCGATCAGTACGATGCATTGCGAAACTCCCGTGTGTATAAGGTTGCCCTTGATCATTCCACTGTTTTTGACATTCTTGTCAGAGGGGATGGGAGGACGATGCCTTCCCATTTCGACCCCGCGGTGCTGGCCATCTTCCGCAAATTTGAAAAAGAATTTGAGAATATCTACGAGCGCATGCAGGACTGAAAAATTAACAATGCCAGTTGAAGCCCGCACATTCTTGATGTTCATTCTTTGTCGGCATGCGTGAATTGCACCTTTTTAAACCGCACTTTGATCGACAAAGGTACTGTCAACCTTTTTGTGTAAAATTTTCATGGGCCAATTCTTTGAAGAAAGGCCCCCATTTCCATCGAGATCAGTAAGTTTGAATTTAACAAACTGTCCCGTTTCCGGGGTCCAATATACTCCTTCTCCAAATTGATAACCGATCCTACCCGCCTGTACAAAATTTTTCACGCAGCCTTGCCGGAAAGACACCATAGGGTGTGAGTTTCTAATACTATCTAAAAAGCTTGTCCTGTGCCGCCCGTATTTTGTCGTTTTCCGACAATTCTCTGGAGAATGTACAGCACGTCATCGAGTCCAAGACGGCTATCACCGCTGACATCCGCACCAGATGTGGCATAGTAGGGCCTGACTCCGACAGAATTCGTTAGTGTGAAAATCTGGAGAGCTTTTATTGCATCCTTTAGATCGACTACCCAGTCGCCGTTAACGTCTCCCTTGATGTTAACATACGTAATCGACGCAGCGACTGAGGAGACATTACCCACTGCATCTTTCGCAGTTACGGTCACCGCATTTACGCCTTCAAATAGCCCACTGATGGTGTAGCTCCACGTGTTTGCGTTTAGCGTAGCTTCGCCATCAGACGCGGTTGTGTCCGTTGTTACGGTAACGGTAGTTGCATTTGTCACCGTCCCAGTAATTGTCTGTTGGTTAAAGCCCGTTGGCGTGGTGACCGGATCATACGTCAGCTCTGGTGGCGTATTGTCCACGGTAAATTCGGCGCTCGGCCCCGCGGCAAGCGCCTGGTTGCCGATAAGATCGCTTGCCGTCGCCGCCGCAATTGAGATGCCCAAGGTTCCGTCACCGGTGATATCGGAGATTGTCACCGTCCGGCCCGTGTTCCCGGCGCCGCTCACGGCGATGGCGCCGTTTGCCGTCCCGGTCTTGACCAAGGACACATCCGCACCTGCCAGGGTCACGGCATCCGCGCTCGTATAGGTCACGGCATAGGTCACCGGTCCGGACTTCGTGATCGCTGCCGAAGGATTGCCGATAGCAACCTCAGGCGGTGTCGTATCCCATACAAGCGTCATGTCGCTGTAGGAACTGTTCCCCGCCGCATCGGTCGCCGTAAAGCGGATCGTGTAAGTCCCTTCACCGCTTGCCGTCAGCGTTGTCGACAAACCGTTAGCCGTCCCGAAAGTAACCGTCCCAGGTCCGGCCTGTTTGCTCCAGGAATAGGTCATAGTCCCGGCATCCGTCCCCGTTGCCGTCTGCGTAAAGACCCCGTTCTTGGTCTGGTTTTCACCGACATTGACCACCGGTGGTGTATTGTCAACGGTGAAGGTGCCGCTCGGCCCCGCTGCAAGCGACTGGTTGCCGGCAAGATCGCTTGCCGTCGCCGCCGCAATCGAGATGCCCAGGGTCCCGTCACCGGTGATATCGGAGATCGTCACCGTCCGGCCCGTGTTCCCGGCGCCGCTTACGGCGATGGCGCCGTTTGCCGTCCCGGTCTTGACCAAGGTCACATTCGCATCCGCCAGGGTCACGGCATCCGCGTTCGTATAGGTCACGGCATAGGTCACCGGCCCGGACTTCGTGACCGTTGCCGAAGGATTGCCGATAGCAACCTCCGGCGGTGTCGTATCCCATACGAGCGTCATGTCGCTGTAGGAACTGTTCCCTGCCGTATCGGTCGCCGTGAAGCGGATCGTGTAAGTCCCTTCAACGCTTGCCGTCATTGTTGTCGATAAACCGTCCGCCGTCCCGAAAGTAACCGTCCCAGGTCCGGCCTGCTTGCTCCAGGAATAGGTCATGGTGTCGGCATCCGTACCGGTCGCTTTCTGGGTAAAGACCCCGTTTTGGGTCTGGTTTTCACCGGCATTGACCACCGGTGGTGTATTGTCAACGGTGAAGGTGCCGCTCGGCCCCGCTGCAAGCGACTGGTTGCCGGCAAGATCGCTTGCCGTACCCCCTGCAATCGAGATGCCCAAGGTTCCGTCACCGGTGATATCGGAGATTGTCACCGTCCGGCCAGTGTCCCCGGCGCCGCTTACGGCGATGGCGCCGTTTGCCGTCCCGGTCTTGACTAATTGAACATCCCCATCGGAAAGAGCAACGGAATCGGCCGCAATGTAATTCACTGTATACATCACCGAACCGGACTTCGTAACCGTTGAAGAGGGACTGCTGATATCGATCATTCGAGAATAGGTCACCTCGGGATAGAGCATGTTGCCTGTCTCAAGAAATAGTGACAATGCTCTGAGGCTCCAATTGAAGTAGTTGTCGCCAGGGATGGTTACATTTTCAGAATATGCAGCATTACGAAATTCCTGAAAGGTATCATCCATAACCAGAGCTGCATTGGCAAATGCACCAATGAACGGGCTGTTATGGTATTGGCCTACGAGAGTTCCATCAAGTTTATAGCCATCTTTTACAGCGGTTATTCCCAGTCCCTTTGCAAAATCAGCAATCTTCCTGGAGAGGCTCAAGGCCTTAGACTCTCCATACCAGAGATAATCCATAGCGATCCGTAGAGGGGCTCTTACCGCTTCATATCCAAAGTCATGGCTCCTGCCTTCGGCGGCTGTCCCGTCTGCCTTGCACCAGTCTGGAACCAATCCGGTTATGGGATCGGCAACCCTTGAGAGTATTTCATAACTCTTACTGATGACGTTGTGCCAGCGGGCATCTCCCGTAACTGATTGAAACGCTCGGTAATAGGCGGGAGCGAAGTAGGAGGGATTGGTAACGTCACTACCCCCCCAAATATCGCCCGGCTTTAGTACATAGGTATTGGCCTCCACTTCGTGATTCATGATGCTGTTAATCAAAGCAGCGGCATCCTTACGATAGTTGACATTGACACTTCCCCACTGCTTGTCGGCAAGAATAATGGCAAAGGCCGCATCCTCGTCTCCGTCAGTGGCAGCATTGCTATCGTCACTTGAATTTTCATTGATGACGCTCCCGTCAGCGCTGATTCGCCATTTCATAAGACCGTTTTCATTCTTGAACTTATTGTAATATCCCCACAGATCGTCAAACAAAGCCTTATCGTTGTAATTAACCGCTAAAAGCATGCCATAGCCGATTCCTTCCGAGGTTGTACAGTCTGTAACGTTGTCCCTGCACGCTCCCCCCATGACGCGCCGCAATCCCTGCGCCCCATCCGAGGTGACATACCCCTCCTTCCATGCTGTGTATGAAGCGCTGGCATCCGTACCCGACCGGCCATCCGGCATGATGCCGAAGGGATAAACTTTATCCCGCGGATAGGGAAAGCTTGCGGTAATGTTATTGGCAATGCCTGTGCCGCTTAGTGAAAGGTCGGTGCTTGTACCCGACGACTCAAGGGCGGTTATTGCTACCGATGCGTAGTATGCCTGCACTGCCGAGGGGTGGAACCGAATGGTGAACGTACACTGTTCACCAGCTGCAAGTACCCGGCTTACGGTATTGCAGGGGGTTGTGCCTCCTCTGATATCAAGGGAGAAGTTTCTAACATCGGACAAGTTCATCCCCGTAAGCGTTGCGGATTGCGTGCCATTGTTTGCAACGGCGTAAGTGTGTACGGCGGAGACGTTGCCGATTCCAACGGTTGAAAAATCGTCAACTGCTGGTGTTATTTTCAATTCAACTAAAGTGATGGTGGTTGAAGCAGCCGCCGATTCGGTGACGTTTCCCACTACATCCTTGGCAAAGGCATAAAGTGTTTTGACTCCAGCAGTGGCAAAAATATAAACACCCGGCAGGGTATTACCCCAGTTACATGTGGCGGAGTCGTTGGTTTCGGTAAGACAGTAGGCAGTGACGCCGGCGCTGGCGGTGAAGTCCAATATTGGCACAGATAGACTGGCGGAGGTTGACGGCGTAACGAATCCGGTAATCTTTACTGGAATAAAATCTATTTTCATGGGAGAAGCTTCGCCCAGTGGGGCACCTGGCGCATACCCATTCCCTATTTGTCCATAGCCGTTCCAACCCCATCCCCAGATTGTGCCGTCATTTTTCACTGCAAAAGAAGTTAGTTGCCCCGTAATTATCCTGTTTACCTGGGTTAGATTGCTGACTTGAACCGGCACTGTTTTGATGGATGATAGCAGTGGATCGCCGGGGTTTTGCCCCCACTCCCAAACGGTGCCATCGTTTTTTAACACAGTTACATAATCATTTTGTGCTGATAGGGCAATTACACCATTCAATCCGCTCACCTGTACTGGTGTTGTTCGTGATGTTGTCGTGCCATCTCCCAGTTCACCATGATCGTTATAACCCCAAGCCCAAACGGTGCCATCGTTTTTCAAAGCTGCAACAAAACCACCACCGACTGAAACTGCGGTTACACCACTCAATCCTGCCACCTGTGCCGGAGTTGTTCGTGACGATGTGGCGTCAGGGGCAAGTTGTTCATAGGTGTTCGTGCCCCATTCCCATACGGTGCCATCGCTCTTCAAGGCCGCAACCAAACCAAAACCGACTGAAACAGCAGATACCCCACTCAATCCGATTACCTGCCCCGGTGTTGCACGTGAGGTTTTTGTGCCATCCCCCAGTTGACCTGACCAATTATCACCCCATGACCACACGGCGCCATCATTCTTGACCGCCACTACAGAATTATAAGCGACAGCAATAGTCGACACTCCATTTAATCCAGTCACCTGTACCGGTGTTGTTCGTGAGGTTGTAGTGCCATCCCCCAGTTGACCTGACCAATTATCACCCCATGACCACACGGAACCATCATTTTTGATCGCCACTACAAAATCATTACCGACAGCAATAGCCGACCCCCCATTTAATCCAGTCACCTGTACCGGTGTTGTACGTGAGGTTGTAGTGCCATCCCCCAGTTGACCTGGCCAATTAGCACCCCATGACCACACAGTGCCATCATTCTTGACCGTCACTACAAAATCATCAGCGACAGCAATAGCCGACACTCCATTTAATCCAGTCACCTGCACCGGTGTTGCACGTGAGGTTCTAGTGCCGTCACCCAATTGACCATCTGAATTGTTCCCCCAGGACCATACAGAACCATCGTTGGCTATCGCCGCGGAAAATGAATCTGAGACGACGGCAGAGGCAATATTCGGCAGAGAATCCACCCTGACAGGTGATTGAACAGCATTCGGTTGGTCATAGCTTGTCCTGCCGATTCCCAGTTGACCGATATCATTTTGACCCCACCCCCAAAGAGTTCCGTTGTCCTGGAGGGCAAAGCTATCATAAGTGCCGGCAGCTATTGAAATGATATTGCCAAGGTTGCCCAACTGCCGGGGCATACCTTTGTATTGCGTTGTTCCGTCTCCCAATTGACCAGCGCTGTTATCTCCCCATGTCCAGACGGTGCTATCGCTACGCAATGCAATGGTATGATTTAACCCTGCTGAAATTGCGAGTACGTTGTCCAATATGCTGTAAAAACTGGCCGATACTCCATAATTTTTATAAACAGAACCGTTATTGTTCAATGCAGTAATGCCTGATCCTGCAGATATCGCCCTGATATCAGTTAGACCAATAACTTGTATTGGCGTTGTACTCGAAGTTGTAGTTCCATCCCCCAGTTGACCATTTCCATTGTCGCCCCAGGCCCAGACAGTGCCGTCATTTTTCAGGGCTGCCGCAAAGCTGTTGTAGGAACCTCCTGCCGAGATGCCCGTAACTCCGCCCAAGCCGCTCACTTGCACCGGAGTTGTGCGTGAAGTTGTCGTGCCATCTCCCAGTTGGCCGTAGCTGTTGCCACCCCATGCCCAAACGGTGCCATCGCTTTTCAATGCCAATGAGAAGTCGTTTCGAGCTGCTATCGCAACCACTCCAGTCAGGCCGCTTACCGTTACCGGGGTAGTTTTAGGTGGCCATGAATCTAAAGAGCCATCTCCCAGTCCTTTACTGTTGTAACCCCAAACCCAAACAGTTCCGTCATCCTTCAATGCAAGACTATGACGTTCACCGGCAGCAACAGAAATCACGCCATTTAACCCTGATACTGGCACAGGGGAAGTCTGGCTCTTGTATGTACCGTCCCCTAATTGACCACTCGAATTACTCCCCCACGCCCAGACAGTTCCATCACTCCTCACGGTCAAGGTATGCTCACTACTGGCCGCAATTATTCTGGGAAAGGTCGGAATGGTAATAACGACGGTCGCGGAGGCATGCGCAACATTTCCCGCCGCATCCCTGACCCAGGCATAAAGGGTCCTTGTTGACGGGACCCCTACAGGGATGTCGTCAAAAGTGTAAATACCTGGACGATACACGAATGACCACCAAGTGCAGTTTGAAGATGAGTCAACGGTGGTGATACAATATTCTTGAATTCCAATGTTATCAGTGGCAGTGAAGGCTGTAATGGGAATTGTTTTAATCTTGGATGTTGACGGAATCGTGAAACTGGTGATAGTGGGAGGAGTGTCTTCTATCATCACCGTTGCGCTAACGCTTTCCGACACATTTCCAGCCGAATCCCATGCCCAAGCGTAGAGCGTTTTGAGTCCTGAACCAGTTGCCCAATAGTAAGTTGGAGTGTCAGACCAACAATATCTACAAAAATCTGTTGGTTTTAATGAGCTCTCGGTGATCTCGTAATAACGAACCGCAACGTTGTCAGTTGCAGTCAGAGAGGTGATCGGAATAGACAGATTGTTTGATGTTGCAGGCACAAGGAATGACGTTATAACAGGCTGAACTGATTCCAGTATTTCAACATAGGAATCTCTCGATGCCGATACATTCCCTGTCGCATCCTTGACCCAGGCATAAAGACATTTTATGCCCAAACCAAAAGAGACCTCGAAACTTTCGGGGACAGCGGTTGACCAGCCAGTGGCAGTTGCTGAGGGCGCGACATTGCTGCCTTCTGTTATCATATAACCTGTTACGTCAGAATCGTCTGTGAGGAGTGAGATGACTGGAACTGAATAACTGTGAGAAGTTTCAGGAATGTGAAAACTCGCTATGGCAGGCGCTGTCAAATCGATCAGTATAGAGGCAGATTTGGCTGCGGATACATTCCCTGCAATGTCTTTAACCCAGGCATAAAGGATTTTGTCGCCAGGGCTGGTAAACGTGTAGCTTTGGGGGGCGGTGGCGCTCCAACCGGTTGAGGTCGCCAAAGGCGCCGTAGCGGATTCAGAAATGAGATAGCCTGTCAGAAATATGTTGTCGTCAGTGGCCGTAAAATTTGTAAAATCTACCTTTAGGTTGTTTAGTGCCTGCGGAATTGCGAAATCGACCACTGTGGGTGGCGTGTTGTCATTCAGGGTTATTTCTATCGGAGCGCTAAGGCTCGTCGAAACATTATTCCATGCATCTTTCACCCAGGCGTAAAGGATTTTGCTGCCTTGACTGGTGGTAAAAGAGTAACTCTGAGGGACGGTTGCACTCCAAGCTGGTCCGTAGCTCAAAGGTGTAGCAGCAGTTTCGGTAATTAGATAGCCAGTTATTCCAATATCGTCGGTGGCAGTAAAGTTACTTATGGGAACTACTGGGCTGGATGAGGTTGGAGGTATGGTAAATGAGGTTACAGTCGGTGGAATAATGTCCTTTTTCATAGCTGTCCAGTTGCGAGAACCAGAACCGGTGTACCATACGTCTTTGAATGAGTCATAACACCATTGGCTCGCAGATGCAGATCCGCTAAGTGTGTTTTCATCTGAAAAGGTTGCGCTTACCTTGTCTTGACTGCCGCATTCACTTCCAACGTGGTTATCCCACAAAAAAGAAAAACCGCTTGAATCCACGGTTACGGGCCACCGGTTCGTTGCACTTCCCATATCGCCAAAACCATTATCACGGGCATAGGGAACGTAAACGGTTATGCCGTTTTCATTGATCACACCGTCGGAAGTGATTATAAATTCCGTACTATCGGATTGCCCTGAAATCACCCAAGTCCCGGCATATGGGCTCGTGGCTGTATGACCAACAGATACTGAAAAAAGATTGGCCAGAGCTATTACCAAGATAATCGTCATTCGCTTTAGCATGAAAAAGCTCTCCTTGTTGTGGACACTGCTGTCCGGTTAATTTTTCGATGTTATGCCGTGAAGGGCTTGACCAAAGGGTGGGCAATATGTCGGAACTATCGATCTTGAATTCATATACTGACCCGATACAGATACTCTTAACGGCTGACAACGCATTCATTAGCGCCGGTCGCCTATGAAGCAATACCCTTCCTCATAAGTTACCAAGGGGATAACCTCATTGGTAACTGCATGAAGCCCTGCATTTGTGCCATGTTTGTAAGATTATTGCATGCGGAGCCTATAGACCTTAAAGTTCTTAAATTGTCAAGAAAAAGTGCCATCTAAAAAAATGCTCTGGCAGAATTATTTATTTCCATTATCTACTCAAGTAGCCCCACCATGGCGTCACCATGGATTGGCGATTAGTATCCTCCCCCTCACGGGGGTAAGCAAAAAGAGCGTCCGTTTACGGTGCCTCACCCGCTTGAGCGCTACTCGGGCTGCGGATATTCCCTGGCAAGACAGGCGCCGGAGCGCGCCGAGGTCGACAGATTTTCGATCTGCCCGAGCCAAAGCTTTTGGTGACGGAGCACCAGGCTGAAGTCAAAACCTGTATCGCCTTCAGGCATTAGCGCCAACAAAAGGCTTGACATCGATTACCGTTGGTTTATACTGTAACCATTGGTAACAAAATAAACGTATTTACCTGCGGGGTAGGGCATGTCCTTTCCTGACCGAAACAATCCATACAGTTTCAATGATTTTCTGGAATGGAGAAAGAACGTCGATTACTACAGAGACGATCCCTTCTTCCGGCGGGTAATCGCAATCTTTGCCGGCGACGAGTTTAAAAAAATCGACGCCGAGGCGAGGGCCTTTTCTCCAAAGGTTTCCTTTCGCTGGCGCGAGCTTTCAGAACGGCTTGCCCTGCCGGAAAAACGCCCTTTCATGATGCACTACGACGGCCACCACAACCGGATTGACCGGATTGTCCGCCCGGCGGAGACTGAGATGCTCGAAAGGGAGGTTTTTTCCGAGGCGTTATTCTCCAGTAAAACTTCCGTGCGGCTCAAAATTGTCAAGATGTTTCTGCTCTATCAGAATGGAGAGGCCTGCATTGCCTGCCCCCTTGTCTGCACGGAAGGGTTGGTGATGCTTCTCCAAAAATACGCAGCTTCCGCAGAAACCGCGAAAATACTCCGGCACTGCCAAGAGGGCATAAACGGCGATTTTGGCATCGGCGCCCAGTATCTGTCGGAAATTCAGGGGGGATCCGATGTGCCGGCCAATCTGCTGGAGGCCGTCGCAGAAAACGGCGTCTGGAAGCTCTACGGAACAAAATTCTTCTGTTCGGCAACGCACGCCGATTATGCGGTGATTACCGCAAAACCGACCGGCTCGGAAGACGTTGCCCTGTTTGTTGTTCCCTCCTGGCTTCCCGGAAACAAGGAAAAGGAGATCAGAAACGGTTTTACAATTGACCGGATAAAATGGAAACTCGGCACGAGCGAACTTACGACCGGCGAGCTCACCTTTAATGGGGCTGTCGCCTATCCCGTGGGGCCGCTCGCCAGGGGGGTGGCCAATGTAGTGGGGATTGTGCTTACCTATTCGCGTCTTACCGTCGGTTTAGCCGCCGCGGCTTATATGACGAGAGCCGTACGGGAGGCAAAAAAATATGCGGAGTTTCGCGCGGCATTCGGGTCAGCGATAGGCAACTTCGCGCTTCAGGCAGAAAATATCGGCAGACTGGAAGAGACGGCCCGGCGAACAACCGCCGCGGCCTTCAAACTCTACGGCGATTTCTTGTCACTGGAGGGAGTTTTGAAGACCGGGCTTGTAAACGATGAGCCGGAAAGCAGAAGGAAGAGGCGCTTTGCCGTCCGGGAGCTGATTATGCTCCAAAAAATCACCGCCGCCTGGGATTGTACGGAGGTGCTCCATGAGGCTATGTCAGTTTTCGGCGGCCATGGCGTCATCGAGGATTTTTCGGTTTTGCCCCGCCTTTACCGTGATTCCGCCGTCAACGAACTCTGGGAAGGTCCGCGGAATGTCCTTTTGGCACAGATATATAGGGATCTCAAGCGGGTTAGGGACTGGTACGATCCTGAAGAATTTGTGCGAGATAGTCTGCGGGGTTGGACCGGTGGAGAGGTGAAAAGATTGGCACGGGAGATAACGGAACTACTCGGGTGCCTTGATTCAGAGGAGTGTAAAGCCGAAAACATCGGTATCTGGAGGCGCTGGGACCTTTTCTGCGCCGATTTTTTCCACGCCTATCAGGATCTTGCCATGCAGGATGTAGAAAAAGGGTGATAAAATCCGACCTTAAGGGTAGTAAGTCCAAGGAGAAATTTCTCAAAAGACTAGGGGAAAGCCGCCGGCTAAAAATTTTCTTAATGAGGAGGGGTTTATGAAACGAATTACAATGTTATTCACAATGTTGTTGGCAGTTTCAGCTGTTTTTTTATTTGCCGCCGTGGATCTCTTTGCCGCTAAACCGGGTTTTGACGACAAAGAGATCAGAATAGCCCAGTTTGGCCCCCAGACGGGTCCGGCGGCTCCCTGGGGAGCGGTTGCCCGGGGCGCTGGTCTTCTTTTTCAGATCGTCAACGAGGAGGGAGGAATTCACGGCAGAAAGATCAAATATTTTATGAGGGATGACCAGTACAACCCCGCCCAGACCGCGGCGATTGTCAAGGAACTGGTGGAGCGCGAGGGGATTTTTGCCTTTACCGGCGGGGTTTCCAGCGCGGGAGGAAATGCCGTCAAGGGCTTCCTTGCGGATAACAGTATCCTCTGGGTAACCCCTGGTTCCGCCGGAGTCAATACCGACGCAAAGGGGGGAATAGATCCGGTTGTCAATCCCTATCGTTACTATTCCTATCCGCTTTTTCAGGATGAGGCGAGCATTCTGACCAAATATCTCGTCGAAAAAATGAGATTCAAGAAGATCGGAATCCTCTACCAGAACGATTCTTACGGGAAGAGCGGATTGGCCGGATGTGTGCAGAGGCTTGACTCTTACAAGATGAAATTGACGGAGGCGATTCCGGTTGAACCTACCGACAAGGATTTGGCGTCCCAGATTCTGAGATTCAAGACTTCCGGCGTTGAGGCTGTCATGATGTGGGTCAGTCCAACCCTCGGGGTGATTGCAATGAAGACAGGCGCCAATGTCGGTTTGAAGACACAATGGGTTTCGAGCAATGGTCTTTCCGACTACCCGCTGATGAACAAGATAACCGGGGGGCTCTGGGAAGGGGTGATAACCGGCGCCTTTGTTCCGCCGCCTGACTCTACCGATCCCCTGGTTGTCAAGTATCAGAAAGCGGCCCAAAGACTGGCCCCTCAGGAGAGATGGGGAGTTTTCTATATGGCGGGCATTCAGTTTGCCGAGTCGCTCGTTGAGGCTCTGAAACTCGCCGGCCCGAATCTGAGCACGGAAAAGGTGATTGAAAAGCTCAACACCTTCAAGGATTGGAAGGGCATGGGAGGTAAAATAACCTGGAACAAAAACCGCCATCAGGGCACAGATTCGATCCAGATTCAGAAATGCGGGCCGGGCGGGAAGGCAATTCTGCTGCAGGATTGGACCGCCAACGAACTCGCCACCTGGAAGAAATAGCAAGCAATAAGGCAAACGCCCTGCCGTTATTAATAACAGCAGGGCGCTTTTATCCTTGGAGGGCAGCATGTTTGATTTTCTGATGACCAAAGAGCAACTCGAATTTCGTGATGAGGTGCGTAGCTTCGTCCAATGGGTTCCGCGTGAACTTATCCTTGCAATGGAAAGGGATGAGGTAAAATTTCCGAAAGAATTTCTCCAGGAAGCGGGACGTCGCAACCTGCTGGGTTGTCGTTATCCGCGGCAATGGGGCGGGCGTGGGATGGACTGGGTGACGACCGGGATGGTCATGGAAGAGATCGGAACCTTGAGCTACGAACTGGCGTGCGTATTTGGCGTCGGTGCGGAGCTTGTCTGCGACGCGCTTATCCAGCACGGAACGGACGAGCAAAAGGAAAAATATGTGAGACCTCTCTTGAAAGGCGAAATATTCGCGGCGGAGGGGCTAACTGAGCCAAGGGGCGGTTCGGATTTCTTCGGCGCCGCCTCAAAGGCAACGGATATGGGTGATTATTTTCTGCTGAACGGTCAGAAGCGGTTCATAGTCGGTGGTGAGGGCGCTGATTATTTTCTGCTGTACGCCAAGACAGATTTTGACCCGGCGGCCAAACCTCAGAATTCCATCACTGCCTTTATCGTGGAGCGAGGTCCCGGCGTTGAAACGAAATATCTCTACAGTCTGATGGGCGGGCGCGGCGGAGGAACTGCCCGGGTAGTATTTACGGATGTCCGGGTACCGAAGGAAAATGTCGTGGGACGGGTGAACGGCGGCTATGATATCTTCAATACGATGATGATCCCGGAGCGTCTCGGAACGGCGATCATGACAATCGGCTCCGCCCGGGTGGCGCTCGAGATTGCGACCCACTACACGACAAGACGCAAGGCGTTCGGTCTCACCTTGAACTCATTTCAGGGCGTCAGTTTCCAGATTGCGGAGGCGGCTATGCTGCTCGACGCCGCGCGGTCGCTTGGTTATGTCACCTGCCAGGCGATAGATGCCGGCGTACCGACCGACAAGGCAAGACGGATGATCTCTGAAGCAAAGAGATTCATTACGGAATCATGCCAGAAGGTTGTCCACAACTCAATGCAGGTATTAGGCGGTATCGGTTATACAAATGTCTTTCCGGTGGAAAGAATCTTTCGCGATATCAGGCTGGCGACGATCTGGACGGGGACAAGCGAGGTTATGTCGATGATTGTCGCCCACGAGTGGTACAAAGAGACGGAAAAAAACCGGGAAACCCCGAACAGGCGCGATTACGAGGCGGATGCCGCCGAGGCGTTCGCCGAGGACGAAAAAATCTACGAGTAGCTTTCTTTCCCTTCACCAATGAATTCCTGTGGAAAGTCTAGGTGATGAACATCAGGCAGAATACTTTGCCCTGTTGAAAAGCGCGAAAAATGGCGAATCCTCCCCTCGACTATCGGGTCCACTCTCCAGGCAAATCCGCTCAATAGACCACGTTGAACAGGTAGCCAACGATCATAATCCCGCAGGCGACCACCCCGATAAAGATCATGATCAGCGGGAGCTTGATTACCTTCTTCAGGATGATCATTTCCGGCAGGGAGAGGCCGATGACGGACATCATAAAGGCCAGCGACGTGCCGAGCGAGGCCCCCTTCTCCAGGAGGGCCTGGATGATCGGGATAATCCCGGCCGCATTTGAATAGAGCGGCACGCCGATCACGACGGCCAGGGGCACGGACCACCAGGCGGATTTCCCCATCAGGGAGGCCATGAAATTTTCCGGCACGTAGCCGTGGACGCCCGCCCCAACCGCAATGCCGATTGCGATATAGATCCAGACCTTCGAAACGATCTCGACCACCGCCGTGTAGCCGGCCTGAATCCGTTCGGAAAAAGGCATTTTTCGCTCTTCAATGGCCAGTTCCGCGACCTTGATCTCATAGACCCAGGGCTCGACGAATCGTTCCACCTTGAGACGACCGATCACCCAGCCCGCCGAGATGGCGATCAAAAGTCCCGTTGAGACGTACAGAAACGCCGTCTGCCAACCGAAGAGGCCGAAGAGCAGCACCAGGGCTACCTCGTTGATCATCGGCGCGGCGATCAGAAAGGAAAAGGTGACGCCCAGGGGAATGCCGCCTTCCACGAAACCGATGAAGAGCGGGATCGCCGAGCAGGAGCAAAAGGGGGTGACGATGCCGAGCGTGCTTGCCATGATATTGCCCAGGAAGAGCGGTTTGCCCTCTAATGACCTCCGTGTCTTTTCGGGTGAAAAGTAGGAACGGATGATCCCCACGACAAAGACGATGGCCGTCAGGAGCATCAGCACCTTGGGGACCTCGAAGATGAAAAACCGGAGCGCTTCGGTCAAAGGGGCGGTCCGGTCCAACCCCAGCAGGGAATAGACAAGCCAGTTGACCCCGTCCTCGAGATAAAAATAGAGCAGTGCGAAGACCGGGCTGAACGCCAGCGGCAGCCAGATTCTTGTCTTCACCCTTGCCG
>Ga0172368_10005141_pt1 | contig 14777 bp, 11 predicted proteins | sample Lak11m_FD_114540 | JGI IMG/M metagenome (GOLD analysis project Ga0172368, IMG submission 114540) | Freshwater microbial communities from Kabuno Bay, South-Kivu, Congo - kab_022012_11m | ecosystem: Environmental > Aquatic > Freshwater > Lake | place: Democratic Republic of the Congo: South-Kivu...
GTGTAGCCGTTATCGGCCACGGCACGCAGCAATTCGGGCATCAGCCCGAGGTCTTCAAATTTCAATCTCGACTCCTGATTCGGCCTGCCCCTTGCGGGGTACCGGTACAGGCTGCGAACTATGGTTCGGTAGTTTGGCCGGGACGGAATGTCCTGCGGCGCGACACACCGCTAACCGGCAAGGCAGTGCGTTGCGCAGTATAGCCGATGCGGCGCATTCTGACCGGCCCGATCGGATTGGGGCAGCGATTCAGCGCTTGGCCGCTACCGGCGCTGCGGCAGATTTTGACGCTGCGACTTCCTTGGATTTGTCCGCTGCCGGCGACTTGCCGTCGCCAGACTTGCCTTCCACCGCTTTACCCTCTTTACCGTCTTTGCCTTCGCCCGGACGCTCGGACGTCTCGATCTTGTTCTCGCGCATATAGCCATCCATTTCGCGCCAGCCATTGAAAATGGCCGCCTTCTGGTACTTGGGATTGAGCGCGTAACACTCTTCGAGAACGCGGCCGGTTTGCCGGCAGGCATTGCCGATGGCGCGGCCATCGGCTTCCCGCGCCGCCGCGATCTTGGCCTGATCATCGAGGCCAAGTTGCTCGCAGGCAGCCAAAGCCAGCGGAATGAGCAGCAGAGGCAAACGTAATTGCATGACTATCCGCAGAATCACTCTCAAAACGGGTAGCCGGATTCTACGTTAAATTGAGTCAATCCGGATCGGGGATGACGGCGGTGGTCTCGATTTCCACCTTGGCCTCATCCTCAACCAGGGCTGCCACCTGCACCAGCGCCATGGCGGGAAAATTGCGCCCCATCACTTCGCGATAGACCGCACCGATCTGCTTGACCTGTGCCAGGTACTCGCGCTTGTCGGTGACATACCAGGTCATCCTCACAATGTGCTGCGGACCTGCTCCAGCCTCGGCGAGGACTTCGACGATATTGCGCAGGGCCTGCCGCACCTGGCTGGTCAGATCGGCGCCGGTAAAGCGGCACTGACTGTCCCAGCCAACAATGCCGCCGGTGAACACCAGGCTCCCCCTGGCCTTGATGCCATTCGAATAGCCAACGGGCTTAGCCCAATGGGGCGGCTGCAAAATCTGATTCATCGTCAACGATCCTCGACAGGCAAAGAAGAAACATGGGACTTGAGCTTGGCCAGCAGTTGATAAAGTTGTTCGTTTTCCTTCTCGGTCAGATGGCCGAGCAAATCGACGATCCACTTTTCATGCGCCGCTGCCATCTTCATGAAGGCCTTGCGCCCTTCCACGGTGAGCTTGACGTTGTAGGCGCGCCGGTCCTTCGGATTGTCCTGGCGCACCACCAGGCCTTCGGCGACCAACTGGTCGGTAATGCCCGTGACATTGCCGCCGGTGACCATCATGCGCTTCGACAACTCGCCCATTTTCATGCCGTCCGGCGCGCGCTCCAACTGCGCCATCAGGTCGAAGCGCGGCAGGGTAATGCTGAACTGGTTGCGCAACCGGGTTCTGATCTCGCCTTCGATCAGATTGGTGCAAGCCAGCATGCGCAGCCAAAGGCGCAGCTCCTGGGCGTGGCTACTGGTGGCACGGGTTTCAGTGTCCGACGCCGCTGCGGCGGCTTTTTTCTTGCTCATGGCGAGTTTCCCTTAAAAGAATCGCGTGGAAAGTTCAAGCATTCAGGACAAGTTGAGCGGCGCGGGCCAGGTTGCGCTCGAGCTGATCCTTGCCGCTCAGGTATTGCGGCGGCCAGGCCACCGTGTTGTAGCCCTGCTGTGCCGCCGCATGCAGGGTCCAGGCCGGATCGGCCAGGTGCGGGCGGGCGATCGCGCAGAGGTCGGCGCGGCCGGCGGCAACGATGCTATTCACATGATCGGCCTCGAAGATGTTGCCGACGGCGATGGTGGCGATACCCACCTCGTTGCGGATGCGGTCGGCAAACGGTGTCTGGTACATGCGGCCATACACCGGCTTGGCGTCACGCGTGGTCTGTCCGGAGGAGACGTCGATCAGGTCGGCGCCTGCCGCCTTGAACAACCGGGCCATGACAACCGCATCGTCGGGAGTATTGCCGCCGGGTGCCCAGTCGTGCGCCGAGATGCGCACCGAGAGGGGTTTGCCGGCCGGCCAGGCGGCACGCACGGCACGCAGCACTTCGAGCGGAAAGCGCAGGCGGTTCTCCAACGAGCCGCCGTACTCGTCGCTGCGCCGGTTGGTTAGCGGACAGATGAAGCTGGACAGCAGGTAACCATGCGCACAGTGCAGTTCGAGCAGGTCGAAGCCCGCCTTGACAGCGCGCTGGGTGGCGGCGACAAAGTCGGCACAGACGCGATCCATGTCGGCGCGCGTCATGGCTTTGGGCACCTGGTTCTGCGGGCCGTAAGCCACCGCCGAAGCGGCCAGCAGCGGCCAGTTGCCTTGCGGCAAAGGCTCGTCGATGGCTTGCCAGCCCAGTTGGGTTGAGCCTTTCGGACCGGAGTGACCGAGCTGGACGCCGATCTTGGCATCGGAATTCCGATGCACGAAATCGACGATGCGCTGCCAACCCGCGGTCTGCTGGTCATTCCAGATGCCGGCGCAGCCCGGTGTGATGCGTCCTTCCGGTGCGACACAGGTCATCTCCGTCATCACCAGGCCGGCTCCGCCCAGCGCGCGGCTGCCGAGATGCACCAGCAGAAAGTCGCCGGGCAGTCCGTCCTGGCAGGAATACATGGCCATGGGCGACACCACGACGCGGTTCTTCAGCGTCAGGCCGCCCACCGTGTAAGGCGTGAACATCGGCGGCAGCGGTTGCGCCGGCAAGCCCAGTTGCTGTGCGTACCAGGTTTCGACCCCTTCGACATAGTTCTTGTCGCGCAGCTTGAGGTTCTCGTGCCCGATGCGCTGGCTGCCGGTCAGCAGCGTGTAGGCGAACTGCTCGGGCGGCAGGTGGGTATAGCGCGCGACATTTTCGAACCACTCCATGCGGTTGCGTGCCGCGCTTTGCAGCTTGAGCGCCTCGAGTTCGCGCTCCTGCTGGTAGAGCTCCAGCGCGAGTTCGACATTGGCCGGGTTGGCAGTAACGGTCTTGCTCAGGGCAATGGCATCCTCCATCGCCAGCTTGGTGCCCGACCCGATCGAAAAATGCGCGGTATGCGCCGCATCGCCGATCAGCACGATGTTCTTGTGGTGCCAGCGACGGCACAGCACGCGGTTGAAATTCAGCCAGGCCGAACCGCGCAGGTGGCGCGCATTGCTCATCAGCTTGTTGCCTTTGAGATACTTGGCGAAGAGCTTCTCGCAGAAGGCGATGGAACCTTCCTGGTCAAGCTTGTCGAGTCCTGCGGCAAGCCAGGTTTCCTCGCGGCATTCGACGATAAAGGTACTGGTGTCCTTGTCGAACTGATAAGCATGCACCTGGAACCAGCCCCATTCGGTGGCTTCGGTGATGAAGGTGAAGGCATTCAGCTTGAGGTGGGTACCGAGCCAGATGTAGCGGCACTTGCGCACTTCGATGTCGGGCTGGAAAAGTTCGGCATACTTGTTGCGCATCAGGCTGTTGACGCCGTCGGCCGCGACGATCAGATCGGCATCGGCGAACTGGGCATCGTCGGTGACATTGGTTTCAAACACCTGCTTGACGCCAAGCGCCTCGGCGCGCGCCTGGAGGATGTTGAGCAACCGCTTGCGGCCGATGCCGCAGAAACCGTGGCCGCCGGAAACGATGCGCCGCTCCTTGAAGAACACATCGCAATCGTCCCAGTGATGGAAACTCCGGGTGATTTCTGCATAACTTTCCGGATCGGCCTTGGCGAAATTGCCCAAGGTGGCATCCGAGAAAACCACGCCCCAGCCGAAGGTGTCGTGCGGCAGGTTGCGTTCGTAGATGGTGATGTCGTGGCTGGGGTCGGCCTTCTTCATGAGGATGCTGAAGTACAGACCGGCGGGACCACCGCCCAGGCAGGCTATGCGCATGTTTTATTCCTTTATACAAGTGAAATTATATATTCATGTGTAAAATATCACGGCTTGCCCTATATGGCAAGCACAATCTGGCAGCGCATTCTGTCGCGGCCGTGTGCCGATCCCGGCAAGCCAACGGGTATGATAGCGACCTCGAACCTTGATCATTCTGGAGAAATTGACATGGCGCAAGCCGGATGGATGTTGCTGTTGTTCCTGGCGCTGGCCGTACCGGCGCAGGCAGCCGAAGAAATCATTCTGCGCCATGCGCAAACCGGCAAATCACAGGAGGCACTCACCAATCTGGTCCAGCGTTTCAACGACACGCAAAAAGGCAAGGCTCGCGTCATCCTGCAGGATCTCCACGGCATCGGCGAACAAGCCCGCCATGAATTGCCGCAACTGGCGTTTCTGGATGTCGACGACAGCAGCGAATTTTTCGGCACGCGGCCGCGCTTCAAACCCCTGTTCCAGGTGATGCCCCTCGCCGGGGAAAAATTCGCCGCGAAGCGCTTGTTTCCCTTGCTCGCCGACGCGGTGGACGATCCGGTCGGACGCATCCAGGCGCTGCCGCTCGGCATGTCACTGCCGGTGCTGCTGTGGAACAAGGAGGCCTACCGCAAGGCGGGGCTCGATCCCGAGGTGCCCGCCAAAACTTGGTGGGAGGTTCAGCGGCATGCCGGCAAGCTCTACGACGCCGGCATCAAGTGTCCGGTCACCTCCTCGCGCTTTGCCTGGGTGCACCTCGAGAACTTGTCCATGCAGCACGGCGAGCCCATCAGTACCCGGGAAAAGAATGGCGTCACCAAGGTCGCCCTGAACCGGCTCATCGACGTCAAGCACGTTGCCCTGCTCTCCAGCTGGTACAAGAGCGCCTATTTCCGCTACTACGGCCCGGGCGATGAATCGGACCAAAAATTCACGTCGGGTGAATGTGCGATGTACACCGGCCCTTCAAAACTCTATGCCGATGCCGTGCATGCCGGCCTCACCGTGGGCGCAGCCGAACTGCCCTATTACGACGATGTGCGCGGCGCCACTCCGACCCAGCTGCTGCCCGACGGTGCCGGTTTGTGGATCCTGGCCGGATTCAAGAAAAGCGAATACCAACTGGCGGCGCGCTTTGTGAGTTTCCTGATGCAGCCGCAAACACAGCTCGAATGGGTGCGCGCTACCGGCTACCTGCCGATGACAACGGTCGCCATCGAAATGCTCAAGCGCGCCGGCGTTGCGCCGACCCTGCTCGAGGCGGCGACGCGCCGCCTCGCGGAGCGACCAAGGATCACCACACGCGTCAAATACGGCAGCAACCTGAATCAGATGCGCGATATCCTCAACGAGGAAATCGCCACCGTGTGGGCCGATACCAAACCGGCCAAGGAAGCCCTCGACAGTGCTATGCAGCGCCTCAACAGCGGCACGCCCAGCCTGATCGCCAAGCCAGGACGCTGAGATGGACTGGTGCTACCCGCGCTACATCGCGCATCGCGGTGGCGGCGCCCTGGCGCCGGAGAACACCCTGGCCGGCATCCGTCTGGCGGCCCGCATGGGCTTTCGCACCGTTGAATTCGATGTGATGCTGAGCGCCGACGGCGTGCCGGTGCTGTTTCACGATGAGACCTTGGACCGCACCACCGGTCGCCACGGCAAGCTGGCGCAACAAAATCTGGTTACGTTGCGCAACCTCGATGCCAGTCGCAACCATCATCCCGCCTTTGCCGGCGAGCCCATCCCGACGCTCGCAGAAGCGCTGGCCGCATGCCGTGAGCTGGCTCTGGCTGCCAACATCGAACTCAAGCCGGGTCCAGGTCTCGACCACGCCACCGGGGTCGCCGTCGCGCGACAGGTCGTGGAATCACTGCGCGGATCGCTGCAGATGTCTTTGCTGCTCTCGTCGTTTTCCGAAGCAGCACTGACCGCTGTACGCAAAACCGCGCCAGAGATACCGCGTGCATTGCTGGTCACGAGCATACCGGTCGACTGGCAAGATCGCCTTCGGCAACTCGATTGCCAGGCGTTGCATTGCGCCGCGGACCATTTTCAACCGGAGAAAGCCGCGCCTGTCACCGCTGCCGGCTATCCGCTGGCCTGCTACACCGTCAATCGCCAAGCCGCGGCCGAGCAACTCTTTGCGGCTGGCGTAAGTGCCATTTTCACCGACCGCCTCGACTTGTTTACCGCGTTTCCGTAGCCTCCCGCCGAGGCCGTTTTCTCAAGCCGCCAGACGCCACCGAGGCACGGTAGCGCATGCTGCACGGCACAATATGGTGGAGCCATTTTCCCGCCATGTTTTGTCCGGAAAAAACTCCATTAAATGACTACGTTGGCTTCCTGGTGCGCTGCCAGAAGGCATTTCAATATTCCAAAGGACTCTGAAAATTGTTGACTTAACTTGTGGAATGTTTCAAATTATGTTTATATTAAGGTTCAATTGTTCATATCAATACTGAGGAGATTTGATTGATCAAAATCAAAAGGACTAGCCTCCCGCTGCAAACTCCAAGCCTGCACTTCGCAATAGTCCCTTCCCTCCCGCTTGGCCGGATCGCTATGTAACTGAACTGCATTTAAGAAAGGATGGATCATGACGACCAAACGTTCCAACGATGACCACTCGTCCGATGACAAATCGTCGAGCAGCAAAACCAATCCCTTGGTGATTCAATCGACTTCTGTCACTTCCGGCGCAACCATGGAGGACAGCGCCTTAAGTGCCACGGGACAAATCAGCGCAACCGACGCCAATGTCGGCGCAACGCTGGCCTGGAGCGTCAAGAGTGACGCCAGGAGCAACTACGGCAGCCTTGCCATCGACAACACTGGCAAATGGATCTATACGCTGAACAACAGCTCGTCGGCAGTGCAGGGTCTCTCAGCGGAAACCGCGAAAAAAGACAGCTTTACCGTACGCGTCACCGACAGTAAAGGCGCGTCTGCGGAGCGACTCGTCACGGTGACGGTCAGCGGAAGCAACGATGCACCGGCGATCACTCAGAACTCATTGACGATCGACGGCGACAGCAATTCTGGAAAAATGAAGGGCACTTTGCTGTACACCGATGCAGACAAGGGCGACGAGCATACCTCCACTGTTGCGCTGAAGCCGCTGATCGCCTCGGCCGGGACACCCGATCTTTCGGCGAGTCTGAGCCAGGCTTTACGCACAAGCATCAACGACGAGGGAGAAAACGGCAAAGGCGCACTCAAATGGGATTTCGCCCTGCCCTCCGGCGCACCGAAGCTGGCAGCAGGACAGGCGGTGCTCGCGAATTACCAGCTGAGCATCACGGACAATAACGGTGGTAACTCGGCTCCGCAGGATCTGGGTATTTTGATCGTCGGCACCGGCGGCACACCCAAGATCTATAGCGTCGCAGGCAGCGCTGGGCTCAGCGAACAACCAGGCATCACCGGCTCCAATCTGCCGGACCAAACAACAGGCGTGATCTCGGGCAAGAACCTGGGGTTGGAAGACAAGGGGGCATTGGTCTCTGCGCTGGTGATGTCGAGTTGGTCGAGCGGCAGCCCGATTCCATCGGCATCCGCAAATCTGCTGGCATCGGCACTCGCAACATCGACGGTTCCCACCAGCAGGGGAGGCGAAAGTCACAAGAGTATTGCATGGCAATTCAGCGTCCCGGACAAAACATTCGATTTTCTCGGCGCAGGTGAGACATTGACTCTTGCGTATCGCGTTTCTTCAGCCAAGGAACATGACGGAAAGTCACAGGTCATCACGATCACCGTAACCGGGACCAACGATGCGCCGATCATTACTTCGAATGCCGCTGCTGCCGCCGGTGCGGTCCAGGAGGATATGAACCAGCTGGTGACCGGTCAGCTCAGCGCCTCCGATGTGGATCATCTGGCGACGCAAGCCTGGAGCGTGCAAGACAATCCAGTGGGCGCCTATGGTGCGCTGGCCGTCGATGCTGCAAGCGGTAAATGGACTTATTCTCTGGACAACACATCGACGGCGGTTCAAGCGCTCGCTGCCGGCGAAACACACAACGAGATCTTCACGGTGCGCGTCACCGATGATCAGGGGGCAACGGCCGATCAGACCGTCGCGGTCGCGGTCACCGGCACCAACGACGCGCCGGTTGCGGTTGCCGACAGCGGCTCGCAAAAGAACAATGAGGTGAAGGGCTACGCTGTCCTTACCAATGACACCGACGTCGACAACGGTGCGGTATTGACGCTTGCAGGAGCCTCGGTCGCCGCCGGATCTGGCGCCGTGCAAGTTGTCGGCGGTCAAATCCGGTTTGATCCGGGCCAGGATTTCAATACGCTCAGGCTCAACGAAACCAGAGTGGTGGATGTCAATTACACCGTGTCCGACGAGCAAGGCGCGCAGGCCAATTCGACATTGGCTGTGACCGTGATCGGAACCAACACGCCGCCGCAGGCTAATCCCGACTCACTGACAACGGACGAGGACACGCCATTGCAGTTCGGCGCCGCCGCGCTGTTGGCCAACGACACCGATCCGGACGCTGGCGATACGAAGAGCATCGTGTCGGTCACTGCACCGACACACGGAACCCTGGTTGATGGCGGCAACGGTAGCTATACCTACACGCCGGAACCCAACTACAACGGGCCGGACGCCTTCAGCTACACCATGAAGGACGCCGCCGGGGAGCAAAGCAGCGCCCAAGTCAGCTTGACCGTGAGGCCAGTTAATGATGCGCCCGTCGCGGTAAATGACACCAACGCGCTCACTGTCACGACGCTGGCGAGTCAAGCGCATGGCAATGTCGTCAACTGGGTGGATTGGACCAGCGCCACAGGCGGCGGGAACGGCACACCCGGAACAATATACGGGACTATCAATCTGGGCAATGGTCAGACCGTTGGCGTCACATACAGCGGCGAGTATTTCTTTGCCCAGACCAATAGTGGCACCTACTTCTACACCGGTACCACGGGAGCGAATGGCGTTTATACCAGCGCCGCTGTTGCAAATGCTCCGCCCAGCTCCGACATCATCGCGTTGAACCAGCAGACACAAAAGACTCTGACCTTTACACAGCCGGTGGACAACCTGTTCTTTGCGGTGGTGAGCCTCAACGGAATGAATAACGGGGTCAACAACGGTTATCTGTTCGACCACGACTTTCAGATTGCCAGTTCCGGCGCCGGTTACTTTGGTACGGGCGCGGCGACAAAAGTTGCTTTGCCCGACGGAAGGTTCGAACTTCTCAGTACGTATAACGCCACTCCCCAGTTGCGGGAGTTCCATGGCGTTGTGCAAATTGAAGGCACGGTCCAGTCGCTCACCTGGACTAGTCTGGCGGCGGAAACCTGGAACGGCTTTACCGTTGGAACATATGGCAAGTCTCTGACCGCGACCGCCACAGGCAACGTGTTTGCGAACGATAGCGATCCCGAATCTGATCCGATCACAGTCGCCTCGGTGAATGGTGCCGCGATCGTAGGCAATTCAATCACACTGAAGCTGGCCTCCACCGCAGAGATCACGGTTGACAAGAACGGCACCTATCTCTACGACGAAAATGGCGCTTTTGGTTCGCTCGGACAAGGCCAGAGCACGCAAGACAGCTTCACGTATACGTTATCAGACGGCCATGGCGGCACATCGACTCCGGCGACTGTGTCAATCACGATCAAAGGCGTCAACGACGCCCCCGTCGCAAATAACGATGCAGCGACAACCAACGAGGACACGCCAGTTACGATCCCAGTGCTCACGAACGACACCGACGTCGACAATGGCGACAGCAAGAGTCTGACGTCAGCGACCGGCGCCCAGCACGGCTCGCTTTCGATCAACGGCAGCAATGTCGTTTATACGCCTGCAGCCAACTACAATGGCAGCGACAGCTTCACTTATACGATGCAGGATGCAGCTGGCCTTACCAGCACTGCGGCCGTAAACGTTACAGTGACTCCCGTCAGTGATACTTATACGCCGTCAAATATTGTCAGCAATGGCTCTTTCGAAACTGGCGCGACAGGTTGGTCGCTGATCGCCGATGGAGTCGATGTCGTTTCTTCGTCTGGCTGGCAGTCCGGAGACGGCACTTATAGCTTGGATTTGAACGCATTCCATCCGGGTGGAGTGAGCCAGGTTTTGTCGACCATTCCCGGAGTGCAATATACGGTTGGTTTCGATTTATCCAAGAATCCAGGAAATGCAACCTACGCCACAGTCCATGTGTCAGCGGCGGGAAGTGCGCAGGATTACACGTTCAACAGCGTAAACTCGGCGACAAATATGATGTGGTCGCAGCAGACGTTCACTTTTACTCCAACGAGCACATCAACCACGTTGAGTTTTGCGAGTACCTATCCGAATGACAGTACGGGCGGTTTCCCGATCAACGCACAGGGACCGGCGCTTGATGAAGTGGTAGTCGTAACCAACCAGTCGATCAACAACTTCACCAAGGGCGCGGGCGGCGATGTTATTCAACTGCACGACATGCTGACTTCGGTCAGTGCACCGCATGACACCACCGCGTTCTCCGGCGGCTACTTGCGCTTTCTGCAGTCTGGCAGCAACACGCTAGTGCAGATCGATTCGAACGGTGGTGGCGATGCCTATCTGACAGTGGCTACGGTAGTTGGAATTGCTCTAACGCAGGCTGATAACGGCAACTACGCGCTTTAAGCTCACAACTCGGATCACCAGGAGTCAGCACTACAGCCGCCGAAAGGCGGCTGTAGTTTTTCCGAATCCCCAAATCATTCGCATTAACCGGCAGTGTCGAAGCGCTTCGTCAGGATTGCAGAATTGCCGTATTTCTGCAATACTGCTTAACATGAAAACCACACTCACCATCACCGGCCGTGGCGTCATCACCTTGCCGGCCAAGCTGCGCGCCGCTATGGGGCTAGGCGCCGAAGGGCAATTGATCGCCGAAACCACACCCGAAGGTTTACTGTTGCGACCTGCCATCACCCTACCGATCGAAATCTACAGCGACAAACGCCTGCAGGAGTTTAACCAAGCCGAGGCCGAACTGGCCAAGGTGCTCAAGCGCCAGTCGAACTGACGCGGTGCGGATTTTTCTCGACGCCAATATTCTGTTCTCGGCAGCGCGCGCCGAAGGCGCCATGCGCCAGTTGCTGGCCTTGGCCGAAGCTGGTGGCCACGAACTTTGGGCAGATGCCTACGTCATGGAAGAAGCACGGCGCAACCTGGCGGTGAAGGCCGCGGAAGGTTTGACCGTGCTGGCTGCGATCGCAGCACGCATCCAAATCGGCGACTTGACCGCGGACACCATGTACCCGCCGCAACTGGCCGTCTTGCCGGAAAAGGATAGGCCGGTACTGGCATCTGCCATTACCCAACATTGCGACGTGCTGCTCACCGGCGACCGCAGCCATTTCGGCGCGCTGTATGGCAAGGCGATTCAGGGAGTAACCATCCTCTCCCCGGCGATGCTGGCGGAAACCGTGCTAAGTCATCCGCACTAGTAAGACAGCGCTGGCTTGCGCCGCCAGCGGGGATGCTAAAATCGCGCCATTCCCCAATACGCACTGCCCACACCATGAACAGCGCCGAAATCCGCCAGAAGTTCCTCGATTTCTTTGCCTCCAAGGGCCACACCGTCGTCGCCTCCAGCCCGCTGGTGCCGGGCAACGACCCGACGCTGCTGTTCACCAATTCCGGCATGGTGCAGTTCAAGGATGTGTTCACCGGCAAGGAAAAACGCGCCTACACCCGCGCCACGTCGTCGCAGCGCAGCCTGCGTGCCGGCGGCAAGCACAACGATCTTGAGAACGTCGGCTACACCGCGCGCCATCACACCTTCTTCGAGATGCTCGGCAATTTTTCCTTCGGCGATTATTTCAAGCGTGACGCAATCCACTCTGCCTGGGAGCTGCTGACCAAGGTGTATGGACTGCCCGCGGAAAAGCTCTGGGCGACGGTGTATGCCGAGGATGACGAGGCTTACGAGATCTGGGCCAAGGAGATCGGCGTGCCGGCCGAACGCATCGTGCGCATCGGCGACAACAAGGGTGCCAAGTACGCCTCGGACAATTTCTGGCAGATGGCGGACACCGGCCCCTGCGGTCCCTGCAGCGAAATCTTCTACGACCACGGCCCGGAAATCTGGGGCGGGCCGCCCGGTTCAAAGGACGAGGATGGCGACCGCTACATCGAGATCTGGAACCTGGTGTTCATGCAGTTCAATCGCGACGACGCCGGCGTGCTGCATCCGCTGCCCAAGCCCAGCGTTGATACCGGCATGGGCCTGGAACGCATCGCCGCGGTGCTGCAGCATGTGCATAGCAATTACCAGATCGACCTATTCCAGCAGCTGATCAAGGCAGCGGCGCGCGAAACGCATTGCACGGATCTGACCAACAACTCGCTCAAGGTAATCGCCGATCACATCCGCGCCTGCTCTTTCCTCATTGTCGATGGCGTGATTCCCGGCTCCGACGGACGCGGCTATGTGCTGCGCCGGATCATCCGCCGCGCCATCCGCCATGGCTACCAGCTTGGCTGCAAGCAGCCGTTCTTTCACAAACTCGTTGCCGACCTCTGCGCCGCGATGGGCAGCGCCTACCCGGAACTGGTCGCCGCCCGCGCCCAGGTCGATTCGGTGCTGCGCCAGGAGGAGGAGCGTTTCGGCGAGACCATCGAGCACGGTATGGAAATCCTCAACGCCGCGCTGGCCGGCGGCAACAGGACGCTTGACGGCGAGACGGTGTTCAAGCTCTACGACACCCACGGCTTTCCGCTCGATCTCACCGCCGACATCTGCCGCGAGCGCGGCGTCTCGGTAGACACGGCCGGCTTCGAGCGGGCGATGGAGAAGCAGCGCGTGATGGCGCGCGCCGCCTCGACTTTTAAGATGAAGGGCAATGTCGATTACGAGGGCCAGCCGACCGTGTTCCGCGGCTACGAGACGCTCGAGGAGGAAGCCACGGTGCTGGCGCTCTACCGCGACGGTGCCCGCGTCAACGAATTGCAGGCCGGCGAAGCCGGCATCGCGGTGCTCGACAAGACGCCGTTCTACGCCGAATCCGGCGGTCAAGTCGGCGATTGCGGCGAACTGGTGCCCAATGCAGGCGGCAGCGCCGTGTTCGAAGTTAGCGACACCCAGAAAATCCAGGCTGACGTTTTCGGCCATCAAGGCATCATGAAAGCCGGTGCCCTGGCGGTAGGCGAACGCGTCGCGGCACGAGTGAACATTTTGGCACGGCAGCACACGGCCTGGAACCACTCGGCCACCCACCTGCTGCACTCGGCCTTGCGCGAGGTGCTGGGCAAACACGTGCAACAGAAAGGGTCGCTGGTCGACGCCAAGCGCACGCGCTTCGACTTCTCTCACCCGCAGCCGATGACGGCACAGGAGATTGCTCGCGTCGAGCGGCTGGTCAATCGCGAAGTGCAGCGCAATGTTGCCGTCACTTCACGCGTCATGGGCTATGACGATGCCATTGCTTGTGGCGCGATGGCGCTGTTCGGCGAGAAGTACGGCGACGAAGTGCGTGTCATCGGCATGGGCGAATATTCCACGGAACTTTGTGGCGGCACGCACGTCGCCCGCAGCGGCGACATCGGCCTGTTCAAGATCGTCGCCGAAGGCGGCGTCGCGGCCGGCATCCGGCGTGTCGAAGCGCTCACCGGCGACAACGCGCTGGCGCATGTGCAGCAGGTCGACGAGCAACTCGGTGAGGTGGCGGCGCAGATCAAGACCCAGCCGCATCTGGCAGCGGCGCGCGTGGCGCAGTTGCTCGACGGCGTCAAGACGCTGGAGAAGGAACTGGCGCGCATGAAATCCAAGCTCGCCGCTTCACAGGGCGACGATCTCGCCAGCCAAGCGGTTAGCGTCAAGGGCATCAAAGTGCTGGCCTGCCAGATCGAGAATGCCGATGCGCTGGTCTTGCGCGAAACGCTGGACAAACTCAAGGACAAGCTGCAAAGCGGAGTAATTGCGCTCGGCAGCGTCGTCGACGGCAAAGTGGCGCTAATTGCCGGCGTCACGGCAGACCTGACCACAAAGGTCAAGGCCGGTGAACTCGTCAATGCCGTGGCGAAGCAGGTCGGCGGCAAGGGTGGCGGACGGCCCGACATGGCGCAGGCGGGCGGCACCGAACCCGCCAAACTGCCCGAAGCACTCGGCAGCGTGCCGGCCTGGGTGGAAGCGCGGCTCTGACACCGCATCTTTTCTGCAAGCGGTGCAGTGCACCGGGAAGACAATCCCGTCGCGCCACCTAATCCCGACTAAAAAAGTTGCATATTAAATAGTTTAAACCTATACTGTTTCCTGCCGCGAGACCTCCTCACGGAGATATCGCTCCACTTAAGCCAAGGAGACCGTACCATGTCAGTCCATCCCTTCCTGACGCACAAGCGTTTTCTGCTCGGCACCTTCTCGACCAACTGTTCGGGCGGCATGACGGTATCGAAGCTGCCAGAACGCTGGGTGGCGAACTGGCAGAACAATCTCAAGCTTGGCCAGATGCTCGACGCAGCAGGCATCGATTTCATGCTGCCGATCGCACGCTGGATCGGCTATGGCGGCGACACCGACTTCCATGGCGGCGTGCTGGAAACCATCACCTGGGCCACCGCCCTGCTTGCCAGCACCAAGAACATCACGGTATTCGGCACCATCCATACGGCCGCCAATCATCCGGTGGTGGTCGCCAAGCAGATCGCCACCATGTCCCAGGTCGGTGACGGCCGCGCCGGCCTCAACATCGTTGCCGGCTGGAACAAACCCGAATACGAGGCGCTCGGTCTGAAACTGCCCGACGATCACGAAACGCGCTACGGCTACGCGCAGGAATGGTTCGACGTAATCAAGAAGCTGTGGACGCATGAAGCGCCCTTCGACTGGGATGGCAAGTATTTCCAGCTCAAGCATACCTA
>Ga0172368_10005143_pt1 | contig 14775 bp, 13 predicted proteins | sample Lak11m_FD_114540 | JGI IMG/M metagenome (GOLD analysis project Ga0172368, IMG submission 114540) | Freshwater microbial communities from Kabuno Bay, South-Kivu, Congo - kab_022012_11m | ecosystem: Environmental > Aquatic > Freshwater > Lake | place: Democratic Republic of the Congo: South-Kivu...
AAGGAAGAGGCTTCGTCTCTAGGGCAAGACCACCCGGCCCAGATGCAGACTGATTCATCTTTATTAGCTCAACCAGCAGAAGTCGAGGCGGTGGTCTCAGACGAGCCCTCTTCCGATGATCAGACGGTGGTTTCTGTCAAGACGAGCTCACGGCGTCGAGGTCGAAAGAAATCTGGAACACGGAAAAAGGCGTCCGCAGAGTTCGGGGATGAAGTGCAGAAATCGCCAGAGACTTCGGCGCCAGCCGAAGAGATTTCGTTGGTCTCTTCTGAGCAAGAGGAGTCTGCCCTGGGCGCGGTGGGGCGGGAGATTGAGGTATTGTCTATCGCTGAGCCTGAATTATCTCGGGAATCTGGCGCGGCGTTAGGATTGAGTGACTCTGTAATAGTTCCGGCGGAATACATAGTCTCTAAATGTTCTGTTCTTGAAGAGACTGCACCTCGCGAGGAGTTTTCAGAGGCCGCTGTCCCTACTACTGAGGATAAGGGGGACTCTGAGCAACCTGTCGATGGTGAGAAAAGGAGCAAGAGACTGAAAAACTTTCTGCCGTCCGATTATATGCCCATGTCATGAGCGCCTTCCACCGTTGCGCGTGATATGGAAAACTGTTAAATTACACAAAGAGCTCAATTAATGTGGGACCCGAAAGGAGTTTGCTGCAATGGGCAAGAATAAAGGTCTGGTGCACGTCGTAGGAACGGGAACGATAGGTGAACCGCTCATTGGATTGCTTGCTTCGTTCAAAGAGCAGGCGGGCTTTTCGGAGGTCAGTTTTCATAAGCGTTCACCCATAGCACGGGATGTGCCTAAGATTAAGGCGCTGATGGCTCGGGGTGCAAAGCTAGTGGTAAATGAAGATCGGGTCTCAGATTTTGAGGCACTCGGCTTGAAACCACTCATGGTGCATGACGAGGCCTTGGCAAAAGCTGAAGTAGTTGTTGACTGCACGCCTTCAGGGGTGGGCATATCGAACAAGAATGAGTTTTACGAAAAGTACCTGGACACCACAAAAGGGTTTATTGCACAGGGCAGTGAGTTCGGATTTGGGAAGATGTATGCACGTGGGATCAACGATTCTGCTTTGGAATACGGAAAGGATCGTTTTATTCAAGTAGTGAGTTGCAACACACATAATTTATGCGCACTGATCAACACAATAGCTCTGGTTGATGGCGACGACAATCTCGAGGAAGGCAAGTTTCTGTGTATCAGGCGATCAAACGATATTAGTCAGGTGAAGGGATTTGTGCCCTCTCCTGAAGTCGGCAAACACGGCGACCCAGTGTTTGGAACTCATCATGCCAGGGATGCGTACCACTTGTTCAGAACCAGGAACCTGGACTTGAATCTGTGGTCGTCCGCTTTGAAATCCAATACCCAATATATGCACTGCATTCATTTCAGCCTTAAACTGAAGCGGGCAGTGACAAGAGAACAGGTTATGGAGCGTATAAGAGCGGACGAGCGCATGAGTCTGACAAAGAAGCAATCAGCGTGCGAGGTGTTTTCGTTTGGTCGTGATCATGGCTATTTTGGACGAATCTTGAATCAGACGGTCATTGTTGGGCCATGCCTAGAAGTCCGAAAGGGACATGAGGTGGTTGGGTTTTGTTTTACGCCCCAGGACGGTAATTCCCTACTTAGCTCATTTAGTGCGACCGCATGGTTTGACGATCCGTCAACCTACGAGGAACGTACGGCCTGTCTCAAGCCGTATTTCTTCCCGGAGGTCTAAGGATAAGGTAGCGTAAGATACTCATACTGAGTTTAGCGTGAGCAGTATCGTCCGAGAATATCCCCCCGCACCTCTCATGGGTGTGGGGGGTTTAGTTCTTAACAGAGGGAAAATTCTGTTGATTAAGAGGGCCAAAGAGCCTTCGCGAGGCGAATGGAGCATTCCAGGTGGTCTGGTGGAGGTGGGAGAGACCCTCCACAGCGCGGTTGTGCGAGAGGTTTATGAGGAAACAGGTCTTATAGTTGAGCCCAGTACCCTTGTCAAATTGGTTGAACGCATCATCCCCGACGAAACGGGTGAGATTCTGTATCATTACATTTTAGCTGATTATCTTTGTGCCGTCATGGGTGGGGAAAAGAAAGCGGGATCTGATGCCTTGGATTGCGTGTGGGCATCGGAGACCGAACTGGAACTATATAACCTTGCCCCTATTACCGCTGAACTAGTTCAGGAAGTTCTTGCTGGATTCCGTTCGAATACCGGTGCGTCTTAGAGGTTTTAATGCAGAGGTTTTTATGAGGGACTTACCGAAGCGGGTCGATTTTTTGTCTGAAACGGTGGCCCTTTCAACATACGGAAATACGAAAAATGTCGTTATTACGGCCATGGAAGTTCGGGGGCCTTTCGATGTGGCGTCCGGCGAGAAGGCCGCCCGTCTCACTGCTAGATCATTTCCCCAATTGATGAGTACGTTGAGGGAGGTTTCTGAGTGTGGAATGCATTACCTGGAATGGGAACACCGGCCCGAGGAGCCGCTCCAGATATTCTTTGCCGAACTGCCGCTCAATCGGAGAACGGGTAATCTATTAGATGACGTTATCCGCGTCATGCAGCCTAGGCTCGACAGGGATTGGGACCTTTTCAAAGAAGTGGCCGTGGAATTTCACGTCATTCGTCTTGGACCCGACCATAATATCATGGCTTGTGTATGCCATCATGTTGCCGCGGACGCTGGGACAGCGTCGGAATTTGGGCGTGAGTTCTTGCTGCACTACCATGAGATAGTAACAAGACAATCTCCTGAATGGGCAGACGAAAAACTCGCTTTATCCACTGTGAAGAGGCGTCCCATTCGCTCTAAACCCAAGGGCTGGCTCCAGGCCATTAAAGAAAGTCATCATGGTTTCATGCAGATTTTCGAGCGGCCGCTACGTCCTATAGGCTCGGGGACGAAGAAGGATCGCAACCAATATTTTGCAAAACGAGTATTCTCAGAAGACGACAGCGGAAGAATTTTCTTCAGCGCAATGCGACAAGGCGTTAACTTTGTGGATGCCCTGACCGCCTGTACGAACCTTGCTATAGACAAGTGGAACAGGGAGCGTGGGTGCGAGCCGGGACTGGTTACCACGGCCATGACGGTGAATACCCGAGGCCGTATGAGGGACTTCGACACCCCAAATAACAGCTCTGTTATTTTCTTTAGATCAACACCCGAACAGCGGCAAGACCTGTCCGAGTTCCGACGCAGCCTTGCAAGGATGCGCATGCGTCATTTCAGAGAGCATAGGGATATGACTACTCTCCGCAATATCCGGCGGCTCAATGGTGCAACGAGGCTGTTCCCATACTGGATACGGAAGCTCTTGATACACTTCTTCTTGCAGAATCACAAATTCTCCATTGCTGTTACCTTTTTGGGAACGGTATGGCCCAAACTAATTAACGGCAAACCCTCGGCCCAAAGCAGTGTGACAATGAGCGCCGACCTCCGAGTAGCTGAAGTGCATGGAGTGGGATACAAACTACATTCGGGCACTGAGCTGCTCCTAATCGTCTATGCTTTCCAAAATAGACTGAATTTTATCCTCGAGGCGTCCGGCTCATTGTTTACTCAGTCGGAGACAGCGCAATTCCTCGATTTGATCCTCCAATTTCTATCAGCAGAGGAGCCCTTAAAGGGACATGACCAAGCTCGGATAGGACGGCTAGTATCATTGTTGGGCAAGCACTAGAGGAGAGAAATCCGTGACTCCACGCTTCTCACAACTGGCATTTATTTTAGGATCGCCTCTCGATCTGTTTCCAGAGTCAAGGGTCGAGCTTGCCCGGTTCGTACCTAAACCATTTATATCGTGTTCCTCTCCATTCTAGCGTATCGCCGAAAATCACTCGTTTGAGCATTACAGCATGAACCCAGATAAGGAAAAGATTACCGATCATAAGTAGCGCCGCATACGAGGTTGGCAGGCCCATTTCCTTGAGAAAGAAATACGGTACAATTGCCATAAGAGCAGTCGTTAAGACGGGCAGGATGAACCACGTGTTAGGCCACACATGGTATGCGCCTTTAGCGAAACAGTAGAGGCCGAAGCAATACACGGGCACAGATACCGTGAAGTGCACCACTAGGTATTTCAAGATGGAACCAATCCTGTAGTCCATGCATGCGCTTAATATTCTTGTCCAACCTTCAACAGTGGCTTTGAATCCTTCGAACATCCTTGTTTCCATCAAGTCGTAACCATTGGCGAGCAGGAGGGAGAATCCAGCGGCTTTAGCCCGTTTTCCTATTCCCACGTCCTCGACTGCCAGGTTCCTAACTGCTTCATGGCCCCCAATTTTTTCATATGCTTCTCTCTCTATCATGTAGAACATGCCGTTGGCCATGGCCACTGGGGACCTTTGATCGTTAACCCTCCCTGGCGGAAACAATATGCAGCAGGTTGCGGCGAAGATTGGCTGAAGGGCCTTTTCCCAGAAATTAGTCAGAATAAATCTCGGGGTAAGGGTCACGAGATCTACACTATGACTGATGGCCAAAGAATAGGCGCTTCTGAGAGCGTTCCTCTTGAGTCGAGTGTCTGCGTCTAGAAAGGCGAACCACTGCCCGGATGCCTGTTGAACGCCCTTGTACAGAGCATGACACTTGCCCGTCCACCCTGCCACCAGTTCCTGCACCTGGACTATCTTGCAGTTCTCGAGTCCATGGCATGCTTCATAGGCAAGCTGGATAGTGGCATCAGTGGACCGGTCGTCAACAATAATAACTTCAACACGAGGGTAATCCTGCTCCAATACCGAATTAATGCAATCTGTAATGGTGGACTCTTCGTTGTGGGCAGGGATAATCACTGATATAAGGCAGGCGCCTGGTGCATCCAAGGGTGGCGCTGACGCGGTCGGTTTGGGGACTTTTCGCCAGGACTGTATGAGATCGTAAAGCCTGTTCAGCCAGAAGAAACAGACGATTGCTAGTATGGCAGCACCCAACCAAAGCGTCATATTGACCTCTTAGCGTTGACCGATGTCACTATATCACACAAACGCCTATTTTACACACTCCGTTTCCGCCCTGGTTGCAGTGCCGAAGATCTTGTTCTTGTTCATTTGGAGAAGCAGTGAAGCACGTCGTAGTCCACTGCCGTTGTCTTAAGAAATGACTGACTCAATGTCTCAGTAGATCTGAGACATAACGATTTGAGATTATACCAAATTTCTTAAATCAATGTGGGGCGGAAGGTCTAACAGGCTGCCGCAAAACCAAAGGCGGGGGCAGCCTGTCTGTACACAAACAACTGTAAAGGTATCCTATCTATGGACAAATTCAGCCTTTGCTTTCGCCCCTTTTGTCACGAATGTCTGGAGTCCAATCTTGTTATCCTCGGTGGTCCAGCACTGGCCAAACAGTTTAGCTTCCAAGAGCAAACCATCTTCCAAGGACACCTTGGCGCCTTCCAGAATGGCCTTTACCGCAAGGGTATCGATAGCCCTTGAATGATGCCCAATATCTACCTGCGGCAAAGAAGTCGGCGCATTTGGCACTGGGCCTTTCTCAATTGTTTTAACTTGCGTTTGTCCTGAGGCTATCCTCCGGGCGAGATCGACCGCCGCTGTAAGAACGTCTCCCTCAATAGCTTCGTTTATGAGCCCACAGGCAAGGGCTGCGTCAGACGAGATGGGATTGGCCGTGCGTATCATCTGTGAAGCTTTTTCAAACCCAATAAGCCTTGGGAGCCTTTGGGTGCCTCCCATGCCGGGTATCAAACCTAGGTTGACCTCTGGTTGAGCAGCGAAGACCTTTAAGCCCTTGGGGGCCACTCTTGCCGTGCAGCACAGAGCGAGTTCACAGCCGCCTCCAAAGGCAAGTCCATTCAGGGCGGCCACAACGGGGACCCGCAATTTTTCTATTTCCAGGCTGACAAGCTGGCCGATCCTAGCAAACTTCTCACCTTCAGCAGGCTGGGTAAAGCCTGCCATCTGCTTTATGTCCGCGCCCGCGACGAAGGCCTTGTTGCCAAAACCCGTAATAACCGCTGCCTTGATCCCGGGATCGCTTTGTATCTTCTTGCAGCAATCTTCGAGTTCCCGAAGCACTTTTCCGTTAAGCGCATTAAGAGACCTAGGTCTCCTGATGGTTATGACGGCTACGTCGCCTTTCTTTTCAAATAGGACATCCAGAATCTCCCATGGTTTGCCCGAGGCAGCTTGCTCCCTAAGGCGTTGGGAGACAGGCATATCAGGATACTTCTTGGCAAACGACTCAACCAATTCCAGGGCTTTTTGCACTCCCAGCGAATTCATGAAACTAAACGGTGGCTTCATGTCTAGGGCCACGCTTATGACGAGGTCGAAATCACTTTCGTTAATGATTTTCCCGTCGAGCATGTCGCAGACTATTGAAAAATAGGCGCCCTGAAGCTCTTCGGCGATTGCCTTTTCCTTGTCGGGTGGGACATTTACCGTTTCTCCACGGGCCGGGACTTCCCACAAGCTGTTTGTTTCGACGAGGTGTTTCAGACTATCCGGCACTCGGAACCAACGGTTAATTCTTTCATGCATCTCTCCGAGTCCGTGGGCTGTAATGGGGTTGCCTCCTGTAAGATTGTGGGCTGTGAAAGGGCCAACCGTCAGGCCTAGACACTTCGATGCGACGGTATCCACCTGCTTTGTATCCCCCAGCCCAGCATCTATGCATTGCACTGCTGCCAAAAGCAATCCTTCGAACACGGGATCCACTGCGTAGCCGTACCGGGAACCAACCTTGACCGGAATCTTACCTATATATTCATAAAACCGCATTACAAATTCTGTGATTTTATCATCCGTGTCCTTCCCGGGTATGATTTCAATGGCCTGATTCCGTTCTGCAGGGAAGAAATAGTGCGTACAAAGGGTCCGACCCTTGTATTGAATATCCTCAAATATGCGCTCCGGTTCCAAGTGCGAGGAATTGCTAGTGATAATCGCATGCTGACTCACTAAGGATTCGACCTGCTTGAATATCTTTCGCTTCAGGGGCAAGTCCTCTGTTGCCGCCTCAACCACGAGATCCGCTCCTTTGAGCTGATCATAATCTGAGGTGAAAAAGACATGGCTTTTCATGCCTTCCACGTCCTCGGGTTTGAACGCTCCGGTTTGCCCGCCCTTGTCCACTTTTTTGAAGAGCTTGGCCTTGCCCTTAGCCAGGGCATCCTCGGCGATGTCAACGACTACTACTTGTGTGGCGTATTTGTGAAGCGACTTAACAAAATGGAGGGCAATGTCTGGTCCGATTTGTCCGGACCCTATTACACCGACTTTGTTGATAGCACAGTCACGGAAAACAAAAGCCATTTGCGATCCTCCTGGTCAAAGGTAGTTTGTTCATAGACGGGAAAACATTTGTAGATTCATTTTTAGCATCCTCGAACATCAAAGTAAACAACAACCATGTATGTCAAGTCATTCATCCATCCCTTAGGCGCAAGGGCATAATTGTTGTTGAAAAGGTTATTCAGTAAGCTGAACTATTGTAGCTGGTCATTGACGCTCTTAGTTGGCGACCCCATGTGGGAAACATAACCCTAGTGTGGTATAAACCACAGGCACGACCAGAAGTCATCAATGCACAATAGCAGGAGGCTTTGCACAATGAAATTGGAAGATGCAGTGAAGAGTCGAAGAAGTATTCGTGCGTTCCTTCCCAAGCCAGTATCTCGGGACATTTTGACCAAGGTGGTGCGGCTCGCAAGGTGGGCGCCGTCATGGGGAAATACGCAGCCGTGGGAGATAGTCGTTGCCGAGGGGCAGAAGACTCAAGAACTGGCTAAACTGTTCGCCGAAGAAGCTCAGCGAGGGGCCAAGCCCAGACCAGATATCGAGATGCCAATTGAGTTTTCCGGGGTTTATAAGGATCGTTACATGAAGCTTGGGAAAGACCTTCTTACGGCGCTTGGCATAGAACGATCTGACAAAGACGGACGCTTTCAGCACTACTTGAACATGTACCGTTTTTTTGGCGCGCCCGCCGTCATATACCTCCTTATCGACCGCGGTTTGAATGTGCCGTATTCATGCCTCGACATTGGATCCATGGGCACCACTATTTGCTACGCTGCCCTGGCAGAGGGGCTCGGCACTATTTACCTCGCGGCCTCGATGCACTTTCCGGATATCGTGAGGAGTGTGCTGAATATTCCAGACTCGAAGAGGGTGGTCATTGGCATAGCGGTAGGATACCCAGACCTTCAAAAGGCTGGCGCGATATTCCGCAGCGACAGGGTCAGCCTTGAAGATATACTTAGATTTGCGTGACGGGCGGTGAATCACGCGTCGACGCCTAATAGCGATTACGACCGGCCTCGAAGGTAATCACTGATTGTGGTGGTTCTCGAAAATAATGTCGGATTTGTGTCATTGTTTTTCAATGGAGAGGACACGCTAGAGATTTTAGGGCGGTCTCAGTTCCTAGCAATGCCAGGGGTCCGGTCTTAACCATTAGGGGCGATGCGAAGCAGCGGAGTCAATTATTTTGGCAACGGGTATAGGATGCCGACTTCTGCTCCATGTAATCCTCACGAACGCGGGGATAGGACATGAGTTTTCAGGATGTTGGATCAAATCGAGCATGGCGACTGGGCAATTTTATTGTCAATAATCGGCGTGTCTTCCACTTTAGAGACGCGATTCGACTATGACATTTAGACTTATCTGCTGCTCCGGTTCTGCCGAAAATTTGGAGAACTGGTACAGCGGGATTTTTACCGCCCCATTCGGTTGACTTGATTTGATCGGAGCGCGAATATGCGAGATCGTTTGTTTGTCAGGAATGGATGGTCACCTGGAGACAACCTAGCGACCATGAATGATGTCTCTATTTCATGAGGGATAATTACCATGGAGATGCGCCTAGTCAATGGAACGGCGTGATTTTCTAAAGTCAGTCGGTATAGCGGGGACATTATCGCTCGTTGGAATCTGCGGTAGCCGGGCTGCATGGGTCAAGAAGGGCCAAGAGCATTCCGAGGCTCTGCGCTGGAATAGTGAAGGAAAGACGGGGAGGTTGCTCCGGCCTTTCGACATTGCTGCGGACGGCCAGGGCAGAATATTCGTTAGCGACAGCCCGCGTTATTGCATAACCTCCTTAAATCTTCAAAGCGGCGAGGCGTCGTCATTTGGGCGTCCGGGGGCCACTGTAGGAAGGTTCAACTACCCTCGCGGCATTGACGTGGATTTGGAGGGACTCGTCTATGTGGTTGACTCCAACAACGGTCGGATTCAGATTTTTGACGCGAATGGTCGACTCAAGCGGGTCTTAGGTTCCATAGGTTCTTCAGGAGGGTGCCTGTCCACGCCGCAAGGGGTTCACGTTGACGGCAAGAGGAGGCTTTTCATAGCTGATACACGAAACCATCGAGTCCAGGTATTCCAACATTTTGAACTTGTGGCCGTCGTAGGGGAATTGGGAGATGGAAACGACCAGTTTAGGCTCCCTACTTCCTGTGCCACGCGAGGAGACGAGCTGCTCGTCCTTGACAGCAAGCATGGAATGGTAAAGGTATTTGGTCCCGATTTCGGATACCGATACGGTTTTGGAGGGCCTGGTATTGGGTCAGGCCAGTTGAACATGCCCCAAGGAATAGACGTACATCCAGACGGTTCTGTGTGGGTTGCCGACACCGGGAACAACCGAATACAAGTCTTTTCCGCAGACGGTAAGTTGATGTCAGTTATGGGACGGCTTGGTTCCCAATCTGGGGAATTTCAATCTCCGACTGGTCTGGCCTGGCATAACGGCAGCCTCTTCGTCGCTGATTCCGGCAATAGCCGTGTCCAGGTCTTGAGAGAGAATACATTCAGCACGCTGACTTTATAGGCAAGGGATCGAGGAACTGAAGTGAAAAGCTTAGCCTATGCCGTTTTTTCTGGGAAACCCTGATCCAATGGACTTGGAATTCTTGACAACACTTTTGGTTTTGGCCGTGTTCATCGCTGCGGAGGTCCATCGTGTACTAGGCAGCCAGAAAGGGATAATTTTGAGGTTGCTAGAGGCAGGAGACGAAGGGACATCGCTTGACCTAGCTGCGAGTGCCCAAGTAAAGCTGGAGGACGGGAAGGAGATAACCGCAAAAATTCAGCCCTGCACAATGTGTCTGGGTCGCTTGGGAGTTGGCGACGAAGTCCGCGTCATGCGTTCCGGCAGAGGCTACTCGGTTGACCTGCCATGGCTAAGGACCATGAACTGCTCGAGGCGAGGCCGTAAATGCGATCTGGAAACTGCCAATTAAGGCCTTCGGCCATAGGCGACGTTGATTTGAGGTAGGCATATTGGAGATTCTCGGGTTCATTACACTCGGCATTTTTCTAGCTCTGATGCTATTAACGCTGTTCGGGTATATTCGAACGCCTGTGCAGACTGTTCTAGTGTTGTCCACGGTTCTATGCCTGTTGGTGGGAGGAGTATTTCGATATTTTGCCTACGGCATGGACGCCGTCCTGCTGATGCCCAACGAGTTCCTTGGGGGCATTATTCTGCATCCTATTACGGCTTTGCTGACCGGCCTTTTTCTTGCCGGAGGGCTAAAGGCGTCCGGAGGCTTTGAGGCGCTCAAGGTTCTCCTCGGTTATCTGCGTCGCAGCCCAATCGGGCTCGTGGGGACGTTGGTCATACTCATCAATCTTCCTGTGATCTCCTCGCTACCATGCGGACGGATCCTGGCCGCGGCACTGTTGCCGTTGTTGTTTACGTTCGGTTTCGAGGGGGGCATGGGGATACTAACTAAGTCGCAATTGATAGTGCTCATTGGCGCCTTCACGAGGAATTCCATGGGTTCATGCGGCCCTTCGCCCATAGGTGGGGTGGGCCAAATCGCCGAGGGTTTCTTAGGCAGCTTCTTTCCCACAGCTTCTGACGGAATCCTCCGTGCACCTCAGGCGTTTGCCTTAATGTTGGGCACAGCCGTAGTAGCCCTCTTCTTGAAGTTCGTGAGTCAGCGGCTCTATCCTAATGACGTGTCTTTGAGAGACGCGCCGTTAGGGAGCCGGAAGGAGTCTCTCGAGCAACTCATAACAGCGCCTGTGGAGGGCTATCTTGCCCTCGTATTATTTGTTTCGTCGCTGCTCATTGCAATTTTCCAGCCTTTCGGAAAGATGCCTGTGCAGACCGTGCTCGTAGCTGGGGCACTGCTCATGATTCTCGTATGCCGAATTCGGCTTCGAGACTTGCTTGAGGGGATTATCCTCCTTCCTGTTACCGCGATGGCCGCAGGCTTTCTTGCCGCTGGGGCCTTGGCCGCGACCGGCGGCTTCAAAGCACTAGGAATCCTGCTCAACAGCCTTGTGAACATCCCTGTACTCGGAGTTGCGGGAATGCTGGCAATTTTTGTGCAATTCCAAACGATACTGCCGCTTTCTTGTGCTCGGATCCTCACGGCCGCGCTCGTGCCCGTGCTCTATTTGTTTGGGCCTGCACAGTTTGCATTCCTCGATTGGTCGCAGTTGGCTATTGTCATGGCCGCTTACATCATCAATGCCACCACGTCCTGCGGGCCATCGCCGTTGGGAGGCGGCGGCATGATGGGTGAAGGGACCATGAGGGCGGAGACCGGTTTTATTAAGGGCGCTTATACATTTGCGTCCATGGCAATCATGGCTCCGATTGCTGCTATCTACATGAAGTTTCTAAATCTTTCGATTTTTCAGCCTGAAGATCCTCGCGTCTTGACAGACATTCTTGCCATAATCGAGTTTGCGCTTGTCATTGCAGGCGTCAATGTTGCCTTTATTTTTGGAGGCAGCCGTTTGCTTGGCAGTGATACTAATAAAAACTTCGTACTTCAGACTCTTGGATTCGTTGCCAGCGGTGGGCTATCAGGAGGGATATTGGCCTTCTCGCTGTTCGAGCACAATGTATTTGCAGTGGTTCAGGGAATTATAGGCGGCATGATTGCGGCGCTGCTGATAGGGTTGATGGTTCCGAAGACTTTGTCGCGCAGGATGACGGCCACACTGAGTGGCCCACATGTATAGTTGGTCATCTCACTGTATGAGTTTGCTGGAGAGATGGCTGAAAAGGATTGATTGTGCTTACGTGGTTGATATTTGCGTTGGTAGGGATATTGTCAGGGGCGATCATCGCCTGGGCTATGGACATGTATTCTCCGGCAGAATTGCTTCAGGGGGCTGCGGGCGGTCTCATTGCGGGGCTGCTAATGGCGGCTATGCTGCCCCATTAATAGGGCCGTTAAGGTGAAGAGCATGTCTGAGAAGAACGATTCCCGTAAGACCCAGCAGCACAAGAGAGAAGACACTACCCAGCCGATAGTTCTGCCCGGAATCCACAGGTATCAGTTTTTCACTAATCTGAAAGACCGTGGATGGACAATGAACCTGGACAGGGTGGCCCTCTTTGGCATTGTCGCTGCGCTGCTCGCGACTGTACTCAAGCCGCTGGCCCGGAGAAACCCGGCCACGATTTATTGCTACGAATGTCGAGCCTGCTACGCTACTCAAGATAGGTGCCCGGTGGGTATATCTTTGCAGGCGGAACTTGTCGTAGCGGGGAGGGTCACGGACTACGATCGCTTTATTCGAAACGGCGGGCTTAAGTGCATAAGATGCGGCAACTGCCAGAGTTACTGTGTGCAATTTTTGCCTCTGCCCCAAATGTTTGCCATGATGCAGGAGGAGACGCGGGCGGCCATTCGGCAGGGCATAGTTCCCCGTCATTGCTTATCAGACGCGTTAGCCTCGGGACTGGTGGGAAAGGAATTCATAGATGACGTCGTCAAAGCGTGCGCCTGATCTCCTGAATGCAGCGGGCGATCTGCTGATGACAAGGGGAGTCCGGTTGATTTTATATGTGGTCGTTGTGGGGATCCTCTTTCCATCTGCACGCTTGATAGTCGTGATTGCGGCTTTGGTGCCTCTCGGGGTCTTTGCGTACAGAGAGGGCATGAAATCAGGCAGGTGTTATATAGGTTACATTGGCGCTTTCGTGATCTTGCTGATCACAGGCTATATTGCGGCTTTCGTGGACGTCCACCGGGTAAATGATCTTAGATTCTCTTTTAGTAGTCTGGGAGAAGGCATATCACGCGTCATGGATGGGACTTATACAGGCACTGGTGAAGGGTTTAGGGGCCCGATCAATGTGGAGGTGAGAGTTAGGAACCATAGAATAGTTGGCATAAAAACTCTGGAATATCCTGACTTGATATCTGTATTAGACAACGAAATAGGAGCGTTCAAGAAAACGATTCTGGAGAGTGGGAAATTAAATAGGCCTGCTCAGGCTGGGATGCTCCGAGGGGCATCGCAAACATTGACCGGGTATTTTAATGCTGTTCAATCGGCCCTCAATAAAGGCGTTCCCGACTATCCGGCGTACAGTCTATTTTCGCGCGCGTTCCTAGGCGCGTTTATCGGTACGGCCCCTGACAGAGTCACACTTAATGCACTTGCCATCCTGTTTGCCGCGTTGATGGTTTTCGAATACACACTGCAGTCTATGCTGGTTCCTGGCACCGGCCGATCCATCAACTGTTACAACTGCGCGACTTGCGTGGGCGCCTGTCCGGTTAAGGAGGCAGAAGGGATCCAGTTCCCAATGGGGCTGGTCTTGTTGACGAGGTTGGGCGACTATGACCGGGTACTCGAGTTGTCGAAGTATTGCGTGGGATGCGGGAGATGCGCGGCCAAGTGTCCTATTGGCAACTCAGGGCCATTGGTAATCTCGGCGGCCTTTCAAGCGTCTCGTAGTGAGCACCGGAAATTGGAAATAGCGGGAGGCGGGAAGTCTTCATGAGGTCTTATTTGCTTCCCATAGGCATTTTTTTGCTCGTCGTTGTTATGGTCTTAGCTGCTGCGGAATTGTCAACGAGGAGCGCATCGTGCATGCTTTGTCATCGGCAGGAAGCCGCCTATACCACTTGGATGACGGACAAGGCTCGCCAAGAGAAGAAGGGATTCGCTCACGAAATGATTGCGTGCGCAGACTGCCACATGAAGGGGAATACGGAACGAACCATGGCGTCGCGTTTCCGTAGTCTGCTGCATGTCATCACATATATAGTGCCGCAATTAGATCCACGCGAACAAGGGACTACAGGGCTTTTCAGTCGCACGAGAGTCCCTTCGCAAAACTGCCAGTATTGCCATTATGCCTCTATGTATCGTAAGGCGGTGTATTTGAAGGACTTGCCAGAGGGACTTAAGAGGATTGGGCTTGTAATGGACCACAGGAAGCATGTGCTGGTCAAACAGGGTACATGTGCCCGATGCCATGAGCGTTACAAGGCATCGGACGAGTCCACGCCGGATAAGGCGGTCAACTACGCCGAAGTCGATCATATGGCGTGCGACGCTTGCCATAGCTACGCCTCCCATGCGTACCGCCGTGATCAACTTTTGCCTATGAGTGAGGTCCAGTATAGAGAATCTAGGGAACTGGCGTGGTCAAGTCTTTCCACCAACCCGCGCTGGATGGTGGGAATCCCCTCGGAAAAGACATGCAGACGCTGCCACAACGGACAGATTCATTACAAGACGAGAGTATTTCCAGCAGAATGCCGCACCGGGGCCAGCTACGACAACTGTTTGAAATGTCATCCGTTGATGACAAAGTCCTATTTTGAAGAGTATATGAGGGGAAAAGAGAGGTCTGGTTCAGTCGCAGACACAAGTCCGGCCACCTACAAAAGCTTGCCTACCTCGACTCTCACTCCGATGCCGGAGGGTTCCGCGCTGATGGCAGGCAAGAGGGATGGGGCGTACAAGGCAGCCATGACTGGACCTTCAGACACCGAAGGAACCTACTAGGCCAAGATGGGGACGCAGAT
>Ga0172368_10005149_pt1 | contig 14761 bp, 12 predicted proteins | sample Lak11m_FD_114540 | JGI IMG/M metagenome (GOLD analysis project Ga0172368, IMG submission 114540) | Freshwater microbial communities from Kabuno Bay, South-Kivu, Congo - kab_022012_11m | ecosystem: Environmental > Aquatic > Freshwater > Lake | place: Democratic Republic of the Congo: South-Kivu...
TATCGGCGCTCATGAAGTTATAATTGAAAATACAGATCATAATAAAGACCTGGCCGATCTTACGCAGGATGAGATTATGGCTGTGATATCAAAATATAAATCCAGGAGCATAGATCTGGAAAATGACGCAAGGTTCAGGTATATTTTGCTTTTTAAAAATCATGGAGAAGCCGCAGGAGCGTCCCTGGAACATTCGCATACTCAGCTTGTGGCATTGCCTATTGTGCCTAAGAGGGTTAAGGAAGAGCTTAAAGGCGCACAGAATTATTTTAAATACAGGGAGAGATGTGTTTTTTGCGATATGATTGCCCAGGAGCAGCAGGAAAAGGAAAGGATAATATTTGAAAATAAGCATTTTATCGCATTTTGTCCTTTTGTGTCACGTTTTCCGTTTGAAACATGGATATTGCCAAAATCCCATAACCCTGAATTTAAATCGATAGATGATTCCATGATTTACGATATGGCGGGTGCATTAAGGGAAGTCCTTGTGAGGCTGAAATTAAGGCTTAATGATCCAGCGTATAATTTCATAATCCATACCGCGCCTATCAGAGACGGAGTTTATGAAGAATTCCACTGGCATCTGGAGATAATGCCGAAATTAACAAACGTAGCTGGTTTTGAATGGGGTTCAGGGCTATATATAAATCCTACCTCGCCTGAACTGACCGCTAAATGCTTGAGAGAAGCCTGCGCTACAAAGTAAAACAGAATTTATAAAAGGAGATTCAAAGCAGAGAAAATAAGTTTCATTGAAGTAAATGTCCCTCGCGACACAGAGTTAACATAGTGCCGCTCGGGATCAATTTTTGCTTCGCAAAATTTGGAGGTAATAAAATGGGAGTAAAGGTCGGCATAAATGGTTTTGGCAGGATCGGAAGGAATGTATTCAGGGCTGCGATTGAAAACAGAAATATTGATTTTGTGGCGGTAAATGATTTGCCAACGCCGCCAGCTACTCTGGCGCATCTTTTAAAATATGATTCTACGCTGGGAGAGCTGAAGGTGAATATAGAGGCGAAGGAAAACGCCCTTGTTGTAAACGGAAAAGAAATAAAAATAATGACCTATAAAGATCCTGCAGAGATTCCATGGGCAAGTATGGGCGTACAGATAGTAGTGGAGTCTACAGGAGTATTTACGGAAAAGGAAAAGGCAGTAAAGCATATACAGGCAGGCGCAAAAAAAGTTATAATTACAGCTCCTGCAAAAAATGAAGACCTTACAATTGTTATGGGCGTTAATGAAAGGGTGTACGATCCTTCAAAGCATAGCGTGATTTCAAATGCAAGCTGTACGACAAACTGCCTGGCGCCTGTTGCAAAGGTTTTGATAGAAAAGTTTGGAATAAAAAGAGGCTTAATGACTACAATCCATTCTTATACGAATGACCAGAGGATACTAGATCTTGTGCATAAAGATTTAAGAAGGGCAAGGGCAGCTGCGCTTTCTATGATTCCCACTACGACTGGAGCTGCAAAAGCAGTCAGCCTTGTGCTTCCTGAATTAAAGGGAAAATTGGATGGACTTGCAATAAGAGTTCCTACGCCGAACGTTTCTCTTGTCGACCTTGTGGTGGAAGTTGAAAAAGACACTACAAAAGAAGAAGTTAACATGGCGATGAAAGAAGCTGCGGAAGGAAAACTTAACGGCATCCTTGAGTATTGCGATAAGCCTCTTGTGTCAAAAGATTTTAATGGCAATCCGCGTTCTTCAATAGTTGACGCAGGCCTTACCTATGTAATCGACAAGAGGTTGGTAAAGGTGCTTAGCTGGTACGACAATGAGTGGGCTTATTCTTGCAGGGTTGTAGATCTTGTAGAATACATAGCAAGCAAAGGATTGTAATAACCTGTTTAACCGTCCGCCACAGAACTTTGGCGGACGGTTTTTTATTTATCCTATGGAAGATTCTGAGGCAAAAGAACTTTCAAAAAAGATACTTTCTATCCAGGAAGAGGAAAGACACAGGATATCGCGTGATCTTCATGATGAGATAGGCCAGTTCTCGGTATCCCTTGGCTCGGCATTGAATATAATTGAAAGAGAGATAGCGAAACGCAATTTTGATACAGCTCTCCGTATAATAAAGAACGCAAAAGCGATCTTGGCTAATACTACAGAGAAATTCAGAACACTTTTTATAGACCTGAGGCCTGCAGAGTTAGGAATGCTCGGCCTTCCGTCAGTCTTACGGGAACTTTTTTCTCATTATACAAAGTCATACCCTTTAAATATAAAATTCAAAGAAAATCTAACCAGCGTCAATATAAAAGATGATGTGGCAATAACTCTTTACAGAGTTATCCAGGAAGCGTTTAATAATATTGTAAAACACGCAAAGGCGAAAAATGTAAAAATAAATTTATTACTCAAGGGAGGAGAAATAAATCTTGCGATAGAAGACGATGGCGTAGGTTTCGACGCAGAGGAGTTTTTTAAAGATATAAACGTGGATAAGTTTGGTTTACGCGGTATGAGAGAGCGAGTTGATTTATTGAACGGAAAATTCTTGTTGCAGTCTAAAACAAAGAACGGAACGAAACTAACCATAGTTTTTCCAATAATTGAAAAGGCGTAAATATGACTATAGAGGTAGTGCTGGCGGACGACCATGCGATAGTAAGACAGGGTTTGGGTGCTGTAATATCACAGGAACAGGATATAAAAGTTATTGCAGAGGCGTCAAACGGCAAAGAAGTTGTGGATATTGCAAAGAAAAGTTCTGCGGATATATTTATAGTTGATATAACAATGCCGATATTAAATGGTTTAGAGGCCTCAAGCCAGATAATGCAGATTGATCCAAGAAATAAGGTCATTATATTGAGCATGCATGATAACAGAGCGTTTATAGAAAGGGCCTTGAGTTTAGGAATAAAAGGTTATGTGTTAAAAGATTCAGCGGCAGATGAAATTATCCAGGCCATACGAGCGGTTTATAAGGATGAATATTTTCTAAGCCCCAGGATATCCACGTTTGTAATACAGGATTATATTGATTCAAGAGGCCAGAAGATAGGCGAAAAAAAGATAATCTCTCTTACTGAGAGAGAAAGAGAAGTCCTCCAGCTTGTCGCCGAAGGCTATACAAATAAGGAAGTAGCTACGCAACTTAAAATTTCTTTAAAGACCGCACTTGCCCATAGAAACAATATAATGCAGAAACTTAACATCCATCGCCAAGCAGACCTCATCAGGTACGCACTCAAGGAAGGCATAACCACTATATAGAGTATAAGAAAAAACCCCCCTAAATATAGGTATTTATACCTATTTACATATATAGCGCGTTCTGGTATGATTTGAGCGCGCGCGGATGGTGTCATGCGTAAGAAATATCTTGTCCCGAGTCGCCAGCAAGTAAAAATGATGCGGCGAGGGACTCGGGATCAAATTTTGTTTTGCAAAACAAGTAGCGAAAGACAAAAGTCCTTCGTCCCGAATCGCCGGCAGGTAAAAATGATGCGGCGAGGGACTCGGGATCAAATTTTGCTTCGCAAAATTCGGGAGGGGAAAATGGCTATTAAGAAATGTTCGTCAAAAAAAGTGACTTTCAAGATAAGCGCACCAAATGCAAAAGATGTTCGTTTGGCAGGCGATTTCAATTCATGGGATGCATCCACTGATATTCTTAAGAAATCCAAAGATGGAGTATGGGTAAGGGATCTGACCCTCAAATCTGGACGTTATGAGTATAAATATTTAGTTGACGGCCAGTGGCAGAAAGATCCTTTAAACAATCTTTTCGTAGTAAATACTTACGGTTCAGAAAATTCAGTTATAGAATTATAAACTTGACAAAACTTACATTGTCACAATGTCAAGTTTATTGATCGCGGGGTAAGCGGTATGAGGATTGCTATTTTCTCTTGGGAATCCATGCACTCTATTTGTGTGGGCGGGGTAGGCGTGCATGTATCAGAACTTGCATCAGCTCTTGAGCGCAAAGGCAATGAGGTGCATGTTTTTACGCGTATGGGAGGGCCTAATCAGTCATGGTATGAGCGCATATATGGCGTTCATTATCACAGGTGCCGGTTTGACAGGAACGATAATTTCGTAGAAGAAATTAACAACATGTGCCGTTCTTTTGTCGACACATTTTTTAAGACAGAGAATGTCACAGGAGCTTTTGACGTAATACACAGCCATGACTGGCTGACCTCAAATGCAATGGTCTGGATAAAACAGGTCAGGCCAAGTAAGGCTGTTTTTACTATGCACTCAACTGAATATGGCAGGTGCGGGAATCATTTTCATGATGGCAATTCCGCCAGGATAAGAGACCATGAAAGGCACGGCACATACTGCGCCGATCACGTGATAGCTGTATCCAGATCCCTTAAGGGAGAAATACAGTGGATGTATAATGTTCCGGACTGGAAGGCGGACGTAGTATATAACGGAGTCAATTACAGGAATTTCGACGGTTGGATAGACGCTGGAGCGGTCCGGCGTTATTATGGAATAGGGCCTATGGACCCAATGGTTCTTTTTGTGGGCAGGATTGTTTATCAAAAAGGACCGGATCTTTTAATAGAGGCTATCCCGCATATACTTAAATATTACAATAATGCAAAATTTGTTTTTGTGGGAGACGGAGAAATGCGCTGGGGTGTGGAGGACAGGGCGAAACAGATCGGGGTCCATCACGCTACAAGGTTCATAGGCTTTAATAACGGATGGAAGCTTTCCGATCTTTACAAGGCGACGGACGTTGTGTGCATGCCTTCGAGAAACGAGCCTTTTGGGATAGTTTTATTAGAAGCATGGAGTGCCGGAAAGCCCGTGGTAGCCACTTCGAACGGCGGGCCCGGAGAAATAATATGGCATGACATAACAGGTTTAAAAGTTTATCCGAATCCTGAATCAATAGCCTGGGGCATAGGCACTGCGTTTTCGGATTTTGACCACGCCAGATGGATGGGCGCTAACGGCAGGATTGCAGTTGAAACCGCTTTTTCCTGGGATGTTGTAGCTGACCAGGTATTGGACATTTATGGCCGTTAAAAAATCAAAACTTAAAAAAGGAAAGTCTATAGAGCGCGTTTATAGAAATGGCAGAGAAGCTATTGTAAAGGCTGTTAAGAAACTGCTCCTGAAGAGGAAAACTCCGAGAATAACGGCTGCTGTTTCCAGCGTAACCACCCCTGCCGCAATCCTAGAAAAAAAAGCACAATCAACGCCCATAACAATAAACGAGTACGAACTTCCTTCTTATAACAATACGACAAGGATTACCTTAATAGCAAAAGACCCTTTCTGGGTGTACGCTTACTGGGAAATCGCAGAAAGTTCTATAGAAGGCGTAAAGCGCCAGTTAGGCGGCAACCTGGACGGCACCAGGTTTGTAGTGCGCATGTATGATGTGACATATAAAGATTTCAACGGGTTTAACGCCAATAATTGGTTTGATATAGAAGTAGGCCGTTATTCCAATAGTTGGTACATAAGCCTTTGGAATGACAATGTGTCATATTGCGGGGAGATAGGCATTCTTCATAATTCCGGAAGATTTTTTCCGATGGCCAGGTCTAATTTTGTGCACACTCCCCGTTCCGGTTCGTCAAATAAATATGAAGAGATATGGATGGACCTTAGCCAGGAGCAGGAATTTCCAAGCGCACCTGCTACTACCAAAGATAATAAAAATAAAGCCAAAGGAACCAAAAGCCGGGGGGTGCAATACGACGCAGCAGGCAGGTTCAGCTACTCCAGTGTGTCTAAAAGAAGAAAACTTTATCTTAGTGAAGCAGATTTAAAGGCGTATTACAGCAGGTTTTCTCCTTTATTGAGAGAGAGGCTGTTTTCGCGTATTTCCAGCAAACGCATATACAAATATTTATATTCCAGCATGTCGGCAAATGAATGGAGAGACGTGCTTTATTTTAGAAGGCTTGCAGGGACAAACTTTGGCAGAAAGGTTATGATTGGCGCTTCCGAATTCGCGTATCTCGGAGGAAGCGAAAATGTCAAGGGCGGAGCGAGCGAATTCGTTCAGCCGGACAGAAAACGCAAATTCTTTTTTGAGATAGGGGCGGAACTTATTGTTTACGGCCGCACGGAGCCTGACGCGGAAGTAATGCTCGGGGATAAAAAAGTAGACCTCAGGCCAGACGGGACTTTCAGTATGAGGTTTGCTCTTCCTGATGGAAAAATTAATTTACCGTTTGCCGCAACTTCAAGCGATAAGGCAGAAACAAGAAAAATCTCTACAACTGTGGAAAGAAATACTGTTTCAGGATAAGCACACAAAACTCTAAACACTAAACTCTAAATCCTAAACAAACACAAAACTCTAAACCCAAAATGAAAAACATGCAAGTCCTGGGTTTTAGATTTTAAGTTTTGGATTTGTTTAGAGTCTGGGATTTAGGGTTTAGAGTTTATTTATTTAAAGATAAAAATATGCACAAAGGTTACCTTTGTTTGGTACTACATGCCCATCTTCCCTTTGTCAGGCATCCTGAAGAGGAAGACTTTCTTGAGGAAAACTGGCTCTATGAAGCTATCACGGAAACTTACATACCGCTTATACGGGTTTTTGAAAAATTAATCGAAGACCATGTGGATTTCCGCATAACAATGTCCCTGACGCCTACATTGGCGTCCATGCTTCAGGACGAACTTCTACAGGACAGGTACATAAGGCACATCAATAAATTAATAGAGCTTGCCGATAAAGAGGTCCAGCGTACAGGCTATGACCCTAAATTTCACGGCCTCGCCCTGATGTATTACAGGAGATTCGTAGAAGCGAAAGAGGTTTTCAAGGACAGGTATAAAAAAGACCTCGTGTCTGCGTTTAAAAAATTCCAGGATCTGGGCTATGTTGAAATACTTGCTTCATGCGCTACCCATGGATTTTTGCCTATCCTGAGCGTAAATCCGGCTGATACAGAAGCGCAGGTAAAAATCGGAGTGGAGCATTACAGAAAAACATTCGGCAGAGACCCTCTTGGATTCTGGCTTCCTGAATGCGGGTATGCCCCCGGCGTAGATAACTTTTTAGCGGAAGCGGGTATCAGGTATTTTTTTGTAGATACGCATGGAATTGCAAACGCGGATCCAACGCCAAAGTATAGCGTATACGCGCCTTTATACTGCCCTTCAGGCGTAGCCGCATTCGGAAGAGATACGGAATCTTCCAAGCAGGTATGGAGCTCAAAAGAAGGCTATCCGGGCGATCCTGATTACAGGGAATATTATAAGGATATAGGGCATGAGCTGGAATATGATTATATAAAGCCTTATATACATCCGATTGGGTTTAGAATCAATACAGGCCTTAAATACTGGAGAATAACGGGAAATACCGACCATAAGGAACCGTATATGCCTGAATGGGCAAAGGAAAAGGCAGCTACGCATGCAGCGAATTTTATGTTTAACCGCGAAAAGCAGATAGAGCATATCGCATATCATATGGATAGAAAGCCTATGATTATTTCTCCTTATGATGCGGAATTGTTTGGCCACTGGTGGTTTGAAGGCCCGATGTGGATAGATTTTTTGATACGTAAAATTGCGTATGACCAAAAAACAGTAAAGCTTGCGACTCCGTCGGATTACCTGAAAGAATATCCTACAAACCAGATGTCTGTTCCGTCAACGTCTACCTGGGGCTATAAGGGCTATAATGAAGTCTGGCTGGAAGGGAGTAATGACTGGATTTACAGGCATTTGCACGTAGCGGGCGAGAGGATGAAAGAATTAGTTGAAAAGTTTTTTGATTGCGCGGGAAAAGACAAAAATGGCCTTATGAAACGGGCGCTGAATCAAGCTGCGAGGGAGCTGCTTTTGGCGCAGGCAAGCGATTGGCCGTTTATAATGAAAACAGGCACCATGGTGGAATACGCCAATAAAAGGGTAAAACTTCACATAAACAGGTTTACTCATATCTATAAAGATATGCTCGGCGGTTTTGTTGATAAAGAATGGCTTCAGGAGGTTGAATCAAGAGATAATATTTTTTCCGGCATGGATTGCGCTAAATATTATATTCAAACAAGGACAAACGAAGGAGTGATATGAAAATGAATTCATGTTTCGGGGTAGCGCTTCATATGCATCAACCGGTAATTCCAGCCGGCGGAGGCGACCTTAGGACAGCAAGGCTTATTTCCAACTTGCAGTATATGATGGAGCATCAGGATATCGGAGACAATCACAACGCACCTGTATTTTTGAATTGCTATTCAAGGATAGCTGATTTTATAAGAGAGCTTTCAGGCGAAGGTAAAAATCCAAAGATCATGCTGGATTATTCCGGAAATCTTCTCTGGGGCCTTGAGGATATGGGCGAAGGAAGGGTTTTGGATAACCTCAAGCTCGTTACCTGCGATAAAAAATATTCCGGGTACGTGGAATGGCTCGGGACTATGTGGTCGCATTCCGTAGTCACTTCTACTCCTGTCCCGGACATAAAGCTTCATATAAAAGAGTGGCGGGACTATTTTGCATCAATATTCGGCCAGAAAGCCCTTAAAAATATTAAAGGGTTTTCTGCGCCTGAGATGCATCTTCCGATCCATCCTGACGTGTGCTTTGAGTATGTAAAAGCTTTGAAAGAATGCGGATACAAATGGCTTATGGTCCAGGAGCATACGATAGAAAACCTGGACGGTACGCCTATAAGAAGGCCGCATTTTCCGCATAAACTCGTCGCTAAAAACTCTCTCGGCGAAAAACTGGAAATAACCGCAATTATAAAAACACAAGGGTCTGACAATAAACTTATAGGCCAGATGCAGCCATATTACGAAGCCAGGACTTTGAGCCATGAGAAGTACTGCGGAGTGGACCTTCCGGGTTTTGTAGCTCAGATAGGAGACGGAGAAAACGGCGGAGTAATGATGAATGAATTCCCGGAAGCGTATAAGAAGGTTTTCCGTGAAATAGGCACAGAAGGCACGGTCGGCATGAACGGAACAGAGTATCTTGAATTTGTAAAATCATCAGGCCTGAAGGAAGATTCTTTTATGCCTGTTCAGAGTGTTTCCCAGTCTAAGATCTGGGAGTTCTTAAAGGAATATTCCCCGGGCGCTTCCGAAGAGGCTATCAAAAAAGTAAAACAGAAATACCCGGGCTTCAGCCTGGAAAAAGCGTCCTGGACAAACGATAAAGACTGGGTAAGGGGTTATGAAGACATAATGGACCCGATAATCCAGCTTAGCGTGGCATTTCATAAGAAATTTGACAATAAAGATGTGGATAAAAATAACGCTACCTATAAAAAAGCCCTTCTTTACTTATTGTTGTCTCAGACAAGCTGTTTCCGTTACTGGGGCACAGGCGTGTGGACAGATTACGCAAAGGAGATATGCCACAGGGGAATGGAAGCGCTCAAATAGATTCGTTGACAGATATTTTATTATCTGATATAGTTTAAAAATACAAAAGGTCCCTCGCGACACCATGATAAAATGCTGGTCACCCGGGATTAAATTTTGTTTCACAAAATTTGAGGGGAGGATATAGTGATAAAAAAACTGAAGAAGGTATTATCGCTGAACAATGAAAATCGCGTCAGCCGAGAGGAATTCATGCAGCTTGTCCAGAAAAAAGCATATGAGATTTATGAAAAAAGAGGATGCCAATCCGGCAACGACCTTGAAGATTGGCTTAATGCCGAAAGATTGGTTAAAAAGGACCTTGAATCAAAATGATATACTGGGCGCCGCTTCTGCATTTTTACCAACCTCCGACGCAGTCCCATGATGTTCTTGCAAAGATTTGTAAAGAGTCATACAGGCCTTTGGTAAAGGTCTTTAAAGAACATCCTGCCTCCAGGGTTACTGTGAATATGTGCGGGGTGCTTACTGAAATGCTGGCTAATCATGGTTACAGTGATATCTTGACTGGCCTTGCAGAGCTTGGCAAGAGAGGCCAGGTTGAGTTTGTAGAATCAGCGAAATTCCACGCAATCCTCCCGTTAATACCAAAGCAGGAAGTTAAAAGACAGATAGAATTAAACAATCTTGCCAACCTGTATTTTTTCAAGGATAGTTATAGGCCAAAGGGATTTTTTTTGCCGGAGATGTGCTACTCTGACGAAGTAGCTTCTCTAGTAAGAGGCATAGGTTATGAATGGATTGTAGTGAGCGGGATTGCCTCTCAGGGGAAATGGCCTATGGAGTATATATCAAGTTTCAGGCTCGGCTCCGGCAATATGAAGGTATTTTTTAGAGACGATATAATAAGCAACATGATCAGTTTTAAGAATTTTGACGCCGCAGGATTTGTATCAAGGATCAAAGAACTTGCGGATGGAAAAGAAGACGCGTACATAGTAACAGCGATGGATGCAGAGACGTTCGGCCATCATATCCATGACTGGGAAAGTATATTTTTGGGGAAAGCTTATGAAATCATTGAAGATTCCGATGAAGTAAAAGTGGTGGGTATAAGCGACCTGCTGAAAATATTCCCTGCGGTAAAGGCAAGGCCTCCAAGGCCTTCTTCCTGGAGCACCTCTAATGAAGAAATTATGGCGGGAAACTACTACCCGTTATGGAACACGCCTCATAATACAATCCACAGGCTGCAATGGGAGCATATGAATATATGCCTGGAGATGCTGCGAGAAGCAGAAACCAAGAACGATAACGATAAATCTGCCCCATTTTTTAATACGGCGAGGGAAACACTCGATATGGCTTTGCATAGCTGCCAGTTTTGGTGGGCTAATAAAGGGAAGATGTGGAACGAAAATCTTATAAATAAGGGCCTCTTCCTGCAGGAAGAGGCGATATTGAATTCATATCTTGCGGTAGCTTATTCAGGCTGCAGGGATCCTGAAAAGAAAAAATGCTACAAGAAGGTTATTGTGGCTAGATATATAGCGGGTAAGATTAGAGACGAGATTTTAATTTAAAACTTAATAAAAAGACGGCTTTAAGCTATAAGCCATAAGCTGTAAGAAGAACTTATAACTTACAGCTATTTATGAAAGGATGGTTATGAATATACTATTTATTTCCCCGGAAGTTTTTCCATTTGCAAAGACAGGAGGCCTGGCTGATGTAATCGGGGCCTTGCCCGAGGCTGTTGCTAAAAAAGGGCACACATCAAGCACGATCCTTCCTTATTACCAGTTGGTTAAGAAAAACGGTTTTAAACCCAATGTGTTTAAAAAGAATATATCTCTCAGGTTAGATAACAGGGAAGAGCTTTTTAATCTTCTTTTGTTAAAACATAACGGGGTAGATGTATATTTTATAGAGAAAAATGAATATTACAACAGGGAATTTTTATACGGCACGCCTCAGGGGGATTATTTTGATAATGCTTTCAGGTTTGGTTTTTACGCAAAAGCGGTGCTTGCTTCCATACCTTATATAGGCAAGCAGGATATATTGCATTGCAATGACTGGCAGTCGGGCCTGGTGCCTTTGTATATCAAGATCCACCATCAAAATGACCCTATGTTTGACAAAACAAAGGTGCTTTTTACAGTGCATAATCTGGCTTACCAGGGGCTTTTTGTTAAAGACGTAACGCCATACCTGGATATTCCCTGGGACCTGTTCAACATATCCGGAGTTGAATTCTGGGATAAACTGAGCTTCATGAAAGCAGGGATGGTTTTTTCAGATGCTATAAGCACTGTAAGCAAAGGCTATTCTAAGGAAATCCTTACCGCTGAATTTGGATGCGGCCTGGACGGGCTTTTAAGATCAAGAGAAAAGGATCTTTATGGAATAATAAATGGGGTGGATTATTCCGTGTGGAGCCCTGCTGTCGATAAATTTATAGCTCAAAAATACGACGAAAAAGATCTTAGCGGCAAGGCGGCGTGCAAGAAAGACCTGGCTGAAGCGTTTGAAATAAAATATAGCGCCAAAAGGCCTCTCATAGCTATGATAACAAGGCTTGTAGAGCAGAAAGGCATAGACCTGGTTGTAAATATAATGGAGGATGTTTTAAAAGACAGTGATTTTGTTATACTTGGATTCGGCAATGAAAAATATAATAATATATTCCAGCTCCTGGCTAAAAAGTATAAAGGCAAGGTGGGAGTCAGTATAAAATTTGACAACACGTTGTCTCACAAAATAGAGGCTGGAGCGGATATGTTTTTGATGCCGTCCAGGTATGAACCATGCGGATTAAACCAGATGTACAGCCTTAAATACGCGACCGTGCCAGTAGTCAGGGCAGTAGGCGGCCTGGACGATACGATTCAGAATTTCAATCCAACCACTAAAAAAGGAAACGGGTTTAAATTTAAAGACGCTACCAATGAGGCGCTTTCAAGGTCTATTAAAGAAGCTGTTGCCGTTTTTAAGAATAAAAAACTATGGGAAGAGCTTCTTAAAAATTGTGTTTCCTGCGATTATTCCTGGAAATCATCAGCAGAGCAATACCTGAAACTCTACAAAAACCTATTTTAAATTATTGTTTCCGATCGCCAATCGGGATTTTGGCCCCGATCGGCGGTCGGATTATCGGATTGGGCTTTTTGCATATGAACAAAATATATTTTGGGATGTGCTTGCATTTTCACCAGCCTATCGGAAATTTTGATGACATTATCGAAAGGGCTTATCAAAATTGTTATAAGAGCTTCCTGGATGTGTTCGAAAGATATCCTGATATAAAAATGGCGTTTCATTTTTCAGGATGCCTCCTGGATTATTTTGAAGCGAATCATCCTGATTACCTGGACAGGGTAAAAGCAATGGTAGCCAGGGGCCAGGTGGAGATAGTGGGCGGCGGGTATTATGAACCTATTTTTACAAGCATACCGGAGAGGGACAGGCTGGGCCAGATAAAGATGATGGCCGGCTATGTGAAAAAAAGGTTCGGGCAGAAGGTACAGGGCATATGGACTCCGGAAAGAGTATGGATCCCTGAACTGGCCGAAGATTTTAACAAAGCGGGCATGAAATATTCTATCCTGGACGACGAACATTTTGTAAAGGCAGGATTGAATAAGGATGATTTGTCCGGATACTTTACAACAGGCGAAAAAAATAAAGAGATAGCGATATTTCCTTCGAGCAAATTGCTCCGGTATATGATACCTTTTAAAATGCCGCATGAGATTATGGGTTATTTCAGGCAGGCAAGGGATGGCCGGGACCACCCCTTGCTTACATACGGAGATGACGCTGAAAAATTCGGAGAATGGCCTTTTACTTATGACTGGGTCTATAAACAGAACTGGCTTAATAAATTTTTCGAAGAATTAACCAGGAACAAAGAATGGATTATTACTGTCAGATTGTCGGATTATCTGAAATCAAACCCGGCCATAAAGAAGATAAAGATCCCTGAGGCGTCATATCAGGAAATGATGGAATGGTCGCATGGATCCTGGATGAACTTTCTTAAGAAATATCCTGAAACTAATCAGATGGTCAGGAAGATGCATTATGTAAGTGCAAAGATTAGTAAAGCAGAGGGCATAGGGCATAGAACAGAAGATAAAGAGAGGTTAAAAGAGGCGCAGAGAGAATTGTACAAGGGGCAGTGCAATTGCGCGTATTGGCACGGGGTGTTTGGCGGGCTATACTTATACCACCTGAGAAAAGCTATTTACGAGCATCTTATAAATGCTGAAAAAATAACAGATGAGGTTTTGCATAAAGATAAAAAAGACTGGGTTGAAATAAAAAAAGCGGATTTTTATGAAGACGGCAAAAAAGCGTTTATTATTGAGAACCGGGATATTTCTCTGTGCATAGACCCTGGCTTAGGCGGAATAATAAGAGAATTGGACGCGAGAAAGGTATCAACAAACCTTGTTAATTCGATAGCAAGGCACGAAGAGGAGTATCATAAAAAGATCCTCGCAAAGATGGGGCAGCCAAGCGATCCTGATACTGTTCGTACTATTCATGAGGACATAAAAACCGTAGATCCTGGATTAAAAGGCAGATTTGTTTATGATAAACACGTGAGGGGCTGCCTTGTAGACCATTTTATAAGCGAGTCTGTTAATATAGACGATTTTGTGGATTTAAAATACGAGGAGCTTGGGGATTTTATAAATAGTTTATATGATGCAAAAGAAGAAAAGAGCGGAGTAATGCTTAAAAGAAAGGGCAAGGTGCAAGGCAAGGCTGTGTCGGTAAAAAAAGAAATAAAACTGTCTTCAAAAAATACAATACAGGTTACATATACTTTGGAAAATTTAAGTAAAACCCCGGTAGAAGGTATTTTTGGAGTTGAATTTAACCTTACTATGCCTTATCTGAATTCAGACAAGTACAGTTATTTTTCAGAGTCCATGGTAGCGGGCATTAATGATACCGGATCTGCATCAGGTGCAAACCGGTTTTCCATAAAAGATTCAGGCCGGGAAACCAGCGTAGATTTTGTTTTTTCCGGGAAGCTTCGCGGCGTATGGTATTTTCCTGTCAAGACCATTTCCCAGTCTGAAAGGGCGTATGAACTGAACTTTCAGGCATCCTGTATTATTCCCAGATGGCAAATCAAACTTCCCAGCGGAAAAGAAGCCCAATTCACGATAACACTGTCAATCTAATCCCCATAATCTTGACATTCTAACAATGTCAGTTTTGTCAAGATCTTGGATGGGGAGATGTTGACACGCGCATAAACTTGACAAAACTAACATTGTTACAGTGTCAAGTTTACGGGAGGGGAGGGATGTAATTTTTTTATGTTATAAAATAGTGAAATGTCCTGTTTATTAACAAATGAAATGTCCGCTTTTAAAGCGGCTCATGGTAATATGCTTAGCTTAACCAATATGGAGGTCAGCTATGCAAGACTATTATCCAAA
>Ga0172368_10005156_pt1 | contig 14753 bp, 19 predicted proteins | sample Lak11m_FD_114540 | JGI IMG/M metagenome (GOLD analysis project Ga0172368, IMG submission 114540) | Freshwater microbial communities from Kabuno Bay, South-Kivu, Congo - kab_022012_11m | ecosystem: Environmental > Aquatic > Freshwater > Lake | place: Democratic Republic of the Congo: South-Kivu...
AACACTAGTCCTAAGAAGCGCCACCGTAGTCCCTCTTTAACCGCAAAAGCGATCGCCAAAATTATCCCGACCGGTATCTCCCACACTGGATCAAATACGCGACTAACAATCTCTGCAAAAATACTCTTAAACTTCTTCATAATCGACTCGCAATCTCAATCTCCAAACTTTGTCGGAGCTCAGCTTTGACCCAATCTTTTTGACTATTACTCATCACCTCCCCTAGCCCAGAGAGTACATCGTACTTTGCGGGTAATGCTCGCAATTTCGTAAGTAGTGTTTTGTAATAGGTTTGCAAAGTCATTTCTGTTCTCAATTCAATTATTTCTGTGTTAACTTCCCATCCATTTTTTAGCATCCACCAAGCATCATACAAATCGCGGTTTTGCATCTTTTTCCGGTCGATTATGGCACACAATTTGTGTGCGGCCATATCTTCTTTTTTCATTACTTTTAGAGAGTAGCCTCGGAATGTTCGCATTTCGTAATGATTGGGATATTTTCTTGTGTTAACCTCAACTTTGATTTTTGTTTCGCCAGATCCATAGCTACCCTGCCAGAACCAGGTATATCGCTTGGTCTTTTCGTCCACTATTCGCAAATTTTCCGCGACCATTTGCCCAATTTTTTGTTCTAGCTCTTGTTTTGGCTCTCCGATCAAATCAAAGTCCAAATCAGTCGAAAAACGAGGCAAACCATCGAAAAAATACAAGGCAGTTCCACCCTTAAATCCGAGCCGCGCCACCAACTCCTTGTCGCCAATTAAGGATAGCAATAATTTGCTCAACTGTTGCTTGTGCAAATCAATGTTCAACATCGTGTGCCCTCCGCTCTATAGTCCCCCCGTATATTTTTGCCCACTCCTTTAGTTTTAGCATATCCAAAAAATCAGTTCTCCCGAGCTCCCATGATGACTCACAATACCATGTGTCGAGTATTGCTCGCTCTCGCGTTGCTACCCGCGCCCCTGATATTTCTCTGATCCCGTAATCACTCCACAATATTCGCTCGCGTACTCTCCTGTACTCAAACTTTACCCCCCGCACCTCACGCACTACGCGACGCGGCGCGATTGAGAAAATTCGATCATAATACTGATCAATTATCCCCTCTGCTTTTAGGACAGTGTAAAGCGATACATAGGAGTTGGGCACTAGTTTGTTGGCAATTTGGTAAAGCAAGCTCGCATTACCCCGCAACTCTTTTTCGGTATAGTTGCGCTTGCTATATATCCCTCTGGCCAAAGCCACTATCTCGCCCCTCCGTACATAATACTTAATTAGCTCAAATAGTCGCCGTTCATCTGGATACCCCCAAACTACCGCCAGGTCTTGTGCTGTAAAAATCTCCCCTACCCCGCGCTCTAGTTCTCTTAGTTTATTCATATTACTGGTAATTTTCCTACCACTATTCTGCACATTTTCACTATACCGCTCTCACCACCCCGTGTCAACCTATCCCATATCTTTTTCCTGTTGACAAAACCATGCCCCCCCCCTTTACAATGCCCGTCATGACTCTCGGAATACCAGAAGCACAGAGATTAGCGTACACAGTTGCACTCCGCAAATTGCGACGTGGCAACAGTGATCGTGACCACGAGCGCAACAGTGAGGCAGCCGGAATCATCGCATTTATGGAAGCTTGTTCCCCAGGAACTTGTGCTCTTTGTATTCACGCTTCGTTAAATAGATTCGACAATGCACGCACCCTCGAAGCAGGACTCCAAGCACTAAATTGTGATGGTGATGGAATGCCTAGAGATTTGGGCTCGCAACGAACTTACAATCGAGAAACAACGTGCAACGTGTACGCGCCGGCATACTAATCCTTAAATACGCAACCCCTACACATTTCCCGCCAAAGTGCTACAATCCACCCCATAATTCCAACCAGGCTCCCCGACACATGCGTCGGATCTAGCCAACCCCGCACCTTAACAGACAGCTTGCGTCATAGGTTTCGCAGTGCGCGCGCTCCCTCGCGCCCAGCACGAAACCTATGAAAGGAGGTTTTCAAATCAAAGTTCCCCCATCCCCCCACCCCCCATCCCCCCACCCCCCCGTCCCCGAGCTTCGGCTCAAAAAATTCTTTTCAACCCAAACAAACAGGAGAAAAAATGAAACGCTGGATTCCGATTTTGACCACCCTGTTCGGTCTGCTCGCCACCCTCGGCGCTCTTCACCCCCAACCCCCCTCCCAGCATGACGAGTGTAACCACAATTGCCCGAATTGCAAAGGAAAATGTGGCAAACACAACCGCCACGCCCAAACTGGTGGCTCGCTCTCTGCGCGCAAGCACAGGTGCGCAGATTGCGGACACGAATGGGAGTGAGACCATGAAAAAGATTGTTGTGGTTTTCACTTTCATATTGGCGCTGACGGCCATACTCAATGCGGCCGCCGAGTGGCTTTGCAGTGGCAAGTGTCACAAACACGGGAATCCGTGTCGCCGCGCAAAATGCCACACAGGACCACACAAGTGTGGCCTTTGCTAAACGCAAGCTGACCCTGTAAGTCGAACCCGTGACGGAGAGTCACATCAAAGTCACGGGTTCAGTAAGTACAAGCTGTCTACCCAAAATCTAATCCCGCAATGCCACCCCACGCATCACTAACTGTAACATCGTGAGCGTCTGTTTATCTTTCTCTAGTTGTCCTCGCATCGAATCATTCATTACCAATTTGTTAATCTCAATTACCGCTTGTGTAAACGCTATCTCGTCTGCCAGCTCCCGCAAACTATAATCCCCATACAACTCCATCGCTCGTCGCGCCAGTTCTACTTGATCCATACTTCTATTTTCTCACATCCCCCCCTTGACACTCCATTTGTACAGTACTATTATGTACATAATGTCCAAAGTAGGTATCCCCAAACCACTCGAATTTGGGTGGGATGAACATAACATAGATATACATTCATCACCTTCACCATTCGCAAGGAAAATATTAGAGTAATTTCTGCTAGAGATCAAAGCAAAAAAGAAAGGAGATTATATGAAGAAATCAAACAATAAACTTCCCAACTTCAAAAACGAAGACGAAGAAAGGGAATTTTGGGCAACTCACGATTTTACTGATTATTTAGATCAATTCAAACAAGTCCAAATGGACTTTTCTCACCTCAAGCCCAGTACCAGTCGTGTCACCTTCCGCCTTCCTGACTCCATGCTCTACAATATCAAACTAATGGCTAACAAACGCGACGTCCCCTACCAGTCGCTCATCAAAATCATCCTCCACGACCGCATCCAGCAAGAGCTCGCCCGCTAACCCGGCAAGCTATCGACACAACCTATTTCACCGTTTTTACATTTTTAACAATTTCATGAAATAGATCCAGCTTTTCTTCGTCATGAGATACAAACAAAAATGGCGCCAACTTTCTCTTCATCTCTCCGTTTACTCCATCCTTTTCCCACCTAGCCTGCACTTTCTCCATCAAATCCTCGACCCCATTTAGCTTCATAAATTTCATGTCAAGTTTTGCCCCTTGCCCAACCAGCCAAACTACATCGTACATATCTCGCGGTTGAATAGTCTTTCTCCCCACATACGCAGCCAATTTTTCGATCAATGTTTGGTCAAGCACATTAACTACCACTTGTTGCATCACCCCCCACCTATTTAGTATTTTAATTTCCGTATTTTGTCCCTTCCACTGTCGACTATAATCCACTTTAATCATTAATTTTTCTCTGGGATTAGTCGAAATACCAAGCTCAATTAACAAATCCGGGAACCGAAGTTCAAAATACGTCTTTCCCTCGTTAATTTTCTCAAACAACTCAACCGGAATATTCTCACTCTCAAACCGATCTTTGACTACATGCATCATTTTTATCATTTCTTGATCACTGACTCCCAAATTATCAAAATCCAAATCTTCCGAAAATCGAGGCAAATCATGTAGTAACCGCAAACATGTTCCCCCAACAAATGAGAGTTTTGCTGCCATTTTTTGACCATATAGATAATCTAGTGCCTTAACCTGCAAATACTCGCGCAGTATCCCCCGCTCCCGCAGTGGCATACCCTGCATTTTTACTCCCGTAAGTATCACAGGCCACACGTTTTTTATGCTAGACATAGCGCCTGATCTCCTTTCTTACCCAATTGGGATAACTTTTGGCCATAGTTAGTAACACTGTCTTCTTGAGATGCTCCCACTCAATTCTCGTTTCATCCAACTTTGGTACCCTCCGCACATACATGTAATCGAGTAATGCCTTTTCTGGTCGCGCAATTTTTATGTACAAACCGCTCTTAACATCCTTAATCATCTCGTATCCAAAAAATAGCTCCGTCCTCACGCGACTGTAACCAAAATTTCCTTCTCTATTTGCAAAATTGCGTGGCCTCCCCGTCACAATCGAAGTAATTGTACCTGCAAAATCCGGGATCACTCCAGTCTGATTAAGCACCGTCTCCATACTTACATATGATGGCTGATATAAATAATTGGCAATTACCATTTCATCAATTTGAACGTCACCCCTCAAATAGAGTCCTCGCTTTAGACGTATGATCTCTCCTCTCTTCTCCCACCTATTTAGCGATAAGTTAGCATATTCTCCCTTTACCACCCTTCCCGCTTGTTCAGCAGTAAAAATTGGCATTCCTATATTATTCACAAAATCTCTGTATCGCATTACCAATTAATATACATTTTTGTATATTATCTGTCAATCCAGTCGGTACCCCACACCCCGCACGCTCTCGACACTCTCGCCTACTCCCGCCTCTCTTACCTTCCCCCTCACCCTCCCCAAAAGCCGAGATAGCGCCCACAAACTAAATTCAGCATTTTCACCCCACACCGATTCCGCCAACTCATCATATGTCACTATCTCTCCTCTTCTCGCTATCAACTTTGTTAGTAGTAATCGCTCCTTCTTCCCCATTTTCTTTAAAACTACTTCATCAATCTCTTTTCGTTCCACTTTTTGTCTCGCCACCCACTCTTTAACAAACATTTCCGTCCAGGGGATACACCATTCTAACTTCCCCCCTCCCCGCCACAATACCCCCACATTCACTAGCTCATTCGCCAATTTATCATCTTTGATATTCTTACGGTGCAAATACTCTCGCACACCCATCTGCTGTCTCTTTGATAATCCCTCCCACACCATCTGCACAAAATAATCCATCTCCCCACGCTCCTGCGCCCAGTTGTGCACCCTCTTTTCGGTCAGTTTAGCTCCGGTAAAATTTTGCTCGTCGATTAACCGTGCCACATACTTAACCGTTCCATAGTGCCCATGAGCAATTCTATTGACTGCGCTTACATAACTCTTATCTACCAAATACTCTTTAACTTCTTCCAGCGTGAGTTTGCGCGGATAAACCACGTTTCCAGCTAACAATCGACGTAAAATCAAATCACTAGCTCCCAATATCAGCGGTTGCGCCGTTAAGATCACCCGCACACTCATTTTTTGATAGTAAAGCAGACTAAATATTATCTCCCAGAGCTTGCTCCCACCCTCTATCAATCTTTGCGCCTCCTCAATGATGATCAGTAGTTTCTTGCCTCTTTTTCCTATTTGCTCCGCCTGTTTTCTCCACCCCAGGTGTAGCTGACTCCAGCTTTTACACCCACAAATTACGGGGATATCTGCCTCGCTCGGGATCGGCAAATCCTTGACACTGATTCGCACCACCTTGTCACCCACCCTTTCCCTCTCATTCGTCAGCCATTTCACAATCAGCCCTTTCCCTGTCCCATACATCCCCACCACTACCACAGTTCCCCTCGCTTCTAGTTTCTTTTGCACTGTTTCCTGCCCAATCGGCACGATCATGTCCAAATTGTACCATTATTAGTGATTTTCAAGTCCAAAATGTCAAACAAGCTCTACCCTTGCGGACTATCATACGACCATATATCACCCATAGAAACAACTTAGGAGGATAGCTATGCCATTATTTGAAATTGAAACCAATGAGCAGGAATATAGAATAGCTGACCATAGAATCGCATATTTACAAGAGGTGGTTGGGCGTGGTATGCAGGGTATGATCGAATTACAACCAACGTATCCCATGGCAGAAATTGTTGTCATATATGAGGAGGCTGTCAAGGAGCTGGAGTCGAGCAACCCTCCCACAACATGACTATAGAAGAAAACCTACAATCCGCATACGCCATATTAGCTGGCGCACGATGGAGAGCCACGCGACGAGTGTCGTAGGGCAGCGCTCCAACTCTTATACCCACAAACATTCGGGATATCCCCTTCGCTTGGTATTGGCAGATCCTTGAGACTCACTCTTACCACTCTCTCCCCCTTCCCCTCCATCTCCTTTACTACCCAATTGGCAACCAAGCTCTTCCCGCTCCCATACATGCTCGTAATCACTACTGCCCCCGTTCTTCTAGCTTCTCTAACACCTCTTTTTGCTTAATCGGCACAATCATGTCCAAATTGTACCATTTTCTATGATTCCTAAGTCCAAAATGTCAAGATATCGTCGCGTACTAAACTAAAATATCACTCATGCTCAGTCAAGAAATACTAAAACAATTCAATCTTAAGGTGATTGGTGATGATTTATACCACTGCGAATTGGGTGATCTAACAGAACGACAAGTATTAGGGGCAATAGCATCTTTTGGGGGTTAGTCCTCAATTATTAGATCTAGCACAAGATGCAGAAAATAGACATTGTGAAATTGTTGCCGAACTAGAAGAGGCCAAACAAGCATTGAACAATGCGCAAGGTGGAATGGAAATATTTGTTGCATCAGAGCATTATTTAGATATGCTAGCAATATCCGACCAAGAATTGGGCACAAACTTATACGACCCTGAGGGTACGATCCCAATACTTCTCAAACAAAAAAGACTTAAAAATCTAGGATACAATTAGCCTACATCTCCTCTGGCGCGCTAATCCCCAACAACCATTTAATTAATGTTAAAACAGCATTGACATCCTATTTAACATTGGTTAAAATAACATCATGCAAGTCAGACATCTGGACGAACAGCTATTATCTCATTTCGCCAAATCACGCGAAACCATGATCCTTTTGGGACCACGCCAAGCCGGCAAAACTACCATTCTCCACCGCCTCTTCCCAACTGCCCAGTCATTTACCCTCGACAACCAGACAACTCGCTCCATTCTCGAACGCTACGATATCTCTGCTTATCAACAACTAATTAAAGATTCCGATAGCACAATGATCATCGACGAAATCCAAGAACTTCGCGATCCTGGTCGAGCCGCCAAAATTATCTACGATCAAATGCCCAATATTCACCTTATCCTAACTGGTAGCTCCGCCCTTAACATCAAAAATAAAACCAGCGAAAGCCTGGCCGGTCGCAAAATCGATTATCACCTCTACCCCCTCACTTTGAACGAATACTTAGTCCAGCAAAACTATGAGTCCCAGCTCTCACTCTCACCATTTTCTTCTTTCGTACAACACAACAAAACCACTCGATCAGAAATCATCAAACCCTACGATCACACTTCTCTCCTCTCTCAGCTACTCCTTTACGGTAGCTACCCTGCAGTTCAAGACTCTCCTCATCCCATTAGTTATCTCAAAAATCTAGTTGATAGCGTCATCTTCAAAGATCTCCTCGACCTTCAACTTCTAGAAGATAAACGTTCCGCTCTCTCACTTCTTCAACTTCTCGCGCATCAAATCGGCAATCTCATCAATTATTCCGAGTTGGCCAGTCGTCTTGATATCGATCAAAGAACAGTCAAGCGCTATATCGAATTATTTGAACAAAGCTACATTATCTTTCGCCTTACTCCCTACTCCACTAATAGTCGTGACGAAATCGGCAAAAGCCCAAAAATCTATTTTTATGACCTAGGTTTGCGCAATGCCTTAATCGACAATTTTAGTCCCGTTAATTCTCGTGGTGACTATGGTCAGTTACTCGAAAATTTTGTTATTTCTGATTTTTTCAAAGCCAACATCTATTCACAATCTAGTTATCACTTCCACTACTGGCGCACCCAGTCGGGAAGCGAGGTTGATCTGGTTCTTGTCAAACATGATCAACTTCTGGCTTTCGAAATCAAATCTCGTACCCGTCGCATCAATCGTTCCTTTATTTCGCGCTACCCCCAAGCTTCTCTACAAGTAATCTCCTCCGACAACTACTGGGTCTAGCTACATTGCCTCAGGACAACTAATCCCCAGTAGTCCCAGTCCTGACTTAATCACATTCGCAACAGCCTGGGTTAGTTTAACCCGTTGCTCATTCCCCACAATCTGATGCTTATTGTAAAAAGTATTAAATCTTGCCGAGAGTTCATATATATACGTCGCTACCAAATGCGGTGCCAATTGTACTCCAGCCTCGGACACCACCTCGGGATATCGATAAATCCACCTTAGTAGCGTCAGCTCTTCCGAACAAGGTTCGTAACTTTGTAAAACATTCTCCTCCGACAAAGTTCCGAACCTTGTTTTTTGTTCTTCAGCTTTTCGTAGCACACTCCTCGCCCTCGCATACGTGTACTGCACATACGGCCCCGTCGCTCCCTCAAGGTTCGTCATCTTCTCGGGATCGTAAACAATATCTCCCCCCACTGCTTGTTTAAGCACCGTAAATTTCAGCGCCCCCACCGCAACCGTATCCGCCACCCTCTCCCGATCTTTGATCTCTCTCTCACCCATCTTCGCCAACACCACTTCTTTAAGATCATTCAAGAGCCCCTCTCCCGTCACTACCTTCCCCGTCCGCGAGCTCATCTTCCCCGTCGTCAGCTTCATCATCCCGTGTGGCACATGCGTAGTCTTCTCAGCTAGCTCTGGATAAAGTTGCTTCATGACCGACAAAAGTACCTTGAAATACTCCGTAATCTCGTTGGCCGTCACAATATACGAGTGGTCATATAGGTAGCGTCCATACTTGGTCTTCGCCAGTCCCAAATCCTTTGCTTCGTACGTCGGCAATCCCAACTTATTTCTAAATACCCTCGTGTGTAATCCATCCTTCTCTCCCTTGTAAACTACTGCCCCCTCTTCTCCAATCTCAAGCACTCCCCTCTTAAGCCCCTCCTCAACCACTTTGAGTCCTACTTGTCCCACCTCACTCTCAAAAAAGTATTCGTCAAATTTTGTCCCCAATCGGCGGTAGATTACCTCAAAATACTCTAGACTAATTGCTCGCCCAGCATCATACAACTCATTAACTTTCTTATCACTTCTTTCGTAAATTTGTTTGTTAATCTTTTGCATCTCAACCCTATCTAGCTCGTTCTCCTCATATTTTGTCGCTCCATAGGCATAAGCTTGACCCCAAATTCGTTGTACGTCAGCCAAACCCATACCCTTTGACAATGCTAACTTTTGCTCGCTGTGATTATATTTATGGGTAAAACCCCAAATCGCTTTGGCCACATGCAACCCCACATCTCCCTGATAATTCGCTCTTGCAACTATTGCTCCCTGCGCTTCGATCAATCGCGCCAACGACTCTCCTATCGTATTACTCATCAAATGCCCAATATGTAGCTCCTTAAATGGGTTGGGGTCAGTGTACTCAACCATTACTTTCTTACCTTTCAAGTTCTCATTCTTCCCATAATTTTCCTTTACTGCTTCTTCTAGCTGTGCGAGCAAATACTCTTTTTTCAGGTAAAAATTGATAAATCCCGCTCCCGCCACCTCCACTTTCTCAAAAATATCGTGCTGACGTGCTGACGTGCTGACGTGCAAACGCTTAATTATCTCCTCTGCCACTTCCCTCGGCGACCCCCATTTGTGTACATTGGTGCGCATTTGCTTATTGGTGTACATTACTAGCGCCACATTCGTGCTGTAATCTCCCATTCTCTCATCTCGTGGGTGCTCGACCGCAAAAGAAACAGCTGGAAGCCCCATCTCCGCCACAACTTTTTCGACTGCTTCTCTGATCATTTTCATATCTTCCTCCATTAAATAACAAAAAGACCCCTCCAACAACCAAGTTATTAGTTTGATTGTTAAAGGGGTCCTCTCGGACGGTACCACCCTCTTCTTTCACTTCATTCAACTTTTGCGTAAAGTCAGACGGGTTATTTAGACCGTAGTGTGTTAACTCGCGACGTTAACACTATATGTAGTATATCACACATCAATTGTTCACCTATTTTACTCAACCCCACTATTGACACTCTCAAACTATATCAGTACAGTGATAAATGCTATTAAAAACTTGTAAAGTTCTAGAGTATGCCCACTGTAAAACTCTATACCGTCAAAGAAGCCGCCGAATTGGTCGGTGTATCCACCAATACTCTCTATAAGTATTTGTTAGAAGGTCAAATCAAGGCTGCGCGTGGCACTCACAAGCAGGGTCGTTTCCGTATCCCCCAAAGTGCCCTCGAAGAATTTTTGGGCACCCCCATACCAAGTGACCCGTCTGCCGACAAGGCAGGCACTGTGACACCTAACACTCCTACCTCCACTGGAACACTGGAAAACCGGAATACCGGAACACTTAATAATAATCGAAAGAAAATTGTACGATTATTATTGCTTTTTGCCCTCCTCGCCCTTATCGCCGACACCATCCTCTCCTCCACTTGGTCCGTAACTAGTGGCCTCCTCCGCCTTTTCACTTTTGCCCTCCTTATAACCGTTATTTACAAACCGCGCCGAACTATATGAAGTACTACTACAGCTTTATCCTTTCTCTAGCCCTAATTACTCTTTCGCTTCGCACCTCTCTTATTGCTGCCTTAGCTCTCTCTCCCCTCGCCCTCTACTTTGGTTGGCGAATCTATCGCCAAATCCAACATAAATCAATCACTGCACCTGCCCGCAATGCTACGCCTAACGTTGCAGGCGGGCCCACTAATTCTATTGAACGTAATCTCTCTATCGCTTTGTATATCATCGCCTTCTGTCTCACGCTCTTTCGTAGTTACACTACTTTAGTTTATGCAGGTGGACTAACCCCATGATCTACCTTTGGATCATCTACTGTCTCATCCTCACCCTTGGCATTCTCGGCGTATCTCTCACCTCTGCCTCTCGCCTCTCCGACTTCTTGGTCATCCTCCTTCTTACCCCTCTCATTCCCACCCTCCTCTCCGACTTCACCAAATACCGCAACAAACACCGCCTCCATACCAAATCCAAACTAAACTTTGCCAGTTCCGTTGGTGTTAGCCCTCGTGTCGTTCCAACTACCGCTACCGAAGAAGGTGTCATCCTCGATCCCCTCATTTCCGACAATAATCGCCGGCTCTTCCTTAGGCTCGCCGGGAGTTCTGGTCTCGCCCTTTTTCTCCTTGTGGTTTTTGGTCAAAAGTCTGCCCAAGCCGCCTTCTTTGGTAGTGTGCCAGGGCCCGGCACAGTCAGTGTCAAAAACATTGCTGGCGACACTATCGACCCTGCCGAAAAACTCCCGACCGATGGCTATACCATTACCGAAGTTGATGATTCGGGGACTGATAGTTACTATGGATTTGTAGATAAAACTGGTGCATGGTATATCACCAAAGAGTTTGCAACTGGTGCCTATCGCTATGCCAAAGGCGCCACTGGTTTCACCACCAACTGGGGCAATCGTACCTCCCTTACTTACGATTATTTCGATAATGTCTTTTAATCACTTCCCCAGTATCACCTCTATATCCACATCCAATTTTTCGTCCACACTTACCTTTGCCTCAGGATATATCTTGGTCAGAATTACCGCCAAACTACCCCTACTTAACTCTTCGTTTCTATAACTTAGTGTATCACCAAGTTGTCTCTCCGCATTCCCTGTAGTTATGACTAATTCTTGATTCCTATTTCCCAATTCCTCCGCGCTACGCGCGGCCACCCCCGTCACCCCACTCCCGTTTAATATCCTAACCGTATAACTCTGCGACTCCACCACTGGTTTCTCTGATTCCTCCGATACTGAGACCTGCTGGTTGTTTTGTGTACTGTCGTGTAGACGTGCTGACGTGTCAACGAGCTGACGTATATATCCCACTCCTCCCACAATCCCTACAATCAACACAAAAATTCCGATTCCTACTCCCAACCACCGCTTGTCACTTTTCTCACTTGGTTCCTGGTACTGCATCTCTGGTATACCCTGCTAAAATTTCTTTGACCATCTGTACAACTGCCTTTGGCTCTTGCTCACTCTTAATAATGTACTTTACAGCTCCCAGCGTTAGCGCCTTCTCTGCGTCAGCACTCCCCGCTAGATTAGTCAACATCACAACTGGGATTTTCTTAATATCTGGGTCGGCCTTCATCTTCTCCAAGACCTCGAGCCCATTCATCTTGGGCATCATTACGTCGAGTAGCACTATCGTTGGCTTCTCTGCTCTAATCTTCTCTAATCCCTCAACTCCATCTCCCGCCACCATCACAGCGTAACCGTCAAACCCAAACGCCTTCTGGTACATCCGCTGCATCAGCGGATCGTCTTCGATGATTAGTATTTTTACCATACAAAACTTAACTATGCTTGACTCTCGTATTTTTTGCAATAGGTAACCAAAGTGTAAAGGTACTTCCTTTCCCTACTTCGCTTTTCGCTAACTCAATTTTCCCCTTCATCCCCTCCATTATTAATCTAGAGATGTAAAGTCCCAACCCAGTCCCTTTGCTAGTATCCCTTGTATAGAGATTACTCCCCGCTTGCTGGAACTTATGAAATAGCAAGTTCTGTCTCTCTGGTGAGATCCCTTCTCCTGTATCAGTAACAGCCACACACACATAATCTTTTTCGACATTCGCCATCAAACTAATCTTGCCTGCTTTGGTAAATTTGAGTCCATTCCCAATCAAATTAATTAGTACTTGCTTAAGTCGATCCACATCTACTGCTACCCTAGGCAATTTGCACCCAGGCTTAATCCACTCAATTAAAATTTTTTGTCTTGATCCGGTTACCTCAAACTCTTTAATAACTTCGATTATCTCAGTTTCGACCTCTTTTTCTTCTATTTTAAATTCTAGTCTCCCCATCTCAAGTCTTGATACATTCAAAAAGTCGTTCACAATCCCAATAAGCCTGACACTTCCTTCGTGAATATCAGACAACATCTCTGATACATCTTTATTCTTAATTTTACTTCCATATTGCTCCATTATCATCTCCGCATTGCCTCGAATTGCCGTCAAAGGAGTACGTAGCTCATGACTGGCAATACTAATGAATTCGTCTCGCGACCTCTGCAAATTAATTGATTCAGTTACGTCCTTAAGAAAGATTACCACCTCACTCACTTGCCCATTTTCACCAATCGGAACTATTTGAATAACAATATATCGATTACCAATCAATTTTGGCTCTAGCAACATTTCTTTTTTCTTACTAAATACTTGACCCACTATCTCTAGCAAATCAATTTCTTTGCCCAGATAATTTCGCATTATCTGACAACTTATTGGTTTATCTTCTCCTATTCTCAACATTTTTCTGAGTACAACATTTTCTAATAACACCTGTTTTTCTTGGTTAATCACCAACAATCCCCGCGAAATACTATTGATCACTGCCATTAACTCCCTCGTTCGTTCTGCAACTTTGCGTTCAACTCCAAGTTTCTCTTGCTTAAGCTCTGTTTGCAACTCTCGCTCATCTTCGAGCAAATTAAGCATCGCCGCTCTCACATTCACGCTTTTTTGCTGTTCTTTTTCAAGCAGCTCTACTTTCTCCCGCAAAGAGGACTCAATCTTCTTTTTCATTTCGATTTCTTCTGCCAGTTGTTTCGTTTGACTTCGCGCCAAGTCTCTTATTTCTTCGGCAGTTTTCTCAAACACCCGAACAATTACCCCCTCAACAATCATCATTATTAGCATTTGGCGGATAAACAAACTCTCGAAGTAAAATAGCTCCATCCCCACAAGCGAACTAATCCATGCTCCCGCAAGTGTCAGTGAGATTATTCCCCAACTAATATCTCCACCTTTAATCCCAAATAGCACGTATCCGATTAATGGCATTAGTCCCCACCAGATTATTCCTGTTCCTCCCACCCCTCCATATACCAACAGAGCCAACATTACTCCGTACAATCCCAGCCAGCCCAATATGGCAGGTCCCAAATAATAACCCTTTTTTAGCCAGATCATCGCCACAAACAACATCACGACCCCGATACCCTCCAGTATCCCCATTATCCATATTTGCTGATATAAATAATTGGCGCTAAAAAATCCAAAAACAACTACCCCAAGCCAGAGCACCACCTGCAAAAATCGCCCTCGCAACTTCTGTTCACTTTCCATGCAGTTCCTTATTCTCCTCAAGTTTCCGTTTTAGCTCCATCATCTTCATTTCTCTCCCCACCATTAGCTCATTCAATTGCTCGATTTCTTGCGCATGTTTTTCTCGCTCTTCCTCAGCTAGTTTGCGATCCGTGACATCCTCTCCCGCCGACAAACTCGCTATCACTTTCCCCTGCTCATCCTTGATTGTAGTATTATGCCAAGCAATCATCCTCCGATCTCCCTTTTTGGTTTGCACCCAATTTTCCTGATACTCAGCGTCTGGCGAACCACCAACAACTTTTGCAAAAACTCCTCTGATATCGGTTCGCATTTCGTCGGGGATAAAGCTCTCGAACCAATTTTTCCCGATCACCTCACTTGCTTCCACCCCCAAAATTTCTCCCGCTTTCTTATTGATCAATAATACTTTTTCGTCTATACCCACCTAACTCAGGTTTGCAACTGCAGTAGCGGGGTAGGTTTGAAAGTTATCGGTTAAAAGTTTAGTAAGGTCACTTTCGTAGCGTTTGAGATGGCGGAAGAAGTAGAGGGTGGCTTG
>Ga0172368_10005159_pt1 | contig 14738 bp, 15 predicted proteins | sample Lak11m_FD_114540 | JGI IMG/M metagenome (GOLD analysis project Ga0172368, IMG submission 114540) | Freshwater microbial communities from Kabuno Bay, South-Kivu, Congo - kab_022012_11m | ecosystem: Environmental > Aquatic > Freshwater > Lake | place: Democratic Republic of the Congo: South-Kivu...
AACTTCAATAATAAAAAGATCTCCCTTTTCTTTTTTACCAATATATAATGCTAAATTTTTTACTCTCTCCACATGAGACCAATCATGGCATCCACTTGTGCCTTTAAAATATTTTCTGGATTTAATCTTAATTTTATTTATTATTTTATTTTGCATTTTGATATTTTATATTACCATTTTGTCCTGCAGTTTTTCCTTAGCTAAAATCTGAGCTTCTAATAAACTATCAAAAGTTCCTGCGTCAATCCACTCTCCATTTACCATAGCAACATCTAATTCCCCTTTTTCTAAATACCAATTATGAAGATCTGTAATTTCTAATTCTCCTCGTTCGCTTGGCTTAACACTTTTAGCCGCTTCCACAACTCTTTTATCAAAAACATATAATCCTGTTAGTGCATAATCGCTTAAATATTCCTTGGGTTTTTCTTTGATTTTAACCGCTTTCATATTTTCATCAAATTTAACAACACCGAATCTTTCCGGATCGCTTACCTTTTTTGCAAATACTTTTCCTCCTTTTTTAAATTTCTTAATTTCTTCGGCTAAATCATCTTCAAATATATTATCACCTAAAATCATAGTTACATTATCTTCATCAATAAATTTTTCTCCGATTAAAAAAGCTTCGGCTAAACCTTTTGGTTCATCCTGAATTTCATAAGTAAATTTTACTCCAAACTCTTTTCCTGAACCTAATAAATTTAAATAGTCACCGGCGCATTCTGGAGCAACAATAATTAATATTTCATTTATGCCCGCTTTAATTAATGTATTAAGCGGATAATAAATCATCGGTTTATTATATACCGGCAGTAATTGTTTAGATGTTATTTTTGTGCATGGCCTAAGGCGAGTTGCTCTACCTCCTGATAATATTATTCCTTTCATAAGAATAAATTAAAAATTAAAAAAAAATTAAAAAATTTATTTGAAAGTTTAAACTTTCAAATATTCTTTTAATGCTTCTTTATAGCTTCTTAAAAACTGTAATTTTGTATTAATAAGAATTGAATATTTCGGTCTTTTAGCGGGACGAGGAAATTTATCAGATAAAACAGAATTAACTTTTATATTTATACCTGCAATTTTGTATAATTCTTTAACCGCATCATACCAAGTACAAGCATGGTTATTAACTATATGATATATACCATAACCTTTTTCACTATCCACTAAATTTAAGGTTGCTTTGGCTAAGTCAGGAGTATAAGTAAAACAACTTAATTCTTCATTTACTGCCTCAATTTCTTTTTTATTTTTAGCTAATTTTAGCATCATTTCAAAAAAACTTGGTTTTGAAAATTCACTTTTACCTCTAGGCCCAAATAATTTTGATGTTCTTATTAAATACCATTTTAGACCCTTCCCGCTTAAGCTTATTAATTCTTTTTCCCCCATTAACTTTGATTTACCATAATTATTAATTGGATTCGTTTCATCAATTTCCATATATCCTTCTTTTTTTTCACCACCAAAAACATAATCAGTTGAATAATGAATAACAATTGCTTTATTATCAAGCGCAGCTTTTGCTATATATCCAACAGCCTCACCATTAATTTTTTTTGCTATTTCAAATTCTCGGCTATCTTCTTCGCATTTATCAACATTATTATAAGCCGAAGCGTTTATAATAATATCTGGTTTTATATCATTTACTTTTTTTATAACTAGCTCTTTGTCCGTTATATCAATCTCATTTTTATCCCAACCGATAATTTCATTTTCTTTATTTTCCGAAAAAATTTTAACTAGTTGGCCTCCTAAATTTCCTTTTGCTCCTAAAATTAATACTTTCATAATTTATTGTTATCCTGAACTTGATTCAGGATCTCATTAATTTTATTTTTTTAACTTCCTCCACCATTTTTCATTATTAATATACCATTCAATTGTTTTTTTGAGTCCTTCGTCAAAATTCATTTTCGGTTCCCAGTCTAATTCATTCTTAATTTTTGTATAATCCATAGCATATCGAAGATCATGCCCTTTTCTGTCTTCCACATATTCAATCATATTCTCACCTTTGCCCATTAAGTTTAATATTTTTTTTGTTAATTCAATATTCGAAATTTCATTTCCACCGCCCAAGCAATATGTTTCTCCGATTTTTCCTTTCATTATTATAGCTTCCACACCTTTATTATGGTCATCAACATAAATCCAATCTCTTATATTTTTTCCCTCTCCATAAACAGGAACTTTTTTATTCTCAATAATATTAGTTATAAATAAAGGAATTACTTTTTCAGGAAACTGATAAGGCCCATAATTATTAGTACAATTTGAAATAGTTATTGGCAATTTATGAGTATGAAAATATGCCCTTACTAAATGATCTGAAGCTGCTTTGGAAGCGCTGTAAGGACTTCTGGGACTGTAGGGGGTATTTTCATTAAATTTAGGGTTGTCCAAATCTAACTCTCCGAATACTTCATCAGTAGAAATATGATGAAATCTTATATTTTTATTATTTTTTGCAGCATCTAATAATACCCTTGTACCTTCTATGTTTGTTTTAATAAAATCAGCACTATTTTTAATTGAACGATCTACATGCGATTCTGCTGCAAAATGAACTATTATATCAATATTATTTACTAAGTCATTTACTAAATTAATATTACAAATATCACCTTTAACAAATTTATAATTTGTCGCATTTTTAATATCAGATAAATTTTCTAGATTGCCTGCATAAGTTAAAGCATCAAGATTTATTATATAATCTTCTGGATGATTATTTAACCAATAATGAATAAAATTTGATCCTATAAATCCGGCTCCTCCAGTTATTAATATTTTCATATTATAAATTAATAGAAGAAACTTCTATTTTATTTTTAATTAGAATATTTTTTAATTCAACTAAAGCGTCCGGATCGTCACATTCAATATTGCACCCTCCCAAATCGTCAATAAAAAATTCTGCATCTCCCTCATCCATTTCGTTATCTAATTTAAAATTATATTTAATTTCTATTTTATCCCCTTTAATTTCATCAATTTTCAAATTTTTAATACCGGAAATTTTTTTAGCAATATTATTTACAATTTCCATTTTTTTATTATTATAATCAATTTTTTCAGCAGTATTATTTAATCTCATATTTTACTTTTAATTTTATTTATAATTTCATCTGCTTGGCCTTCCTTATATTTATACTGAGGCCATAAATGTAAATTATCATTTTCATTTCTTGGAATAATATGAAAATGTATATGTGGTATAACTTGGCCAGCGATTTTATCGTTATTTTCATTAATATTATAACCTTTTACTTCTAAGCCTTCTTTGATTGCCTTTCCAATTTTTTTAACGGCCTTTATAAGAAAACAAAGTTCTTCCTCCGGGATTTCTTCCATATTTTTAAAATGTTTTTTTGTAATAACTAATGTATGTCCTGGATTAACGGGATTAATATCTAAAAAGGCTAATATTTTTTCATCCTCATAAATTTTATATGAAGGAATTTCGTTATTAATTATTTTGCAAAAGATACAATCCATAAAAATTAAATAATTTATAATTTTAAATTTTTAATTGATTTTATATGGGCAATCTTCTTTTTCCTCCCATCTAATTTCATCAATTTCTTCTTTTTTTCCTTCTCCTCTATATAATTTATTAGGAAGATTAATGCAATAGGAATCTTTATCGGAAATGCATTTATAGCCGTGTATAATACCGGGAGGAACGATTACTGATGTGGGGTTATCTTCTCCGACAATAATTTTTTCATGTTGTTTAAAAGTATTGGATTTTTCCCTGTTGTCCCATAAATACAATTCAAAATTCCCAGGACCTAAAAATATAAAAAAATCAGATTGCTCTCTATGTTCATGTGGTCCGCGAATAAAACCGGGTTTAGTAATACTCACATAAGACATGGCGGGTTTAAATTCGCCTTCATCATTTCTAAAAATTTCCGCAAGCCATCCTCGGTTGTCTGAATTTTTATTAATCTTTTTTATTATAACCCCTTCGATCATATTATTTTCCTATATCTCTGAATAATGGCATGCCGGTTGTTGGACTAGTTGGAACATAAATAGTTCCCTGCCTGTCTTTAAGTTCTTTTATGTATAAATAATATAAATAATTCGGAGATAAACTTTCATTTATTATTTTCTGCGCATCTCTTTGACCTTCTGCTTCAATTACCTTTCTTTCTTTTTCTTTTTTTTCTTTATCTAAAATAAATTCATACTTCTGCGCTTCTTGTTCTGCCTGCAATTTCTGCTGGATTGACAGCGCTAAATTCTGAGGCAAAGATACATTTCTTAATAAAGTTTCTTCAACAAAAATACCTCGTTGCTCTAACTTATCTTTTAAAGTATTTTTAATTTTTTCATTTGCCTCCTGCCTTTTGTCTGAATATATCTCCTTAGAAGAATATAGCGCAATTACATCTCTTATTGTTGTTCTTATTTCCGGCCTGATCACTTTTTTTTCATAATTGAGGCCAACATTTTTATATACATCAGATGCTTTGGCTTCTTCTAAGTGGAAAAGAGTAGTAATATCTAGACTTACTTCTAAACCCTCTTTAGTCAAAGCCGTGATTGAATCATCACCTTTCTTGTTGCCTTCATTTACAGCGATACTCATAGTGTACTCTTCAGTTCTAATACTCATTTTAGTTATTCTCGCTAAAGGATTAACTAAATGTATGCCTGAACTTATTTCCTTTTCACCAACTTTTCCGAAAAGTGAATAAACTCCGGTATAACCAGCATCTATTATAGTTATACTTGAAAATAATAGCCATACTCCTAAAATAATAATTACAACTGTAAAAATAATTGATAATTTATTTTTTTGCATAATATTAGTGACTATTTTATTAATTTTATCATTATTGATAAAACTATCATAGTCATAAATTTTATTATTAAAATTAGATTTATTAGTATTTAAATTTATTTTTTTCTTAATTGATTTAATTATAAATATTATTAAAATAGCTATAACTATGAATGGAATTAAAAATTCAAAAATTTTTAAATTAGAAATTAAAAAAAAAAAGCCAATTATTATAAATGGCAAAAATTTCCTTAAATTAAAATTAAATTCCATATTTAATTATCTATTTCATTTTTATTAAATATCAATATTACCATACCATTTAAAAGCCAAAAAATCAACAGCCAATTTATATTAAAATACGCTAAAATTATCCTAGGGAAAATTAATTCCATAATAGAAAAAATAATCATCGAAGCCGTTAACACATAAAAAATTTCCATTAAATATTTTTTCATTTATTTTTAAAAAAATTAATTATTTCTTCTTTTAAAGTTTTGCCTGTTAATTCAACCGCTATTTCCTTAATAATTATTCCTCTATTATCGCTTTCCATTCTATTTAAAAAGGGGGTTGATATAATAAAACTATATTTGCCGTTTTCACTATAAGCTTTATTTAAATCAAATTCAGCAGAAGCTATTTTATAGTCGTTAAATTCCATAGGAAAATTATAATCAGCTAGAATATAATCAATTTTATCTAAATTTATATTCTCATCAATTTTTTTATAATTAGGATTTATTATATCTTTGTTAAATCCAAATACTCCATTTCCGCTCACTATAACATCGCCTTTTTCTAAAATAATTTCCCCGACTTGCTTTTCTGACTTTACCGATATTTGCCTATAGGTTTCATCCAGGCTGAATTTGCTACCGTATACAAATACAGTCTGAAGGCTGTCTGGATTTATTGTAGAAAATTTAACTTCTTGAGTATCTGTAAATAAATTAATTTTATCATTATATTGAGCTAGCCAAAGTCTGTTTAAAAATGAAATATATTTCTGCGAAGTAATAATCTTATTTGTAATTATATCGTCATTAGCTTTTACTTCTATTTTATAAATGCCTTCTGGCAAATCGGCTATAAATAACCCCTCTTTTTCTAAAAAAATCTTTTCTCCATTTGTTCCGTTAGTTTTATCTTCAATATTTTTATTATAAATTAAATCGCCTTTATAGCTATAAACATTTATATCAATATTATCAAAATCCTTATTTTCATTTAAATCACTAAAATAAAAATCATAATTTAAAATTTCATCCTTAACGTAAGTATAAAAAATATAATTTCCTTTCAAAGGGATATTTATTTCAATCTTATCAGTTGACTTTTTATAGTTAGTGATTACATATTTATTTTTCAGGCTATAATTGTAAATTACAATTTTTTTGCTTTCAGGCAGATTATTTATAAATGAATCGATATTTTCATAATTTTTAAATTTTTGAAGCAATATTAAATTGTCTTTTTTAATTAAACTCCAGCTGTTAACCAAATTATCAATAACACTGTTTTCAAGAGGTTTAATTTCATAATTCCAGACATTTTTATCCGCTAAAATACCGAGTTCAATAATTTGCGTTAAACTTTTTTCTAAATTATTCGACAGTTTATATTTCAAAGTAATTTTCCCCTTTTCAAAATTTCTCGGCGTTTGCAAGCTAAAATACACAGGATCTTTAAAAATTAAAAATCCTTCATCTGTTTTTTTAGATCTTTCTTTGGGGGTAATTTCGCCAATAAAATAATTAAACTTTTTAAAATTATTTGTATAAGTTATTTTTCCGCCCGGCACTATTTTTAAATAGCAAAAAAAACTTATAGCTATTAGTAAAATTAGCCATAAAATTATTCTGAATTTTATAATTTTATTCATTAAATTCTTATTTAATTTATAACTAAATCTTATCTTATAATTAGCTAAAGGTCAAAATAAAAAGCCGCTATTCTTCTTTTAAAGCGGCTTTAATATCTCTTACCATATTATCTCCATTTAAAATATAGGAGAAACCATTTAAAGCATCCTTGCTTGCTAATACATGATATTCATTTTGCGTAAAAATGCTATAAACTGTCCCGGGGTATTTTATTTTGATTATTTTCAACAAATCATCAAGCAAGATAGCATGTATTTTCCTGACAGATAGGATGGAATCTAAAAAATCTTTAATGAGTATATCTTTGGTATGAAATACTATATAATTCATATTCTTTCCCCCTTTAAAAATTAAAAATGTGCTAGTTAATTTATTTTTTACTTAGCACATTTTTTTAATAAAGTCAATCCTTGTCTTATATTGTATTTTTTTTCTTTTCAATCATTGAAATTATTATAATTATAACAGCCATTATAAATAATAAAAAAGTAAGCGCCAACGTTTTGCCTCGGCTTTGTAAAAATAAAGCGCTTATACCGAAAAATAAAGAAAATGTACAATATATTAGCACGGCCTGTCTTTGGCTAAAACCTATATCAATTAGTTTAAAATGAAGATGGTTACGATCGGAAAATTTAAAAGGATTTTTTTTAGCCACTAATCTTCTGATAATCGTCCAAGCTACATCCAAAATGGGAATGCCCATAATTAGTAGCGCGATAGCAATTTTTCCGCCTGATATAATTGCTAATACCCCTAAGAGATAGCCCAGCAAGAGTGAACCGCCTTCTCCTAAAAAAATTGAAGCTGGATGCCGGTTAAATAATAAGAATCCAAAACAAGCAGCCGCTAAAATCAATGAAGCAAACGCAATGTCTGGCTGATAATATTTTGTTGTTATGGTAAAAAGAAAAATAATAAATGCCCCTACACCGGTTACACCGGTTACTAAGCCGTCTATTCCGTCTAATAACTTGGTCGTATACATCATGCCCATTAGCCAGATAAAAGTAAAGCTATCAGCGATAAGTAAAAAATAATGCATACTGCCTGACCAGGCAAGTATCGGAATTTTTATTTGATCTAAAAAAAACAAATTATTGGATAATGGATTAGTAATTTTTTCTATCCCGACTCCGCCGGCGATAACAAAAAGCGACGCTACTATTGGAAAAAAAATTTGTAATGAAGGCTTTATTTTATATTTATCATCAATTATTCCTCCGACCATTAAAATTATAGCGCCAAAAAATACTCCCAACCAATGATGAGGCCTTAGGCTCTCTGATAATATTAATTCATTAAATACTAATAATGATAAAAAAAATGTTAAAAAAACAGCCATTCCGCCCATTAAGGGCACCGGTTTTAAATGAATTTTTCTGATTGAATCAGGAATATCAATAATAAAAAATTTTTCAGCAATAATTCTTACTATAATAGTGAAAGAAATTGAAAGTAAAAATGATATTAAAAAAATAGCCAATATTAAATAATAATTTATATTTATATTTACAAATTGTCCCATATATGCTATAATTATTAAATGTTAAAGGAAGCTCTTTTTTATTAACCCAAAAAATTTGGAGGGATCCAAGAATGTGCAAGGTGAATGAGACTAGAGAAGTAGGCAAAAATGGGATGGTGTTTATCACTGAAAAAATTGACCCAGAAGCAATGGAAGATGCTTTGAAAAAAGCAAAACGAAAAGGATTTACTTATTTTGAAGTGAGACAATCTGCCTCACGAAATACCAGCACTAATAATAAAAAAAAACATCACCCCGAACTTTAACTTCCAATTAACTCATTTGCACACAAGAGCGCTGCTTAAACGGCGCTCTTAAATTACTCTAAAAAAATTTAAAGTTCTCCTTTTTTTATGCTCTCCCTTATATTCTTCATTAAATTTATATAAAATTCAAGATTATTTAAAGTCGCTAACCGCGCTCCTAGCGGCTCTTTTATTTTAAATAAATGATGCAAATAGGCTTTTGATAAATTTCTTAATTCTTTAAACTTGCTCATTTCATTTATTTTAGAAAAGTCATTTTTAAATGTAGATTTTTTAATATCAATTATTTCGTAAAAATTCTTATTCTGAAATCTAAAGCCTGCCCGCTCACCTGCTTGTATGGCAAGCGAGTCTGAAATCTTAAATTTATATAATCTCCCATGCCTTCCTTCTCTCGTCGGTATGACGCAATCAAACATATCCACTCCCCGCTTAACCGCTTCAATAATATTTTCAGGGTAGCCTACGCCCATTAAATATCTAGGCTTATCTTCAGGCATTTTTTTAACTAAATAATCAAGCACCTTATACATGTCCTTAATTTCTTCGCCAACTGATAACCCACCGATATTATAGCCGTCAAAACCAATATTAACTAAATCACTTAAGCTTTTTAAACGTAAATCTTTATATAAGCCTCCCTGGATAACCGCGAAAAGCAATGGCTTTTTTCCTTTTATTTTTTTAAAATAAATTTTTGTTTTTTTAGCCCAGCTGGTGGTTAAGTCTACTGATTTAGAAATGTTTTCTTTTTTGGCCGGCAAAGCCAGGCATACATCAAGACAGACTGCGATATCAATTCCTAAATCTTTTTGAATATGCAAGCATTTTTCCGGAGTTAAATAATATTTTTTTCCATTTATATATGATCTGAATTCAACCCCATTATTATCAATTTTTACCAAACTTTTTCCTGATTTACTTTTATTTTGCGCTAAGGAAAAAATCTGAAAGCCGCCGCTATCGGTTAATATTGTTTTTTTCCAACCTATAAATTTATGGAGACCGCCTGATTTTTTTATTAATTCTGCTCCCGGTTCAAGCATTAAATGATAAACATTAGACAAAGCAATTTGCGCCTTTAATTTTTCTAATTCAAAAGGAGAAATAGTTTTTGCCACTCCTTGCGTAGCAACGGGCATAAAAAATGGAGTCTCTAGGCGGCCATGGTTTGTTTTTAATAATCCGAGCCGAGCTAATGATTTTTCTGATTTTTTAATTACTTTAAACATACTATGGCAAAACTATACCTTCACCGTTTAATTCTTTAGCAATATCATCATCTTCCAATTTAGAAGTTTTAACCTTAGAAGTTTTAGTAATATCTGAGTTAGTTTCAGTGTCAATTCCTTTAATAACTGCTCCGGGTATTATTACAATTATCTGATTAAGTTCATTTTGGGTTGGCATTACGCTAAGGCTGAATTCTGACTCAAATTTAAGTTCGCTTTTTGGAAGACGCCCAATATTCCAGATTACTTTTTTTGATGCTGAATCATAATAAATTGACCCAACCGTAGCGTTTTCTTTTCCTGACCAGCTTACGTAAGAAGGCAGAGTTGTTTCAATAGTTAAATTATTTATTTCATGCATATTATTGCTTATTTTCCAGTATAGTTTATAGGAAGTGTTCTGTCCGACTCTTGGCGGCAATGGCCCAGAACCAACAGCAATATTATCTTCATTGAAATATCTTAATTCTTCGCTTAAATTTATATCACTATTAATTTTATTTATTATTGTGTTGCTCTTGGTGTCTGTATTTTCATTTTTGGCTTCATCAGTTCCACCATTATCCCCAATTTTAAATTGCGCATAACTTTTTACTTCAAAAGCTTGGGAAGAAATAGATTTTATTTTATTTTCATCTAAAATCTTAATTGAAAAATTAATCATATTTTCTGAACCAGTATTAAATTCAGCTAATTCTGGAATTTCTTCTTTCGACCAGCTAATAGTATTTGCTGATACTTTTCCTTTATGCTCATCAGACAAGCTACTCCAATCTAAATAATCGCTTTCCAGCACTGCCATAATAACTATATCTTTCATAGGTGTTTCACCTTTATTATTAAAAACTATTGAATAATTAAGAGTATCTCCAATATTTATACCCTTATCACTTTGTGAACCATTGATAATTAAATTTAAATTTAAACTACTTTTTATAACTTCTAGGTTAATTTTTTTCTCAAACATTTTCCAATAATTACCTAATTCATCTTTATATTCAAATGAAATTATTAAATCTTCTGTTGGATTTTTTTTCTCTTTAAATTTAAATTTTAATTTTACTTTTTGTTCATCTTTAGTTATATTATTTATTTCTATAATCTGCATTGGCGTAGCGCTACCGACAAAAGAATAGGTTAAATTTTCTAAAGGATTTACAATAATTCTTAAATTATCTATATAATTTTCATCTTTTGCTTTATAACCGACATTGATTTCATTTTCAGCGCCTGCTAAAACCGTTGAATAGTTATCAAAGGTAAAATCTAAGCCGATATCCTTTATTTCATTCTCAAAACTTGCTGATTTTTTGTATTCGCTTGATATACCTTCTGGATTATAATTCATGTCTGCTAAAATTATGTGGCTTGTAAGTGTCTGGTCAGCTAATTTCCCTTTTATTTCAATTTTTCCTTTTTCATGTGCGTTAATTTTTTCTATTTTCCAAACTGCGTTTTGGCTTGTGGAGATTGATGGAGCTGGCTGGCCTTCTTTATAAATAAATTTTTCTGGAAAAATAACTTTTATTTCAATATTTTCTAAAGATAAGTCTGTAGAATTTTCATAATTTACAGAATAAATAAATTCTTCCCCTGCTAACACACTATCTTTAGCGACTATATCTAGCTTAATATCCTTTGCATTATTAGAAAGCCAAGGCAAAAGAAATGAATAATTATTATAAAAATAATAAGCGCCAGTAAATAAAAATGCTAAAAAAATTATTAAAAATAAATAAAATAATATACCTCTCTTTTTTCTTTCATCAAGTTTTTTTACATTAACCATGTTACCGGCTTCATCCTGATATATTTTAGTAAGACTTTCATTAATCTCTTCTTCCTTAAATTCTTTAATATCATTATTATCTTGCTCTTCAATTTCTCTCATTGATGGCAGTTTATGCTTAATAAATTTATTGTTTAAATTATTATTTTTTCTGTTTTCGATATTTTTTTCATTTAATGATATTTTTATTTTCCCCATAAAATATATATTAAATTATTTTATTTATTTGTTATTTAATTATTTCAAAAATAACTCCATAAAATTTATCAATATCTAATTTTTCATCTACATTCAATACATACTCATCATTATTTTGTTGATCATTCTTAGGATACTGCCAAATAGTACTATAATTACTATTAGCATTAAGTCTTGCATAATATTGTGATCCAATAGAACCTGGTTGTTTTTGTATTAGCAAGGTATAAGAAATTAAATTTTTTTCCTCATCACCTTTTATATATTGAGAAATTTTTTCGTATAAATCTTTCTCTTCTACCTGAGGAATTATTTCATTAATAAGTTTAAAGGGAAGTTTGTATTTAATATAAATTCTTGTTATTTCTCCAGGGTCAACCATGCTCCAGTTTGCAAAAACTGTCTTGCCTGATTCGTTATATATTTTCGTACCGCTCGCTCCGTCTATATCGGCCTCTATTTCATTTATTAAACCTTGATCTATTTTTAAATTTTGATCAGGTTTTTCAAAATATTTTTCTTCTGGTTTAGTAAACCCCCTAGCTTCTAATAGTTCACTTCCTAAAGGCACATATATTCTCATATAATCTACATTTCTTACGCCTGTGTATTTTTCTGATGTTGTGGCATTATGTTGTCTTTCAATTACAACAGTATCAACTATGGAACCATCAGGTGAAATATTTATTTCTTGATTTATTAATTCTGTAATTCTTTTATCGCTTTTACCACCAGCAATATTAGTATTTACCACCATTAAATAATCACCATCCGTGTCTTTTATTTTTCCATCCCAACCGTAATTTTCAATACCTTTCTCCATTTCATCGTCAGCTAAATATATTAGAGCTTGTTTTTCGCTAAAACCACTCTCAACCGAACTTAACAAATTAATTAATGTTTTCTTATTATTAAGGCGCCTGGGAAGCTCTTCTAAAACTTTGCCTAACAAATCGCCAATAATCTTTTTAGGTTTATTAATTTCTCCGTATTTTTCTTCTGTAATTTCTTGCACATAACTCCAAAAATTATCTTTATCGGCAATAAAGCCATAATCTTTTGTCATATCAATAGGTCCAATTGCCGATAATATATTTTCAAAAATAGTCGGAGTAAAACTTATAACACCATCAACGGTGGGTCCAGAACTTTTTTCATAAAACCACATAATTTTTTTGGCCGTCGTAGGCCAGTCAGGCCACCAGTTTGCATCCCAGAAAAACCACTGGGAATTTACTAAATGAAGAGGTTCGGGCGCTAAAATTCTTTCATGCATGCCAGCTTCAGTATCATAACTGCCACCTCCAGGGACTTCCAGGTTGGTAATTTTACCATCCTTGAAATCAACCAAGGCATAACTTCCTAAAAAACCCCCGCTAGCTCTTAATTCTGTATTATTTTGAAATACAACTAAATAGCGCTTATTCACTTGTACACCTATAAAATTTTTTATTTTCTTTACTAAATCCAAAAATGTTAATAAATTTTTTTCAACCATATTAGACATTTCGGCCATCTTTAAAAATCCATCTTTATATTCATTAGGCAGTGAATTTTTATCAATCTTATTTATATTATTATTTAGGTTAATAGAATTATCTAAAGCTTTATTACCGTATATTTCCAAAGTATTAATAATAATATTTATGTCTTTTTCTCCTCCTATTAGCGTACCAATAGCGCTACTTAAATTATTTCCTAAATCAGAGGCCTCTTTTCCTGAATTTATTATATACTGGCTATTAGCAGCCATTTTTAAATCATCTGATGGTGCCAAAGAGGATAATTTTATAAGAATGCTATTTATTTCTTTTATTTGATTTTGTGCTTCAATAAAATTATTACTTGCTTCGGAAAAACTCTCACCTGCCTGGTTAAAATTCATATCTTTAGCTGCCATTGTAGCTTTTGATAAATTTTCTATTGCCTTTTCTGATACGCCCAGGACTCTTCCCTTAAGATCTTTCAAAGAATTATAAAAAGTTAAAGCTTTAAAAGGCAATACAATAATAAATAAGGTAATAACAAGGGGCATAACATATTTAAATATAGGGGCTTTACGCCAAGAAAAAATACCGCTTATTAAACCTTTAATTTTAAAAATTTTTATTAATATTTTTTTAAATAAAGTTACATGTTCTTCAATTTCATCATTTTCTTCAGGTATTATTTCATCAATTTCATCATTTTTAATTTCTTCTATTCTGTCTTTTTTTTCAAAAATATAAAAAATTAGTTTAATAAAAAGATGGGAAAATAAATTAAAAATAGGTTTTAAAATAAATAAGATAGGTTTGAAAATTAGATAAGAAATAATTAAATAAAATAATCTTATTACGAATATTGTTGTCCATCCGACTCGTTCACTAAATTTAAAGATTATTTTAAATATGTTGAAAAAAAATAATATTATTATTTTAAAAATTTTTAAAATAAAAATATTATCCAAAAAATCATTAATTTTTACAAAAAAATTTTTAACCGGATAAATAATGGATGCATTTGTATAATTTATACCTTTATTTAACTTTTTATCTAATTTACTATGCTCTTCTTTTTCTATTTTTCGCAGATCTACTAAAAAAGGAGAACCATTATTCTCTTTTAAAATTATATTTTTATTATTATTTATTAGCATGGATTACAAATAAAATTACTCTTTTCAATTTTAAAAAATTTGCTTCTAGTTAGAAGTCAACTTTTAAATATATTATACCCTAAATATAAAATTATTCCAAATTTAAAAAGCCGCCGAGAATCAAATAAATGATTTCGGTGGCATGTTTATAAATTATTAAAACTTTTACCGGTTATCTAAACCAGCTAATTCCACCGTTTATCAGAGAATTACTTCCCGATAAAAGGCGCTATTGGAAGATAAGCGCTTTTTTTAAAAGAAATTTTTTCTGTATATTACATTCCCATTTTCTTAAATAAAATATTTGGACGAAAGTCCAACCGACTTTTTTCTGACGGGTTATTCTATCCTGCATCACCCGCAAGGTAAGCTTCTTTCTTTCAGAAAATGG
>Ga0172368_10005161_pt1 | contig 14736 bp, 12 predicted proteins | sample Lak11m_FD_114540 | JGI IMG/M metagenome (GOLD analysis project Ga0172368, IMG submission 114540) | Freshwater microbial communities from Kabuno Bay, South-Kivu, Congo - kab_022012_11m | ecosystem: Environmental > Aquatic > Freshwater > Lake | place: Democratic Republic of the Congo: South-Kivu...
AGGCTGCGCGGAAAACGCTGGATTACCTCTTCAGGGTCATGGATATGCACCGGGTAGTTGCGGATTGTGATGTGGGAAATACCCAGTCCATCCGATTGTTGGAAAATCTTGGCTTTCGCCGGGAAGGACATTATATTGAAAGTTTCATGTTGCCCGTTGAAGGAACCTGGGCCAGCGAATATTTATTTGCAATGCTTCAACGGGAATGGATACTGAGATGAATATCACCTGCACCAACTGCAGACGACCATATCCCGATACCAGCGCACCCTACAAATGTCCAAGTTGCGGTGGTTTGTACGATATTCCCGAACTGGAGTTTGACCCGGCCCGGGTGGATCGATCCCAACGCGGGATCTGGCGTTATCGCCACACCTTCACTGGCTTGCCGGCAGATTGCGCGCCGGTTTCGCTCGGGGAAGGCGCCACACCGCTGCTGTGGTCGCAAGCTTTTGGACAACAAATTGCATTCAAATGTGAGTTTTTAAATCCAACAGGTTCTTTTAAAGATCGTGGATCAGCCTTGATCAGCACTTTTCTGAAATATCGTGGTGTGACATCGGCGCTTGAGGATTCATCCGGCAATGCCGGGGCTTCCATTGCGGCGTATTCTGCACGGGCAGGGATAAAAGCCGGCATATTTGTTCCCGCTGCCGCCAGCGGTCCCAAGCGCGAACAGGTTGAAAATTTTGGCGCGCATCTTTACCCGGTCGATGGCCCACGTTCGGAAGTTACATCGGCCCTCGAAGCCATGCTGCAGGAAGAAGACAGCCCTGCCAAAGTTGCTTACGCCAGTCACGCCAGCCTGCCGGTAAATATTCCGGGTTACGCCACAACCGCCTACGAGATTTTTGAACAATTGGGCTGCGCGCCGGGAGCCGTTGTTGTGCCTGCCGGACAGGGCGGTTTGCTGCTCGGGATATATCGGGGTTTTCTTGCCCTAAAACGCGCCGGATTAACCGGCTCCATACCAACCATGCTGGGGGTCCAGGCGCGTGCCTGTTCGCCCTTGTGGGTGCTTTCCACGGTTGGAATGTCTGCACTTGGCTTCATTACCGAGGGGCAAACTCTGGCAGAAGGTGTGCGGATCAAGCGACCGCTCAGGGCAGGGGCATTGCTGCAAATGGTCGAAGCCGGGCACGGCGAATTTGTGCCGGTCGACGAAGCGGATATCCTCCCTGGACGTGACGAACTGGCAAAACGGGGGTTATATGTAGAGCCGACATCTGCGATCGTATGGTCCGCACTCGAGCAGAAGATCGACCATTTGCCGGGACCAGTGGTAGTCATTCTTACAGGATCGGGATATAAATTTGCCGCTCGCTCGAAGTAAACTCATTTTGCATAAAATGGTTTACCCTTGAGAGACTGACGTTGCAACGGGCAGCATCCAGGGAGAATAAGCGCGGGATGGTCAGGAGGATAACGATGGAGAAAATTGTCATTACGGGGATGGGAACGGTCAATTCGACTGGATTGACCGTTGCTGAATCCTGGAATAATGTGATTAATGGTGTATCTGGTGTTGGCAGGATCACTCAGTTCGACACCACTGGCTGGAATGTCGAGATTGCCTGTGAATTGAAGGGTTTTAACCCGGCTGACTATATGGATCCCAAGGAAGCCCGCAGGCGCGATCGCTTCGAACAGATGGGAGTGGCAGCCGCCAGGGAAGCCATCGCCCAATCAGGGTTAAAGGTTACGGATGCCAACCGGGCTCGCATTGGCGTGATTGTTTCATCAGCGATCGGTGGTATGAAATCCTTGCAGGATGCGATCTATACATTAAAAGATGAAGGACCACGGCGCGTCAGCCCATTCTTGATCCCAATGTTGATGCCGAACGGTGCATCGGGGTTGATCGCCATCGATAATAATATTTGCGGTCCAAGTTTTTCGGTGGCATCTGCCTGTGCTTCTGGTGCAGATGGCATTGGCATGGCCTGGATGATGCTGCGGGCTGGGATCATCGATGCGGCTGTGACCGGCGCTTCCGAATCCACTATTTGTGAGACGGGAGTAGGCGCATTTGACCGCATCGGCGCAATGAGCCGCCGTAACGCTGACTTTTCGATGACACCCGCTCCTTTTGACAAAAACCGGGATGGCCTCGTGATGGGCGAAGGCGCCGGGATTTTAGTGCTTGAGCGCGAGAGTTCCGCCAAAGCGCGTGGGGCGATTATTTACGCTGAACTGGCCGGTTATGCTTCCACGGCCGATGCATACCATGTCACCGCCCCGGATCCAAACGGAACTGGTGGGGCTGCCGCTATCCGAGGCGCACTGGATTCAGCCAGCGTTAATACCGACGATGTGGGATACGTCAGTGCCCATGGCACTGGCACGCCCCTCAACGATGCCGCCGAGACCAAAGCCATCAAGGCAGCTTTTGGGCAGCGTGCTTACGACCTGTCAATCTCATCCACCAAGTCAATGACCGGTCACATGATGGGCGCAACTGGTGCACTGGAGGCTATCTTCTGCGTGCAAGCCGTACGCGAGGGAGTTCTCCCGCCCACCATCCATTATGAAACTCCGGATCCGGATTGCGACCTCGATTACATCCCCAACCAGGCGCGTGAAAAAAAGATTGATATCGCCATTTCCAATGCATTTGGATTTGGCGGACACAACGCTGTTCTTGTTGTCAGGAAATACATTTAATGTGGTAAATTCAACCAGGATTGCAAAACAAAACCCAAAAATATATGATATAATCTCGTTTCGCGTCTATTGGACTGCTGTGAAGCAGTATTACATTCTGGTAAGGATATATAAGAAATGACCGACCTGTTGAAGTCCGTTGAGGCTGCCGCCAACCCCAATATCCCTGATCTGCGTCCTGGCGATGCGGTTTCCGTTCATGTCCGAATTAAAGAAGGTGAACGCGAGCGTATCCAGGAATTCAAAGGCACCATTATCCGCATCCGCCACGGCGGTGTGGCTGGCACTTTTACCGTGCGCCGTATTGCATCCAATGGTATTGGTGTAGAGCGCACGTTCTTGCTGCGCTCTCCCCGAATTGACAAGATTGTGGTGGAGCGCCATTCCCAGACCCGCCGCGCCCAACTGTACTTCCTGCGAGGTCGAACCGGCAAGGCCACCCGCCTGAAGCAAAAGTTTAATTAGTGTTGAATGACTAAATAGGGAGCGCAGAAATGCGCTCTTTTGATTCAAGCCGATATTTAGCATGATAGAATGAGCGTATATCCCATTAGAAGGAATATCCATGACTGCTCCGATCATTGGCATTACCACTCGTACCGCACCAGTCCCTCCATCCAGACTCCCATCTGCCATGCTGCAGGTTTCATATATCAATGCCATCCTGGCTGCTGGTGGTGTGCCGGTAATGATCCCCTCCGCGCTCACCGAAGATGGCTGGAAACAGTTATTCGACCGTCTGGATGGTATTTTATTTACGGGTGGCGGCGATATAGAAACTGAAATATTTCACGGACAACCACATCCAGCTGTGTATGGCGTCGATACCCAACGTGATGATATTGAGTTGGGTCTGGCAAAGATTGCTGCCATTGAGGGGAGACCGTTCCTGGGCATCTGCCGTGGTTTGCAAGTGGCCAATGTAGCCCTCGGCGGCACGCTCTATACCCATATTCCCGACCAGCACCCGAATGCGGTACTGCACGATTATCCCGGTGAAGATGGCATTGAAGCCCGGACAGCACTCGTGCACCTTGTGAAAATTGAGGAAGGCAGCCAGATAAGCAAGATCTTCGGCGAGCCGATTTTAAATGTCAATAGTTTGCACCACCAGGGTATAAAAGATGTGGCGCCAGGATTGAAAGCTGTAGCATATGCTCCGGATGGTTTAGTGGAGGCGGTTGAATTACCGCAGCATCCGTTTGGGATTGCTGTGCAGTGGCACCCTGAATGGTTGACCGACCAGGAACCGATCCGCAGGTTATTTTCAGCCTTTATCGAAGCGTCCGCCAAAAATAACTAGCAATAAATGACTGATAACCGCGATAATCCAATCGGTGTATTTGACTCCGGGGTTGGGGGGCTTTCTGTACTGCGAGCCATTCGGAGGCTGATGCCTGGCGAGCGAATCATATATCTGGGGGATCAGGGCCACGTGCCTTATGGACCGCGACCGATGAGGGAAGTGCAGGATTTTTCGGAACAGATCACCCGATTTTTGCTTGCCAAAGGATCGAGGCTGATCGTTGTCGCCTGCAATACAGCTTCGGCGGCTGCTTTGCAATACCTGCGAGCAACATTCCCATCAGTTCCATTTGTTGGTATGGAACCGGCAGTGAAACCAGCAGCGGAACAGACCCACAGCGGGGTGGTTGGAGTCTTGGCCACGCCGGCTACTTTTATGGGCGCGTTGTACGCATCAGTGCTTGAGCGATTTGCGCAAGGAGTGACAGTATTGCAAGATACCTGTCCGGGGTTGGTTGGACAGATTGAGAAGGGTGAGCTTGAATCGCCTGAAACAAAAACCATCCTGATGGCAGCCCTGGCGCCCATGCTCGAAAAAGGAATTGACACGGTGGTGCTGGGCTGTACACATTATCCGTTTGTGATCCCCCAGATAAAAAAGATCGTTGGCGAGAATGTTCGTGTAATCGATCCGGCTCCTGCGGTTGCCCGCCAGGCGATGCGTTTGCTAGAGCCTGGAGCGCAATCACCGGTTGTAATAAACGCAGATGATGTGGTTTATTTTACAACCGGGCAGCCGTCTGCCATGCAGAGTCTCCTTCCAAAATTATTGGGTGAGGCAGGTATGGTTACTGGATTGCGATGGGAGAACGGGAAACTTGTTCAATAGGGGGTTAGCCATCACCCTGATCGGCGGGCACAACTCCTAGGTCGGCGGCAGAGAGTTGGATGTTTTCAAACTCCCAGAAGGCCAGGTTTCGCGCCTGAAGATTTTTCTCAGCCTTTACCCTTTCAAAAAGTCCCTGATAGCTGAGCGCGATGGAGGCTTCCGTGTCCAGTCCGAGATCAAGGGCAAATTTCTTTATCTGATCCGGGTTCTCCGCTTCGATTTCCACGAATTTTCCATACGGCAGTTCATCCAGCGTGATCATGGCGGTCTCAAGCGTGTACATCGCCCGGTATTTCTCATAGACTGCAGCTACACGGTACCCCAGGCATTCAAGAAATTTTTGGGCCGAATCGAAATTATCCACTACCAGTTCAATTTCCGTCCGCGAAAGAGCGCCATCAAGCCGTTCGCCCGCACCTTTGAACGTCAGGCGAATATCGTCAAATTTTCGCAGGCGTAAAACCTTGTGCTGGCGCTGTAGTGAATTCCTGGCGTTGTCAAAGCGTAAATTATATTCAAATCCTCTTGGAACAATACATACGGCGCCAAGCGACTTGAGACGCTTTTCGATTACACCAAGATCCCGGACATAGAATTTTGATTCAATTTCCTGATCGTTTTTGGTCATAACTTTAGCCTCATTGAGTAAACCTGGGGAATATCGGGTATTTTCCCTGTAAACTGCCAGGTGTGAGTAACGGGGATAGCCATGTCGTATGTTGGCTGATCAGGAATTCCCGGGTATTAATGCTGGCGGTTCAACCGCGCAAATATGGATTGGTTTCGTTTGTATATGTTCAAAAACTCTTTGTAAAGTTCGTCATAAATGGCGCGGTTGGCCTGATTAGGAATAAAAACCTGTTCGATGGGCACATTCTTGTGGATATCATCAAAGCTCATCTCGCCAAGCCCAACGGCGGCGACATAGGCAACTCCGCGGCTGTTTGCCAGGATGGGATCCTTTACCTTGCGGATGGATATGTTAAGTACATCCGCCATGATCTGACACCAGATATTCGCCTGAGCGCCCCCGCCGATCATATTGAGAAATTCAAAACGCCGGTGAGCGAACGATTCCACACTTTCGAGCAGCCAACGCGAATTATACGCCACCCCTTCCAGCACGGCACGAACATAATGTTCGCGTCTTGTTTTGAGCGATACATTATAAAAACCGCCGCGTACGGTTGAATTTTCCACCGGGGTGCGCTCACCATACAACCAAGGTAAAAAGATCACCCGCTCGCTGCCTGGCGAGACACGCTCCGCGATTGCATCCAGGCGGGTAAGTGCATCCATCGGAGCTTCACCTGTGCGCAATTCATCCTGGGGATAAATCAGGTTATCTCGCAGGTAAAGCAGGCAGGCTCCGGCGCAATCCTGTTCATTAAGGATATAGTAGCGCCCAGGTATTGAGGATGGTACAGCAGCCATATTGTGGTCCAGGTCCGTCCCTTTATTGGGGACAAAACAACCTATCCAGGATGAAGTACCCAGGTAAAGATGGGCCTCGTAATCCTTTACAGCCCCTGAGCCGATGGCGGCGGATTGAGTATCTCCGGTACCAACGATCACTTGTGTGCCGGGATCCAGGCCGAACTCGAGGGCGATGTCCTCCTTAATGGTACCAAGAATGTCGGTCGAATGTTTAAGATCAGGCAGCTTTTCGATGTCGATTCCGGTCATTTTCAAAAGTTTTTTATCGTAACGGATGTTGCCGATATCACGATTGTCAGTAAGCCAGAGCAACAGCGATACATCGAATGAAGCGGCAAATTTGCCAGTCAGTTGTAAGTTCAAATAATCTTTTGGCTCAAGGAATTTGTATGTATCCCGGTAAATGTCGGGCAGTTCGTTTTTTATAAAAAGGATATGAGCGAGAGAATCTTTCCCGGAATGGGTGGGTACTCCGCCAGTGATATTCAACCAGGTGGCGAGCTTATCCACCCCGTATCCCTGAATCTTGATCAGCCCGTTGGTGATCTGCTTGATGTACCTGGCCCCGCGAGTATCCATCCAGGAAATGGCATTCATCAAAGGGTGGCCATGTATGTTTACGGGCACGGTGGTGGACCATTGGCTGGTAGTGGATATTGCCAGGATTTCATCCACCGGCACTATTTGTTTTGCCAGCAGGCGTTTGCAGGCCAGTTTAACCGCATTCCACCACTCATTTGGATCCTGCTCGGCACCACCATCTGGATGAAAAACAACTGGTGTCGGCTCGTACTCATAAGCCAGAACATCGCCCTTCAGGCTGACCAATGCAACCTTGGGTCCTGAAGTACCCAGGTCGATACCAATAATGTATTTCCCAGATCCTGGCATTTCTTCTCCTCGGTTGTAAAAATACTGAGAGGGCTGGCGTACCCTCTCAGTTACTCTACCATCAGGCTGTTCTTGATTTTATTCTACATTACGCTTAATAGCGCCTGTCTTTGTTCGACAGTTTCACCCGCGCGAACGCGAATACGATGAACGGTACCGTCTTTTGGAGATTTTAACTCGTTTTGCATCTTCATGGATTCCAGGATCAGCAAAACCTGGCCTTTTTGCACAATATCACCTTCCGCCACCGGTATGACCACCACCATGCCAGGCATGGGCGCTTTAAGGTGGTATTCTCCACTTTCGGCAACGCCACCACCCGCAGCGGCGCGCAGGCGTTTTTCTCTTTCATCTTCCACCGTAGCCTGGTATAGCCGCCCGCGCAGCAGCACATGCCAGGTCTCATCTTCCGGATAAACATACCCTTCGTGGGATTTACCATCGATGATGAGTGAGAATACGGGTTGCCCGCTGACTGATTCAAAGTCCACTTCCAGGATGTGACCATTGACGCTGACGTGCTTGTCATCAATAACATCCACGGTGAATTCCTTGTTTTCAATTGTGGTGATATATTTCATATTCTCTCCGGCCAATTCGATCTTCGATTACCTGGTAATTTCGGACATTGCTGGACTTTGGATGTTCTGGCAATCGAATTTACCTGTGCATCCGTTCCCAACGTCCAACCCATTTCCAGTTTGAAGTGTCACGTTCATTGCGCATTACAAATTGCGCCGAGCGTTGTGCTTCCTGGTGAGCAACGAGCGCAGCCAGCACTGCTGCGATTTCAGCGTCTTTGCTGTTTTGTTCATCGAGAATCGAGAAACGTTCTTCAACAAAACGCGTGTCATACTGCCCACCCATAAAACGGTGACTGTCCATCAAGGTTTGGTGGAAGGGGATGTTTGTGCGCACGCCAACGATGCGGTATTCTTCAAGCGCGCGGCGCATGCGTAAAATAGCCTGGGCGCGTGTCTCACCCCATACGATCAGTTTTGAGATCATCGGATCATAATAAGGGGACACTTCGAAACCCGGGTAAACCCCTGTATCCACCCGCACTCCCGGGCCGGTGGGCAGCAGGCTGTGGGTGATCTTGCCGGTCGATGGCATGAAGTTATTGTATGGATCCTCAGCGTTTACGCGGCATTCGATGGCGGCACCGTTGATCTTGATATCTTCCTGTTTATATTGGGTTGGCCTTCCGCGAGCAATCCGGATCTGTTCCTTAACGATATCGATGCCGGTGATCATCTCCGTGACAGGGTGTTCCACCTGCAGACGTGTATTCATTTCCAGGAAGTAAAAATTCTTATCCTTGTCAACCAGGAACTCGATTGTACCTGCATTAACATAATCAACTGCCTGGGCGGCTTTGACCGCCACATCACCCATCCGCTGGCGTAGGTCATCATCCATGAATGGTGAGGGTGATTCCTCCACTAATTTTTGGTGGCGGCGCTGGATGGAACATTCGCGCTCATTCAGGTGCAGGACCGTGCCGTGGTTGTCAGCAAGTATCTGGAATTCAATATGGCGTGCTCCTTCCACCAATTTTTCCAGGTAAACATTTCCATCACCAAAGGCGGATTCTGCTTCGCGGCGGGCGGAGATCAACAAAGATGGCATTTCTTCAATGTTGGCCACCTCGCGCATGCCTTTGCCCCCACCGCCGGCAGTAGCCTTGATTAGCAATGGAAAGCCAATCTTTGGCGCGATTGCCAGTAATGCCTCATCCGTCATGTTACCGACATCTTCCGTACCCGGCACGACTGGCACCCCAGCCTTGCGAACGGTTTCTCTGGCGGTCATTTTATCGCCCATTGCGGCAATCGAAGATGGTTTTGGACCAATAAATACCAGCCCAGCATCAGCGCATGCCTCAGCAAAATCTTCGCGTTCGGCCAGGAAGCCGTAACCAGGGTGAATTGCATCTGCGCCGGATTTATGCGCGATGGCGATGATCTTGTCACCTCGCAGGTATGAATCGCGGGATTGCGCCGGACCAAGCAAATACGCTTCATCTGCATACCGAACGTGCAGGGCCAGTCGGTCTGCTTCTGAAAATACGGCAACCGTTTCTATACCTACTTCACGGCAGGCTCGGATGATGCGAACAGCGATCTCACCTCGGTTTGCCACCAGTACTTTTTTAAACATAATCGCTCCGCATTAATATTCTTGCAGGATAATTGTGTTGCCCATCATCTTCAAGCCTTCCGGAACCATATTGGTTGGTAAAAAATCCAGTGTAATACAAGGTCAGGTTCCCACACTTCAATTCGATGCGCCGGTTGGATCACGTTAATCAGAGAGGAATATTCCCGTGTTTCTTTGCCGGATTGGCATCGCGCTTGTTTTGCAGCATTTCCAGGGCGTTGATCAGGCGTGCGCGGGTTTCATGCGGTTCAATCACATCGTCCACATAACCACGTTCGGCTGCCACATACGGATTGGCAAACTTCGCGCGATATTCGGCTACCAGCTCGGCCTTGCGCGCCACCGGATTCTCGGATTTCTCCAACTCCTTGCGAAATACTACACTGACAGCCCCGTCGGGTCCCATTACAGCGATCTCTGCCGTTGGCCAGGCCAGGTTGACATCGCCACGAATATGTTTGGATGACATGACGCAGTATGCCCCACCATACGCTTTACGGGTGATAATGGTTAATTTCGGAACTGTAGCTTCGCAATAGGCATACAGCAGCTTTGCGCCGGACCTGATAATGCCGTGGTGTTCCTGGTTGGTTCCTGGTAAAAATCCCGGCACATCTTCAAAGGTGATTATGGGAATATTAAATGAGTCGCAAAAACGAACAAAGCGGGCAGCTTTTTCGCTGGCATCAATATCCAGTACGCCAGCCAGCACCGCAGGTTGGTTCGCCACGATGCCGATGGAATGCCCTCCCAGTCGCGCAAAGCCAACGACCACGTTCATGGCAAAGTTCTCATGGATTTCAAAGAACTGGCCATTATCCACCACCATTAACAATACTTCCTTGATATCGTACGGCTTGCCGGGGTCATCGGGGATGATGGTGTCCAACTTTTCATCGGCGCGTAAGGGATCGTCGCCGCCATTTATGAAAGGGGGGTCTTCCATATTGTTTTGAGGTAAATAACCCAGTAGTTTCCGGATCAAATAAAGTGTATCCGCTTCGGTATCCGCAGCGATCTGGCATACACCTGATTTTTCGGAATGAACACTGGCACCGCCAAGATCTTCGAAGGATACTTCTTCATGGGTGACCGATTTGACCACGTCCGGACCGGTTACAAACATATAGGAAGAATTACGGACCATGAAAATAAAATCAGTCAATGCCGGGGAATAAACCGCTCCACCAGCACAAGGTCCCATGATGGCCGAAATCTGCGGAATTACACCACTTGCAAGGGTATTACGCAGGAATATATCAGAATAGCCAGCCAGGGAAACAACACCTTCCTGGATGCGCGCGCCACCCGAATCATTCAAACCGATAACCGGTGCGCCATTTTTCATGGCCATATCCATGATCTTTACTATCTTTTCTGCGTGGACTTCTCCAAGTGAGCCGCCAAATACTGTGAAATCTTGCGAAAATACATATGCAAGCCGTCCATCGATAGTTCCCCATCCGGTGACAACACTGTCGCTCGGGTATTTTTGTTTATCGAGCCCAAAGTCGCTCGTGCGGTGCACAATGAAAGTATCAATTTCACGAAAGGAGCCTTTATCCAACAAGAGATCGATGCGTTCGCGCGCGGTTAGTTTTCCTCGTTGGTGATGTGCATCAATGCGCTCCTTGCCGCCTCCCATATGTGCCTTTTTCCTTCGTTCCCGCAAGCTTTCGAGTTTCGTTTTCTCGCTCATCCTTACTCCTTGTTGAAAAAGGCCTTTGAGTTTGGCAATTCCAGGGTTATGCAAAAGATCAAAAGTAATATGGTGGATATAATTAGGCTGAAGATCGTGTTGGGTGCAGGAGCAGGTTGAAAAAAAAGCCGGTCAAACCAATACCGTAGAAAGTAGATCGAGGCGCCAGCAATTCCGAAACGGATGCCATGGTGATGCCCTTCCCACAATACCCGGAATAGCCACAAACCACCCAGCGCCCAGAAAATCCCATCAACCAGAATATAAATCGGGTTTGCCCCAAATTCGATCAACACTTGCCAGTTGACCAAGGCGCCATAGGCACGAATAGCGTTCCATGCCGTGATAGATAACACGAAAACCGCTAATATGGTTACGGTAACAGGTTGGGTTGAGTTTTTATTCATCTGTTCATTCTAAAGGTAATCCCAGCCTGCGAAGATGGGTTTATTTGTCAAAGGGAACATACTGCATCAATTCTTTCTGGCCGTATAATGGGGCCCCCATAACAGGGATAAGCTCATCTAGGCTGAATTGGGTCCGGTATGGCATGCTGCTGGTAATGATGTATTTATTTGCGAAAATATATTTGAGACCCTGGCTGGCGAGGAATTTACCGCCCAGGTTGTTTTTTAATGCCTGGAAGTATGGATAGGAATTTATCAACCCATCCATGTTAATGATCGTGCGATCCTTGATGAAATACCCCGTATTGCCACCGCCTGTCATGCCGATTAATGACCCTGCCGGCGTATATCCTTCCAGGATTGGGAGAGTATCCATAAATGGTTGGCCGGCAAGCGGATCCTGGTACGGCATCCTGTTAACCAGTTCGTATGCAAACCCGTAGGCCATATAGAAACTTGCGATCAATACCAACCCCCAGGTTGAGTACTGGAATAATTTGGTTCGAGGCAGGTAATCGATCAGGAATGCCACGCCCAGAGCCCCCAGGATGACCAGTGCCAGCATTTGCATCACCCAGTACCATTCCTGTCGGGCGGAATATGCTACAGCGCCGTAAAACAAAACATGCAGTTCAGAGCTGATCATCAACGGGATGATCCCCACCAGGAAAATCCGGTGAAGGTTTCTCCTGCGCCTGGCAAGGAACAAAATAAGCCAGGCGCCAATGATTGCAAGTACCACCAGCCAGAATGCCGGTTCCAAGTTCCGGTCGGATAGCCCAGATTTGTTCACCCATTGATTGATGGGCGTTAAAAATATTGCCCACGATTTGCTTAAGGCGGGATCAATCCCAAAAACATCCAGGATTGATTTTGATCCGCCGCCGTACACATTGTTGGGTAATGAACCCCACCAGCGTTTGACCTGGCCGCTGACCGGCATGTATGTGTCGAACATGACCAGGTTCATCCCCATATAAATTAACAGGCCTGTGCCTGCAATTCCAAAAAAGATGATCCCATCTCTCAGCCATTTGGAAAGTGGCTCCAAAGCCCAGATTAAATGGTTCTTACCTGCCAGAAAACCCTGCGCTGGTTTGATATCCCTCGATAGGACCACAGGCCACGGTGAGATAAATCGAATCCCCAACCGCGTCAACAAGGTCATGACCAGCATCACACCCCAGAAGATTACAGGCACTGCCCGAGGTAAAACCAGGATATCGAATTGAACAAAAGCCAGGGCAAATCCTGTTGAAATCAAAACAGCCAGGGTGACTCCAACCACTCCCATGATGATTATGCGTGGGATGGGCAGGGTGGCAGGCCTGATATAAAGCCCAATGAAGTAAAAGACGATGGTTTGGGCGATAAATGCGATGGCAGTAAACAATATGGCAGAGTTATCAAAGCCCAACAAATACACCGGCAGACTGGCGCGTTGGATGTAGGCAGCCACGATGATTGAAAAGGTGATAATGAGATCCAGGGGCAGCAGGTAGCGGATTGGACTGCCCTTGAAAACCACCCAAATACCTGCGAGCATCACAAGAAAAATCCCATCCAACCGGCTGAATAGAACAAACAGCGCAGCCAACCCAAGCCAGGCAAGCATACCCCTGGATGGTTTTTCCATTGTTTCGATCTTTTGGAGTAAATACAGGAACAGAACCACGGAAAGTGCGACAACACCGGTTTCCATACCTTGCTGCGTAACGATTGAATGCACTTCCAGGCTGAATGCCCAAAAAGACGCTGCCAACATGGCGGCAGGCGTGCCCGTGTGTTTCCTCAACAACCTGAAGAGCAGGATGGACGTGACGGCACTGAGAGCAGCCATCACCAGCACCAGGATACGTAAAGGCAGGATCAAGTCAAAACGTGCCAGGCTAAAGATTGGCACACACACCAGCAGCCATAGGGGATGGTAGCCGTTCGTCAGGTTGATGCCGTCAAAAGATGAGCCAAGCCCTTCGCTGATATTTTGCGCCACTTTAAAATAATAGTATGCATCATCACGGATAAACCACCGGGATGGAAAATTATGCGGTGCCGAAAAGGCAGCATAGATATGCACGCCCATCACAATAGTGATGAGCGTGATCTCAAACCAATGGAGTTTCTTGAAAAACTTCAATCTATATCTCCAATGTAATTTTCCCGAGCTGAGCGCCGCTTTCCAACCTTTCGTGAGCAAGGCGGGCATCTTTCAACAGGAAGGTCTGGTCCATGGCTACTGGCAATTTCCCGGAGGTTATTAGTTGCATGACGCTGGCAAAATCCTTCAGCGTACCCATCGTTGATCCGATGATACTGAGCTGTTTGCTGAAGATGAAGCGGTTGTCAATTTCAAATTTTGGGCCGCCTGTGTTTCCAACGGTCAGTATTCTACCGCCTTTGCTGGCGGCGCGGAATGAAAGCGGGAAAGTGGTGCCAACATTGTCCACGACAATATCCGCGCCGCGTTTGTTGGTTGAGGCGAAAACTGCCCTGGCCCATTCCGGTTCTTTCTGACGATCGATAAGGATATCGGCTCCAAGCGAATGTGCGAGATCAAGTTTTTCCTGGCCGGCGCCAACCACGATCACCTGTGCGCCAATATACCTGGCAATTGCGATACTGGCAGTGTTGACCCCGCCAGCCGCGCCAACAATAAGAACTGTTTCGCCGGGTTCGAGCTCACCACGCACTACCAGTGAATGCCAGGCAGTATGATATACCAACCCGGCCGCGGCAGCCTTGTGATAATCAAAGTCCCTCGGAAGTTTAAATAGTTGGCGGGCTGGTACGGCAATATATTCGCAGTAGGTACCTCGGGTATTTTCTCCAAGTAGTTTCCACGACTGGCAAAGGTTATCTTTTCCTGCCTGGCAGGATTCACACTGCCCACAGCCAAGGTTGGCATTGATAACCACCCTATCGCCTTGTTCCCACTCACTGACAAATTCTCCTACTGCCGCCACCTCGCCAGCACCATCAGCGCCGGGGATGTGAGGGTAAGCCAGCTTGATCCCCGGCCAGCCATTACGTACCCAATGGTCCAACCTGTTCAATGCTGCTGCACGCAGCCTGACAAGTACTTCTCCCGGCGCGGGTATTGGATCTGGAAAATCGCCATATTCAAGTACTTCGGGTCCGCCGTGCCTCTGGAATAGGATCGCTTTCATATCACAAATTCCTGTACCTGGTGAGTTTGACCCGCCTTGATCAGTGCCAGTGCCACGCGCAGCGCAATCAAGCTGTCTTCACCGCTGACAGGGCTGGGTTCATTGTTTTCAACGGAATGTAGAAAAGCTTGCAACTCGGCTTTGAGTGGTTCATAGCGTGGAAAGGAAAAACGG
>Ga0172368_10005162_pt1 | contig 14734 bp, 12 predicted proteins | sample Lak11m_FD_114540 | JGI IMG/M metagenome (GOLD analysis project Ga0172368, IMG submission 114540) | Freshwater microbial communities from Kabuno Bay, South-Kivu, Congo - kab_022012_11m | ecosystem: Environmental > Aquatic > Freshwater > Lake | place: Democratic Republic of the Congo: South-Kivu...
AGGCTGCCAGTGACCAGGATTGCCACCCGTGATGATAAAATCCGCTCGGCTCATATGGGGTGTGAACTGAAACATTCGGCCCATGTAATACATATCCACCTGGTGTGGTGGTAAGGCTGTCAAAATTGGCTGAAACCTGCAAGTTATCAAATTGAATAATGGACATGAGCTTTCCTGGTGGATGATCGAGAAGATGAATATTCCTGGTGGTTATTCTAAGTCTGAAAGTGCTGTTTCCCGGTATGATTTATAAAGTTGATCAAAATAGCTGGGTTCGGTGCAATTTTTATTACTGGAGGTACTTATGTTTTCGGGTGGCGCCAGGTTGGTTGGATTTGATTTTATCCCTCCGCCATTACTTAATGACGGCTACTCGCGAATTGCTCCAATACTTCGCCTTCACACGACTTTGGATAACTCACTCTGTCACCGGGATTGACCTGCCGGCTAATAATTTTCAGGAATTGGATGTGTTGGCATGTGATCAGCCTCAAGAACCGCCTCTCATGCTTGCCCTGCCAGACCGAACTGAGTATAATAGGTCTACTTAAAGACTATGATGGAAACGAGTAAGTCAATGGATCTGCCAGCGAGTTCGGGATGGGTGTGAGCCGGACCAGTGAAATGGGCTGAAAATCCTTCCGGAGTTTCAATCTGAAAGCGTAAGCGAGTAAGAAAGACGGTTTCGTTCCCGTTACAGAAACGAGAGGCTGCGGAAACAAGTCCTCGATAAAGTGCCTGCATCGCAGGAAACTGGGTGGTACCGCGTGAGTGTTCTTTGCTCTCGTCCCTGAGTGGACGAGGGTTTTTTTGTTTAATCGGAGGTGTATATGTCGTTCAAACCAGTCTCTCCAAAACTTGATGCCCCGGCAATGGAAGAAGCCGTGCTAAAAACCTGGAAAAGAGAAAAGATTTTTGAAAAAACCATTTCCACCCGTAAAGATGGGCCGGAATACGTTTTTTACGAAGGTCCGCCTACAGCCAATGGTAAACCAGGTGTTCACCACGTGCTGGCACGTGCATTTAAGGATATATTTCCTCGTTACAAGATCATGCGCGGCTATCACGTTTCCAGGCGTGGAGGTTGGGATACGCACGGTCTTCCAGTAGAAATTGAAGTCGAGAAGCGGCATGGTTTTAATAACAAGCAGCAGATCGAGGAATATGGCATAGCCAAATTTAATGAAGAATGTCGTAAATCGGCATTTGATTACATCCAGGATTGGGAACGACTGACTGACCGTATCGCATTTTGGGTGGACCTGAAGACAGCTTATATAACGTTTACCAATGATTATGTTGAGTCAGTCTGGTGGATCCTGCGGCAGTTTTGGGAAAAGGATCTGCTGTATCAGGGTTTCAAGGTTGTCCCATATTGCCCGCGCTGTGGAACTCCACTTTCGGATCATGAAGTGGCCTTGGGCTATGATGAGGCTGTAGATCCATCAGTCTATGTCCGTCTTCCATTGATGGATGAAGATGTAACTTCCTTGCTCGTCTGGACGACCACACCATGGACTCTGCCTGCCAACGTTGCGGTGGCTGTTGGTGCGGATGTGGAATATGTTAAAGTTAAGCATACCCTTGCGGAGGGTGGAACTGAACAACTTATCCTGGCTCGGAATTTGCTGGAAAAGGTTTTTCGTGGTGAGGAAGTTGAAGTACTGGATACCTTCAAAGGCCGTAAGCTGAAGGGTACGAGGTACAAACCACTTTTTACCTTCTTGCCTCCGGAGAAACCAGCTCATTTTGTGGTCCTGGCCGATTTTGTCACAACCGAGGACGGCACCGGTTTGGTCCACATCGCCCCAGCCTATGGCGCGGACGATATGAAAATCAGCCTGGAATATGATCTGCCAATTATCATGACGGTTGCGCCGGATGGCACTTTTATCCCTGAGGTGACACCCTGGCGTGGTGTATTCGTCAAGGATGCTGACGAATCGATCAAGACAGATCTGAACAATCGTGGTCTGCTTTTCCGGGCAGAAGATTACACACATACGTACCCGTTCTGTTGGCGGTGTCATACGCCGTTGCTGTATTATGCTCGTGAGGCCTGGTATATCCGTACAAGTCAGTTCAAAGATCGGCTCGTCTCATTAAACCAGACGATAAAGTGGGTGCCTGAGCATATCCGGGATGGTCGCTTTGGAAACTGGCTTTCGAATAACATCGATTGGGCTCTTTCGCGCGAACGATATTGGGGCACACCATTACCAATATGGGAGTGTGCAGACTGCAGGCACCAGCATTGCATAGGCTCGCTGGCTGAGCTTACACAGTTAACCGGTCGTGACATGTCCAGCCTTGATATGCACCGGCCGCATGTGGATAATATTCATTTTGCCTGCCAGGAATGTGGCGGCAAGATGTCGCGTGTGACCGAATTGATCGATGTCTGGTTTGACTCTGGCGCCATGCCATATGCCCAGTGGCATTATCCATTCGAAAACAAGGAAATATTCGAGCAGCAGTTCCCTGCGGATTACATTTGCGAGGCTGTTGACCAGACACGCGGATGGTTCTATTCGCTGCACGCAATCAGCACAATGTTGTTTGATAGTGTGGCGTACAAAAATGTTTTATGTCTCGGTCATATTCAGGATGGCGACGGGCGTAAGATGTCGAAGTCACTCGGCAATATTATCCAACCCTGGGACGTGATTGATGCACATGGCGCGGATGCTTTACGCTGGTATCTCTATACTGCCACTCCGCCAGGAAATGAACGCCGTTTCTCGGTCGAACTGGTGGGTGATGTGCTGCGAAGTTTTACATTGACATTGTGGAATGTCTACTCGTTCTTCGTGACCTATGCCAATCTGGATGGCTGGAAGCCTGACGATAACACAGATCTGGCTTACAGCAACCTGGACAGGTGGCTGTTATCTGAGCTGAATACGTTGGTGCGGAATGTAACCCAGGCGTACGAAGATTATGATGTCACTGGTGCTACTCGTCCGGTGGAGAAATTTGTCGAGTACCTTTCGACCTGGTATCTGCGTCGTTCTCGTCGCCGTTTCTGGAAATCAGGCTCGGATACCGACAAGCAAGCCGCTTACGCAACACTATATACTGCGTTGGTGACTTTAAGCAAATTGTTGGCTCCTGCCATGCCTTTCCTTGCTGACGAGCTTTATCAGAACCTCGTGCGTTCGTTTGACTCCGGCGCTCCTGAATCAGTTCACCTGGCTAATTGGCCCGAAGTGAATGCCAGGTCCATTGACGAAAAACTAAACCGGGATATGGAGTTGGTAATGCGCCTGGCGTCTTTGGGACATGCTGCTCGTTCCAAGGCTAATCGCAAGGTCCGCCAGCCGCTGGCCGAAGCAGCTTTTTCGGTTGCCAATTTCAATGAGCGTAATGCGGTTAAAGATTATGACGATCTGCTCATGGATGAATTAAACGTAAAAAAAGTGCGATTGTTGGATGCCAGTACCGAGGCGCTTCAGCACACCATTAAGCCCCTTCCCAAGCAGTTGGGACAGAAATACGGCAATAAGTTTCCTTCATTACAGAAGGCTATTTTAGCTCTCAACAGCGAATCTGTTGCGCAGGCTCTTCTCGCGGATGGAAAACTGAGCCTTTCAGTCGATGGTGTGGATTACGAGATTCAGCATGATGAAGTTGAAGTCAAATCGCTTGCCAGGGAGGGTTTTGCGGTTGCAGAAGAAGGTTCGTATGTTGCGGCCCTAGTGACCGAATTGACGCCCGAGCTTGTGGCTGAGGGAATGGCGCGCGAATTCGTCCGCCGCTTGCAGGATTTCCGCAAGGAAAGCGGTCTGGATGTTGCTGATCGCATCCGTGTGTATTTGCAGGCTTCACCAACTTTGCGGGAAGCCATCCTTTATCACCATGAATATATAACAGGCGAGACGCTGGCGGTGGAGTTGAGCTTTGCGGTTGCCCCAGAGAATGCAAGGTTTATTTCGGACACTTTCGATGGGGAAACGATAACAATTGCTTTGCTAAAAGCTTGATCCATAACAGGCGTATCGGTAAAACGATACGCCTGTTTTATTGCCTATAGTGTTGGTACAAACCCACCTTTCACCTTTGGCGGGTAAAACCATCTTTGCACAGTGTATAATTTGATTGTAATATTGGGTAATAATAAATAATCATAATTGGAGCGATTAATGAGTTTGACGTCTGATTCAAAATTGCCGGTGATACGCCAGGTTTTTGCTTATGGAGTGCATATATTTACCGCTACTGGCGCTATCTGGGGTTTGCTTGCAATAATGGCGATTTTCCAGCATGAATGGCGTTTGGCTATAATGTGGATGATTGTGGCGATACTGGTGGATGGATTCGACGGCATGCTTGCGCGCCTGGCGGATGTGAAGGCGTATGCCAAAGGGATTGATGGCGGTCTGCTTGATAATATGTTGGATTATCTGAATTATGTTGTGGTGCCAGCATTATTCCTGGTTGAAGGAGATTTCCTGCCCGGTGGTATCAAACTGGCAATCGCCTTCCTGATCCTGTTATCATCCGCTTATCAATTCACTCAAGTGGATGCCAAAACGGATGAATCGTAGGAATATTTCTTCAAAGGTTTTCCATCATACTGGAATGTTGTTGTTCTTTACATGTTGGTGATGAAACTAAATCCTTGGATAAACCTCATTTTCCTTGTTGTTTTTAATATCTTGGTATTTGTACCGGTCAAGTACGTTTACCCGAGCCGTGATAACCGTTTGAAGGGTCTGACGCTTGCTCTCTCTTACCTTTATGGCATTATCGGCATCTGGGGGGTTATGCAATATCCAAATGTTCCGCAGTGGGTGGTGTGGGTTTCATTCATCTATGTAGGATATTATGTGGTACTGAGCCTGTGGCCTCGCAATCATAAATTGCAGGTGGCAGCCTGATGAGGGTAGCATGAATCATCTACATCTCTCAACTTTTGCGACAGAACGTGATCTCCGTCTTGCTATTATTGAAGCCGGCCGAATTTGTTATGCCAGCGGATTAATGCATGCCAATACTGGAAATATTTCTGTTCGTTTAGGCAATGACCGGGTAGTAATTACACCATCCAAGATCTGTAAAGGTCGAATGGATCCTGAGGACTTGCTCATTATAGACATGGATGGGGCGATCATCAAATCAGATTCGGTGCGCAAGCGCAAGTTTTCATCCGAGGCGCCCATGCATCTGGAGATTTACCGCCAACGGGCGGATGTTCGCGCTGTGATCCATGCCCATCCTGAAAACGCTACCTCGCTTACAGTTGCGGGGATACCTTTTCCTGATGATGTTTTGCCCGAGGTGCTCGAAGATCTTGGTTCCGTGCCGACCACACGTTTTGCAATGCCAGATTCCATCGATGCAGCTGAGGCCATTCGAGAGCACATTAACAATCACAACGCTATTCTTATCCGTAACCATGGCGCAATCACTTTTGGTTCTGATCTCGAACAGGCGCTTAACCACCTCGAGCGAATTGAAAGTGTCGCTAAAATAGTGGTTACTGCGCAGTTATTGGGTGGTGTGAGCCGGATGCCCACGGAAATTATGTCTGCTTTGAGGAAAATGTATTTGCACAAGCGTTCTTAATTATTGATCCTTGTAGCTTGTGCCTTTAAATTATGATTTCCATTTTCATAACCCGAGTTGAATCTGTCAGCCCCGAATTGGTGGCTGCTTTTGAACACCTCATTCCACAATTAACAAGAGCTCCAATACCCACTGAAGCGGAACTTCAGAAATTATTGGATTCGCCTAGTATTCTACTCGTAGCACGCATTCCTGGTAGTGATGGCCAGATCGTCGGTTCCGGGACGCTGGCTGTATTCCACACCCCCAGTGGCATACATGCGCACATCGAAGATGTCATCGTCGATGAAGACCAGCGGGGGCGGGGGATTGGTAATGCACTTGTGCAACACTTGCTTCATACTGCGCGCGCAATGAACCTTCAAGGCGTCTCACTCACCTGCAATCCTCGCCGGGCTGTAGCCAACCAGCTGTATCAAAAGATCGGTTTCAAAAGATGGGAAACAAACGTATATTGGTATGAATTTGAGTGATCCATGCTTGTAATTTGAGGCAGGGACCACTCAAATTTAATTTACGAACCGTATGTATTTTTCTGTCGCATTTTCCAGGTCTGAATATTCGCCGCGAAATTCAGGGGGCAGCAGCTTTGCAACCTGGAACATCATTTCATCTGCCATTTGCTGGCGGATGGGTTTTGTTATTCGTTCCCCTCGAGCATCCAGGTGAAAGATTGGTCCAACCCTCAGGTGGAAATCGGTCCGTTTAAGTTTTTTTATATTACTGCCAAAGTTTTCCCCTCCCCAATGACCGATGGGCTGGAGCGGCGCGCCGCTGTGCAGTGCGAGTATGGCGATACCGCCATGAGCACGTCGCATCTTTCCGTCAAAACTGCGTGTTCCTTCCGGTGACATTCCCAGAATGTAACCTTTCTCCAACACATCCAACGATTTTCGTATGGCGACAATATCAGCTTCGCCGCGGTGAATTGGGATCACTTCCCAAAGCGTAAACACCCACTTTAGGAAGGGGTTTTTCCACGTTTCCACTTTTGCAATCCCTGTTACTTTTTTCCTCGGGACCAATTGTGTAAAGAGAATTGGCACTTCCAGCATGCCAGTATGGTTTGTGTAGGCGATCAATGGTCCCATTTCAGGGACTTTATCCAGTTCCCTGACATCAATTTTGCACATCACTTCAAGGCCCAGTTTGCAGCCATACGTAACGATCCAGCGCATCAAGCTCATTGAAAGACTCACCCTGTGATGATTTCCAGTTCGGCCGGCAACAGTTCCATGGCAAGTTCCTTGCCTGTGTAGCACAACATCTCTCCGTCAGCATGGGCGGGGAAATCGCCCTTCAGCGCGGTGACTGTCACTTTTCTTGCCTGGCGCATTTTTATCTCAGGCTGGCCATCCTGTGTTCCTTTTAGGAAATATGGGATCAGGCCGAATATGCGTGCTTTGGAAGCGGTTTCGCAAATGCATAAATCGAATACGCCATCGTCAGTTTTGCTGCTTGGCGCCATTTGGAACCCTCCACCCATGCGTTTTCCGTTCATGATCGAAACCATAAGTGAGCGCTGGTTAATTTCTTCATCATCCACCCTGATGCGCAGCTTGGGTGGGGTGTAATACAGGAAAACAGTGGCGATCACTCCAATTAAATATGCTGGAAGACCTCTTGTCCAGCGAACCTTGGCTGCCGCAGTGCCAACTGCGGCGTCGAAACCTATTCCGATGCCATTACCGAAGTAGCGTCCATCCGGGAAATCCCCACCTTTTACAAAGCCGATATCGATCTTTTTACGTTTGTTCGCCAATAGGGTATCGAGGCTATGTTCTAGGTCAGTAGGGATGCCCATGCCACCCGAAAAGTCGTTGCCGGTTCCTATGGAGATCACCCCAAAGGCGGTGTGGTTAACACCCGACTTGCGGGCTTTCATCAGTCCATTCAAAGCCTCATTTATTGTGCCATCTCCGCTGGCGCATACGATGATATCGTAGGCGTCTCGGGCGGCCTGCTCAGCCAGTTCAGCAGCATGCCAGGTTCCTTTTGTGCGAACGAGTTTAAAATCGAGTCCGGCCTGGGTAAGCCGGTCCTCAATTGTCGGAATGGAGCGTTCGCCCAGTCCGCGTCCTGATATAGGATTGACAATAACGTAATAGCGCATCGGTTTTCTCCAGTGTGGCGTAGTTTATCATAGATTAGAAGATGATAAGAAATCAAAAAGCGCGGCATTAGCCGCGCTTTTCACAAGTAAACCAACCTGACAGCTCACTTTTTTATGGTTACATCATAATGCGGTATGCGGTGATAGGTGGATTTGTTGCCCATCGCAGCGCCCAGTGCATCGGCCAGCTCATCCATGGTATAAGTATCTTCGTGTGCAAGGATCTTCTGCATCTGTTCCAGGTGTTTGTGCAGCAGTTTCATTTTTTCCTGGAAGTTTTCCATTGTTTCCCTGTCAATTTTCTCGCGCAGTGTTTCGCTGGCTGCGTGGGCATTGTCCACTGCCTGCATGGCGTCCTGGATATGTTCGACGAGCGTATCCCAGTCTGTCATTTTTACCTCCAGGAAGTGTGAATGCGCTTCCATATTTACAATAGCACGCCGCAAAGTTTATTTCAAGGTTTTTCGCGTTGATATTCTTCGGGAGTGTCCAGATCCTTTAATATTGTCTGGTCAGCTTCTACGTAAAATATGAATGAGGCACATTCATGTAGAAAATTTCGAAGAATTTGGGGCGGTTGGAGATCCATCAATCTAAACCACAAGCATCGATCAACCAACCACGGGTGCCCCCGGTGCATATTAAAACTGGGAACGATCAATGGTGACGTTGTTTCCTGGTAAGTGGAGATTACCTTCTGTACCGCATTCATACTCAATTGAGGCTGGTCTCCCAGGCCGATCAAGGCGGCTTCAACATGCGTTCCAAGCCCATTCAAGCCGGTCTGCAGGGATGAGAGCATCTCTCCACTATCATGGTTTTGATTATGGATGCAACGTACGGGTATCCTTTGTGCCACCCTCAAGGACTCCCTTTCAACCTCTTCCCGCGCGCCACCTGTGACAATCACGATCTCGTCCACACCCGCTGCCGCATAGGTGGAGATCACCTGGCCAATAACAGTGGTCGTACCCCACGCTAACAGCATCTTGGGCTGCCTCATGCGTTTGGATAGTCCAGCTGCCAGGATAACCGCTGCAATTGATGTCACTGGTGTTATCCTTCATTAATCAAGTTTTCGTAATCTTCGGGGGTATCCACATCCAGCAGTAATCTGCGGTCATACCAGTTCACATACCGTGGGCTGAACTTTGAAAAGATTTGCCGCCCACCAGTATCACCCTGGAGAGTTCGCAGGTGAGGAAATGTTACCCGGTCAAATAGCAATGGGTTGGTGCGCTGGTCAAAGACATAGGGAGCCAAAATGGCTGGAAGATCCTGGCTGTGCCGTTCCACCAGTGCTCGCAGCAGTTCCGCGCTAACCTGTGGTTGATCTACCAGCAAAAAAATGGCTCCTCCGGTTTCGGCAGAAAGTTGGCTCATCCCGGCTTTAATGGATGTGCTCTGCCCGTCTTGCCAATCTGGGTTGTGGATGATTGTTACCGGCAGGTTGTTCAGGGTGGGGATTACTATATCTGCATGTGCCCCGCTGACGACAACCACCTGCTTAAGACCAGCCTGAAGGGCTGTTTCTGCCACCATACGCACGAAGGGTTTACCGTGATAATCCAGCACCTGTTTAGGTTTCCCATAACGTGATGAAGCCCCGCCAGCCAGGATTATCCCGGCGATATTTTCTTTGACTGCTATGATCGGACCAGGCAAAAACCCTTCCGGTGCATTTAGAATGGTGACAAGAACCGCATCAAATGCAGGTAATAGGGCTTGCCCGATTTCGTTAGCCTGCGATTGCGAGATGGGTGAGTTTGCCTGGTTGAGCATCGCAACGCGGCGAGCTGCAGGAGGTATATTCTTTAAACCGCCTGCAGGGTGCTTCAAAACCTTCGCAAGTGCTTGTGATGTGACTTTCTCGCCTTCCGACAGCCCACTCAGTCCAGCGAAAATTTGTGGCCGGTGTACGCCATAATCATTGAGCGGTTTGCCCAGTCCGCTTAGACCAGCCACAACCACAACCATGTCCACAAATGGGGGAATGGCAGGTTCATGGTCTGCGGGTGCCTTGATCGGTTTTTGGCGTGATCCATCTGCCTCGATCAGCAGCGGTAGGTCATGGTAGTTAGCCAGCTGCAGCAGCATGTCAAGTTGTGCTGGCGTGAGATATAAATACCGTTCCTTTTCATTATCAAGATTGCCGGTAATCAGGGTGATGCCGCTGCCCATCTGCGCTTCGATGTCCGGCATGGGCATACCATCTTCCCATATAAAGTGCCTGTCGGCCTTTGTAGCCTGCCATGCGCGGATGTGTGTGCTGGTGGTGACCAGCGCAGGGGCGATTTCCTGAGCCAAGCGGAACATGGCGGTGGTTTTGCCGCCGCCGCCGACAAATGCAATCCTGGGGCTATTCGAACAACGCAGAGCTTGAGCAAGAGTGAGCATATTGATCAAAGGTGAAATTAAATTTTAAGGAAGGATAGGCCGGGAAAGTAGTGCTTCAAGCACGCCTCCACCAATTGCCAGCGCTTTGTCTGAAACTGTTTGGCAGTATCCGGGATTATCGCGTGGATCAATATCACCGACTTTCATACCTGTTTTGATTGGTATGCCAGGGTAGATCAACCCGCGCAATACCCCGCTAATAGGTGCCAGGATTGCTTGCCCTGAGATTTCGGCAATGATCTGGCCAGTTTCGACATGCTCGCCAATTCTCACATGATCAATCAGGTGTCCGTCGCAGGGTGCGCGTAACACACGGCGGGGATCACCTTCAGGTTGGCCTGTATCCGGATTGGCTGAGCCAGTCCAGAAGACGCGTCCCAAGTCGTGCCCACGTTGGGTTTCAACCACTGCGTGGCAGTTTTCGCCGCAGGTGAAACCTGGACCAAGCCCAAGAACAAATGGAGCCGCTGCCAGTCTGGTATCCGATCTATGCTTCAAGAGGCGCGCATCGATTAGCGCTGAGAAGTCCCATTGGTCTAGTATGGCGCAGTGTGGGTCAACCAGCACCGGTAGGATCCCGTCTTGGATAAATTCCATGGCTACAGGTAAAGACTTCGCTTGGCGGGCGCACACACCTTCGATGATGATCTCTTCCTCATAAAGCGCTTCGGAAAAAGAAACCGTTCTACGCACAGCCAATGGATTGGGCAGTTCAGTAATGACCATTTTATAACCGCAGCGTTGCAGGCGGAGTGCAACCCCTGATGCCAGGTCACCACCACCCCGTATTAGTATAAGGTTCATAATATTAAAAACGCAACGACAGGCAGCTTAGCCCGCCATCCATCTTCTGAAATTCTGACATATCCAACACAATAGGGTTGCAACCTAGGTGGCGCAAGGTGGTTTCAAACTTTGGGAATCCAGCGGCAATGAGTACATGTTCATTGATGCGAATGCAATTAGCGGCATACTCCTCACCAGGTGCTACCCGTACCAAATCGTAGCCCGAAAAAGCTGGATATGAAGCAAGCGAATCTATCACTACCAGCCTGTTATCTCCGATATAGGCAATGCCACTTTTTAGGTGCAGGATACTCGGGACCTGGCGTATGTCGATAAAACTTGATGAATAACCCCTTTCAGCCAGCCATGTTGCAAGTTGGCGACCACCATCTTCGTTCGTGCGCAGCGAGATGCCGATAAAAAAATGATTACCCACCTGGCAAATGTCGCCGCCATCCAAGCTACCCGGGGCTGAAATTTGAGCCAGGCCTGGATAAAATTGTCTCAAGGCTTGTTCCATGCTGGTTATCTCACCGGCGCGGCTATCGGCTCCCGGTCTGGAGAGGATTGCTCCATCTTCGGTATGGATGTATTCTTCCAGGAGAATGGCAGTATCTTCCACAAAAGTGGAATCAGGGAAGCGCAAATCGGCAGGAAGTTCAACCAAAGCTAATCCGCACTGTTTTAATGCTTGAAGATAACTTCGATGCTCGGCAAGGGTTTTCTGGTAATCTGGAATACCAAGCGCTACAGTTGTCAGGCCGTCTGCAAAGTTCTCCGATGGGGTGCGGGTGATTGCTTTTGAAAACATGAAATATCTCCTAATTAACCGGTATTTTTCAAGCCGGCGGCGATCCCGTTTATTGTGAGGACAATTGCTTCACGCAAGTCTTCAGCTTCATCGTCGCTTTCCGGCATTGAACGCAGCCGGCGTAGCATCTCAACCTGGATATAGTTTAGCGGATCCACATAAGGATTGCGTAAACGCACAGCATTTTGCGTAACCGGTTCATTGTCCATCAGGTTTTGATGACCGCTGATTGTCAATACGCTGATGCGTGTGCGCTCATATTCAGCCAAGATGGTAGCAAACATATCCTGGCCAAGTTGGCGGTCCGGGACCAAATCGGTATAGAGTGCTGCAATTCCCATATCTGCTTTCAGTAGGGATGACTCGCTATTATCCAGCAGGGTTTTGAAGAACGGCCATTCTTTGTACATGCTGCTCAATAAGGATTTATTACCAAAAACCTCTAATCCGCTGCCCAGGCCATACCATCCTGGTAAATTGAAACGGCTCTGCATCCAAGAGAATACCCACGGAATGGCGCGGATGTTGGTCACTTCGGTGTTCCCAGCTCGGGAGGCTGGTCTGGAACCAATGTGCAAACGTTTAATCTCGTCCAGCGGGGTGGCTGCCTGCCAGAATTCAATAAAACGGGGGGTCTCGTACACCAACTGGCGGTATTTTCTGTACGCAGCTGCCGACATTTTATCCATGGCGGTCCGCCACTCGGCAGGGATTTGTCCGGTGTTTTCCCCTGGCTGGGAGGGGGCGGACGCCAATAATACCGCATTGACTATCTGTTCCAGGTGGCGGTGTGCCAGGCCTGGGTTTGAATACCGTGAGGCGATGATCTCACCTTGTTCAGTTAATCGGAAACGACCATTGATGCTGCCGGCTGGTTGGGCGCGTATGGCACGGTTGGCCGGTCCGCCACCGCGCGCCACAGTCCCGCCACGACCGTGAAAGATTGTCAGGCGAATTTTATTTTCCTGACCAACTTGCGTAATGGTTTCCTGTGCCTGGTAAAGGGCCCAATTGGCCATCAGGTAGCCACCATCCTTGTTGCTATCTGAATAACCAATCATTACCATCTGTTCATCCTTGCTTGTTAATAAGTGAGTGCGATAGATGGTAGATTGGAATAATTCAGTAAGAATGAAAGGAGCGGCTTCCAGGTCGATGACTGATTCGAATAACGGGCAGATTTGTAGTCCAATATTGCAACCGGTCCAACGCGCCAGTAATAGCACGGTCAAGATATCCGCAGCGGAATGTGTCATGGAAATGATCACCGGACCAAGCAATTCTGTTCCGTATACCTGGCCCACTCGTGCTACGAGTTGGAACAGGGCCCACGTCTCTGCGGTTGCCCCTGTCACACCTGGGTGGCTGGAAAGTGGAGGTAGCGGTGATAAAAGCAGCTGGTTGAGTAGCTGCACTCGCTGGGCCCCTGGCAGACTCTCAAAAGCCGGAGTGATCTCCAGAGCCCGCAGCACCTCTCCAAGAGCGGCATTGAATTTGCTCGAATCTTCGCGAATGTCCAGACGGGCGGCATGTAGGCCAAAAATGGCTAACTGTCGGCGAACAGTGAGTAATTCATCCGCTGCCAGCGGCGCAGGTATGTGGTTGGCGATCATGTCAAGTGGCAGGCTGATGTCTATTGGGTGCACCCTCGCCTGGTGCGGTTCGCGGCTAAGCAGGCGATTCTTCATATCTTCCTGTGATGCTTCACCCAGGTCGGCAGCCAACAATGAAAGGATCAGGCGATAAGGTTCTGAAGCATAACGTTGCTCGATATATTCAACATGCGGCGGGAGTGGATGACGCCTTTCAAGCCAGGCCGCAAGTTCAGCTGGAGGCGGGAATCTCCTCGCGCTCAAACTCAGATGACGCGCTACATTTTGCAAAGCGCGCCGGTGATTTTCAACTGCCTGACCACGGTGCAGGCGCAGCGTTTCAGCCGTTACCGCGCTGGTGACATTTGGGTTCCCATCACGGTCGCCGCCCATCCATGAACCAAGACGCAACCAGGGGTGCTCGGCTCTCAAGCCTGGGTAATGTTCTGAAAGTGCCCGGTCGAGATCTGCATACAACCGGGGAATGGTGGGCCAGAATACGGAATCAATAAAATACAAGCCAGTGCGCACTTCGTCGGTGACAGCCAGCTTGCTGGCACGGTTGCGGTCAGAAAGCCACAGCGCGGTGATCTCGGCATAAATGGCCGCCTGCAAGCTTTCACGTTCGTTAGTTAATTTATCCGGCTCCGTGGCTTCATGCAGGAGTTGCGATATACGTTGGAGTTTGGAAATGATCGTACGGCGGCGGGATTCGGTCGGGTGGGCAGTAAGAACCAATTCGATCGACAGGTTTGCGAGCAGGTCCGACATTTGCTCGTAGGTCACACCGCGCTTCTTTAGTTCTGCCACTGCTTCAGCGATCGAATCGTGCACCGGGTTGGGTGTGTTTTCACGTTCCTGCTGTCGTAATATCGCCAGGCGGTAATTTTCCTCGGCCAGGTTTACCAGGTCAAAGTAAGTGGCAAAGGATGCAGCCACTGCCCGGGCATCGTTAGCGTGCATGGCTGCCACTTGGTCGAGCAAGCGCTCTGCGGCGGCATCATCTCCGGAACGGCGGGCTTTTGCCTCGGCGCGGATACGCTCCTCCGCTTCAAAGATGGCTGGCGATTCTAATTGAGAAATTACTTTGCCCAGCTGGTCGCCCAGCAGGTGAATGTATTGCGATATTTCCATGGCAGCCTACCGTTAATAGTAATCTCCGATTATAACCTTGCAGTCCCTAAACAAAAATCCGCCCAGGCGGATTTTTGTTTACCTTTTTTGCCCGTTTAGCCTATCTGCGACCGCGATTTCTACGGTTTGAACTTTGAGGATTGTTAGATTGAACCCGACTTGCGCTTTCCCCGGTCGGTTTGACAGCCGGGGCATGGAGGCTTTCCTGATAAAAATCATCCAGGAGCATTGTTATGATGCTGGATTCTTCTTCGCTTTCTGCCAGGGCATGCGCAAGCGCTTCGAAGCGATGTGAGCGTTCGGTTGCCAGGCGATCACGGCCGCGCAAGCGGG
>Ga0172368_10005167_pt1 | contig 14724 bp, 10 predicted proteins | sample Lak11m_FD_114540 | JGI IMG/M metagenome (GOLD analysis project Ga0172368, IMG submission 114540) | Freshwater microbial communities from Kabuno Bay, South-Kivu, Congo - kab_022012_11m | ecosystem: Environmental > Aquatic > Freshwater > Lake | place: Democratic Republic of the Congo: South-Kivu...
ATTTTCTCCCCCTCCGGCATATCCCCGGCGAAGCATTACCCTATATATTGACCAGTAGCCCGCGGCTTCTTGAACAAAGGATTGAATGCGACCTTGCAGGTCTCATCAATCCTTATTGGTTAGCTGCCGGTCTTCATGAGACGCAACCCCTTTCTCATGACCGAGGTCCTCACCCATTCTATCAAGTCGTCCACCGACAGAAACACCGCTTCCAGCGCACCCGTGATCATGGGGTTGTTCCCCCATATAGCCAGCCTTCGGCTGTCGGTCTGTAGCCCAATACATTGCTTAGCTTGTGAGAAGGCAATCCCCAATTCAAAGGCAACCCCCTCATCGATGGCTCTGCCGTCAAGGATAGCGATCAAGTAATCCGACTTTCGAATGGCATCCATGTCACGGCGGAAGACACGGCATGCGGCAACATGAGATGGGACTCCAGTGGTCACTATCTCACTCATGAGACCCCCGTCTCGCTGGGGCAGGTACACCTCTGTGAGCTCTTCAAGCATCTCAGTCAGACGAAGATTAAACGACCGTTCCGCCTCGCTGAACAGAGGTCCTGCAAGATATACCCGCGGTCTGTAGCGGCCCTGATAGTCAGTCTTTGACATTGATCCCCTCCTTCCTGATATCCTCAAGCCTCTTGTGTAGATTGCATATTGGTTCATAGGGTTCCAGATGGATGATTTCAGCGATGCGACGTGCAACGTCCGATGGCGTCAAGCCGCGAGTATCAAACTTTATCACGCCTTCAGAGCCGTACGCTTTTACCAGACGCTCTTCCATGCTGCGAAGCTTCTCGGCTGTGTAGTCCTTGCGCTGAGTTATCACCATTCGCAGTGCAAGCTCACCGCTTTCGCCCTGTAGAAGAATAACTCGCCCATGCTCCACTTGCCATGGTGCCTTGCCTGGGCAGATCGCACAAAGCAGCCGATTGGCTTTGTTACACCATTCCGCATCCGGTGTAAATGTCACTGGGTCGAGAGGCCCACGATCTAAGACGAATACACCTTCTCGTTCATTTCTAAGTATGTCGTTCTTCTGCTTGAACTGTCCAGAGAGCCACTGATCCGCTATCTCCTCCTCCTCGGCTGTCAAGGTCGCCCAGTCTTTCGCTAGTACCGGAGGGCGTTGATCTAGCCATTCGTCCAGGACAAAGAGGTTCCGAAACTGGTTGATAGTCGTACTCTTACCTACGCCCAGCGGTCCGGTTACGTAAAACCGAAATCTCACGGGAATATTATGCTCGCTTGCGAAATCACAGAACATGTCTTTGGGACAACTATCAACATTAATGAGTTCGCCCAACGTACGTATGTCATCATCATCCAGAAACAGCGTCACAAGGTTGTAAACCTTGAAGTTCGCCAGTTTGATCGCAAGCTTCTTCTCATCGTCTAGCGTTTCTCCGGGCTTGAGGTAACGGACGTAGTAATGGAAATTACCGGGACAGGCACGAGTTCCTTGCATTAAGACATTCCTGAGGGTTTCATCCTCCAGCGATAGGCCAATGAGCAAACACGTATGTTTCGACAGATGACTGACAAGGCCCGCCTGATCGCCGGCAAAGATACCCATCAACTGTTCGGCATATGATGCTTCCGAAAACACAAAACGATCGCTGGGCGTTTCAAGTGCGTTCTGAGGAATGACGCCGTTTGGATGGTAAATGATAGCCTCTGTTCTGCGAAACTGGGTCCAGGGATTGGTCACGGACTCAAAACCCCGTGAAATAGCCTGCTCTCCGTCCCTCGTCCTAAGCAGCGATTGCTCTATAAAATCATCAAAGTTATAGGTTACTGTCATGTACGTCTTCTGAATCAGCGGAAGGTATTGCTTTAGGTATGGATGGCCGTCGAGAGATTTTCCCAAGTCGCCGCTGACACTTGCATAGATATGTTTACGAATAATTTCTCGCCAGTCGGCTCCAATACGATAATCCAGAGGACGGGTATGGTGTTCCTCGGAGGGCGCTTTCGCGTAACGCCGCTGTTTGAAATGTTCGAACAACATCTCTGTTTGATAGGGCAAACCTACACGAGGTGGCACTATCTGTAAGACGCCCTCGCCTTGTACCTCTGAATCCTTTGCTATGGCATCAATTAGTTTGGACCACGTGGGGATTCCGAATCCTTCACTTATACCAGACCCGAAGACAAGGCCAAATCGCTTCTTCACTACCTGATTGCGCATGTGGACAACGGGCCGACTATAACATTCAAGGACCGCCTTATGGATATCATTAAGTACAATCATGTCGTTATGCCTCAAAGAGTGACAGCTGATTGCGGGGTACTCTCCGTCGTTCGTTGGTGTACCAGTCATGGGGAGCAATGGGCCCTATTGGTCGGGGCCGTTTCCCTGTGGTTATCAGAACATACTCGTCCAATATATCGAGACAATCGGGTGAATAGGTGTAGTCTAAGAAGTCGAGGTTCCACAGTCCTGAGAGTCGGATTCGTTCGTTTGGACTGTATAGTCCAAGCCATTCCGGAGAAGGCGAATCCACCGGTCCAGTCTTGCTGGCTAGCATCCCAATAAGATTGCGTTCGATGTAAGCTCGATCGCTTGAGGGACTTGCTTCATCCTCTATGGCCAGCCACAGAACATTCATTGTGCCGATATATACAGAAACCATCCGCTCAAGGCTCTCCTCAGCCTTGCGTAGCCTGGCATCCGCTGTTTGTCCTACGCCCCATGACGTAACCATCATATCGGGATTTCTGGCAGCGATTGCCTTGCCAACATGAAGACGGAAGATGGAGCTGCGATGATTCCCAACAGCATCGCCGGTTCCCCGATGAGTACGGAGGCGATTCCAGAGAGTAGCCTTAGACCCGCTACTTACGCCGTGAGTGCCTACCCGCACGACTCGGGGTTCCATAGTGTTCATTCTGAGTTCGCCGGGTTCAAAGAAGAAGTAGACGCCACTTTTCGGCCATCCTTGCTGGCCGGTGCATTCAGACATCAACCGTTTTCCACCCATGATAGATTCGAGTCTGCGTAAGGCCTGATACAGTCGCGCAACATCGCGGTCCCGGTTTGGTTGCTCTAGGTCTCGTGAGAGCCATTGCAGTTGGCGCCCGATACCAAGTCCCTGCATTGGCACATCAACGTGGCAACCATACTCGGCAATTCGTGACACTAGGCTTTCTCGATAAAGTTCTCCGGCCAGTATTGTGATATGGTCATCTGGCCTGAGCCGGTGGCGGAGCATAGCCCAAACTCTTTCCGCCCATTCGATTCGCTCTCGACGTGATTTTGTGTTTAACGTCTCTTCGTACGGTCCGATGATATCGGTGGGTTCAACTAAGCCATACTTTGCGGAGAGTATATACCAGGAATCGCAATGCCGTTCGACAAACTCTCGTGACTTTGCGAAGAGTGCGGAATCGTAGAGATTCTTCGCCTCAATGGCATTCGGATGTTTCTTACCGACACAGGATATCAGACCTATATGCGCCATCTGCTCGCCCTTATGTTTCCTTGCGATAGGTCTCCTGCCAAGCATGATCATGAAGAGTGCAGGCATCGCATTGACCGCAAGGCGAAATGCCCCGGTTTGTGAACCGTGGCTGGTAGCAGCTCCAAGTGTCGCCGGGCACAAGACCAAGCCGCCTTGCCTCTATAGCGATGCTTGGTTTCGACATCTCAATCAATGGCGCAACTACCTGCGGTCCACCTGGTACAGCAGCGCTGATCATTGTTCTGAATGAATCAATGAACTCTGGGCGACAGTCGGGATAGCCCGAGAAGTCGATAGCGTTTACGCCGATCCAAACCTCTTCTGCACCGACTCCAGTGGCCTCTGCACAGGCAAGAGTAAGAAACACAGCATTACGTGCAGGTAAGAATGCGGGCGAGACACCTGACCGAATCTCATGGAGTGAACGGCCAGTGGGAATATCCCGGACCGGTTTGTCCCACTCGACCCGCAATACACGCCGTTCAATCCAAAACCGATGACACTGTGCCAGGGCATAATCTAGCTCGATGCGGTGGCGCTGACCGTAGTCGATGCCAAGACTCACTACATCACGGCCCTTCTCCTTGGCCATTAGCAAGCACACGGTTGAGTCTAAGCCGCCACTATGCAAAACTACTGCTTTCACTGTACGTTCTCCGTCGCCCTGACCGGAATGTCCATTAACCATCCGTTGACTTCATGGTTCGCATCACACACCTTCGCCACAATAGTTGGCAGCTAACGCTAAGAGTGCTACCTAGTTATGTGCATATGGCATGCCGGGAACCCTTAATTTTAGAGTGCGCGTGCTTGTGCTCGTATTTGTGCATGTTCCCTGATTCGTAACGCAACACGATTATAGAGTTGTGAATCGTTTGCACAAAGGGTAACTGATAGACCAAAATCTTGTTCTTCGATTTCGCTGGGCGCCCATCGACGTTCATTCCGCACTACAAGAAAATATTCATTTCCGTAATCTTGATCTGCGCGTTCTATCCGCTTCATTACATACTCACCTCGTTGAAGCGTGCAGTTTTTTCTTACTGTTGCGTTCAGATTGAATTTCACTCTATATTTTGAACTTGCATCATATCCGGATGGTCTGCGTGTAAATAAATCATGGACCTGATCGATTCTCTGACCACGAATCAGAAAGAACTCCATGGCAACTCCGATATAGTCGAGACGGCGGCGACGGACCGGAGGATCATAGGCCAATGTAACGATGATTTTCCTTTCATCTCTGGCGTATCGGAATTCATCAGGGATTGGTACGGCAAAGACGTTGAAGTGATCTATGGACATGCGTCCCTGGTAAATCATCGTCACTCGCCTGTCTCGTGACTTTAACGCATCAGATTCATACGGAAATCCATAACCGCACACTTTTTGCGGACCTTGGCCGTTTTCATAGGAGGATAGGCGATTATTACTTGCTTCAGGAATGTCGGCAGAAGATGCAAGGACCGCCCGAATCAAATTAGATGAAGGAGGTTCCCCTAAGTCTCTTGTTAGTCCATGTTCGATAAGGGCCGCTAATCTTGCCACGAGCGGGGCAGCAAAGCTGGTTCCGCGGTCAAAAGTAAAAAGCTGCCGGGTTGGTTGATGGCTAAAGGACATTACGTCGGTACCCCGATCGCTACTAATTTGGCGAACGCTGCTTCCAAATCCTTTGAAGACCAGATTTCCGCCATAATGAACGAGTTCCGGTTTGATAGTCCCACTGATTCCCGGGCCGACACGAGTGAACGGAGAAGGTTCATTCGCTGAAGCAACGGGGCGCACAATGTCATTGGAACCGCTTCCTCTCACAAGGGCAGGCGTGTCATGCTGAGCAATGGCGCCGACAGTAACTGCAATCGCTGCAGTCGCCGGATCATTAAGACCTGTGGCTTCACCAAAAAGGAAACTCGGATAGGTTTTTAGAATGGCTTCTGCGTCAGTGGCGCTATGTGCAAATGCCTTCTCGTGGTTTCCTGCCGAAACAACCAAAACGACTTTCAGTTCCCGAGCAAGAATGTCAAGTTCCTCTGCCCAAAGGGTCTGGCGTGGTCTTTCGGAATCAAATGCAGGCATATTACTTCCAAGCGAGAGATTAAAAACACGGCAACTGTAAGGTTGTTGGCGAAAGGTCTCTATGGCTCTGCGCATCTGGTTAATGATGAGTTTCTCGTCGTCGAATTCATTGCGGTCATTCAAAACACGGGCGCTGAAAAGCATGATTGAAGAGGAGAATAGTCCTGATTCATAACAGGCACGTACATCTCCAAATATAGCAAGCCCGGCCACCATGGTTCCGTGGCCATTTGTATCGGCGGGTGACGACGAAGCTTGAGTCAGAATAGCCTCCTCGTGACCAACATTACTTCCCAGAAGAGGGTGATTGGCCGTGATGCCACTATCGATTATACAGATACGGGGGCCATCTTCTGGAGGACGAGGGGGTGGGGGAAAATCACGTGCGGTTACGAGCTCTGCTCGAATCGGATCGAAATGAGGTTTGGGCGGAAGATTGATTTCGGCAACAATGTCCAGTTCAAGTAGAGCATTGAGTGTGTTCCCATTTACACCTACCTTAATAAGGACAATGAACTGGCCGGAGAATTCATCCAGCACCCTCCCACCATCTTCCGGGACCGCTTGCACCAATTGCCTAACTTCACTCAGTGCTCGCCTTGCGCTTTCTGAACCGCCGGGATGCCAGAGTTCGATATCGACGATATAGCGGTCTGTCGGATTGATATTGCCTCCATCTTCTCCTATGATCTCTTTCAGCCTATCACCGATTCTGTCTTCCATGTTCCACAAGCGCATCCGTTCCGGCTCAATATATTCCAAAAAATCTGCCGTGGTTGTAGCATAGGGTACACCAGTTTTTGGATTGATTCGGGGACCTTTTTTGTATTTGTTGACGGCGTTCTGAAAATCACTAAGGTTGATATCGTCTCGAAAAGCGATCACTGCCTTGTCAGGCTCCACGCTAACGATCTCGATGCCTGTCTGCTTTTGTAGACTTTCAATCAGCTGATCGACACTTGCCCCTTCTGCAAAGGGAACGCGAAAAACAAGATGAGGTTGTATCCCAAAAGGTGGAGGGGTTTTTGTGCGCCTCTCTTCAATAATCCTAGACGTCGCACTCTCCAGTTGGGGGGCAAAAATGCCACGACCGCCTCGGTTAGGGCGCTCTCCTGCGAATCCTTGGCGCTTTTTACGCTCTGGAGTCCGATCTTCGCGAAGAAGCGACAGATGTGGATGAGACTGCTCTGATGGCGTGTCAGGCATTTTAAGATTTCTCCTCACTCACTGCGCAGAAGACATTACTTTCCGAATTGACTGTGCGAGTTTGGTAAGGTCGTGAGGAATCGATCATCGCACGCGTAAGTGTAACCCGCCTTATTTGACTCTCAATACTTGTTTGAAGAGTACTAAGATTGATGACCTTCTGGTTAGCAAGTATAGTAGCCTTTACTGCCTGTAAGGCAATTCTCTCGGCATCCGCATGAGACAAGCCAATAAGGTTATGTGAAAGCTCTGATAAATTTATGCTCGGTTCCAAACCAATTTGTCGGACATTACGTCGTAAAACCTCTTTTATAGCATCAGTGTCAGGGCGGTCGAAGTATACAATCTCGTCAAATCTGCGCCAGAGGGCAGAGTCGAGTAAACCTTGATGATTCGTAGCCGCAATGAGCAGCGTTTCGCCACGAAAGCTATCGAGCATCTGCAAAAAGGAATTCACAACGCGCTTAAGTTCACCGTGTTCTTCCCCATCCGTTCGGTGTTTTCCGATGGCATCAAACTCATCAAACAGAATAACCATTGGACGTGTTCTTGCAAAATCGAAAACCTTACGTAGGTTAGCTGCCGTCTCCCCGAGGTAAGAGGAGACGACCGCGTCGAAACGGACAAGTACGAGGGGTAGATAGAGGGCCTGTGCGACCGCCTCGGCTCCAACTGTTTTCCCGCAGCCGGGAGGCCCACATAAAAGTACCCGCGATATGGGTCGGAGACCGTATGTGCGTAAAATCTCGGCCTTGTGATTCTCTTGAACAATCAAGTCAAGTTGTTTCAGTATTTCCTTAGTAATTACTAAGCTCTCTAGAGTCCTTTTGGGTTCAATAATCTCTACTAAAAAGATACCGCGCTCCTTGTCTCGCGGAAGGTCATCACTACGTGCTCCTATCAATGAGAGAGATTCTGATAAATCCGAAGAAACGGCTCCATTCTTCAAAAGCCGTTCGATATCACGTGCAAGAATGTGGTGATTCTTTCTATGCTCTTCGTCAACAAATTCCTTGGCGGCAGATCGAAAACCGACTGTATCGCCTTTCACTTGAGAACGAATCATCCTGCGTATTATTTCGCCTGTTGTGCTCATTTTATCGATCTTTTCAATTTAAGCATAAGGACTAATATTATTCATCCGCATAAAACTCCAGACTCGTGTTTGGAGATGCAGCGGCGGCCCGGAGGGCTCAAGCAGGTTTATGCTTGTAGCCCAAAGATACCCCTGGCTCCTGCCAGGGGAGCTTCATTGTTCATTTTTGTTGATTTAATACCATTATGTCAAACCAGCGCAGATACATCAGCGCAATCACGATTATGGTTTGTAAGAATGCATATTTCTTAAAAAGAGTCAATTGAAGACTGAGGAAGCAAAAACATCTTTTGCAAGTACGCAAGAACCGAATAAGTTGAGCTAAAAGTCAGTTCTTATTTTTCCTTTCCCGACATCAGGGCGACGAAGGCGTCGTTGAGGTCCGCTTCCGGCCTTTCCGGGCAGGCCGCGCGAATGATTTCGTCCGGGCTTCCGGAGGCGACGATCCTACCCTCGTTGATCATCACGATCCGCCCGCAGTGGCGCGCCTCGTCCATGTAGTGGGTCGTGACGAAGACGGTGATCCCCTCGCCGGCCAGTTGCCGGATGAACGCCCAGAAGTGGCGGCGGGTGATCGGATCGACGCCGGAGGTCGGCTCGTCGAGAAAGAGGATCCGAGGCCGGTGGAGCAGCGCGCAGCCGAGGGCGAGGCGCTGGCGCCAGCCCTGCGGGAGCTCCCTGGTCAGGCGGTTTCTGGACTCCTGCAGCCGGGTCATCTCCAGGACCCACTCGCTGCGCTCGGCCCACTGGGCCTCCGGCACGCTGTAAACGCCCAGATAGAAGCGGAGGTTTTCGGCGGGCGTCATGTCCTCGTAAAGGGAGAACTTCTGGGACATGTAGCCGATGGCGTGCTTGACCTCCTCCGCCTCGGCGACGATGTCGTGCCCGGCCACCCTGCCCTCGCCGGAAGTCGGGGAGAGGATACCGCAGAGCATCCGGATCGTCGTGGATTTTCCGGAGCCGTTGGCGCCGAGAAAGCCGAAGATCTCGCCGGTCCGGACGGAAAAGGAGACCCGATCGACGGCGGTGAAGGCCCCGAAGCGCTTTACCAATTCCTTAACGACGATGGCGTTGGAGTTGTCGCCCCCGGCAATTATCATGTCTGCGCCTCTGACAAACCCATCAAAAAAAGAAATTTTCCCTTTTCACCCCCACCCCCGTATCGGGTACGGGGCAGGCTCCAACCCTCCCCCCTCAAGGAGGAGGGAAGATTGTTTGTACGCGTCAGGAAGGGGAGATTTTGGATTTTTTTATGAAGCCGTCAAATGATATCATTTTATCCCCGTCTTGAATGCATCCTTCGCCAAGGCCCCGTCCGCCTCCCGGATGCGATGGATGATCGCCTCCTCGAGGTTGTCGAAACGGGCGCGGAGCTCCTGCGGGGACGCGGTCTCCAGCAGCTCCGCGCGGTGCATCAGCCCCAGCCGGTCGCAGAATTCGCCCTCGTCGAGATAGGCCGTCGAGACGAGAATCGTCATCCCCTGCGCCCGCATCTTCCCGAGGATCTCCCAGAACTCCTGGCGGGAGACGGGATCGACGCCGTTTGTCGGTTCGTCCAGGATCAGGAGCTTCGGCTCGTGGACCAAAACGCACGCGAGGCCCAGTTTCTGCTTCATCCCGCCGGAGAGGTTGCCCGCCGGCCGGTCCAGAAAGGGCAGCAGGTTGGAGAAGCCCAGGTAGAGGGCCTTGCGCGCCTTTCTTTCCGCGCCGCCGATCCCGAAGATGTCCATGAAAAAATCGATGTTCTCCTCGACCGTCAGGTCCTGGTAGAGGCCGAAGCGCTGGGGCATGTAGCCGATGAGGGCCTTGACCTCGGCCTTGTTGCGCACCACGTCCAGGGGGCCGATTCGGATCCGGCCGGCGGCAGGCTTGAGCATCGTTGCCGCCATGCGCAGGAGGGTGGATTTCCCCGCGCCGTCGGAGCCGACCAGGCCGAAGATCGTCCCCGCCGGCGCCGAGAGGCAGACGTCGCGGACCGCCTCCACGGCGCCGAAGCTATAGGAGACGCCCTCAATCCCGAGAAAGGCCTCCCCCGCGGCCGGCGGATTCGCTCCTGTTTCGTTCGGACGGGATTCGGAGGGCGTCTTAGAGCAACCTGGCATCGGCGGGCATCCCTGACTTAAGCTCGTGATCGGGGTTGGGGATGGACACCTTGACGAGGTAGACCAGCTTGACCCTTTCCTTGCGAGTCTGGATGATCTTTGGGGTGAACTCGCCCTCGGGCGAGATGAAGGCGACCGTCCCGGCGAAGGTCTTATCGGGGAAGGTGTCCACGCGGACCTCGGCCTTCTGGCCCGGCTTCACCTTGCCTATCTCGGTCTCGGCGACGAAGATCTTCAGGTCGACCGTTGCCAGAGTGGAGAGGGTCATCACTTCCCGCCCCGGGGTGACCACCTCTCCCGGCTCGACGCTGCGGCTGGTGATGACGCCCTCCCGGGGCGCCTTGAGCTGCGTGTAGGCGAGCTGGATTTCCGCCTGCTCGAGGGCGGAGCGGGCCGCAGCGACAAGCGTGCCGGCCGCTTCCACGTCCTTCCTGGCAGCCTCGAGCCGGATGAGGTTGCTTCTGGCCTGCTTCAGAAGGGCCTCCCCCTCGGCCACCCTGGACTCGGCGGTGCGGATCGTCTCCGCCCGGCTTCCCTCCCGGGCCAGGTCGTGCATTTCCCGGCTCCGCTCGTATTCCCGAAGCGCCATGTCGTAGCGGAGGCGGACGGCGTCCCGCTCCTTCTCCGAGATGGTCCCCTTCCTAAAGAGGGTCTCGTAGCGGGCCATGTTCCTTTTGGCGTCCTCCATAATGGCGGCGGCGCTCTGCATTGCCTGGTTCGCCCGTTCGAGGTCCTGCGGCCTGGTGCCGGCCCTGATCTCAGCCAACTGCGATCGCAAGGCGCCGACGCCCGCCTCGGCCCGTCCGACTTCCGCGGGGAGGGTCTTCTCGTAGACCCGCAGCATGGCTTGGGCCTGTTCGCGCCCCTTGACGGCCCTTTCGAGGTTCGCCTTCGCCTGTTCGCGGCGGGAGATGAACTCCGCGGGATCGAGCTCGGCCAGAAGCTGGTCCTTTGCGGCCGCCTGTCCCTCGCGCGCTTCCACGCGCAGCACGCGGCCGCCCGTCTGGAAGGCGAGGTGGGACTGAACGGCCTCGATGGTCCCGGAGTAGTACAGCTCCGCTTCCCTGACCCGCTTCTGCCCGAAATAGACCAGGATGCCCACGCCGACAAGGAGAAGCAAAAAGACGACGACGATTCGTTTTCTCAGGGCCGCACCTCCTTGGAAAGTGGATGACGGTAAATCTCATAACACTTTTTACTTGAAGTGTTAAGCATGAAAAGGGGTTTTTATTGTTGAAAATAGGGCGGTCTTTCCGTTGGCTTTTGATGTTCGGCCAGACCTTCCCGCAGGCGAAGGTCGTCCGGGTGGACACCGACGCGACGGAGCTCGACCGGAACCGGGAGATCGAGGGGACGCACCGCCACGCCGCATCCGGACTTTTTACGAAGCCGTCAGGATTCATCCGGTTCAGACGAACTTTTGAGGTATTATTTCGTCTTTACTTTGGCGTTGCCACGGCCTCCACCCGCCGGTTCTTCTGGCGCCCCTCCTTGGTTGCATTGGACTCGATAGGCCTGATTGGGCCGTACCCCTTCGTACCCAGACGGGAGGCCTCGATTCCGAACTTCTCCACCAGATACCCTTTCACGGCATCGGCCCGGCGTTGGGAGAGCTTCTCGTTATAGGTCAATTCGCCTGTGTTGTCGGTATGGCCCTCGATCACGATCTTGAGATCGGGATATTTCTTCATCACCTCCGCCAGCCTGCCGATCTCATCGTGGTACTTATTTTTAATGATCGTCTTGTCGAAATCGAATTCCACATTGAGCGTGACCTGGCCCTTGTCCACGATCTGTTTTTCCATGGCGGACACCGCCGCTTTGGGGCAGCCGTCCTTGTCCACCTCACGCCCCGCGGGAGTTCCGGCGCATTTATCCAGGTAGTCGGGAACGCCGTCGCCGTCGGAGTCGGGGGGGCAGCCGTCCTTGTCCATCTTCACGCCCGCGGGAGAGCCGGGACATTTATCCAGGTAGTCGGGAACGCCGTCGCCGTCGGAGTCGGGGGGGCAGCCGTCCTTGTCCGCCTTCACGCCCGCAGGGGTTCCGGGGCATTTATCCAGGTAGTCGGGCACGCCGTCGCCGTCGGAATCAATCGGGCAGCCGTCTTTGTCCGCCTTCACGCCCGCGGGGGTTCCGGGGCATTTGTCCAGATAGTCGGGCACGCCGTCGCCGTCGGAATCAATCGGGCAGCCGTCTTTGTCCGCCTTCACGCCCGCGGGGGTTCCGGGGCATTTGTCCAGGTAGTCGGGAACGCCGTCGCCGTCGGTATCCACAGGGCAGCCCCACTTATCGACTTTGGCGCCTGCCGGCGTGGTAGTGGGGCATCTGTCGTAATACTGCGGTGTTGTAAAATCATAGCGGTAATCGTAATTGTCGGGTACGCCGTCTCTATCCGAATCGACAGGGACCGGGGTTGGGAGGTAGGCGCAAGACGATAAAACAAAGGGAAACAGGAGTGCTATGAAAATAAATGCGGCCGGGATTGTTTTTTGCATGATATCAAGCTCCTTTCTTATCAAGGCTGAGGACTGTCGATTGAAAGGCAATAACGACAAGTTGAGCAGCGCGCTTATCGCATCTGCTGAAACGTTTGTTTAGTCCAAACTTGAAGCAATTCAAAAGAGCCGCGTTTAAAAGGCGAGACAACTCAATATAAGACATCCATTAATACCGATACCGGCTTCATTTTTGCAAACATTTTTTTCATATTTTCCATATACTGTCAATATCCTATCTTGTCAATATCTTATTGACACGCAATACCGTTCATCTTATACTTTCAAAAAAGAACAATGCCTTATCAATTTTTCTCGAGCTCGCAGGAATATGAGTTATGCAATTTTAAATGCCGCCGCCGGACAACCCTTGCGATTTGCCTCTGCGGTCACGATGCCGCGGCAGTTCGGGCTCGTACTGGATTTCTATAGGGGGATGACATGAGATCGATGTGCCGCATGGCCGTGATCGTTGGTTGCGCAACTCTTTTATTTTTTTGCCTCGCGGGCGCCGCCGAGCCGCCGGTCGAACCTATGCTGCGCATTGAAACCGGTCGGCATACCGCGCCGATCAGGCGCATTGCCACCGATGCGGGGAGCCGCTGGCTGGCTACCGTCTCCGACGATAAAACCCTCCGGGTATGGGACCTGCAAAAGGCTTCGATCCTGCAAACCCTGCGGCCCCCGATCGATAAAGGCAACATCGGCAAGCTCTACAGCGTGGCGATGTCGCCGGACGGCGCTTATGTCGCCACCGGGGGTTGGACTTTGTGGGACAGGGGCACTTCCATTTACGTATTTCAACGCGCCGATGGAAAGCTGGTGCGCCACATCGCAGACCAGCCCAACGTCATTTACGAACTGGCCTGGTCGCCCGATGGTCGTTACCTTGCCGTCGGGATGGGCGGCAGGAACGGCGTTCGCGTCTTCCGCAGCGATGACTATACCATGGTCGGTCAGGACAGGGACTACGGCAATGTGGTCCAGGGCCTCGATTTCGACCATCGGAACCGTCTGGTCACAAGCAGTTATGACGGTTCGCTGCGTCTGTACCAGGTCGGTGCGGGCGGCTTGCAGTTGCTGCACAAGAAGACGGCGCCGGGGGGAAAGAGGCCTGTCGGCGTGCGTTTCTCCCCGGACGATAAACGAATTGCGGTCGGGTTTTATGACGCGCCCGCCGTCAACCTGCTTTCCGCGGATTCGCTGGACTTTATAGCGGCGCCCGAGGGACGGGACCTGGGAAAGGATGCAGGGCTGCCCGTGGTTTCCTGGTCCGCGGACGGCAGCACCTTGTTTGCAGGCGGCACCGCCAAGTTAACGGACGGAAGATCCAGGATCATCCGCTCCTGGTCGCAGGGCGGACGGGGAGAGTTTCGGGATCTCGCGGCGGCGTACAATACCATTCAGGACATCCGGCCTTTGGCCGGCGGCGGCGCGGTGTTCAGCGCGTTTGATCCTGCCTGGGGCCTTCTCGATCCATCCGGCCAGCGCACGGCCTTCATCTCCGCGGACATCGCCGATTTTCGCGACAGTTGGGAGGGCTTTCACCTCTCCCGGGACGGCCTCAACGTGCGCTTCAGCTTTATTACGCAGGGAGCGGCCTTCGCCCGTTTCGACTTCGCCGAGCGCCGCTATGAGGTCTCGACCGGCGATGCCGGCCTGCTTCCGCCGCGTGTAAAGGCCGAAGGCATTGACGTCAAGGATTGGATCTCCTCCACAAAACCCACCCTCAACGGTCAGGCGCTGGCACTGTCCGACAATGAGAGAGCCCGCAGCCTGGCAATCGCCCCCGACGGGCAGAGTTTCGTGCTGGGCGCAGAGTGGTCGCTGCGCCGCTTCGACCGCTTCGGCCGGGAACTGTGGAGAGCGGAGGCGCCCGGCACGGCCTGGGCCGTCAATATCTCAGCCGACGGGCGATGGGCGGTCGCGGCCTATGCGGATGGAACGATCCGCTGGCATCGCCTGTCGGACGGCAGGCAATTGGTTGCCTTTTTCCCTCACGCCGACCGGAAGCGCTGGGTGGCATGGACTCCTTCCGGCTACTACGACGCCAGTCCCGGCGCGGAGGAAATGGTCGGCTGGCATCTCAATCGCGGCAAGGAGACGGCGGCGGATTTCTTTCCCGTCTCGCGTTTCCGCGGCCAGCTCTACCGCCCGGATGTGATCGCCAGGATCTTCGCCACCCAGGACGAGGGCGAAGCGCTGCGCCGGGCGAATCAGGACGCCGGCCGTCCTGACGAAGTCCGACCGGTCCAGTTGCGGAATATCCTGCCTCCGGTCATA
>Ga0172368_10005169_pt1 | contig 14722 bp, 20 predicted proteins | sample Lak11m_FD_114540 | JGI IMG/M metagenome (GOLD analysis project Ga0172368, IMG submission 114540) | Freshwater microbial communities from Kabuno Bay, South-Kivu, Congo - kab_022012_11m | ecosystem: Environmental > Aquatic > Freshwater > Lake | place: Democratic Republic of the Congo: South-Kivu...
CCCTCTATTTCAATTATTCTCAATTTTAAGACCAAAAATAAATCTTTATAAATATGAACAAAAAGTTCACTTCGATTATAGACATAGCTTAACCATAATGAAAATTGATAATGAATTTTACAGATTTCCTTATGGCAATACATCTGATATTGATCAGATGTGCCTTGGAGATTATATTGTACCACAAAAGAATATTCAGCCGGATTCAATTCAAGATCTTTCATATGCTCAAATAGTTACAACAATTTTCAATGGGGATTACAACCCTCATGTGAAATTCAATAATCAGATTCAGACAACATTTGATATTGGCTGGATAAGAGAGAAGATAAACAAAGATGATTTTGAAGTTTCATTTATGGATGTGTTATTCTATTTATCTCAATGTAAAACTTTAGAAGAAGTTAATAAGAAACTCTTTATTCTAACTCCTAATGTTCCAAAACAGATTCTTGAATTTGAAGCTAAATTGTTTAAGATTTTAAATCCGGCAAGAGCTGAAGAAATAACTTAGGAAAGTTTTACAATTGGTCATGAAGAGAATATTCGTGAAGAACCTGCACGAATAGATTTTAGGTTTGTAGCCCCAACGCGAGAAACTAATAGATTTAGAATTCCTGACGAAGTTGCAGATTTACCTATCTAGAAACAGCTAACGAATAAGAGAAATTGGGAAGTGTTGGAGGAACAGATCTTACAAATTTAAGAACAAATAAAGTTCAAACATGGAGTACAAGAAAATGACACCAATAGAGAAACAGTTACAGAAAATCAACGAGTCTAGCCTAGCTAAAATATGTTTTTTCAATAAGCCGTTTAATAGACTTGTGAAAGATTTAGATTTCTACAACATTATATTCGCAGGCAATGGTATGTTTATTGCTCTAAAAAATGATTTTGGAGTATCAATTGATGAAGTTAAAAGTGTTAAATATGCGAATCCTTTATTGAATAATATTGATAAGACTATTGCAGTATATCCGTTCATTACAAAACCTCATATCTCATTATTTGTGAAGATCATTGAGATCTTCAAATATGTATATGATAAGATTAAATCAGAAATTTGTGTAAATGTATATTATCACAAGAAAAACAACACTTTTCATCTCAACATTGAAGATCAAATTGTTACAGGAACTAGAGCTTCATACGATTATAATGAGAATTATGAAATGAATTCTGATTACATAAGATATCTTCAGATACACAGTCACCATACAATGGGAGCTAATTTTTCAGGAGTTGACGACAAAGATGAAAATTATACAGCTCTTTGTTATTATGGTGTTGTTGGTAAGCTAAATGAGAACAGTTCATTCTATAATGTCGATTCTAAGTTCAGAATTTGGAACGGTATAAAGTTTCTTGAAATTTCATTTGGTGATGTTTTTGATCTTGGAATAGTAACACCAAAGTTATTAGAAACTGATCTTAGCCGACTAAATACAATTATTGCAAAATCAAAACTTGAGGAAAAGAAGAAACTTAAGGAAAACGCAAATAAAGCTTTAATACCTTTCCCTAGATTCGATGATCATTATCTGGAGAATTTACTATATAATGAAAAAGACGAATCTGATATTTCCCTGGAGAATATACTAAATGAATCTCGCGGAGTATAGTAAACGAATAGTGATAATTCAAGTTGGATGTGGTGGAACTGGCTCGTGGCTAGTTCCACTAGCTTCAAAGTTATTGAATAATATAAAACTAAGATTGCCAGAAACAACTGAAGTAGTCTATAAGATAATTGACGATGATACTGTTGAAGAGAGAAATATCTTGAGACAGAACTTTAGCGACTGGGATATTGGTAAGGGAAAAGCGATGTCTTTAATTAGTCGATATTGTTATGATTTTAAAAATGTGATCTCGATAACTAAAAGAATTAAAAATAAAAAAGAGTTACAATGGCTAATATTTCTACCTGGTGAGGAAAGATATATAAATGTCTTTGATATGCGGCAAGAAACATTAGTGATTATAATTGGGTGTGTTGATAATAATAAATCAAGACAGTTAATTAATAAACTTTCAAAGAATATTAATAAAGAGTTTTTATGTCCTGTAGTTTATCTGGATTCCGGCAATCTACTTTTTAATGGTCAGATTGTTACTATGTCCTATGGATTTAATGAATTCCTAATAAAGATGGTGAATGAATTTGAGCCAGATAAAGCGAAACAAATTGAATCTCAAGTTAAATCGAGAAAGAAGATTAATTTCAACAAAATGTTCCCGATAGTACAAGAGGAAGAAGTAGCACAAAGTTGTGCCTTTTTCGGCGATCAATCACAAGCTATAAACTCGTTGGCAGCTACCATATTGTTCTGTAACTTACAGAAGATTTTAGTTGCTAGCGAGATACCACCAAATATAATAACATTCAATAGTGCTGGTTATTCAACTTTTGAAGTGTAAGATGAAAGAACTAGACAAAATATATTTTTAAACCAAAAAACTAAATTAAACGACCAAGAAAGCCTAAAAACTTTCTTGGTCGAATTTTTATTATTATCAATTTTTATATAGAAATTATATACTTATAAACCATCTTTTCGAAAGGAGAATAAAAATGATGTTACAAATTGAAGAGGCTACAATCAGTGCTAGTTCAACCGGGTTTTCAATATGTTGTAGAGCTCGAGATCTCAACAATATCTTTAAGGAGCTTTATAAAAGTATCCCAAAAGATACGAAAATAACAGATCTCAAAAGCTTACTTGTCAGAAGATTACATTAAGGAGATATAAAAATGAGAGTAAAGTTTAAACCACTTTACTCTCATAATTATATATCTCTAAATAATGATATATTAAAAGGAGAAGAATATAATGAAATTATACAAGCCATTATATCAATGTGAAGGATGTAGCGAAACACACGAAGATCCTGATAAAGTCAGGATCTTCGAATCCATTGTAAAGAGTGGAGATGAATCTAAGCAATATATTAAATCAGGCATGTTTTGTTTGTCTTGTATTCCACTTGCATTAGATTTCGAAAATAAAGTTCCTGAAACAGTGCAAATTGTGGATCCACAAAAAGCTCTTGCCGATTCAGAAAACTTATTTGAAGAACAATATAAAAAGATTTTAGACAAATTAACTCAGGACAACTATGTCCATTTTGGAACACAAGAAGAACATCTAACAAAATTGAAATTAACAGAACTTGAAACAGATCTTGCGGATATCAAAAAAAGACACAATATGATTGTTGATATTTTAAATAACATTAGTAGAGATATTAAATTAAACGATACAAGGTTATTAGCTATAGAAACTGTTATATTAGCTCCAGAATTTAAAGAAACTAGTAAAACCTTTGTTGAAAAACAAGAGTCTATTAATTCTTTAACACATGATGATGAACTTACAGAAACATATGTTGATCATATTACCTCTACAAAAGATTCTCAAACAACATCTCAAGAACCAGAAACAACTACAGAAAATATTAATTCTGAAACAGAAGAAGATGAGTTTGGAGAAGATCATGGTAGATATTTAATTCTTAAACTAATTGATAATGAAGTTACTGAAAGAAAATTTGCTCAGAAACAGGGTTATAAAGATACAAAAGATCTGTGGGAAGCTTGTGGTCTTAGATCTTTAATTGGTATTTATTATTCAACTAATAAATATTCTGATATAACATTTGATAACCAACAATTTAAAGAAAAAGTATCAGTTAAAGTTATCAATAAAATGTTTTTTGGTATTCCAAATATAGTACAAAGAATGGTTTATCTTTATCAAGATATTGATATTGCTCTAATTGAAAAAGATTCGTTTGTAGACACAATTAAATCCGTATCGTTTGGAGTTGCAGAAAGTTCAAAAAATATGGAGATGATTATCCAAAAGGGTGAAGAGAATCTGGTGCCAAATATTTCAAAAGACAAATTAAAATCTTTTGTTGTTGATGCCGCAAGATCTTTAAATGAAACTAATTCTAATGAATATAAAGAGCAAGAAACTGGTTTTCGGGAACTTCAAGAACAGGCGAAAGAAACCGAAAACCCAATTATTACTTCAACTCAAAAAAGAAAGTTTTCAAGAGAAAAAATCGGAGATGATTACTTATGACAATACGGAATTTGTGCTAAACAAGTATTAGATTTTCTTAAATCATAAGTTATTAGAGAAACTAAATTAACTTCATTTATAGAGTTATCAGTTTGGTGGAGCAATCTGCCAATATGAGAATATGTCTTTAAACACCCCACCAAATGAAAATGGTGAGCGCATGTATGAAATATATGGTTGCAAAATCGGCAAGATCTTAACTTGATCTTGCCGATTTAATATATTTTTCAAATTTTATATAGAAATATTAAAGGAGAGAGAAACAAATGGGTATAATCATAACTTTAGTCTTTGCCGTATTGAGTCTAGTTTTTTCCATTATTTGGATACATTCATTAAATAAACGAATCCAGCTATTAGAAGCTGTGGCAATAGAAATGTTTTTGTTATTAAAAAGTTCTCATAAACTTACAGAAGAAAATGCTACATATATTAATGAACTTTGGATGACACATATTTCAAACGACAAGGAAAATAAGAGACCATTCACAATAAATTAAAGGAGAATAATTTGTGGTTACAAAAGGTAATATCACTAAAAAGAAAACAAATTATCTTACAGGTTTAAAAGCTATGACAAATTGGTTCTTTAATAAGAACCGAAAGAAAGATGAACTAGATAAAATTATTGAAATTTATGATATCGATAATAATATTACTAAAAGATTTCTTTTATATTGTTATAATACACCACATCTAATTTGGTATATTAATAAGTATCTAAATCATTTATATCACTTCAATAGATTCAATACAGCAGACTTATTGTTTAGTTTAACATATTTACTTGACATAAACAGAATTACAAGAAAATCAGTTCCGGATACACTATTATACCTTAAGAGTACTGAATTAAATGACAAGAACAAGAGTAAAATTAAAGAACTCTTTGAAGAATATTTTGGAAAAATATTTGATAAAGAATATAATCAAACTGAACTCAATTTCTTTTATGATCTTGTTAATTTAAATAAAATATCATTCGATGATATCACCCAAATCGATAAACACATTAATAGCGGCAAAACAACATTCACAATAGAAGATATAGCTTTACCAAACAGTTCAAGAGTTAACAATTTTGTCTTAGATATTTACAGAGAACTTCCTGCAGGAATTAAAACATTTTGTGATCAAGCAAAGCAGTACATTCTCTCCAGACAAGAGTGTAAAGGTTGTGAATTATTTGGAAAACCAACTGTAATTCTTGATACGAATATGGACGATGGTGGCGATGTAGATATCATTTTCTTTGGATTAAATCCTGGAACAGAAGAAGTTGAAATTGGCAAGACCTTTGTAGGTAAAGCGGGAAAAATTTTAAGAGAAAGAATGTCTCTTATGCCAGCTCATATCAAATGGGTTATTTCCAATGTAATATTGTGCCATACAAGAAACGAAAGTGAAATCAAAAACCCAGATGACGTCAAAACAAGATGTCGTGAGTTAGTAGAAGGGATTAGACAAACATTTCCCGCTAAAATTATAGTTCCTTTAGGAGCTAAAGCATCCGAATACTTTGGACTCAAAGGCGGTATGTCAAATATATCTGGTAAAGTTTTCACAAGTAATAATCAACAAATAATTCCGATTATACATCCAAGTGCAGCTAATTATAACGCTGACAATCTTGATAAATTTAAAAAAGACTTTGCTACAATTTTAAATATGTTCAAATCACAAAATGATACTTCACCGGCAAGAACTACAATAACTGTACCGGAAATTGTAAAAGCAAAACCACAGATTATATCAACTGGGGATAAATTTATAACACAAATTACACCAGATTTGACTTTCTTCGACGTTAGAGAAATTGATAATAAGATTCTCAACATATATATCGATCAAAAGGGTCAAAAGAAGTACATGGTTGTAGATTACAATCTTCATTTTTATTTAAAGAATGCCACATGGCGCGAATGTAATCAGATAACAGAACAAGTGGATGGTATAGTTCATATCTCTGGAAAAGAAAAAGGACAAGCTATTAAGATTGCGAGAGATAGACTAAACCAGATAAAAAGCGGAAGATAAAGATGAAATCAGTTCAACTATTAAAAATACGAAATGAACTTGAAAATCTAAAAGAACAAGCAAAATTTGAAAAACAGTATATTTGTGGTAATTTTGGATACATAAGCTGCGCGCAAAAGAAGAATGTTGTGAATTTTTGAATCAAAAAGGAGAACAATAGTGTGGTGTTTCATTAAAAAGGAAAAACTAGAGGGTTTTATAAATAAATATCCAGCTCTTGCAGAAGGATTCGACGAGATAAACTTATATGAAACAGAGGATAAAATATTCTTACCACGATTATTTTATAAGAACTTTCCAGATGGGATTGAGATATTTGAGAGCAAGGATATAGTAATACCCAGCTCCACATTTTATAAGTTTACCGGCACATTAAGAGATGAGCAAGCAGAAATGATTCGTGTTATAACCGCTATCTATAATCAGAACGGCGGGCAGATCAATGGGATAGCCAAAGCTAGACCAGGTTTCGGTAGATATATTGCCGCTTTCTAACTTAAGTTAGATCGAACAACTCCTCTAATTCGGTGAAACTCCTATTTATAGGACAATACCGAGCCAAGCTTCTAGATGCTGCTAACATCTAGTTGAAGGTGTAACGACTAGTCGAAAGACGTAAGCTCAAGCGAGCTGAAACGGGGAGCATCCTTAGAAAATTTTGATATTCAAAATTTTATCTAGGATGAAGATATAGTCTAATCTCTATAGTAATATAGAGCAGGAGTTATCCTGGGTGAGGGAGTAGCGTCCCTCACCAAATATAAATGAAAACCGTAGTGAGTACTTATATCGCTGCAAAGCTTGGACTCAAAACCTGTGTTATTATAGACAATGAGAATTTAATGCGGCAATGGGTAGAAGCTTTCATCAAATTTACTGATCTGAAACCTGAGGAAATTGGATTGATTAAAGGTAAACATTTCGTTGTAGATAGACCAGTTGTAATTGCTACAGTCCAAACGTTATTATCTAAAATTAAAACAGACATGCATAAGAATTTTCAGTTGATGGATGCTGCGAGATTCGGATTGGTCTTTTATGATGAAGTACATAATACCTCAAGTTCAAGTAAATATGCTAAAGCTTCTTTATTATTTCGGACAAGAAACTTTCTTGGTCTCTCAGCGACTCCATTTCAAAGTGGCATCGCTGAAATTCTTATGAAGAATACTATTGGGGAAGTAATCTACGAAACTAAACACTACGATTTAAAACCGATCTACATTTTAAATTATTACGATTCAAAATTGTCCGGAAAATATTCATATGTTCTTGGTAGGATGCCGGATTATATCAAGCGTAAAGCTTTCTATAATTCAATTATTACCAAAAGTTCAGAATATTTAAAGATTATTTTAAGACTTGTCAAACAAAGATTATCTGAAGGTCATACTGTTCTGATATTAGTATTTACAAAAGCTCAAATTAAATTAATATCAGATGGTCTTGAAGCAGATCACATTGATCATCGTAGATTTTATGGTGATGAAAAAGATGCTTTGGATAAAGCGACTGTGAAAGTTGTTATAGCAACATATTCTTATGCTGGAAAAGGATTTGATTTTGAACAACTAAGTTCTCTTATTCTAGGAACAAATTTAGCTGGTAAGAAATCTCTTATCCAGGTAATTGGTAGAATCCTTCGAGCAGCAACAGAGGGAAAGATCAAGATGACTCCAGTTGTCGACGACTTAATCGACATAGGCTTTCCCAGCTTATTTCTACCAGATGTGAAAAATAAGAAAGCTGTTATTACTAATGAATTTGGTTGTGAAATCAGAGACGTTCGAGAAGAGCAAGAAGTGACAGAGGGGGAAATATCATAATGATAACAATGATTGCTGTTTTCGATTTCAAGAATAATAAAGTTTCATATAAAACCTATCATGGAGATTGTAGCAGAGATATAGAGAAAGCTGTTGATTTAAAAGACAGTCGTATGGAATCTCGAGAAGATATTACTTTCGAAGAATTCAACAAAATAATAAAAAGAGAGTTAAAATAATCTGTGACGAAATAATGAAGGAGAAATTAATGAGTATACGAACTTCAATTGAAGATTTTCTTCAAGATACAATATTTGAGATGGCATATCACAGAAAAGAATTATTAAAAAGAATCAGTGATAGAAATGATCAAGTTGCAATAAATTTAATTAAAATCGCGTTCTTTGGAATAAGAAGTACTTGGGATAGTGAATATGAAACACTAATTGAAAATATCTCAAATATGTTATCAAAAAATAAAGGGATTATTCTCACTAAGAAACAATATTATGATGAGTTATTTGATAAACCGTTTGAACCATTTGAACCGTGGAACGATTCCTATGTTTATAAAACTATTAATAGTAGAGGCGTTTTAAATAACAAAAGATATAATAAATTAACACATATTCAAATCAATAAAGAGAGCATTACTTTAATTCATAATAAGATCAAAGATCTAATTATGAATGTATCCGGATTATTAGCGGACAGATCATTTGATATTATTAAATTTCAGAATTTAACTGAAGAATATGTTAAATTCTGGATGGAATATAAAAAGAATTATTAAGGAGAATAAAATGAGTATACGAGTTTCAATTGAAGATTTTTTGCAAGATACATTATTTGAAATGGCCTTTCAACGAAAAACATTAATGCAAATAATCAGAGATAGAAGCGCACAAATATCTTATAATCTTATCAAAATTGCGTTCTTTGGAATGAGAAGTACTTGGGGCAGTGAATATGAAACATTACTTGAAGACATTGGTGGGATGAAATTCAAAAGTCGTGGAGCATTTCTTACTAAAATTCAGTACTATAATATGCTATTTGACGAACCATTTGAACCATTTGAACCGTGGGATGATTCTTATGTATATCAAGTAATCCAAGGGAAGAGAATTTTAGGAAGAAAAGAATATAATAAATTAACTCATATTCAAATTAATGAAAAGAACATTACTCTTATTCATAATAAAATTAAAGAACTAATTATGAAAGTATCTGAATTATTATCGGACAAAACTAATAAAAGATTTAATATTATTAAATTTCAGAATTTAACTGAAGAATATGTTAAATTCTGGATGGAGTATAAAAGTAATCGCTAAATATTTTATCGGCAAGATCTAGTTTAAGATCTTGCCGAATATTCTCATTTTATATATAGAAATTATACATGTATAAATATATTTTTAAGGAATAATAAATGGATAATATCGAAATAATAATGAATATGGCAAATATTGATCCAAGATCTCATAAACTTGGAGTTAATTTAAAAATGCATATTCTACAACCAGGTAATAAAAAAATTCAACATGGACCAAGAGTAAAATTCTTTAAAAAAGGACTAGAATTTTCTGGATTTTCAATTTCTCTAAATGAAGATGTTGAAAAAATAAAATTCATTTCAGGATCTTATAAATTACTCATAAATACAACCGAATTAAATTCTTTAATTGAAAAAATTCAAAAATATAGAATTCCTCTTTTAAATATGTGGAATGATCCAGATATGACTCAAGATGAATTATTAGATCAAATGAAATTAATTGATCAAGGAAAAGATGTTAAATTGGTAAAAAATATATAAGGAGTAATAAATGCTTCCAAAAGACTTTTATGATATTGTTTTTATTAAATTATGAGAACGTGCACCGTTGACGGATGCAATAAACATAAATGTGAAAAAATATTATATACAAGTAAAAGAACTAGACGAGATAAAAATGAAATTAATGTTGATAATGAAGAAATTGTGGAAGTAATAACTAATGTAATATATGAATCAGAAAATATAAATAGCATTTGCTCGCTAGTGAATATGTTAAAACGTTATTGTATGAAAATAAACAAAGACACATAGGATCATTACACAAATCAATTGTCCAATTATCCAGTAGAAAAGTTCCAACTCTAAATATTATTCCATGAATAGGAGGATTAAATGTTACCACACAATTATTATGATTTAGTTGAAAATGTTGGATTCTTAAAACATATACTTTATTCCGACACAGATTCAATCTTTATATGTATACCTCAACAAAATTCAGAAATGATATCAACTAAAGAAAAATTAGTGATAGCAGATAAAGTATCAAACGATATTAATATTGCGGTTACAAAATATCTCAACGAATATTTCTTACCTAAATCAAACATTTCAATTGATCAAAATTCAACCTATTTCAAATCAGAAATGTTAATGAGTAGTATAGCTTTTCTTGATGTAAAAAAGAACTATGCATTTAAACTTGAAGCTAAAAAGGGAAAAATATTAGATGTGCCAAGCGTAGAATACACTGGCATTCAAGTTGTTCGCTCGAATGCGGCTAAATTAACACAAGATATGCTTCGAGAAATTATAGAGAGAGTTGTCTTAAATGAAGAAATGACTTCTAAAGAGAGACTTCCAAAAGTATCTGAAATTGTTAATAAATTTCACGATAAATTTCTTGATAATATTAACAATTTAGATCTTGCCGAGATATCCATTCCAGGCAAATGGAGTAAGGCGGAACAATATATAAACGGCATGACCATGTATAACTACATAATGAAAAAAGAAATTTTTTCAATGGGTTCTGCTGGTAATTTTATTTATTGCATATTCAGAAATCCAAAACTATTTCAATCACCAAATCTAGATATGACCAAAGTGAAAGGGATAGTAATTCCCCAAGTTTATGATAAATTGTTATTGGATAAAAAACTCAATGAGTATCAAATCCAGATCGATAAGAATACTCAATGGGATACATTATATTCCACGACAGTTGGTCGCATAGTTGAACTAGTAAAAATGACAAAGGAGTAAAAATGAATAAAGAAATTAAATTAGCTTTAAATGAATTAGCAATTGATAGTATGGGAATTTATCCACAAGCAAGAATTGATGAAAATAACATCAGAACTGAGAGAACAGAATGACAAAATGGTTGGAACGCAGCTATTATCAAATTTAGAGAAAGAGTATGTGCATTCGAAAAATGGTTCACTGAACTTCCAGAGGACGTATCTTCTATGATTGGAGAAATGCTTCCCGAAGAAGTCATAAGACTTTCTCTAAATAAGGACAAAAACATTACAATGTGGGTTCTGATGAATGATACATTTTATTTCGCATGTGCAGACGGAGAAGATATAACAATAGAAGAAATTCCACAGTTATTTCAATTATGGAAAAAATTTAGCTGGGATGGACTAGTCGCTATCGTCTCAAAAAAAAGAAAACAATTACCATTACAAGAAGTTCAAACAGAAAAATTCAACAAAGCATTAGATTATCTTAATAAGGAGAGTTAGAAAATGGCTTTAGATGAAGCAACAAAATCTTTACTTGAGTCTTTACCAAATAGAATTATTACAGACGCAAATGGAGTCAAAGGAAGAATTATTTCAGCAGAATTTATACCAGATGGAAATCGATGTGAAATAGCTATAAAATATGATGACAATACATCCTCGATTGATGCAAAATCAAGTGTACAGTATTGGTTTGATAAATCTAAAGAACCCCCTCCAATCAAAAGAAAAATAATATATACAAAAAGGAAAACTAATGCTCTTCAACAAAATAGTGGGACATTGTAGTTTTATTAGTCATACAGGATATGCAGCTCACTCAAGAGAGTTCTTCACTCGTTTAAATGATTATATCCCAACGAGAATAAGAAATTTTACATGGGTTAATAATTTTGATCATTTGACAGATCTTCATAATCGGATGGTTATATATCAACAATGGCCAGAACCACCATGGGAGTTTGGTCAACCGTATTTTAAACATACTCTTGACCAAATTTTAAATATTATTTTGATGGAAACAAATCATCACTACTATTACGAAGATTACGAAGAACCTGTGGTCGGATATAATGTTTGGGAAGTTACAAGACAACCAGAACAATTCTTTAAACAATGGATTAAATGTCTCCAATTGTGGGTACCAACAGAATGGCAACGACAATGTACAATCGAACAAGGTTGTCCAGAAGATCGAATTAAAGTAGTTCATGAAGGTGTTGATGGTGAAGTGTTTTTTCCGGCAGACACAGGATTAGAATATGATAGATTCAAATTTATGATCTTTGGTCGTTGGGACTATCGAAAAGCTACAACAGAAACCATTCGAGCTTTCTTAAATACTTTTAAAAGATCTGAGCCTGTTGATTTAGTCATTTCTGTTGATAACCCGTTTCCAGCAGATGGAATGAAATCAACAGAAGAAAGATTAAAAAGATATAGATTTCAAGATAATAGAATCAAAATATTACATTTTCCAAATCAGGAAAAATATATATCATATTTAAGATCTGGTCATTGTCTAATATCTTGTGCTAGAGCAGAAGGTTGGGGATTACCGGCGATCGAATCTCTCGCTTGTGGTACTCCAACTATTATTTCAAATTATGGTGCTCAATTAGAATTTGGAAAAGATACAGCTCATTTAGTTGATATAAAAAATCATCTTCCGCCAAAAGAAGTATTTATGCAAAAAGATAAAGAACTTAAAGGAACCTATTGTGAACCAGATTTTGAACATCTCGGACAAGTAATGAGAGATGTGTATGAAAACTATAAAGAATACAAAATTAAAGCTCTTGCCGATTCAGAAATTATTCGTCAGAAATTCTCTTGGGAAAATGCAGTAAATACTGCTTTAGATCTTATAAATAATATCACGGAAATTGATGTTAAAGATCATAAAAAGAGAATATATAAAACTCCAGAAGAATCAGTTAAATATACATTCCATAACGGAGCAATGTGTGACATAACTGGACCACAAGATTTATCTCCCTACAATATAAAATTCATAGATAATGATACAAATAAGGTTCTTCATGAACAAACAATTGAAACAAAGCATTGGGTTAAAACTAATATAAAATATCATGTCAATTGGAAAATTAGAGTTGAAGTTAATGATGAGGTCTATTCTGATTGTATATTTGATCCCAGCGGCAAAAGAGTCATTATTGTATTAGATAGTACTGCAATGGGAGATCGTATTTGTTGGATAAGTTATGCAGAAGAGTTTCGAAAGAAATATAATTGTACAGTCTTTCTTGCTACTGGTATGAACTGGTTATTTAAGAAAGCATATCCAGAAATTAACTTTATCGAATATGGTATAGAAGTTCCTAATATTTATGCAACATACAATATTAAAATGGAAGAAAAAGAGAAAGATATAAATAAAAACAATTGGCATTTAATTCCTTTACAACAAGCAGCGACGGATTATCTTGGTCTAGACTTTAAAGAGATTCGGCCAGATATACAAGTAAAGAAACTAAAAAGACCAATTAAGGAAAAATATATATGTATTGCAGAACATTCAACATTTAGATGTAAATATTGGAACAATCCAAAAGGCTGGCAGACACTAGTTGATTACCTAAATTCTATTGGTTATAAAGTTATGGTAATTACAAAAGAGAGATCATTCTTGAAACATGTGGTTCATAAAACTAACAAACCCTTAGAAGAAACAGTAAATAATTTACAACATTGTGAATTTTTTATTGGTATTAGTAGTGGGTTAGCTTGGTTAGCTTGGGGATTGGGAAAGCCAGTTGTTCTGATTTCAGGATGTACAAAACCGTTTGTGGAGATGCAAGATTGTATTAGAATCTTTAATTCTGAAGTCTGTAATGGTTGTTTTAATGATCCAGAAATAGATCTGGAAAAACCTAACTGGGAGTTTTGTCCCAGAAGACAGAACTTTATTTGTAGTACAAGTATAACACCAGAATATGTGATCGAAAAGATTCAGCCGCTAATAAAGGAGAAGAAAGAGGAATGATAGTTGATGTTGAAAGAGATATAGTTAAATTAAACAAAATTAATAAATTGATTGAAAAAAGCTAGTTTGTAATTTGATTCCGGCAAGATCTGATAAAGGTCTTGCCGGATTTTTACATAAGATTACAATCACATTTTTTGTATTTGCAAAGTTTATATAGAAATAATACATTTAATAAATTAGGCTTTTTAAGCTTAGTTTTTTGGTTTATGGAGAGGAAATGAATATCATAAAAGCCAATATAATAGATCTGCACCAACATGGTGAAATTATTTGTGTAACAACAAATGGGTATATTAAGAAAAATGGCAGCGCTGTAATGGGACGCGGAAATGCTCTCGCTGCCGCAACTATTTACCCAACTCTTCCAACTAATCTTGCCGCCCACATTAAAAAGAATGGCAACTGTGTTGGCCCTATATTCAAAAGAATTATTTCATTTCCTGTTAAACCATCTTTTGGAAATTATGATCAAGTTTTAGATAAAGTAAAATATATGTACAAATTGGATCAGAAAATTCCAGGATATCATTGTAAAGCTAGTTTAAAACTTATTGAAACAAGTATGCTTCAGTTAATTGATTTTATCAATAAATTTAATTTAGAGAAAGTTTATCTACCAGTTCCTGGAGTTAACAATGGTGAACTTAAATTAGAAGATGTTGAACCAATTCTAGAAAAAGGAGATAAGAGAATTATTTACTGTAGTTTATAAAATTGTAGTACTCTGCTTGCCGCTAACTAAAAGATGCAAAGAGGAGGTAAAAGACTATGATAACAAA
>Ga0172368_10005171_pt1 | contig 14716 bp, 10 predicted proteins | sample Lak11m_FD_114540 | JGI IMG/M metagenome (GOLD analysis project Ga0172368, IMG submission 114540) | Freshwater microbial communities from Kabuno Bay, South-Kivu, Congo - kab_022012_11m | ecosystem: Environmental > Aquatic > Freshwater > Lake | place: Democratic Republic of the Congo: South-Kivu...
GTGTAGAGGTGATTGTGGGGAGGGAGCGGAGATTGGCGAGAAGATTAGCGGGAAGCAAGGCTTGAGTGGCTCTGTTGATGGAGTCGAGGATTGGGTTGGTGGGACGGGTGGGGGTGATAGGAGTAGTGTCTGGTTTTTGATTGAGGGCGGCTTTGACGGCGGGGTCAAGGGTGGATTTGATGAAAGCTTGAGCGGGAATACGGTACTCGGGCTTGGTATCTGCGGCAAAGGAGCTATTGGTCGCCCAGTACATGACCTCGGTGCCGGGAGAGAACATCTTGGCAGCGTTAGGGCCAGTTTTAAAGGTACGCGGGGTGATGCCGGTGGTTGGATCGTTGAGGCGGGCGAGGAAAGTATCTAATGTTGGATAATCTTGAGTGATGCTCCATTCGGCTTTGAGAGTATTAACTTGGTCGGTGCTCAGATTAAGTTTGGTTTCTGCTTCTTGGAGCAGTGCACGGAGGCGAGCATCTTCTACTTTGCCGCGGTTATATATTTCGAGGGCAATCTCGGTCGGGTTGGTCAATGGCTTGTTACTGATCTCGCGTTTGTAAATGGTGTTTAGGCGATCTCCTTCGGCGAGTCCGGCTTCGACGAAACTATTAAAGGCTTTATTCTCGGATAGTCCAAGATCACCACCATGACGCTTAAGGATTTGGATGGCTGACTTTTGTGACTCGCCAAGCATCGTTAATGTAGTTTGGAGGCGGAGGTTGTTTAAGTGTTCGGCGTGTTGGGTGGCGAGTTTGATTGTGATGTTGTTCGCGTCAATACCGAGACTGTCGTGAGTGTAGAGGTGGTAACCACGGGAGTTTTCTACCAATTCGGTAGCTTTTTGAATGGAGATGCCTTGTTCTTGGGCAACATCACTAATCAATTTGGCGAGAATACGCTCGACAAAGGTACGGTCACGGTAGACTCCTTGGGTGGCGGCATCCTGGATACTGGTGGTGCCGATACTTTCGCGAGGCAGATCGTTGTGCCAGCGCATATTGAGGTAGTCGGTAGTGACGCTAATGTCGAGGGCGCGGTCCCGACCTTGGATAACTACCAACAGTTCTCCTGGTGTACCGGTGGCAAGACGATGGAGCTCAGCCTCCCACAAAGCTTTGGTTTTGAAAGATTGTCTCTTGCCATCAGTGCCAATTTTGATAAATTCTTCGCCGGCGAGACTATATTGAGCGATCATAACTTCGCGATTGGGATTATCTTTGCGAAGTAGGGTGGTCGTGGTGTCAAAGCCGAGCTGATCATCACTGAGAACCACAAGGTGAGCGAGCTTAGCTTCTTCTGGTGTGGCATTTATATTTTTGGTAACTTGTGCAACAAAACTGTTCGAGTCGGAGTAGTTGCTCACGCCTTTGGCGTATTTGATCGGTAACTCAACGGTTGCTCCTTGCTTACCACCTAGACCCAAGTGGACGAGGGGGTCGGGAGTACCGTCCAAGAAGGCGATCGAGTTGCCAGCAAAGTAGTTTTGTTGGTACCAAGAGTTGAGGGTCATCTGGCTCTTGGTTACGCTGACACTAATGTCGCGACCGCTGGGGAGGAGGTCGGTATTTAGCCCTCGTGCATCAAGCATCATTTTGCCAATGTCATATAGAGCGAGCTGTTGGCCTACGGCACTGTAGGTTTTGCCTGTTTCACCTTTGGCCTCTAAGAGAATAATTGATTTTTTGTCATCGCTTAGGGTAAAGCTATTCTCGTTTTGGCCGAGCTGATTAATAATGTCGGAAGCGAGAGTGTGGCGGGAGCTCACAGTATCGATTACCGAGTTGCCAGTACGCTCTAGGTAGAGTAGAAATTCGCCATCGAGTTGGGTCAAGAGAATAGTGTCGTTCTTGATTATTGCTTCATTAAAGCGAGTTTGGAGGGAGCGCAAGTCGACAAGATCAGTAGCGTTGGGCTTGGCTTTGAAAAGTCGATTCCACAGGGATTTTTGCTCAGCATCAATTTGAGTGATAGCTCCTGTAATAACATCACGAGTGAGGCGCGCATTTTGGGTTGTGTCGCCGAGGGCAAATTCTTGCTGACCAGTGACTTTCACAAGAGGGGAGCCCTGGGTCTGATCATGGATATTGTTAATGCGTTGACTGATGACCTCTTGCATGGTGGGGAGAGCTTTAACATCGTCATAGGTTTTGAGGGTGGTTTTGCCCACTTTGGTCTTGGCAATTGTGGTTGGCTCGCCGCTAATGGCGACACTGCCGAAGGCATCTTTTGCCGCTTCGTCGGCGATAATGTGGAATCCTTGGCCATTGGTGTCATACTGGCCATTGAGGATTTTTTGACCCCAGGCACTTCTTTGACCGTCCCATCCTAGCCCGTTGTGAGTGGCATAGATAGAGACCACACTGTCTTTGTTGGCGAGAATCTTGTCAAACTCCTCGGCGCTTACTACACTCCCAGATTGATTGCTACAGGCGGCGCGCGCGAGCGGGATAAAATGAGACTGCGAGGTCTTGCAGATTGTCCCGGGATCAAAGCTGGCTTCTTCAAGGTTAACTTTGAAGACGGTCCCATCTTCTTGGACATAAAAGACCTCACCCATCCGCTTTTTGGCGTACTCTCTGGCAGATTCATTTTTGAGCATTGTATTGATGGCATCGAGCGTGTCTGTGGTGTTGGCTCCTGAGTAGATAGATTTGTTTCTTTTGGCGTGTTCTATTAATACTATGTAGCTGGTTTTGCCACCACCGGGAGTGACGCTTTTGACCCCAGTTTGGATGTCGGGAGCGGTTACCAGAATAACTGCTTGTTCTTTAGTAAGTGGGTTGCCATTGGCATCTTCAACACCTTTGGCTAATTCATTGATCGAATCGATTGCGGCTCTTATTGGTGATTCGAGTGGAGTACCGTCGGGGACTTGTAAACGATAGTGTCCACTTGAATCTAACGTAGGTTCTAGCCCGGCAGTTTTTATAGCTTGGAGATCGGCATTGAGCACGCGGACTGTGGGGGTAATATTATTTTGGGCGCGGAGGGCTTGGGCTTCTCCTGCGTAGAGGAGGGCTTTGGCGACCTGGTCGGGGTTATCAAAGTGATTGATATGAGCATTGGGATCAATATTATCGATTTCATTCCAGCGGTTAATGATTTGGCGGGCGCGATCATTGATATTGGCAGCCTCAAGTTGGGCGTATTCGGCAACACGAGCGTTGTCGAGAATAGATTTGTCTGACCAGGGTTTGGCATTTTTGATAACTTCAAATTGTTTAACTATTGCGTTGGCTTCGTCCGGGTTCATGTAGCGGGTTGGGTCGGCCGCGAGGATTTTAGTGTTGTTATCGGCTATTAATTTGACATCGGCAGGGTGGGGGGTGAGGGTGGCGAGCTCTGCTTGTTTGAGAGTGAGGAGAGAGTTGATTTCGCCAATAGTTTTACCCTGTGTTGTTATGCCTAGTTTTTCTGCAGAATTAATAATCGAGTTAAACTCGGAACGATAGTGAGTAGCACCAATACCAGTTTGAATTATTTGGTTAAGACCATCAGTATAGAAAGCTTGTTTTAATGTAAAGTCGAGACTTGATTTAACCTCATCATTCATATCGTCGAGTTGCTCTTGACATTGGTCGCTTCCTTTGGTCATTACGCAAGATTGATAGGCGATTTGAGTATCGGTTGAGAGGAGGGAGGTATCACCACTTGTTGTTTGGAATTGGGCGTAAGTTTGAGCTTGATTAAGAACAGTGCTACCAGCAAATAATGCCGCGTCAGATCCTAAGCGTGCGAGACTGTAAGTACCTGCTCCAAGCGCTTTATTGGTTAAGCTAGTGACTATTGATCCACCCAGCCCCACGTTTAATGCACCAGTTACACCAGCGATAGGGAGACTTGCAATAGTCCATTGACGTTGACGTTCTTGGAAAACCTCGGATTGGTTGAGAGCATAGGCTTGGGTGCCAACTTGCGCGCCGTATGTTGTGTCGGACATGAGACTCGTGAGAGTGGTTCCTCCCAGCTTGGTTTGAATAGCGTTGTAGAGCGCAAACTGATTGTCGCGAGTGGTAAAGCTACGACCCATTCCCTCATCTCCGTAAGCTCCTTGATTGCTAACAATACTTTGGGCTATGCTTCCTCCCATTTCACTACCAAAATAATTGGATAGTCCTGCACGCTGATTTTGATACTCGACTGCAGTTTGTTCGTATAGTGGGACTTGAGTGGCGAGGACGCTAGTAATACCTCCAACAACACCACCACAGAGAGGAGAAACTAATGCGGTTACACCAAGAGCGGCACATGCGGCAGTACCTGCCCAAAAACCACCCATGAAACCACCAGTACCGGCGAGTAAACCGCCGCCAATTTTGTAGGTTTCGGTGACGAGTTGGCGGTCTAAGTATTCGTTGGCGATATTTGTTTTTTCCGTGTCTGTTAGAGGTTTTGTTTCTGGATAGTAGTGTTGTGCGGTCATGTATGCGGGAACGTTGGGATTGGCTTTTTGCTCTGCGACTTTGAGTGCTTGGGTGACGAGTTGCTGGTCAACGAGTGGATTGTTGATGGTGGCGACGTTGCTAAAGACGGTTGAGAGTTGGATATTGGCACCAGTTGATTGTTGATAGTACTGATAGAGATAGGTGCTAGCATGGGGAGCAATTTTGGCGTCGAGAGCAGTGACCAGTGAGTCGAGTTGGTGGGCATCACTTTTGATTGCATTTTTGTATCTACCACAGAGTCCATCAAAATTACTACTATCTGCGCATGCGGCCAAGCGTATTTCGTGACGATGAAATTCACTAACTTGTGTCCAATCGAGTATTTGATTGTCGATGGAGAGACCGGGAATTGTGGTATGTTGTCTGGCAAAGTTGATGGCGGCGGTTACTGTTGGATTGGCTTCGTGAGGTGTGAGATTGAATACTTGATGAGTTTTAATGGCGTTGTTGTAGGTAGTGGAATCTGCGTTGTATTTGGTGAGATATTCTGTCAGGAGACTGGAATCTTTTAGAATATCCTTACCAAATTGAAGTGATTTTTCGTCAAATTGCTCAGCCGGAATATTGTGTTCGTAGAGGTAGACAAAGAGGGCGTGAGTAATATCGGAATTGGTGTTGAGAATGTTATTTTGAGTGGCCTCTGGAAGGGCGTAAAATTCATTTGTTCCGATAATGCCGGTGAGATTGATAAGTTGACGCTGGTAGTTGAGACGAGCATCGGTTGCAAAATCTTGATAGGTCAATTGATTGAGATAATCATCACGATTAAAGTCTTTGACACAGCCAAAATCTCCATGACAGGCTTTGGCAGCAAGCATGCTGGTGGTTTGGGTGGGATCGGCATACTCGGATGCTATCGTGAGATCTTGATAATAGGTTGTGACGTTTTTTTCGCGAAGATTGAGATATTCGGTAATTTGGGCTTCGTCGGTCACGCCGAGACTGCGGAGATAGTTTTCGAGACTTTGGCTCGCACCGCTGGGGAGGAGGGTGAGACTGGAGGTAGGAGTAGATGGATTAACAAACTGTTGAATTTTGATGATCGTTCCCAGATTGTCGTTACGTTGGTTTTGGAGGGCAGTTTTGGTCTTCTGGGGGAGAGATGAGATGAGATCATAGCGAGTGGTATTTTCGCCATATTTTTCTTTGATTTCTTCATCAGTCAAGATGAGGTAGTCTTTTTGCTTTTGGATACTTAAGTAGTCATTGGTGATGGTGGTGCGAAGGACATCATCGGTCACGGCATTGCTAAGGAGATATTGTTGGACGGCAGCAGCAGTATCTTGAGTGCCGGTAATGGTTTGTAATCCGAGCTCAGATAATCCGTTTAATTGATTAGCGACAACTTGAGCATTTTTATCTGCGGCAGAGCGTGTGTCACTATTGGCGATGACGCGCAGGGTGCCGTCGGCGACTTTGTATGTGCCAGCGACTGTGCCATCGGCATAGACATAACCATAACGACCAACTTCATCACCATACTGGATGCAATAGGCAGTAGATTGACCGGTGGCACAACTTGTGGAAGTAGGGGCTACTGGAGTAGCGGGAGCTGGTGTTTTGGGGGTGGCGGGAGTGACGGGGGTCTTGGTGGCGTTGGCAGCAGCAATTGCCGCTGCCAGTTCGGCAGCATCTTCTTGGGCGGCGAGGCGATTGGCGGCGTTGAGTTTGCGCATATTTTTGGGTTCGTCACCATTGATGGTGGCGATCGTGGGGGTGATGGCACCAAGATTGAGGATGAGACGAGGAGAGGCGGTGGTAGTCAAGAATAAACGGGGAAACTGTCTGGGAGGGTAGAAAAGGGAGGGAACTGTGTGGGGGTAGTCAAAAACATGATTAGTGAGAGGTTTGAGGTGTTTTGGCCAGGCAATTTGACCCCAAATGAGGGTAGCGATCGCAACAACCACGGCCATGTAAAATGGCGTCCTTTTTGACCACATGATATCACTGTACACCCCTGGAAATTGGGTTGTCAATACTTATTATTATGGTCTGGACAGAGAGTAGTAGAAGTTGCTAAATGAGACTAGAAATGAATAGAATGATGGGGTTGTGGGTGAGGACTAGGACGGGAAGATTATTAACGAGTAAACCGTATTAGATTTAGGGAGTACATAAAGTTGAGAATATTTGCTAATTGATTCTGGTCCAATGGTATTGGAAGTAGTGTGTTTGCACCATTTTCTTCTACTATTTGTGTGGCAAAATCTTGATAATCATTTTCTTTACTCAATGGAGTGGAGACATACTCAGTGGATGCTCCGACTGCGAGTTGTTGATGATAATAATTTAGATCTAAATAATCCTGAAAATGATATCTTTCACGATGTACGGATAAGATATTTGGATTTCCGTTTCGTCCATAAATCAGATGGATTTCATTTTTATTTGACAATTGATGCAGAGCCTCAAAGGCTTCCCAAAGATTTGCTACATTATCTACTTGACAACATTCATTACTAGTGAGGCATAAAGTCAAAAGATCTAATTGGTCCGTAATTGTTTTTATGGCTTCTTGTAGTTGGGCGGCGTGGCATTCTTTTGCTTCCTTGAATGCTTGATATGGACCTTCTAGTTTTTCTAGTTTGGGTTTTGACATTGCTTTATACTCCTAGATTTTTTATAAGATAATTATTATTAGTCGATTATACCTGATGTGTCAATAATAAGTGTTGTCTAATCGAAGATGATACCCAAATTGGAAGTGCCTTGAAGGGGTGGGATTAACTAAAGCGAGAGTCGTTATACTGTTTTCTAGACTTTATGAAAACGTATATGGACGACTCTCGCATAGAGAATGTTAGCGAATTATTGGCGTTTGTGAAAGGGCTGGGGAAAACCGAGGTGAGAGTGGGTATGGGTGTGTTTGCTGGAGATATTTCGGGTGAGACTGCAGTAGGAGTACAACTGGTAGCAAAGAGGGTGACGATGGTGAGAAAACCGAAGAGTTGATAGAGACGATAGCGGAATCCGTGGTCGCGTTCTTTCAGAATCAAACTTCATGGAAACACTGGCTCAATATGTTTGGCAATAATTGTCCGTAGAAGTGAATAGAAATTATTAAGTTTACCTAGTTCTGTTTCATTAACTGCTGCTTCATCATAATCAATGCAATATGCAGTAATAAATTCAACTTGCTCATTGGCATCAACTGTTACTGGTGGCATGTAGTTAGTTAAATGTCCCGATGGTGTACGCAGACCTAGGAGTACTGAATAGCTATATTGTGGGGCTTCTGAAGCTGTAGATACCAACTCGGAGGTGATGGTCGATAATATCTCTTCGTTATCATATCGACCATTACTATTAAGCTTGAGGGGAGCACGAGAGAGATCAATAAGTGATATGTTGCGATCTGTTAACACAGAATTGCGATCCGCTGCTATGGTGGGTATATCCCATATCCCTGGGAGATCAAGATTGACTTTTGTTAGATTAGACTGATTGATGATATCTAATGCAGAGTGAAGCGGAAAGTCTGGACTAACACTGGTATGTTCGGAATTGGTGAAGGCAATTTGTAGTTATACCATGCGTTTCAGCCTCTTTTCCGATGCAAAAAAAACCAGCTCCACCAGCAACGGACAGAAGGAGGTAAAACGCCCAAATCATAAGCGCATTTTGATCGGGGTTACTTAACTCGGCTAGATTTAGATTCATGGTGTTTGTATGTATATAATGCGGATATTGTATATACTGAATGTTGTATAGTTAAGACTATAGGGTGGCTGTATTGGTGCAAGGTGAAAGTTTGAGTTTGCACCACAAATTTCCACAAATTTTAAAGGGTGAGGAGAGAGGGGAGAGTATGGGGAGTAAGGAGTGTAGCTACAAGACCCGGGAAGGGATTTGTCCAAATTTGATCTGAGTTACGATATTTGACTTCGAAACCTAATTTTTTGTCTGGAATGACAAAATCTATTTCTTTGTTTCTAACCCTGTGATAGGTAACTTGTGAATATTTTTCTATGAGTCTTTCGTAGACATATGACTCGGCAGATAATCCTAGGGTGGTACTGATATCTTTTTGAGGTGCGAGCAAACCAAAGGCAGAGTTGACATAGATTTTGCGGCTACGGTTGTGTTTGAAAAGGGGGTTGGTCGTATTATAAAGTGGATAAACGAGATCCATAATCTCGAGGATGTCCAAGTAATGGCTGAGAGTATTCTGGCTGGTATCTAGCAGATTACTAATTTTGGCAAGGCTAACTTCGTGTCCATTGTTGACGACGAGATAGTCAAAAAGTGAATGAATAATTTGAGGTTTGTGGATCTCAAAATAATTAAAAGCATCCTGATTGAGAGACTGAGAAATGATGTTTTGGAGATATTGTTTGGTGTGATCATTCTCCATTTTTAGGTAAAGAGGTTCGGGGTAGCGGCCAAACTGCAGAAATTGAGGGAAGTGAGGATTTAATAAGCTGATGAGATGAGCGCGTTTGTGGGGGTCTGATTCTGTAGCGAGAGAGTGAAAATTGATGACTTGATCAGGATGTGATAACTCTAGATATTCGAGGAAATTGAGGGGAGGAAGATGGTAGGTAAAAAAACGACCGGCCAAACTTTCACTCATTTTTTGTTTGTAAGAAAGACTGAGGGAGCCAGTCAAGAAAATTTTGGTAGTCGGGCGTTGATCGTAGATGAGTTTGATGATCGCCTCGTAGTCTTTGACGTACTGAATCTCGTCAAAAAATAGATAAGTGGGAAGGTGAGTGTTGGCAATGTTTTTGACAAAATAATTATAAGTTTCCCAGATGGCATCGGTTGATTCGTGAGGAGAGAATTCGTAGTAGAGGATTTGTTTGGTAGGTATTTTTGATTGAGTTAATAGACGATTGAGGAGCTGTTTGAGAATGACTGACTTGCCTGTACGGCGAGGTCCGACAATGAGACTAATGAGCGGAGTGGAGATGTCGTCCCAAATATGTGATAAAAGTTGGCGGGCAAAAGGGGGAGCGGAGTAGGTGGTTCCACCCCAGTGAGTGTTTTGAAAGTCGATTTTTTGGGTGTTCATTGACAATATGATAAAATAACTTGCATACTTTGTCAACAAAGTATGCAAAGAAGATGAAATATTTGAGTTTGGCGGAATAACTTAGACCCAGTAGTTGTCGCGGGTGAGGACGGTGAGTCGGGCATGCGGATAGCGAGTTATAAAAGATTTGTTGACCCGACGATTAGACGATTTGATTTCGATAGCCAAAATTTTGTTGGGTTTGCTTAAGACTAAATCAACTTCGGATCCAGATTTGGTGCGCCAGTAATTAAAGTGATAGCCAAAGTCGCCATAGCTATTGTATTTGAGTAGCTCACAGATAACAAAATTTTCAAATAAGGCTTCAGCATCACCGCGACTAGATATGGGAGTAAAGTTGTCGAGGAGAGCGTTGCGTAAGCCAAGGTCATAATAATAGATTTTGGGCATTTTTCCGATCTCGTCACGGGGATTTTGAGAGTAGGGTTTGAGAGTAAAAATCAGGTAACTTTGTTCAAAAAGATTGATATAGCGTTGAACTGTACGACTATCGATACTAAGTCTGCCAGCTAGTTCACTGTAGTTGACGAGTGAGCCAATCTGATAAGCTAGAAGACGTAAAAGAGAGATAGCGGCGGCGCGGTTTTCGAGTAAGGAAAGTTCGGTCAAATCTTTCAAGATGACACTATCAACTAGATTGAGGAGGTATTTACCATCTCGTTGATGATCAACTAAGTGAGGATACCCGCCATAGAGGAGGAGTTCATCCAAAATACCTTGATGGTCGTAGGGTTTGATCGTTGGCGGCAGATGATCTTGATTAAGTATTTTGATGAGAGGGGAATAGGTAAGGGATGATTCAAGTCCGGACTGGGTCAAGTACTCGCTAAGGGAGAGAGGATATAGATGATAATCGATTTTGCGACCAGCGAGACTCTCTGAAGTTTTGTTTTTGATGTTGTATGCAGAGCTACCAGTCAGAATAAACTGGTAGGAGGGGAATTGGTCATAAAATATTTTGGCACAGCGACCTGGGTCGGTGAGTTTTTGAATTTCATCAATAATGATCTGTCGATTGTTTGGAGAGAGGAGCAGTCTATATGAAGAGGAGTCATAGCGCTCGAGGGTAGTGTAAATTGATTCATTGTCTAAGCTTAGTAATTGCGCATTACTAAAGAGTTTGTGGAGTATGGTGGTTTTGCCAACTTGGCGGGGACCGAGAAGGACAATGGCCTGCTTGCGCTCCTGAAAATGATTTGAAATAGCCTGATCCAGATGTCTATCTTGCATGAATGTAATTTTAGTATATACTAAATCGAATGTCAATGTAGTTTTGGTATTATATAAAATATATGCATGGTAGAATCCAGATATGAACTTTTGGGATAAGCTATTTAGTGAAAAGAAAATGGTGCTGGGATTGTCGCCGATGGATGGGGTGACCGATGTGGCGATGAGATATATGGTGGCTAAGTATGGGAGAAAACAAAGTTACGAACCTTGTTTTTCACAAAGTTCGGAACTAGGGGGGGTGGACGTTTTGTTTACCGAGTTCGTGAATGTGGACGGCCTGCATTATGCAGAAGGGGAGAGGAGAGAGAGATTGTTAAAAACGTTGTTAAGGGCGAGTGATGTTGATACTTTACAGGGTGACACCTTCGCAGACGCAAAGGAGTCACCCTGGCCGTATGAGGTGGCGCAGATATTTGGGAAGAATCCAGAATTGTTCGCCGAGGCGGCGACTTTGACTGAGCAACTAGGCCTTGATGGCATTGATATCAATATGGGGTGCCCAGCGCATAAAGTGGAAGAAAATGGGTGCGGAGCGGGGCTGATCAGGACGCCTGCTTTGGCACAGGAGATTATAAAAACGGTACAAAAAACAACTAAGCTACCGGTGTCGGTCAAGACGAGGATTGGGGTAGTCGAGAAGAGTGAGATGGAAGAGTGGATTGAGGCACTAGTGGAGGTCAAACCGGCTGTAATCAGTTTGCATGGGAGGACACTCAAGCAAATGTATACAGGAAGCGCAGATTGGGAGGCTATTGGTCGCGCTGCCGAAATAGTACATAGGAGGGGAGGGAAGATCCTTGGGAATGGGGATGTGAAATCAATTCAAGATGCAAAAATCAAAGTGCAAAACTATGGAGTGGATGGAGTGTTAATCGGACGTGGGGCGGAGGGGAATCCGGGAGTATTTATCGAATCGCAAAGTTCTGATCACTCGCTTACGCAAGGATCAGAACTAAGGGAGCAGAGGTTGGCGTGGGCGGTGGAGCATGCAAAAATTTTCGAAGAAATTTTTTGGCAGTGCCACAGTGACACAGTGACACAGTCAAGAGCTTTTATGCCCATGCGCAAACATTTGGCCTGGTATTGTAAAGGATTTGAGGGGGCGGTAGAGCTTAGAATGAAACTGATGCAGACAAATAGCGCGAGAGAGGTAGAGGAGATTGTAAATATTTTTCAGTTATCAAATCACAGTTGTCAATGAATTACCAATGATCATTGATCAATGAAAAACTCATTGAAAATTGAAAATTGAGAAATGAAGATTAGGAATTAAGATTGATCTGGGTTGATGCCGAGGAGCCATTGAACTTGTTCTTTTTTGTAGCGACGATCCCCTCTGGAGTTGATGCGGATAGCGGGGAGTTTGCCACGTTTGCCCCAGCGTTTGAGAGTTAAAGGAGAAACGCGGAGTAATTCGGCAACTTCACGAACAGTTAGAAGATCGGGTAGGTTTTTTAAGTCAACTTGATTTGTCATGTAGCGTGATATTAGCAATTGTGAGTGTGTGTGTCAATAGGATATCATTTGATGATGTATATGATATGTATTGAGTACTATGTATTAAGTATTATGCATAATAGTTTAGATTGATGTGGTTATATTGTGCGACTAGATGCGTGAACACGTCAGCACGTTTACACGTTTGCACGAAATGAAGACACTAAATGTAGGGAGTGTGGATAACTATAAATGGGGAAAAGTTTTGTTGCTTAGGTGATTTTGTGGAGGGTAGTTTTGAGGATGGAGATTTGGTTAATCAGGATAGTATTAAGAGTTAAGATAACTACAAATAGTACGATCAGAGAGGTACCGCCCAAAAATATGCCACCAATCAGGGAGACAACAGAGGCGCCCATGATAGTTACAATATTATCCATTGCTACTCCTACAATTGCGTCACCAAGTCGTCCATTTTGATGAATTGAGTAGTTGTGAATAACAATCATTTCTCCCAGACAACCAATTAGACCAGCTATAGTGCCAGAAACAACATATGGGATGGACAATAGATCGCTTGCAACTTCAAGTGCTTTGACCATAGATTCTGCAGAAAAGGCAATGGTGATCCCGGCGATTAGGAGAGTGAGCCAAATAGTTGTTATGGGGGTATGTAAGAACATTGAGTTGTGTTCGGTGGCTTCGGCTTCGGCAATGTGACCGCTTTTTTGACGAAAATGATAAAGAACAAAAATAGTGATTAGGAAAAGAACAAACCCTGCGGGGCGAATAAGTTTGTAAAGAGTGGGAGTGACAGCCCCAAAGGCTACCATTGCCAAGGCAACGCCAGCGGTAAGAAGGGAAAGAATGGTTAAAAGTCGGATAGCACTGTCTAGTTCTTTGAGGTGGGGAAGACGTTTGTGAGTTGCAAGGGGTCGAACAAGTCCAAAACGTGCAAGTTGGGGGAACATGGGGAGGTTATGATTGAGGCGGTCAGCGCGATTTTGACGGTAGATACACCAGGTGGCATGCCCAATATTATAAATATTGCTTCCAAAAGTGGTTGCGGCAGCAATGAGCGCAAAAGAAATAGCACGTTCGGGATTGTCTTTGACCAGGGAGAGCGAGACAATGGCGGCGGTAACTCCCAGGATCATGTCAGGGAAGGCGGTACCAAGAGATTGGAGAAAGCCGGCAGCAAGGTTGGTTTTTTTACTCAAGACATCAGTTGTAGCTTCGATAATTTCTGCGGCACGAGACAATGGGTAGGCAGCGCCAATGAGAAGGATAGTTATGGCAATTGCAAGTTTATATGTAGCAGGCATTGGATTGTGAAGAATGGGACTAAGAACAAATTTGAGGAATAAGGAAGAGACAAACATAGAAAAGAGTGTGAGGGGGAAAGAGAGTTTAGTGCGCATTGTGTAAGTATATACCAAAAAGCCCCCAGAGTTGGGGGCTTTTAAATAGCTTTTGGGACGTTTATTTATTTCAATTCAACTGTCGCTCCGGCTTCGGTCAACTTTTTCTTAGCTGCTTCGGCGTCTTCTTTCTTGGCACCTTCAAGAAGTGTCTTAGGAGCGGCTTCGACCAAATCCTTGGCTTCTTTGAGGCCGAGGGTCTGGTTGAGTTCGCGGACTACCTTGATGACGGCGATTTTGTTGGCACCACCTGAGGTGATGACGACATCAAAAGCGTCTTTCTCCTCAGCAGGAGCAGCGGCACCAGCAGTAGCAGGAGTGGCAGCCATCATGGGGGCGGCAGCACTAACGCCAAATTTCTCTTCGAGGGCTTTGACTAGCTCGGCCACTTCGAGAACGGTTAATTTTTCAATTTGCTCAACTAGAGCATTAAGGTCTGACATATTGTCTCCTTGTATTTACGTAACACGTGAGCACGAATGCACGTGACACGGGTTGTTATTAATTAATTTGATTTACTTTTTTGATCTTTAATAGCATTAAGGGCGTAGACGGTGTAGCGTATAGGAGCTGACAAGATGCCAACTAGGTTGCGCGCTGGGTTGCTTAATGTACCCAAGAGTTTCGCAATAAGCTCTGCCTTGGAGGGGAGAGTAGCTAATTGCATAACTTTGGTGATCGAAAGAGTCTCTTTGCCTAATATACCGCTCTTTAGTTTGGGTAGCTCGGCCTCATTGGCTTTGCTAAACTCAACCATGGCTTTGAGAGGGGCAACAGCATCGGCATGAGCGAAGAGGGTGATACTGGGACCTTTCAAAAATTCGCTGATTGCGTCGGCATCGTAGCCTTTGTTTTTAAGAGCGATTTTCAGAAGTGTGTTTTTGGCGACGACTAGTTCACCACCAGCAGCTTTCACTTTGGCGCGGAGGCTCCTCTGGTCTTTGAGGGCGAGGCCCGCATAGTCGGCCAAGAAGATAGCTTGGACATTGTCGAGCTTGCTCTCGAGTTCTTTGACTTGTGATTGATTTTTTAGATTTGGCATTAATCCTCGCTTTCGCTCGGAGCGTAACACGTTTGCACGTTATCACGTCAGCACGAGACTTAATTGTTTTTAATACAAAAATAGCTGTCTACGAGACAGCCAGTACCCA
>Ga0172368_10005177_pt1 | contig 14703 bp, 9 predicted proteins | sample Lak11m_FD_114540 | JGI IMG/M metagenome (GOLD analysis project Ga0172368, IMG submission 114540) | Freshwater microbial communities from Kabuno Bay, South-Kivu, Congo - kab_022012_11m | ecosystem: Environmental > Aquatic > Freshwater > Lake | place: Democratic Republic of the Congo: South-Kivu...
CACTGTTGTTGCCACGTCAGTTTTTCCTGGCCGGAGCACGTAGATGAAAATTTACTTTCTTAACTTATAATTAAATTGATTGAATTTTAAACACTTACTTAAATTATATACAGATGAAAAAGCCATTGAGATTTTTAAAAAATCCAGGAATGAAAAAGGCATTGCAGGTTGCAATAATAATATCGGAATGGTTCTCGAACGTAAGGGTGATTATGAGACGGCGATTAAGTTCTATGAAAAGTCTCTTGACTATGAAATTTTAGTAAATAACGCGGATGGTGCGGCAGTCACTTATGAAAATATGGGCAATGTTTATTATTATCTGGGTAACTACAGTCAATGCCTGGATTATTTTAACAAGGCAGCTACCTATTTTGATAAAGTTGGAAATACTGAGGGAAGGATAAAATTGCTAATAAATCTTGGCGCTGTATATGAAGAGATGAATATGATAGACCACGCAATTTCAAAAAATGAGAATGCCCTGACAGAGTCGCGCAAAGCGGGTAATAAGTACCTTGAGGCATCGGCTTTACATAATTTAGGATCGAATTATTTTGAAACAGGTGATTTAAATATATCTCTAAACTATTTGCAAACAACACTGGTGATCAGAGATGAACTCGACGACAAAAAAGGAATTGCGGCGGCATTGAAAATGATAGGGAGAATTTATAATGAACGAGAAAATTACAATCTGGCAATTGATTACTATTTTCAGGCGCTTAAAATCAGCGAGGAAATGGAAGATAAAAGGGCAATTGCAGAAACATTTACTTTAATCGGTGAAAATCTTGAAAAGAAAGGACAACATGACCAGGCAATAGAATTTTTCAGGCAGAGCCTCCATCTGGCAACAGAAATAAACGCCAGAGCCGAAATGTCAAACAATTACCAGCAATTTGTTCTCGCGTTTGCATCACTTAAAGAAATTGACAGCGCATCAAAATATCTGAATCTTTACAAAGAATTGAATGATTCACTTGCAGCAGGATTTATATCTGAATCCAAATCTGTTATGAACGTTAATAAATCTGAAATTGAAATACAACAGGAAAAAATAATTTTATACAGAGGCATATTGTTTTTATCCGGTGCTATAATCCTGCTTTTGATCGTAATCATGGTTTTTAGAAAGAAGAAGCATCCCCGGATTTAAAATGAACTAAGAACTCAGAACTTTTAACTTACATCCATCCACACTTCCCTTCTGCATTACATGTTCCTGCTTTCTTCAAGCTTCTTCTTCCTTTTCAGATATTGATAATCAAGATAATAAATGACCTTTAAAGAAAAGCTATTGGTCGCAGGTGAATGAACAGTAGCTCCAAAATTTGTGAAATAATCTCCGGCTATTTCTTTAGCCAGTGTTCCGGCAATAACCGATTCATCACTTGTTTCGATAAAGTTTTTCCAAACCACATTGATTTCACTACCCGGGGCGAAGTTCCAGCTATAAACCAGGTCAATATTAAAAATGTTAACTCCCAGGTTCTCATTTTCCGAATATGAAGAATGGAGAAGGCCTCCATTTTCCTGAAGGACAAAAAACTCATTATACTTAATAGTTATCCAGTAGTGCCGAAGCCTGAAATCAAGGGAGGACTTATTTGTAAAACGGTAGTTTGCCTGCAATGAATTTTCAATGGTGATGATGTCCCTTGAGCCAAAAATAATTGAACTGTCATTGTTTGAGCCTCCATAGTGCTTAACATGGCCAAAGTTGTTTTTATCATTATCCCCGGCGAATTCTAAAACAAACATCAGTTTGTCGTTTACTCTGAACCGGGGTTCAAGGCTTAACCAGTAGTTGAATTGATCGAAGCCTTTGGAATATTTAATTCCGAAATCGGTATCAACCACAAAACGGTGCCTGTAATCAGGAGAGAATCCGGTATTGAAGTAAAAATGAGGAGGGCGTTCAAAATACCACCCTTTGACTCTGGGCTCAAAATAATCATTGGTTGGCAGGGGCGATATCATGCCATCAAACCATGCCGTGAGATGATTTTTAAAGGTCGAATGGGTTTCATATTTTATATATAATCCCACATATTTCCTTGGAAAATATTGTTGTTCATACGACAGACTCAATTCATTGAACCAATCAAGTATCTTCCATACAGGTTCGTAAATATTATATCCTAAAGTAAGATGGTCCGCAATATAGTTGTTGCGTTCGAGGTATCCCATATCGTTCTGATCATATTTATCGGATATTAAATCGTGCGAACCATAGGAAGTAAAATTTCCACTCATTTTGCCTGCAATGAGCATGTACTTATAGCCGAATCCGGGATGAACCTGTACCTTGTATTTTTGGCTTACTATTCCCTCTCCGTATATAAAGTATTTATTGGATTTGTCAGCTAATCTGATTTCGGCACCTGTGACGTTGGCTGAGTATTCATTTGACGGCTTATAAACGTTGGTGTTGAAGAGGCTGACAAAGGAATTATTTTTCAAAGCCTGATCAAGAACAAACATATTGAAATTGGTGAAGGGCTCAGTGAGAATTCGCCTGCTGATGCCTGTAACAGTGTCGGATACATCTGCATAAGTATTTGCGGTCATACCGTTAAAAATACCCAACGCAAGATTTTTTTTGTTTTTACCCGAAATTTTTGTGGCATTGATCAGGTTTGCTTCAAGAGGATTTTTATTTATGATCTCAGTGGATGCTATGTCATCTGCAACAGCATCATGACCGGAAGGTTTAGATCCCAGACGCCGGGAATAGAATATATTTCCCTTATTGAATAATTCTGTACCTTCCATGAAGAATGGCCGTTTTTCATCATAGTAAATTTCGAAAGGGGTAAGGTTATAAACTTTATCGTCAGATTGTACCTGTCCGAAATCCGGTATTAGGGTCATATCAAGAGTATAGCTTTCGTTTATGCCAAATTTTAAATCAAGTCCATAGTTATACGAGTATCCCCAGCTCTTGATTTCTGGACTTTTTTCAAGGTATCCGGCTATGTATGGGACAAAGGACAGCCTGAGCGGAGGGTCAATATTTTCGATCCCATGAAGTTCTCCTGCCTGGTTATTTATTCCATCCACTTCCCTGTTAATGAAATTCCAGGTGGTATTCTCTCTGTATCGCATTATATTCCTGAATATCTGAAGCCCCCATACCTGCTTTTCAGTTTTCGGAAACCGAAGCGCTGACCAGGGTATTTTGAATTCTGCGATCCAGCCGCTATCGCAGATTTTTATTTCGCTTTGCCATACTGCATCCCAACTTCCGTCTTCGCCAAAACTTTGTCCTGACTTCATGTCAACCTGCACGCCGGAAGCTGTTACAAAAAATCCGAAAGCTGCAAGATTATCATTAAAACAATCGAAGTACACTCCGAAATAATCCACCATACTGATTTCATCTCTTTGGCTTAACTCGGTGTAGATGCTGTCGGGACGGGGATCGTAAAGCATTGCACCCACATAGATCGCCATGTTGTCATATACGAATTTTACTTCTGATTTATAGGTCGCAGGTTTACCATTGTATGGTATAAACTGGTAAAAATCGGTAGCTGCCGGTGCATTTTTCCAGGCAGAGTCCCCAAGAAGCGCATCAATTTTTGGTGCATCATTTACTCTTTCAGCGATGACTTTTTTTTTGGCCAACTGCGCTGTAAGCTGAAATGAACCACCGGTAAGATAAACTACCAGGAGTACAACCTGAAAAAAATTTTTCTGTTTTCTTGTCATATAAAATGAATCCGTCAAAATTATATAAAGATTCGTTGGTTCAGGTTGCTTCGAAACAAAGCAATTAAAATTCAAGCAGGATAGGGCAGGAAAATAAGTTACAGGTCATTAGCTGAAGGATTTTGTATTGTTTAAATCAACATACAACCGGTAGTTTTCATCATCAAAACAAACAAAACATATTTTTTCAACTTCCTTACCGTTCTTAACAAACGAAAATATTTCCGATAACGCAATATTTGCAGCAAGGTCCTTTGGAAAGCCATAAATTCCGGTGCTGATATTGGGAAATGCAATTGTTTTCAGATGATAGTCTGTAGTAAGGTTCAGGCTGTTTTTGTAGCAGTTTTTCAGCAGTTTCTCTTCATTGTTAGAACCACCCGTCCATACGGGGCCGACGGTATGAATTATATATTTTGCCTGCAGGTTGTAGCCCCTGGTAATTTTTGCTTCACCTGTCCTGCAGCCTTTAAGTGTACGACATTCTTCCAGCAACATCGGACCGGCTGCCCGGTGAATAGCTCCGTCAACACCTCCGCCACCCATAAGGCTTCTGTTTGCAGCATTTACTATCGCATCAACTAATAGTTTTGTTATATCACCCCTGATTATCTCAATTTCAGTACTCATAGTTGTTCCGATTTTTTTACAATCAGTTGTGATGTTTGATATCCGGTCACTTTTATGGATGTTCCTTTATCAATATATCCGGTTTCTGCCGTTGCATCGTAAATGTCCTCACCGATCATAACTTTTCCTGCCGGCCTTAGGATGGTGTAGGCCATTCCGGTTTTACCAACCATACTTTTATAAACATTGTCGGAAGTTGAAAAACCTTCATCCGAATTTTGAACTGAATCTAATGCAAAGTGGCCAAATGTGGAAGATGTAAGTAATTTTCTGCCAAAATAGAATGAAAGCAATAGGGACGTAAAGGCTGCAATAATGACGATAAAAAAAGACCTGATCAAACCGGTGAGTTCTACTTTTCCGAAATTAAAACCATTATTCCCTGTCATGCTTAAAGTCAGTCCGGCTACTATCAGAATAATCCCTGCAATGCCCGGAACACCGAATCCGGGAACGACAAAGATTTCAATTCCCAGAAGAATGAGACCAATAATAAAAATTATGATCTCCCAGTGTTCGGCCAATCCCTCGATATATAAGGGTGCAAAATACAAAAGAGCTGCAACTACCGAAGCTGCAAGCGGAAATCCGATACCGGGCGTTTGAAGTTCGAAATATATTCCTCCTATGATGATCATGATCAGGATTCCGCTAACCATCGGGTTGATAAGAAACCTTATGATCCTGTCGGAAAGAGTTAGGTGCTGTTCAATTATTTTATAATTTTTAATGTTGGCAATTCTGAACACTTCATCCACGGATTCAGCAATACCTTCGCAAAAATCATATTTCATAGCTTCAGTAGATGTAAAAGTTAAAACTTTACCAGTGTCAATTATTCCTTCAATGAATATGGCCGGATCAACCATGGCCTGGGCAATGTCCGGATCCCTGCCACTCGCTTCGGCTGTAGAGCGCATCATTGAGCGCATATACGATTGGTATTTGTCTGGTAAAGGTTTTCCTGTTTGATCCACTACAGTAGCAGCGCCAATGTTTGCACCCGATCTCATATAAATGCTGTCGCAGGCGATTGAGATCAAAGCTCCGGCTGATGCTGCATTGTTATCAATAAAAACCCAAACCGGAATACTAGAATTTAAAATAGCCGTTCGGATGGAGTCGGCGGCATCAAGTAATCCGCCATAGGTATTCATGTGAATGAATATCAAATCGGTATTTAATTCCCTTGCTTCGGTAAACGCCTTTTTGGTTTTATGCCAAACAGGAGGGGCAATCTCCTCCTTGATATCGAATTTATATACCATGAAAAGACTATCCTGACCTGTCGTTGGTTTACCGATAAAAAAATGTAAAAAAAAGAGTAGAAAGATTACTTTATAATTAGAACACATTTTAAAATTTAATTTTATAAACGATAATAAGTTAAGGATTTTTCGTGTCATTGTGTTTCGACCTGTAAAGTTTTTTCCATGCCCTTTGCCTCCAGTAATGCCTGCGCATATATTTACCCCAGTTGATATTTGTCCATAATCGTTCGTGCAAATAATAAAGCAGAATTTTAGATGTGAAATCAAAAAATGTCACAATAGTTGCACCTTCCATTACATCAGCGAGTCCTTTTTCGGTATATTGCCTGAAAATAACAAATGCAACCAGAAATGTCGCCAGCGATCCAAAAACTCGCCAGGTAATCGCTTTAGTCAAACTTCTGCCCGGAGTATCTTTCATCATGGCATGTTCATTTCCCTGTGAATCAACTGGATTTTTTGATATTTTAGTCATAGAATAATACTCATAATAATTTATTATAATAAATATCAGGTTCTCTCAGAAAAATGGTATCTGATTGTTTCAAGTAATTCCTTGTAAACACCGGCATTTGAAGCGACAACCTCCCTGCCATTGATAAAATTATCATTACCGGAAAAATCACTGATTTTTCCTCCGGCTTCTTCCACAATGATTGCTCCTGCTGCCACGTCCCATGGACTTAATCCATATTCATAAAAACCATCAAATCTTCCACAAGCTGTATAGGCAAGATCAACGGCGGCTGATCCAAGCCGTCTTAATCCGTGGGTATGCTCCATCAGGAATTTAAACAATTTCAAATACTCAGCAAGGCGCCCGTAATCATAATATGGAAAACCCGTAGCTAATAAACTATCTTTCAGCCAGGCTGTATCTGAAACAAAGATTTTATGCCCGTTAAGAAATGCCCCGCCCGACTTCCAGGCATAAAAGCACTCTTGCAGGTTAATTTCATATATAACACCCGAAATTACTTTTTCACGCTCCATCAATGCGATGCTGATTGAATAAAGGGGAACTTTATGAATGAAATTTGTTGTACCATCGAGCGGATCAATAATCCAGTTGTAGATATCCTTTTTTTGAAGTCCGGAATTTTCTTCTGCAATAAATCCGGCTTCGGGTAATATTTTACTCAATTCAGTTACCAGTCTTTTTTCTGAATTTTTATCCACATAAGTGACAAAATTGTTCAATCCTTTGATCTCAATATCGGATAGTTCAATCTTTCTAACTTCTGCTCTTAAAAAATTCCCAACCACTCTGGCAACATTAGTCACTTGTTTCGTTATCAGTTCAAGATTCATAAAAAAGGTATGTATTTAATACTAATCCCTTGACCACAAATTGAGAATTTCATTGTGATATTTGGATATGCAAATATACATAACTTATTCATAGTTGGCATGGCAAATATTAAGGACATTCATGCAAAATGACATGCATGAACCATGATGAAATCTTGTTAAAAAAAAATTGATCTTTTTAAAGTGGTTATTAGCGGAGATTTATCAAAATGTTCATTTGAAGAATGGATTCTAAGTCTTTGTTTTAATTCAGGCGTTTTCAAAAAATAATTTTGCCAGATCAATAATTAGATATATATTTGTTCTTTGTGGTTGGATTCCAAATTTTTTATTTAAGATATGATTGCTCTGTAATTTTCCTTATCCCTGAACGATTTTATTCAGTATTTGTAAAATTTTTATAAAGAATGAAAATGAAAGAAAATGAATTACCAAGTGGCAGGAAAAAAAATGCAAATAAAGATTTAAAAGTAATTTCCGATATACAGGCGCTTGTTGGGGCATTAAAGCAAAGCGAAGAAAAATACAGGACTCTTCAGGACAATATTCCCATAGGTTTATACCAAACGACACCTGACGGCAGGTTTACCTTTGTAAACAACTGGATTATCAAGATGCTCGGATACAGATCGAAAAAAGAACTTTTAAATATTAAAGTTCAGGATACTTATGTCGAGCCTGAAAAAAGGAAAGAAATTATAAATACACTTAACAAGAAAGGGTTTATTAACGATACAGAATTGCTGCTGCGCTGTAAAGACAATTCAATTATATGGGCTGTGATCAGTGCTAAAACAGTTTATGACGAAAATAAAAAAGTACTAAATTATGATGGATACATTTACAATATAACCGAGAGAAAAAAGGCGCTTGAACGGTTAAAGGAAAGCGAGGAAATGTTCAGGACCATTTCTAATAACCTGAGCAATGCGCTCTATATATTTAATCCTGATGGCGATTTTATTTATGTAAATCCAGCTGCAACGAAAATAACAGGTTATTCCCGTCAGGAATTAATAAAAATGAAGTTCTGGCAGGTTTGTCATCCGGATTATATGGAAATGGTGAAAAAAAGAGGATTTACAAGAATTTCCGGGAAAGAGGTTCCCAAAACTTACGAATTTAAAATACTAACCAAAAAGGGTAAAGAAAAATGGCTTGAAATTTCGGCTACTCAAATAAAATTAAAGGATCAGCCTGTTGTCATCGGACTCGGTAAGGATATTTCCGAACAAAAAGAAACGATGGAGCTTATTAAGAAAAGTGAAAAGAAATATAAGGATTTATATTCATTTTTCAAAATGATGGCTGATAATGTACCCGATATGATTTGGGCAAAAGATCTTGAGGGAAAGTGCATCTTTGCCAACAAAGCCACATGTGATAAATTACTGATGACAAAGCCGGGCGAAGATCCTATAGGTAAAACAGATGCATTTTTTGCAATCCGCGAGAAGAAAAAACATCCTGAAAATAAGAACTGGCATACGTTTGGAGAGGTATGTGGCAATACCGATGAAGTTGTAATCAAATCGAAAAAGTCCTCCCGGTTTGATGAATTTGGTTATGTTCGTGGCAAGTTTCTATATCTCGACGTGTCGAAGGCCCCATTTCTTGATGAAAACGGAGTGATGATCGGAACTGTAGGAAGTGCTAAGGATGTTACTCAGACAAAAAAAATCGAAGAAGAACGGCATAAGTTCGAAAAACTGCAGACCGTGATGTACCGGATCAGCCTTGCTCTCAGTACGACAAAAGATTTAAGTGAACTAATAGATGTGATCCGTGGTGAATTGGGTTCGGTAATTGACACTACCAATTTCTATATTGCACTATACGATCCTGAAAAGGATGAATTGCATCTGCCATTCTTCAAGGATGAGAAAGACAAGTTTACAGGTTTTCCGAAGGGAAATTCACTTACCGGCCAAATCATTACCAAGAAAAAATCAATTTTACTGAAAGAGAATGAAATCCGGGAAATGGCCGATGCCGGTATTGTTAAACCGATGGGAACAATATCAAAAGTTTGGCTTGGTGTTCCGCTTATGGCAAAGAATAAGATCATAGGCGCGCTGGTCGTTCAAAATTATAATGATGATAATGCCTTCGGTCAAAAAGAGCTTGAACTCATGGAATATGTATCGAGTCAGGTAGGATTTGCAATCAGCCAAAAGCAGGCTGAGGATGAATTGAAGGAAAGTGAAAAAAGGCTCCGGCAGATCATTGACACAGTACCACACATGATTTATGCAAAAGACGGAGCGGGCACATTTATTCTGGCCAATAAAGCTACAGCCGATGCCTATGGACTTAATGTCAGCGATGTTGAGGGTCAAAAACAATCCGTTATTCACCGTCAAAAGGATGAAATATTAAAGTTTGAGGAAGATGAAAAGGAGCTACTGGAATTCAATGTACCTGTAATAAAATCCGAAGAAAAATTTACTGATTTTACCGGCGAGACTCACATTCTTCAAACAATAAAGATTCCATTTCCGGCGGGCAATGGACATAAAATGGGACTGTTGGGAGTTGCAATTGATATCACCGACAGGAAAATCAGCGAGGTAGAACTTAAGCATGCAAAAGAAAGGGCTGAAGAATCAGATCGTTTAAAAACTGCTTTTCTGGCAAATATGTCGCATGAGATAAGGACACCTATGAATGCCATAATCGGATTTTCGGAGCTGCTTAATGATCCTGATCTTACTTATGAAACCCGTGATGAATTCATCCAGTTGATAAGCGAAAACAGCAAAATGCTTTTAAATCTGATTGAAGACATCATTGATGTTGCCAAGATAGAAGCGGAGCAAATAAAAATTATTAAATCCACCTGCCAGGTAAATCAAATACTCGATGAATTGGGTACTTTTTACCGGAATGAATTAAATAAAACGACGGATAAGAAAATAAAAATAAAAGTAAGAAAAAGCATACCGGATGATAATTTTGCAATAGTTTCCGATCCTTTACGATTTAAGCAAGTGATGAACAACCTGATAGGCAATGCATTGAAATTTACTGAAAAAGGAATCGTTGAGTTTGGTTATGAGATAAAAAAAGATTTTATTCAATTCTATATAAAAGATACCGGAATCGGGTTGCAACGGGATAAACTGAATGTGATTTTTGAAAGGTTCAGGCAAGGTGAGGAAAGTACTACCAAGGAATATGGCGGAACAGGATTAGGATTAACTATTTCGAGTAAGCTGATTGAATTGCTTGGAGGCAAAATATGGGTTGAATCGGTTTTACATTCCGGAAGTACCTTTTATTTTACTCTTCCGCTTCATTTGGCAAAAGGTTCTGATAAATTGAAACCTTTTACTGACATATCCGATAAACATGACTGGTCCGGGAAAAATATTCTGGTTGCAGAAGATGAAAATTCTAACTTTGAGTTGGTTAAAGCAACATTGTTGAGGACAAAAGCTAACGTTATCAGAGTTAAAAATGGCAGGGAAGCTGTTGATTATTGTTTGGGTAATAACCTGGTAGATCTTGTACTTATGGATATAAGAATGCCTGAAATGAATGGCTATGAAGCAACCGAATTTATCAAAGCCAAACAACCAGAAATTCCGGTTGTCTCCCTCACTGCTTATGCAATGGCAGACGACAGGGAAAAAAGCATTTTGGCAGGTTGTGATGATTATATTTCCAAACCAATAAGGCCAAGCGATCTGATAGAAAAAATCAGTATTTATATTAAATAGCTGATCGGTGCTTTATAGGAAATTTCGTACTCAATATGTTTAAGATAAAATATCTTAAGTGTTTGTTTCTTTGTGTAGCGATTATATATGCGATAAATGCGCATTGTGTAAATTTTCCGGCATTTATGGAAAATCCGGGTGAAAGAAAAGAGATTGACAGCCTGTTAAAAATGCTTCCTGCCTCAACAACGACCGATAGGTCAGGCCTTCTACTTGAAATATCGAAACAATACCTTTCATTTTCGATGGATTCATCACGTGAGTATGCTCAACTTGCACTTACAGAGGCAAAAGAGCACAACGATACGCAAAATATTGCCGATGCATATAAAATGCTGGGCAATATTAATTACTATCAGGGAAACTATAATGAAGTCATACATTTATACGATTCGAGCGCCAGGGTTTATGATCTTTTACATGATTCGGGGAGTCTTGCAAAAGTGTGGAATAATCTAGGAATTATTTATGCCAGCATGGGTGACTACGAAAAGTCGGTCAGTTTCCACCTCCTTTCTATTTCATGTAAAACCAGGCTCGGCGATTCATTGGGGATAGCCAATAGCTATAATAATATCGGTTCTATCTATTATGACCTCCAGGATTACGAAAAATCACAGGAGTATTTTTTAAAGGCTCTTTTCATTCTTGAAAAGAACAACTATACCGAATCCAAAGCAAATATTTACAACAACCTTGGACTCATCAATCAGGAATTACACCAGTATGAAAAATCCATATTATTTTTCAATAAATCACTTGCAATCAGCGAACAATTGAAGGATAAAGATATAATAGGTTCTGTTTACCACAATATCGGCAAAAGCAATTTTATGCTTGGGGATTATCAGAATGCCCTTGATCATTACTTTAAGGCTATTGATATTTTCGATAGCGTCGGAATTAAAAATAGTCAGACATTAAACAACATTGGCCAGGTTTACATTGAACTCGATTATTACAAGCAGGCACAAAAATATCTTTTCAAAGCCCTTGAAATTGCTAAAAAGAATAATCAGTTTATCTATCTCAGAGATATATATAATAACCTGGCTGTCACTTGTGAAAGACTAAATCAGTACGATCAGGCATACCATTACTATATTCTGTTTAATACTTTCGATGATTCCGTTAAAAACCAGATGTACTCGAGTAAAATTGAAAATATCTATAGCCAGAATGAATTGGAGAATAAACAAAAGGAAATCGAAAAGCTTAACATTGCCAATCAACTGATACTCGAAAAACGGGAAAATGACCGAAGAAGGCAAAATTATGCAATGTATTCTTTTATAGCTGGCATAATTGCAATATTTATCATCGCACTGGTTCTATACAAATTATTCAGACAGAAAACAAAAGCGAACATATTGCTTAAAAAGCAGAATGAAGAAATAAAAAGATCCGATAATGTTATCAAAAAAATTAATAAGGCATTAGCTGAAAATGAGGATATGTTGAGGAGGATTTTTGATGCATCACCCTCGGCAATTATCGTGATGGATATGGAATTGAAAATTCTTGATTGCAATAATGCCAGTTTAGTGATGTTTACAGCTTCAAACAAGCGTGATATCATCAGCAAAAACTTCAGCAATTTTTTTGAAAACGGAAAATCCGGCACAAACAAATATTTTACAAAGGCTTTAAACAGCCATCAGTATGATAAGTCTCAATTTTCAATGGTTAAAATTGATGGATTCAAATTTATGGCTGAATTGTCAGGTGGAATTATAAAGGATACTTCAAGCAATTCAACAGCTTATGTTGTAATTATAAGTGATATCACCGAGCGCAATCAGATCATTGAAAACCTGAACCAGGCAAAAATTGAGGCTGAAGAATCCGATCGCCTTAAAACCGCATTTCTCGCCAATATGTCGCATGAAATAAGAACTCCGATGAATTCAATTATCGGTTTTTCTAATTTACTCAGCGAAACCGAATTGGTAAATGATAAAAAGGAAGAATACCTTAAGCATATTTTACAGAGCAGCAATATTCTTTTAAATCTGATAGACGACATCATTGATATTTCAAAAATTGAGGCCGGACAGTTGAATATCAACCTTGTTGAAAGTAATGTGAACAAAATGATCCGGGAAGTTTTTTCTTCATTTACTGAAACAAAATCAAAAGGGGAGGTTGAATTCCGATTACAATTACCGCCAGAAACAGAACTGCTGACGATGAATACAGATCCTTTAAGGCTAAGGCAGATTATAACCAATTTATTAGGCAATGCCCTTAAGTTTACTGAAAAAGGAACCATTGACCTTGGTTATATTATTAAAAGAACTGATAATGAAAAACTGCTTGAGTTCTTTGTTAAAGATACCGGTATCGGTATTCCGCTTGACAAGCAGACAATTATTTTTGAACGGTTCAGGCAGGTAGATGAGGCACGCACACGGAAATTTGGCGGAACAGGCCTTGGGCTTGCCATTTCAAAACGCCTTGTAAATCTTTTGGGAGGGACAATATGGGTGAAATCCGAAATCAATAAAGGATCTGCATTCTATTTTACCTTGCCCTTAAATGACAGCGACGCTGTACAAATTGTGAATATTGAACCATTTCAGGCGACTAAATATAATTGGAAGGGTAAAACAATATTGGTAGCCGAAGATGAGAATTCAAATTATGAATTGCTCAAAGCTTCAATTTACCGTACGGGAATTAAAATAATAAGGGCATTCAATGGTGACGAGGCTGTTGAATTCGTGAAAAAGAAAAATGGTATTGACATTGTTTTGATGGACATCAGGATGCCCAGGATGAATGGTTATGAAGCAACCCGTATAATCAAAGGCTTAAGACCTGAACTTCCAGTAATTTCGATCACCGCTTATGCCATGTCGGAAGATAAAAATAAAAGTCTCGAAGCCGGATGCGACATGTATATTTCAAAACCGATCCGGCCATCCAATTTACTGTCAATATTAAATGATTTTATTCCTTCTTCCTGAATTTCTTCCATTGTATAATTGTTGAATTAAAATCCCGGCGACTATCAGTGTAATCCCGGCAATTGTCGACAACAGTATTTTCTCACCGATCACATTTCTGATAATGATCAGCGACAGAAAAGGCGAAAGGTAAACGAGGTTCGAAACCTTTGCTGTATTTGAAGAGAGGGTTAAAGCCTTTAACCATAACACATAAGTGATCCCCATTTCAAAGAGTCCGATATAAAGTGCTCCCAAAAGCCCTTCCCATCGCTCTGTCGAAAATCCAGAAAAGAACAAACAAGGGATAAAAACATAGAATGTACCAAAACAAAAGTTCAGAAACAGTTTGGCCACTTCATCTCTTTTATCCCTGATATTGAAAATCCAGTACAATGCCCAGAATATGCTACTGCCGGCGGCAAGCAGCACACCAACCGGATTTTTAAATTCAAGTGAAGTAAAACTGCCTTCAGTAGAAATGACAACTACTCCGGCAAAACTAATAACAACAGCCGTTATACTCAACCAGGAAATCCGCTGTTTTAATAATGGGGCCGAAAGCAAGACAAGAGTAATCGGCCAGATATAATTCAGTGTCCCGGCTTCCTGCGCCCTGAGCAGAGTATAGGCCTTAAACAAGACGATGTAATATAGAAATGGATTAACCAATCCAAGAACAGCCGAACTGAAAACATCTTTCCGGGTGATTTGGGTTAAAAGATGTGTTTTCTTTTGGAAATACAGGATAATATAAAGTACCAGGCATGAAAATAGAGATGAAAAAAAGAGCAACTGGAAATAGCTCAGATAATTTAAACTTAGCTTAAACGCTGAAGCCATCGTTGACCACAAAAGGATGGTTGCAAAAGCATACAGGTAAGCCCGGTTTTGTTGCACCATTATAAAATATTTTTGTCAGTAAAATGCAAACTTAACAGTTTTTAAATTTTAACTTCAAAAGGAGAAACGGCTAAATTTTTATTTGATGTGCCAGACAGAAAGTAATCCTGAAAACTCATGTCCCCAAAATTCGATGAAATACATTCTTATTTTCGTACGAGAATGGAAATTGTATATTGTTTAGCCCGTAGGGCTTCAAGA